>Ga0209342_10003839_pt1 | contig 15749 bp, 12 predicted proteins | sample RifCSP16_2_FD_184023 | JGI IMG/M metagenome (GOLD analysis project Ga0209342, IMG submission 184023) | Soil microbial communities from Rifle, Colorado - Rifle CSP2_sed 16_2 (SPAdes) (version 2) | ecosystem: Environmental > Terrestrial > Deep subsurface > Rock core/Sediment | place: Rifle... | reverse complement strand
TTCAAGAGGCTTGGTTCGTATAAACCCCGCCTTTTCTGCACTTGAGAAGAGCTCTTCACCCTTTTCAGAGCGAATAATTGTAAATGTCCAGCCGTCTAATCCTAAACCCCCAACAGAGATATCTGCCAGTTCAGAGCTGAAATCATCACAGACGCCACAGCTTTTTCTTACGTACTGTTTGATATCTGCGAGAGGAATTGCTGTCACACCTGAGTCTGTGGTGACCAACATTTTCCCCTTAATGTTCATTTTCTTGATGTCCCCCAACTTTATACCTAGTTTTCCTTGAATATACTCTTCCATTAAGCCTTCGTACACAAAACATTCCGAGCACATTAGTCCGATCATAACCTTCAATGGTCCAGTGAGTCTCTTTAAACCTGCAATTTGCATGTTTCTGACGGCGTGGATTTGGCATGGTGTTCCAACAAAAGCAGCACTAGTCTTCTTTTGTCTGAGGACTTCGGTTAGGGCAAGGATGTTTGGAGAACAGGTATATTTCGTGCCAGCAGCTTCCATAAGCTCTTGGGAGGTTGTTGCCAGTTTGTGAACGGGATAGAAGGGAGTTTCTGGGTCTGCTCCAGCAACGAGTGCGCTATCGATTAACCCCTGCTCCAAAGCGAACAGTAGGAGGGCTGTGGCGACGCCGCCGTCTTGTTTAACCTTGGTCACTCGGTCGTCTGTTGTTTGGGCGATAGTTATTCTGCGATAGACGCCGAACTCTTCATCAGGTTTTCTTTCTCTGCCGAAAACAAACTTCTCCGCTTTCGCCAACTCCCACTCATACCGTGGGCAAACGTGGGAGCATATTCCGCAGAGTGTGCACTCTTTTATCAAGCTGGGTTTTCCTTTAGCGTATTCTAAACAGCCAAGAGGACAAGAAACGACACAAGCGCCACATTGGGCGCATTTTCCAGATTCAATAACCTCGGTTGCCAAGGATTCTTCGAAGCTGATTTTTTTGGAGCTCATACCCAATAACTTGACTAAATCATATATAAAGTATGTACAAAGTAAACGCCGAATTCACGTGAACAGCAGAGCTTTGCAGACGGACTACCCGAAAATCGTGCTCATTCTTTGGCAGGCTTCTTCTATCCTTTCCTTCGACTGTGTTAACGCGAACCGAACGTAGTTTTCTCCATGCGGTCCAAAACCGATGCCTGGTGTCACCGCTACTCCCACATCAAGTAGCTTAGTGGCGAATATCATTGAGTTAGCTTTGCAGTTTGCCCAAACGTAGAATGTGGCTTTTGGCTTCTCGCATTTGAAACCCATCCCGCAAAGATGGTCAACCAGGATGTCTCGTCTTTCCGCGTAAATTCTATTATTCTTTTTCAAGAATGCAGGCGGCTTATCGCTGACGTAGCTTTGGAGTGCTCTAACGGCTACTTTTTGAATGTACACTGGCGGTCCAGAATCAACCTGCGACTTAACCTTCGTTAACCCGCCTATGATCTCCTTGTTTCCGACGGCAAAGGCGATTCGGTCTCCCGTCATGTTGAACGTCTTGCTGCAGGAGTGAAACTCGATTGCCACGTCCATGGCGCAGTCGATTTCTAGAATGCTGGGCGGCTTGTACCCGTCAAAGCTGATTTCCGAGTATGCATTGTCGTAGCATAGGATTATGTTGTTGTCCACGGCGAAGTCCACCGCTTCTTTAAGGAACTTCTTGTCGATGGTGGCTGCCGTGGGATTGTTCGGGTAGTTTAGGAACATCATCTTCACCTTTTCAACATCCACTTCGTCGAAGCCTGGCTTGAATCCGTTTTCTTCAAGCAGCGGCATCGAAACAGGCACGCCATCGTTCAGGGTGGTGGTTCCATTTGCGTAGACGGGATAAGCTGGGTCAGGCACGAGAACCCTGTCGCCCGCGTTCACGAAGGCTCGACCTATGTTGGCAAGTCCTTCCTTAGAGCCTAAGAGTGCAACAACTTGATCTTGGCGTAGGTCAACGCGAAACCGTTTCTTGTACCAGTCCGAGACGGCTTGGCGAAAATCAGGCTCGCCTTGGCTAAACGAGTAATTGTGGCTCTTCAAATCTGCCACTTCTTCCTTAAGCGCTTCGACTATGAATTGTGGCGGCGGAAGATCAGGGTCGCCAATGCTGAGGGAAATAAGGTCCACCCCTTGAGCCTTCTTCTCCTTAATCAACCGCTCAATCTCCGCGAATAAGTAGGGCGGAAGCCTTTTCACGCGGTCAGCAAACTCGGGTTTCATACGCCTTACCTTCAAAATAGTTTACCTTCAAAAACTTTCTCCGTGGGGCCAGTCATGAACACGTTTTGTGCAATGTCAACTTGCAAGTCGCCGCCTGCTAGATGAACCTTCACTTTGTTGCCGACCTTGCCCAAACGATTAGCCGCAACCGCAGCCGCGCATGCTCCCGTACCGCAGGCAAGAGTTTCTCCGCAGCCTCTCTCCCAAACCCGAACCTTCAACTCGTTCTTGCCCAACACTTGAACGAACTCCACGTTCGTCCGGTTAGGAAACGCCTCATGATTCTCGACAAGCGGACCCACATATTCGACTGGACATTCGTCCACGTTTTCGACGAAGATTACGCAATGCGGATTCCCCATCGAAAGGCAGGTGACCTTGTAGTTCTCTTTATCCACCCGCAAATCCTCGTTTATGCATGTGCCTTGTCTCTGCATAGGAATCTTGCTCCGCTCCCACTCGGCAGAGCCCATGTCAACCTTAACGGCTTTGACAGCCTCGTTTTCAACGTTTAGCCAAACTTGCTTCACGCCAGCCAAAGTCTCGACCGCCAACTCCTTCTCCCTAACGATGCCGTTTTCGTAGCAGTACTTTGCGAAGCATCGTATGCCGTTGCCGCACATTTCAGCTTCGCTTCCGTCAGCGTTAAAAACCAGCATCTTCACGTCAGCCCCAGCCGAGTTAGACAAGAGCAATAGACCGTCTGCGCCTACTGATAAGTGTCTTTCACAGAGCAGCCTTGCCAAACCAGGCATCTCCGCTTCGCTTATCGCACCGTTCCGGTTGTCGACTACGATGAAGTCGTTGCCTAACCCATGCATCTTCCAGAACTGCACCATGGTCACTCAGCCATTCGTTGACCCTTCACCAGATCGTCAAGCTGCTCCCTTTCTCTCGCCAACGTTGCTTTCCCGTTCTTGACGACGACTTCCGCAGCTCTTGGTCGGGCATTATACTGTGAACTCATGGAGAAACCGTAAGCGCCAGCGTTCAAAACCGCCAGCAAATCGCCTTCCTGCACAGTGGGCAACCGCCTATCCTTCGCCAATGCGTCGCCGGACTCGCAGATTGGACCCACAACATCATAAACGGCTTCCTCAGGCGCATTCAACTTGTTCGCCACGACTACGTGATGGTATGAACCGTACATTGCAGGTCTCACTAACGTATTGAATCCTGCATCGACTCCGATAAATTTCTTGAAAGGCGTAATTTTAATCGTGTTCACGGCTGTCAGAAGAATGCTCGCATCGGCTACTAGGTACCTGCCAGTTTCCACGCAGAATAACGGTTCTCCAAGACCATCCCTCTCTATCCTGCTCTTAAATAATGAAAGTACTTTTTCGGAGAAAACTGCCAAGTCCAACTCCTTATCCTCTGGCTTGTACGGCACTCCGAGACCGCCACCAATGTCGACGAACTCGAACTCCAATCCTAGACGTTCATGAACCTTCTTCGCCACGTTCAGAAGTTTTTCCAGCGCTTGAACGAAAGGCTTAACGTCTAATATTCCAGAGCCGACGTGCATGTGTATTCCGAATCGTTCAGCGCCCGATTTCTTCGCGGTTTCGTAGGCTTTCAACGCGTCGCTTTCCAAAAGTCCAAACTTGGAGTTTTTGCCTGCTGTTATGACGTGGTCGTGGTGACCAGCGCCAACTTCGGGGTTGACTCTGACGGACACGACTTTTGGCACTGTCAGCTTTAGCAGCCTGTCCAGTTGAGAGAGCGAATCCACGTTCACGGTCACGTTGGAGTTTACGAGGAAATCTAGCTCGTCGTTTCTTACACTTGTCCCAGTGAACAAGATCCGTTCGGGGGTGAATCCACTTGTTAGAGCCATGAAAACTTCGCCTGGGCTGACCGCGTCTAAATAGGCGCCCACGTTTTCCATGATCTTCAGAACTGCCAGATTTGAGTTGGCTTTGGCAGCATAGTAGACTCTGACTTTGCTATAATTTGCGACTAGCGCTTTGTAGAGGCGGTTGCAGTTTTCTCTGATGCGCTTCTCACTCACAACATAAAGCGGCGTGTCGAAATTCTTGGCCAATTCTCGTGCAGAGGCGCCGTCGAAGTAGAGTTCGCCGTTCCTGTTCTCTAATGGTTCACGAATCATCTGCATTACCTTTCACCTTAACTTTGTTATTGTGTGCATTTGATTCAGATTAACTTATGCTAGTCCTTTCGCGACAGTCAGTTCCGCACTGAGGATTCCTGCTCCAGCAGCACCACGTATGGTATTGTGGCCGAGACACATGTACTTCATCGTCATTATCGGGTCTTTCCTGACCCTGCCGACCACGACGCTCATGCCTTTGCCTTCGTCCCTGTCGAACCGCGGTTGTGGCCTGTTCGGCTCCTTCCTGACCACGATGGGATGTTCGGGAGCTAAGGGAAGCTTGAGTTTCTGCGGTTCACCACTAAACTTTGCGAACGCTTCTTCAACCTCCTCCACTGATGGGTCGCTGTTGAGTTTGACGAAGACGGATTCCAAATGCCCGTCTTTTACGTGTACGCGGTTGCAGCTTGCGCTAAGCTGGAAATTCGCGTTCTGAACCACGCTGCCGTCGAAGGTTCCAAGTATCTTTAGGGGTTCGGACTCCACCTTCTCCTCTTCCTTCGCAATGTAAGGAACTACGTTATCGAGTATGTCGAGCGAGGGTACGCCTGGGTATCCGGCGCCGCTTAACGCCTGCATCGTCGAAACCACCACCTGCTTGACCCCAAATTCCATAAGTGGCTTGAGCGAGAGCGCAAGCTGAATGGTGGAGCAGTTGGGGTCTGTTGAGATGAAACCTTTCCAGCCTCTCTTCCTCTTCTGGATCGGAATGAGTGCAAGGTGTTCAGGATTAACCTCAGGAATCAACAGGGGAACGTCTTTGCTCATTCTGTGGGCGCTAGCTTTGCTGAAGACTGGGTAAAGCGCTGCAAATTCGGACTCAATGGGTCCAGCTAGGTCGCCTGGTAACGAAGAGAACACTAGGTCAACGTCGCCAGCTTTCTCGACTGCGCTAACGTTGGAGTCTGCAACGGTCATTTCTCCGATTTCTTTTGGTAAGTTCGACTCCATAACCCAGTTGCAGGCTTGATTGTACCGTTTGCCCGCGGAACGTTCCGAGGCAGCGAGTACCTCAATCTGGAACCAGGGGTGTCCCTGAAGCAGTTGGATGAATCGTTGCCCAACCGCGCCCGTTGCACCTAATATTGCTACTTTGCGTTTCATAGACATGTTTGTCGCTTCCAATCTTTCTTGAGTTGGTTTTCCTGAATAAAACTTTAATGGTTGCGGGACTCGAAGTTTAGGAGAGCCCGAGAACGTCCTCCATGCTGAAAATCCGTGGTTCACTCTGCTGGCTTATCCATTCCGCGGCGTAGACGGCGCCCTGTGCGAAAACGTTTCGTGAGAACGCAGTGTGCTCTATTCGAAGCATCTCGTACGGTCCTGCCACGACTAGGTCGTGGATTCCTGGGACTCCGCCTGCTCGCAACGCAGTAATCTCAAGCTCCTCGGGTTTTCGGGGGCTGATGCCTTCGCGTCCGTAGACGGTTTTTGTGTATCCGCGGACGTTTGCGATGATTTCGCCGAGTTTCTTTGCTGTTCCGCTGGGCGCGTCCTTCTTTCCGGTGTGGTGAATTTCGTTTATGCTGAAGTTGTATTCTGGCGGGAAAGCCTTCAACGCTTGCGCCAGCTTGAAGAGGATGTTGACGCCGACAGAGTAGTTGGGTGAGAACACTGCTGGAACCTTGCCCCGAACAGCTTCACGAGTTCTCTGGTTCTGTTCCTCGGTGAAGCCCGTGGTTCCCAGCACTATCCGTTTGCCTAAACCCGCAACGACGGGAATGTTCTGCACTTCCGCCGCAGGAGCTGTGAAAGTGACGTAAACGTCCGCGTTCCCAACCGCTTCGCCTATGCTTTCAGGACCGACGATACGTGTATCGAAGTCGCTGATGCCGAGTTCTCCTAAGCTCTTGCCAATGGACACGTTACCTGCCGCTTCAACCGCTCCGACCACTTGATGTCCCTTGGCTACGGCTTCGCGAATTACAGCGTTCCCCATCTTGCCCGCTGCGCCTGCCACGCAGAGCTTAAGCATAGGTAAGTCCCTGCCAGAACCGCTCGTTGTATAACCTTTCTTGGATGTTTACGTCGAAATAGTCAGCAATTGGCAGAAGGATTTGTGGGTTGGTCTCGTAAACTTTGCGGGCCGCTGTTAAGACCACTTCAAGCCCGTTCCGCGTCATTTTTCCTAATGGTTGTCTGCATGGACCTGACGGCATGCCTAGAATGTTCATTAACGTCTTGTAGGCAAGTGGGTTACGCGCCTTGCAGGCTGCTGGTCCGAAGCTAGTCTGCTCCTGCGTTTTCACGGTGACGATGGAGAAGAACGGCTGCAACGCCTGCGCGAGTTCTCTTGCCTCGTCGGTCTTACCATCGAGGATGAAGTGAGCCATGGCTGCGACAGCGCGGGGAGCCACGTTTGACACGACCGAGATGACGCCTGACGCGTTGATTTCTGGCATAGTCATCATGGCGAAGGTTTTGTCGTCATCGCCTGACAGTATGTCGTAATCTGGTCCGCAGAGTTTTCGGGTCAACTTCATGTTTTCCAAATCGCCCGTGGCTTCCTTCACCGTTCTCACGTTTGGATACTGCTGATGCATGATAGCAAGATCCTGCGGCAAAAGCTGGGTCCCCGTCCGGCCTGGGATAACATATGGAATGACTTGGACTTCTGGAAACTGACGAGCGACGGGTTCGACGTATTCTCGTCGTATCTCCATACTGCTAGGACCATTGTAATACGGGTCAACGAGCAAAACGCAGTTTACTCCTACATGATGCGCGTGTGCTGTAGCCTCAATGGTTTCCTGCGTGGAGTTGCTGCCCGTTCCAGCGATGGTTAAGCATTTTTCGCTGGCATACTCTTTTGTTCGTTCGATGACTCTGTTGTGTTCGTTCCAGTCTAAGGTGGGGCTTTCGCCCGTTGTGCCAACGGCGAGCAAACCGCTTATGCCTTCTCGAACCTGAAACTCTACGAGGTTCTGTAGACCTTCGTAATCTACTTCCCCTAGCTTGGTCATGGGCGTTACGAGTGCTGTGTAGCAACCACTAAATACTGTCATTTTTTCATCATTCCTTTGGAGTTAAGAATTGGTGTATAGCTATTTAAGTTTTACGTTTTAAGGAAATATTTTACGATTAACGTATAAAAATAAATAACGTCTAACATAGAAATAATCACTATAGTAACGTTTTCGTGCCAGAAAGCTAAAGAAAAGGGTGCGCTATACAGCTAACCTGTGCGATTATCAGCTTTTTTCTAAGTGCAACATCGCCATCTACGTAATGGGTTCTTCGTTTACTGTCCCTTGCCGTGGTTCGTTCGGACGTTTTTTGTGCGCTTGTAGAAAATTGTGTAGTGGAAAGCAATGTAGGAAATCCCCGTTTTCAACAAGAAAATCCCAACTCCACCGAGTAAAGCCACTGAGGCACCTACAGCGAAGGGCACTCCCAACGCTCTGTAGATTTCGCTTGTAATAATCTGAGCGTATCCGGCGAATGCGTATCCTTGAGATTCAATGTTGCCCGCTATGGAGCGAACGATTATGACTTTGTCAGGTTGAATTAGCTGTCCCAAAGCTGCAAACACGAAAAGTAATGTGATGACTTCGAAGCCCCATGCGAAGAGGGAAAGTATCATGGGCTTGAAAAGCATTCTCGGGTTTCGCACCAGTATCTTCATTCCCTCATGATAGTCTCCTAAGGCTTTATTGATTTTGGCTTGAAGCTCGTTGAAGTGCCAGCGGTTTCTGCCAACGCGAGAGAGAAAGCGGAACAATTCGGCTATTACTTTTTTCGCGCCTTCAAGCTTGAAACTGACTACAAGCAGAATAATTAGGGGTAAAGTGAGTAGCATCATTACGCCTCCGATCGTGATGAGAAGAGAACCTTCAAGAGTATAATTCAACATGAGCAGAACGAAGCCCAAAATCATGTTGACTAAATTGAAAATAGCTTCGTACATGTTCTTGGCGACAACCGACGCCACCGCTTTGCCACTTTGTACGTCTGGGTCTTTGTTTAGTAAGTAAGCCTTGAACAAGTCGCCTGACCATCCTCCAGGAATCAGGTTATCCACGAATACCCCAACCCAGTACAGAATGGTGGTCTTGCGAAAGTTTAGTTGTATTGACAGAGCTTTGAGGAGCTGGAACCAGACCAGAGTGTGGAACGTGAGGGATATCATGACGCTGGCGATGGCTAAGGCATAGATGCCTATGTTCACTCTTCCGACAACTAGAATTAGCTCCCCTATGCCGACGAAGTAGAAAAGGTAGAGCACAAGCGCTGAGTAGCCTAGCAAAGCTGGGACAACTATCAGCTTCATTGAAGGATTGACTGTGGGAATTTTGTCAACAGTCAAGTTTGGCTACCCCGTGTTTTTTTCAACAACTTTACTTACGTAATTTAATCTAGCTATCCGCATGGGTAAAAGGGTTCTTGTCAAGGTTTCTGGACTAAACAAGCCTGAAACGCCTGATTCTTAGTCAAGGTTTCTTGACAAACCCTGAACCGAATCACTCTTTATAAAAGGGATGGGGTAGACTCACGAGAGCGTATAGATATAACCTGATAAAATGGAGAAAAAGAAACGTAAGAAAAGAAGGGCTTATTTGGCGAGTTGTTTGCGCATTTCTTCGTATGTGGTTTTGATGTCTTCCAATGAGGCTTCGTCTTCCAGCGTGGAGGTGTCGCCTAGCGGTGCGCCTACGAGTACTGCTTTGAGGAGTCGGCGCATGATTTTGCCGCTTCTTGTTTTCGGCAGCTTGTTGACCATGACAATGGCGTCTGGTGTGGCGATTGGGCCGATTGTTGTGCGAATGTGTTTCACGAGTTCTGCACGCAGTTCTTCCGATGGCGTGAATCCGTTTCGGAGTGTAACGAAGGCTACTGGTACTTCGCCTTTTACAGCGTCTTCTTTACCCATGACTGCTGCTTCCGAAACCGCTGGGTGCGAAACCAAAGCGCTTTCAAGCTCAACCGTACCGATTCTGTGTCCAGCGACTTTGAGGACTTCGTCGGCTCTGCCTAGTAGCCAGAAATAGCCTTCTTCGTCGCGGACGGCGTAGTCACCTGTATAGTAAGTGTTTGGCCACCTGCCGAAGTATGTCTGCTTGAATCTTTCTGGGTCTTTCCATAAGGTTTGGAGCATTCCTGGCCATGGTGTTTTTACTACAAGGAAGCCTTTGGCTCCCGCTTGCACCTGCTGACCTTTCTCATCGTAAACTTCGGCTTGGATGCTTGGCAACGGTTTCGTGGCGGAGCCTGGCTTGAGCGGTACGAGTTCGATGCCGCTTAATGGCGCTATCATGTAGCCACCTGTTTCTGTCTGCCACCAAGTGTCTATTATGGCTAAGCGTTCTTTGCCGATGACACGGTAATACCATTTCCAGGCTTCTGGATTAATAGGTTCGCCGACGGTGCCGAGAATCCGCAGCGAGCTCAAGTCATGCTTGTTTATCCAGCTTTCGCCGAATTTCATGAACATGCGCACTGCGGTTGGCGTGGAGTAGAGAATTGTGACGCCGTGACGTTCGATGATGTCCCACCATCGGTCTTGAGCTGGAAAGTCAGGTGTGCCTTCAAAGAGTAATGCCGTTATTCCATGTGCGAGCGGGGCGTAAACGTTGTACGTGTGCCCTGTAATCCAGCCGATGTCCGCTGTGCACCAGAAAACATCCTCTTCTGTCGGGTTGAATGCCCATTTAAGTGTCCAGTAAGCCCAAACAAGATAACCGCCAGTGCCATGCTCTACGCCTTTCGGCTTGCCAGTCGTGCCTGACGTGTAGAGGATGAACAACGGGTCTGTGGCTTGCATTTGCTCAGGCTCGACGTAGGCGTTTGCTCCTGCGTTTGCTAAGGCTTCGTGGTACCAAATGTCGCGTCCTTCCTTCATTTGTACTGGTTGCCCCGTGCGTTTCACGACGATGACTTTTTCGACGCTGGGTGTGTTTGGGAGTGCGCGGTCTGCGTTGTCTTTTATGGCTATCGTTTTTCCGCGTCTGTACGAACCGTCAACTGTGACCAGGATTTTCGCGCCTGAGTCGTTTACGCGGTCTGCTAGGGCTTCGGCGCTGAACCCGCTGAACACGACAGCGTGGATTCCTCCAATGCGCGTGGTTGCTAGGAGCGTTATTGGCAGTTCGGGGATGACTGGAAGGTAAACTGCTACGCGGTCGCCTTTTTTGAGTCCGAGGTCTTTGAAGACTTTGGCGAGTTTGTTGACTTCGCGGTACAGTTGGTAATACGAGTAGGTGCGGATTTCGCCCATTTCTCCCTCCCAAATATAGGCGAGCTTATTTTTCTTGGCGGTTTTGACGTGCCTGTCTAACGCGTTGTAGCTGATGTTTAGTGTGGCGCCGTTGAACCACTTGTAGAATGGCGGGTTGCTGTCGTCGAGAACTTTGTCCCAGGTTTTGTACCAGTCGATGGCTTTTGCTTTTTCTGCCCAGAACGTTTCTGGGTTTTTCAGGGAATTTTCCCATTCTTGCTTAAGTTTCTCTCCATTGCCGATTTTTTGGCTGGAGGGGTAGAATTTTTCGTTGAACGGCAAATTTGCTTCTTCAGACATTCAATCGCTTCCTAAATAATTTTCTGCGTGAAACCTTAAACGCTGACCTATAAAGCTTTTCGGTATCCACAATAAAGAAAACAAAACGAAAACGAACAAAAAAGAAATACAAAACACCAACCATGCTATAAACTGCGGAAGCAACACAAACGCTAGTACTGTTGCGCTGGGAACAGTCTTAAGCCCCTTTGTAAAGTGGAAATGTAGAGGCTTGTATTATGGTTCGTTTAGTGTTCTGGTTTTTGTGTTGCAACAAAATGATTAGGTTTTTGTTGTTTCAGATTTCTCTTGGGTCAATTCTTTTTATGCCAGGTATTGCGTTGAACACCGTGTCCGTCGAGATTATTATGTGGTCTTCGATTTGGTTGAGAGCGGTTGCGGCGTAGTAAGCGTCGAAGATGGAGGTCAATCCGTATTGCCTCATCAGTGCCAACGCTAGCAGGTCTATTTCGAAAGTGGTCTCAAGAAAAATCAGGTTTTCAATGGCTGTGAGAGCAGCAACTCTGGCTATGAGGTCGTCTGTGCAGACGCCTTCTTCCTTTGAAACATAATATACTTCGTGAAGAGCTTCTCTTGAAGCATAAACCCTGCCGAATTCCCCTTTTATGATTCTGGAAATTATTGCGTTAGCAGCTGGTTTTAGCCAGTCTTCTTTTTTAATATAGGCGTAAAGCATATCTGTTTCAATCATCAAAGCTGTTTTCTCCTTCTTGCGCGGTTAGCGGCATCAGCCTTAGCTGCTTTCTCAGCTTGGATTTTCAGCTCTTTGCGTTCTTTCTCAGTTACTAGCCAATTTTTTGCATCTTTTTCAGGAGACTTAGGAAGAGGAATAGTGACGAAAAATGTGCCTGCTGGTATTATTAGTACTCTGGATTTTCTTAGACCTATTTTTTTTGGGATTGTCATTCTGCCTCTTTCGTCAATTTCCACTACAGACATAATTAACCCCTATGAAATAAATCATCCCTCAAATATAAAAATTGCCCAAAATAATTAAATTTGCCCCGAGATTCGATATATTGCCTAAGTCGTTATCAAATAGGTTGTCCATTATACTCTAAAATTAACAAGCAAGCACTAAAGACGAAAAGGCCGTGGGAATTTTCATCAGCTGACTGGACCGATGGGTAGTATGGTTTTTCCATAGGTTTCGTTCAGCACTTCTGCAATGGCCAGGTAGATGGCGCTTGCTCCCACAATAACGCCCTCAACGCCAGTCAACATTGCCAGCGTCGCGTTCCCCGTCAAATCTCGCGCCATCAACAAGAAGAACAATAAGGCTAAGCTTGCGAAAACGAACTGCAATGCCCGATTCTTCTTCAGGGTTCCGAGGAACATAGCGAACGTGAACAGCCCCCACATGAAGAAGTAAGCCGCCATCGCCGTCGCCGTCGGAGTATTAAGCTCGAAGAAGAATGTGGTTTTTGGCAGGAGAATCAGTGCGACGAGGGACCACCAGAAAAGACCGTACGAAGTGAACGCGACTGTGCCGAAGGTGTTGCCTTTCCTGAACTCCATTATCCCAACGATTATTTGTGCTAGGCCGCCGTAGGCTAAACCCATCGAAAGAATCATCGTGTCCAATGGAAACAAGCCAGCATTATGCAAGTTCAAAAGTACGGTTGTTAGTCCGAAGCCTAACAGTCCAAGTGGTGCAGGATTAGCCAGTTTTTCACTTATGCCCATGTTCTCACGTCTAATCTTAGTGCAGCTCCTTTAATTCTGTTGTTCTTTGGCTTTCCTTTGGAGTCAGCGCCATTTCCAGATTTTCCTGCCGTAGAATATTTCTGGCAATATTAGCAAACCTGAGAGAGACGCAGCAATTACGATTCCCCAGTCTAGGGGGTTAAGAATGGGCACAGTACCGAATAATCCCATACCAGTTCCAGGCAATACCAAGAAGGGTATCGCTATCGTTATTGCCGCGGATGCAAGAACTGCGAATAGCAAGAATTTGTTCGAGAAGAATCCCACTCTGAAGGCGTTGTGTTTTTCCGATCGGCAATTCCATACGACAAACAGTTCCTGCAAAGTTGCCCGCATGAACGCCATAGTTCTCGCGTACTCTATCGGCATCCCTAATATGTAGAATTGCCAGTAGAATATGCCTCCAGTTAGAGCAAATTGAAGAATAAAAGTTACGATTATAGACGCTATTCTACCATGCAACACGCCTTCATTCGGGTTACGTGGAGGACGTTTCATTACGTCCATTTCTGGAGGGTCCATAGTCAAAGCCAGCGCTGGACCTCCATCAGTGACCAAATTCAGCCAAAGAATCATGCCTGGAAGAAGCGGCAACTCCAACCCCATCAAGGCGAAAATCCCAATGACAGCCAACTCATCAAAGTTGCAACGTAACAAGAAGAATGAGAACTTGCGGATGTTGTTGTAAATGGTGCGTCCACCTTCGACGGCGTTAACTATCGTTTCGAAGTTGTCGTCTGCCAACACCATATCGGCGGCTTCTCTTGTTACATCTGTTCCAGTGATCCCCATTGCTATGCCGATATCCGCTTGCTTAAGCGCTGGCGCGTCGTTCACACCGTCACCCGTCATGGCGACTATTTCGCCCTTCTTTTTCAACGCTTTAACTATGCGCAGTTTGTGTTCAGGCGATACTCTCGCATAGACAGACACTTCTCCCACAATTCTTTCAAATTCCTCATCGCCTAAATTATCCAACTCGGCACCGGTTAGAACCGTATCGGTGCGAAGCATTTCCAGCTCTTTGGCTATTGCAACCGCCGTTAACTTGTGATCTCCAGTTATCATTATCGTTTTTATACCTGCATCTCGGCATTTCAAGTTAGCTTGCCTGGCTTCTTCCCGTGGAGGATCAATCATGCCGGTTAAACCCAAAAAGACCAAATTGGTCTCATAGTCTTCAGAGTCAACTTTTTCAAGGGCATCATTTGGTAACTCTCTATAAGCTATGCCGAGCACTCGAAGGGCATTGTTTGCCATTTTCTCGTTAGCCTCCAAAATGGCTTTTTTCGCTTGGGTTGAGAGTTTTTTAGGGTGCCCATCTTGGAGAATGTGAGTGCTGCGTTCTAAGGTGATTTCAGGGGCTCCTTTTACATAAGCAACAAGCGTTTCGGATGTTTTGTGGACGGTTGTCATTAGTTTCCTTTCAGAGGTGAACGGTATTTCATGAACGCGCTGACCCGAATCTTCCATGTCTTTCTTTGCAAGTCCTGCTTTGGCCGCTGCGACTATGAGAGCGCCTTCTGTGGTGTCTCCAATCACCCGTTTTCCGTCATAACTGGCGTTAGTACACAGCGCGCCCGCCCTCAACAATAACGTAAGTTCACTATTTTCTTTCAAGCTAATGGGATTGCCATTCTCGAAGAATTCGCCTTTTGATTCATAACCTGTCCCTGTTATATCAATCATCTTGCCGTTAACGTAAATCTTTCGAACAGTCATTTCACCCTTAGTCAACGTTCCAGTTTTGTCAGAACAAATAACGGTTGTAGCGCCTAGGGTTTCCGCCGAGGAAAGTTTCCTTATAATTGCATTTCGCTTAGCAAGCTCTCGAGCGCCAAGAGCAAGAGAAACGGTTACAACGGCAGGTAAGCCTTCAGGGACGGCTGATACAGCAAGCGCAATCGCTGTTTGAAAAGCATATATTACGTTAGCTAACGGCTCAGCGGTCTGAGTAACCCCGAGGAAAAAGATTTCATACAATTCAAGGACAAAAATGAGGGCAGACAAAGCGACAACTAATATCCCAAGTTTTTTTGCGAATCGCTCTAACTTCTGCTTGAGCGGGCTTTCTTCCTCCTTCATTGTTTGAACCATTTCTGCAATTTTTCCGAATTCTGACTTCATTCCAGTGGACGTTACTACTGCCTTGCCTCTGCCATAGGTAAGGTGAGTAGCCATGAAAACCGAGTTCTTTCTGTCTCCAACGGATGTTTCCCCCTGGATTATGCTCAAGTTCTTTGTGACATCTGTCGACTCACCGGTCAAAACCGCTTCGTCAACCTTTAAATCCACAACCTCAATGAGCCTTCCATCAGCGGGAACGCGGTCGCCAGCTTCGAGAAGAACAAGGTCTCCGGGCACGATTTCTCGGGCAGGTACTACGGTTTCGCTGCCATCCCGAATAACACGTGCTTTAGGAGCCGTCAACTTTTTCATGGCTTCCATAGCCTTTTCTGATCGGTATTCTTGAACAAAACCAACAACAGAATTGAGAACTACTATCACGGCTATAGTGGTAGCGTCAACGGTTTCCCCAATCAAAAAGGAAATTGCTGTAGCTATTAAGAGCATGATTACAAAAATATCCTTGAATTGACGGAGAAAAATCTGGAGCGGGGTCACTCTTTTCTTTTCTTTAAGTTCGTTGAACCCGAACTCTCTCAATCGGTGGTCTGCTTCTTCGTGGTTTAATCCTTTTTGGTCAACTCGTAATTCACTCAAGACTTCTTCAAGTTTCTTACTGTGCCATTCATTGGTCATAGCAATCGCCCGGTTCTAGGTTTATGCTCTTTTGAAGGTTTGGGATTGTGCTCCTCGCAGTTATGCCCGTGGTGTGCTCCCTATCTTCAGCAAAGTAGTTATAATGTTTTCGTTATTGAATTGAAGATAACAAAGGCTAATAAACAAGTTCCCACACATTTGCCACTTCAATTTACAGGATAGACAAATAGAAATGGCAAGGTTGAAAACATGTTTGAACCATGGTACATAGCACCAATAGCCGCAGTAATCTCGATTCTAGCAGGATTATACTTCTACCGTTATGTTGACAAACAAGATCCCGGAACCGAACGAATGAAAGAAATCTCTTTAGCCATCAAAGAAGGCTCCAGAGCTTTTTTGAAAAGGGAATACACGATACTAACTGTTTTCGTTGCTGTCGTGGGCTCCTTAATCGGCATTTTCCTT
>Ga0209342_10003838_pt1 | contig 15750 bp, 21 predicted proteins | sample RifCSP16_2_FD_184023 | JGI IMG/M metagenome (GOLD analysis project Ga0209342, IMG submission 184023) | Soil microbial communities from Rifle, Colorado - Rifle CSP2_sed 16_2 (SPAdes) (version 2) | ecosystem: Environmental > Terrestrial > Deep subsurface > Rock core/Sediment | place: Rifle... | reverse complement strand
CATCTCCACCTGGTTGCCCACTTCGGAAAACCAAAACCCGGAGCGGTGCCAGACCGATATTCGATCAAGGGACCGACCGAGATCGCCGATGTGGCCGACAACGTGTTCATCATGTCGCGCAATATGAAAAAGAAGCGCGAGATGGAAAAGGCGGAGGATGCCCGGGACGAAAAAATATTGCAGATGGCGGACGGCTGGCTGCAAGTGGACAAGCAGCGCAACGGTGAATGGGACGGACCGATCGGGCTCTGGTATCACCGCGACAGCATGCAGTATGTGGCCTACGAAGGTGCGCGGCCGATTGATTTCCTGGCCGAGAGCGAAGCGGATCAGGAGCGCGCAGCCATTCAGGACGAGGGAACATGAAAGCCTACCTGCGGAAACTTCCGGGCGGCATCATGCGCCCCGATGATGAGTCAAGTATGGAAGCGCTCAAGACTATCGCGGTCGGCGCGGTGATCTCGGTCGAATGGAAGCATCCCAGGAATTACAAGTTTCACAAAAAATTCTTCGCCATGCTCCATGTCGGGTACGACGCATGGGAGCCGGTAGAGGCTGATCACAATGGACTGCCGATGCAAAAGAACTTCGATCGGTTCAGAGAGGATATGATCATCGCCGCAGGATTCTATGACACCGTGATCAATATCCGCGGTGAGGCGCGCGCAAGGGCGCACTCGATATCGTTCGGAGCGATGGATCAAGAGAAGTTCGACAAGCTCTACAACGCGGTCGCCGACGTGATGTTGAAAGTAGTGCTCAAGAACTACACGAAAGACGACCTCGAATCGGTGGTCAATGAGATCATCGGATTCGTGTCCACAATGTGAGGAATTAAAAATGAGCGGAGAATGGCAACCGATTGAAACAGCACCAAAAGACGGAACGGTCATTGATCTTTGGCATTCTGAATATGGACGCATGACAGATACATGGTGGGACGATGGGTCATGGGTTGTAACCGGAACTGTTAAAGGGTTCACGCACTGGATGCCAATACCGGAAGCCCCACATCAAACGTGATTTGACATTACAAATAATCAATGGCAAATTGACGGCTCGCAGGACATGGCCGACATGGCAAGGGTTCCGACAGGAACAAAGGCGAAGATGAAACCAAGCATCGGAAAGACCGAAAGTGGTTCACTGCTAGAAATAGATGTTCCGCGCCTATTGCTCACACGCATGCTATTGCAGGCTGACTCGGGCGGCGGCAAGACGGTTGCGCTCAAGCGTATCCTTGAGCAGACGCATGGCCACGTTCAGCAAATCATCATCGATCCGGAAGGCGAGTTCTCCACGTTGCGCGAGAAGTTCGATTACCTGCTGTGCGCGCCGGAAGGCGCTGACGCCATCGCCAACGCGAAAACCGCGGCCATCCTGGCGCGCAAGCTGCGCGAGACGCGGGTATCGGCCGTCATCGACATCTACGACCTGCGCCCGCAGGAGCAAAAGCACTTCGTCCGGCTTTTCGTCGAGGAACTGCTGGCGGCGCCGAAAAGCCTGTGGAATCCGTGCCTGCTGGTCATTGACGAGGCCCAGATATTCGCACCGGAGAACGACAAGGCCGAGAGCCACGGCGCCATCATGGATCTGCGCGGTCGCGGTCGTAAGCGCGGACTCTGCCCAATCCTCGCCACGCCGCGCTTGGCCGAGTTGAGCAAGGACGCCTGCGCCGGCCTGCAGAACAAACTGATCGGCGTGACAACGCTCGACCTGGACGTTAAGCGCGCTGCTCGTGACCTATCGCTGACGCCGCTGGACGCGACCACGCTCCTGCGCAACTTGGACCCCGGCGAGTTCTATTGCTTCGGTCCGGCGCTCACCCGCAAGATCACCAAGGTCAAGGTCGGAGCCCTCAAGACATCACACGGCCAGCACCAGGCCGGCAAGGACACGCGGCCACCGGCGCCATCCGAGAAGATCAAGTCCGTGCTCGCAAAACTGGCCGACCTGCCGAAAGAGGCAGAGCAGGAGGCGCACACGCTGGCCGACTTCAAGGCCGAGGTAACGCGGCTCAAGCGCGAGCTGACACTGGCGAAGCAAGCGATGCCCAAGGCGCCAGCTACCAAAGTGACACGCATCGAAGTACCGGTGCTGAAAGAGATCGACCGAAAGTGGCTGGGCCACGCGTTCGATGAAATTCGCCTCAAGCTCGCCGAGACGCGCGCCGCCAACAAACAGACGCAGCGAGTTTATGACTCGATGGAAAAGGATTTTCAGATGTTCGAGCGCGGTCTTGATCGGCTCGCGCAGCGCATCACAGACGCCACGAATACCACGAAGGGGGAAACGGCCAACGGCGCTAGCGGCATGGAAGCCCACACCCGCCCGCCGACGGGTCAGGCGACAGCCCCCATACAGCGGAGAGCGGAGGCCGGCAATGGGGCCGGCCTCACGCCAATGGATCGCTCAATCCTGAGCGTGCTGGCTCAGTTTTCAGAAGGCTGCCTAGCCAACAAACTCGTTCTCCTGGCCGGTTACACACTGAACGGCAGCACGCGAAATTCATTCAGCAAACTGCGAACGCTCGGATTCATTGCCGGCGGCAACACCGAGACTATGCGCATCACGCAGGGAGGACTTGATGCGCTTGGTTTATATAAGCCGCTTCCCGAAGGTAATGAACTGAGGCACTACTGGCTCAGTCACAAGATGCTGACGCCTATGGATAGGGCTATCCTGTTGGTGCTTATCAACAGCCCAGACGGCATGGAGGCGGAATCGCTCTGTGTCCGAGCTGGGTACACGTTGAACGGCAGCACGCGTAACAGCTTCTCAAAACTGCGCACGGCCGGCCTGATTGAAGGCAAGAATACTGCAACGATTACGGCGGTTAAGGAGTTACTGCAATGAACGACAAACGCACACCGATCAGGCTCACGATCCCGCCCGGGACACCTGAATCAAAATGCATCGGCCCCTGCTGCGGCAAGACGATCTATTTCGTGCCGAGTGGCCGGATTGATTTGCAGACCGGGCGGATCAAAATGATTCCGGTGGACAGCGACGGGACTCCTCACTGGGCAACCTGCAAGGACTCGGCAATGTTCCGCAAGGACAAGCAGAAGGAAAAAGGCAACACGCGATGAGCTTCGATCCTCAAAAAAAAACCAGCACTCAACGGTTAATAGTGGCGCGCGAACTGATCCCGAAGCTGCGGGAGATTCTGATTCGCACCGATGCACAGGCATTCGTCGAGCGGAAGACCATAACCGACATCACGGTGATGGTGTTCAATCGGAACAAGATCGAGATCGGGATTCGTAGGATGCGGAGAGAGGGAAAAGTATGAGCGCCGCCAGCAAACGCTACATGGCCAAGGTCGCAAAGGTAGACTGCGTGCTCTGCACCGCCTTGGGCATACCCGGCGTGAAATCATCCGTGCACCATGTGCGCGAAGGGCAGGGGATGGCGCAGCGCGCGGCTGACTGGCTTAGCGTGGCATGAAAGAAAGAACATGCACCAATTGTGGCAAAGAATTCTTGTCCTATCCGAGTCAAATCAGAAAATATTGTTCACTCAATTGCCGTGATGAGCATAAGACGAGCAAGAGAGTAAAAGATGGGATAGCAAAATGCTCGCGGTGCAAATGTAAAAAACCAATATCTGAATTCATTACAGGAAGCAGAAAACGAAGCGATGGAACTATGTACAAAGTCGTACATTCTCATTGTCGAGAATGCAATCGAGCATGGCATGAGACAAGACGTAGAAAACGCGGACAGAAGCCAAAGAAAATAGCTGATGAGGAAAGCAAACGGCATCGGGCGGAGTACAAATATTGGCACAACAAGGCATCAACACATAACCGCAGAGCAGCAGGAAAAATGCCAGGCAAATGGGAAATTGGTAAAATGCTTTGTGGTCAAGATGCAAAATGTACCTACTGTGGAGAACTGCTTCCTCTTGGGTACCATATCGACCATAAGTTGCCAGTATCACGAGGCGGAACAAATGCAGCAGAGAATCTACACCTTACGTGCCCAACGTGTAATTTGAGGAAAGGCACAATGACGCACGAAGAATTTTTGGTATCAAAGAAACGCAGGGTAAGGGTAGTTCCGTGGAAATGATCTGCTCGAACGGGCTGCATGGCGACCGTTCTCTGCTGAGAATTGCCAAGCAGACGGAGCTTACATTGCTCGCCCTGACCATCGAGGCGCTAAACCCATGACCAAGCATAGCCAAGGCGGAGCGGACGCGGCAGGACGCAGCACAGGCCGAAAGGCATAGGGTTCCGAAAGGAACAGGAGAACGCAAATAATGAATTATTCAGAATTCCTCGACACCAAGACGCATAGCGCGAATGAGTACGGATTCAGTCCGCTATGGATTCCGCCATCGGCTTTCGATTTCCAGGCGGCGCTGATCGAGTGGTCACTACAGAAAGGCCGGAGCGGAATATTCGCAGATTGTGGCCTTGGAAAGACGCTCATTGAATTGGCGTGGTCAGAAAACGTCGTCCGCAAAACAAATGGACGGGTACTAAACCTGACACCGCTGGCGGTATCACATCAGACAGTAACCGAGTCCGAGAAATTCGGCATCGAGGCGCACCGATCCTATCGCGGTGAATTGCATGATGGCATCGTCATTGCCAATTACGAACGCCTTCACCTGTTCGACCCGAGCGATTTTGTCGGCATCGTCTGTGATGAATCCAGTATCCTAAAATCGTTTGACGGCAAGACCAAAGCCGAAGTAACAGCTTTCGCCAGAAAGCTGCCTTACCGATTGCTGGCAACCGCCACGGCCGCGCCGAATGATTACATCGAACTCGGTACCAGCAGCGAAGCACTCGGAGAACTCGGTCACATGGACATGCTGAATCGGTTTTTCAAAAACGATCAGAACAATTCCGCGACCGGACGACTTTATGGAGAAGCGACCAAGTGGAGATTCAAAGGCCATGCCGAGGTTCCATTCTGGCGATGGGTCACGTCCTGGGCGAGAGCCTGCCGGCGTCCGTCTGATTTGGGTTTCGATGACAACCGCTTCATTCTCCCGCCACTGAACGAACGCGAGCATGTGGTCGAAGCAAAAACGCTTGCGCAAGGCATGCTGTTCGCGCTTCCCGCGGTCGGGCTCAAAGAACAACGCGAGGAACGCCGTCGCACAATTCAGGAGCGCTGCGAGAAACTGGCTGAACTCGTTGACCATGATCAGGCTTCTCTGGTCTGGTGCCACCTGAACGATGAAGGCGATTTGTTGGAGGAGTTGATCAAGGATTCCATACAGGTCAGTGGCAAAGATTCCGATGAAGAAAAGGAAGAAAAATTCATCGCCTTCACCACGGGACAGGCGAAGAAACTTGTCACTAAGCAGAAGATCGGAGCATGGGGGCTTAACTTCCAACACTGTGCCCATGTCGCCGCCTTCCCATCACACAGCTATGAACAGTATTACCAAGGCGTGCGGCGTTGCTGGCGGTTCGGTCAGAAAAATACGGTAGACGTGGATATCGTGATGACCGAAGGCGAGCGCAGCGTCATGGAGAACATGAAACGCAAGGCACGCCAGGCCGATAAGATGTTTTCGCATTTGGTGGCGGAAATGAATAACTCAATCGCAATCGAGAAAAGCCAGAAGTTCACCAAAACCGAGGAGCTACCATCATGGCTGTAAAAAATCAGGTGATCACAGATCGCTATGCCATCTACAACGGCGATTCCGCCGAGGTCATGCAATCGCTCCCGGAAGGCAGTATTCATCTGTCGATCTACTCACCACCGTTCGGAGGACTGTATAACTACAGCTCCAGCGAAAAGGATTTGTCGAACTGCAAGGACTATCAGGAATTCTTCGAGCACTATGAATTCTTCGTGAAAGAACTTCACCGCATCACCATGCCGGGACGCATGACGGCTGTGCATTGCATGGATGTGCCAAGCGGCAATAGTGGTATGGATCATCTGATCGACTTTCCGGGCGACATTATCCGTCTGCATGAGAAAAACGGCTGGAACTACATGGCCCGTTATTCGGTATGGAAGGAACCGCTGGCTGTTCGTAACCGGACGATGGCGAAGAACCTGGCGCACAAGACCATCGTCGATGATTCATCGCGTTGCAGCGTGGCGAGCGCCGATTACCTTCTGGTGTTTCGCAAGCGTGGTGATAATCCGGTGCCGATCGCGCACCCTGTCGGACTTCTGGAATATGCCGGCGAGCGAAAAATGCCGAATGAACTGATCCAGTATCGGGGCTGGACCGGCAAGCAGACCGAGAACCGTTATTCGCATTGGATCTGGCGGCAGTATGCCTCGGCATTCTGGGATGACATTCGCCTCGGCCGCGTCCTGCCATACCGCGAGGCCAGAGACTCAGAGGATGAAAAGCACGTCCACCCTCTGCAACTAGATGTGATCGAGCGAATCATCACGCTCTGGTCGAATCCCGGCGAGACAATCATCACGCCATTCATGGGCGTAGGTTCTGAGGTCTATGGCGCACTGGTCAACGGGCGCAAAGGAATCGGTATCGAGCTAAAGGATAGCTATTACCGTCAGGCCGTGAAGAACGTGCAAGCAGCATACGAAGGTCGCAAGGAGCATGAACAACATGGACTCCTGTTCGATGACGAAAATCAAGAAGACGTGGCATGACTCGTTTCGAGTACCTGCAACGGCGCTTCGAGTTTTGCGTCAGGGGTGATCGTCTTCCTCAGTCGAAATTGACTGAGCAAGACGTTCGGCAAATCCGGGAACTGCATGCATTCAAGAAGGCCGAAATCAAGCGACTCAATGAGTCTCTAGGCATCGAGGCAATAGCGGGTAAGTTCGAAGTTCATCCACGAACGATCGAAAAGGTTCTCACTTTTGAAACTTGGAAACACGTGACATGACCATATTCATTGCAACATTTCTGACCGTCTACTTGCTGGCGTTCCAGCAACAAAACGTCATCCATGGTCATTACTGGCTTGCCGCCATGACTTCATTCGTCATCGCCGCCGCGCAATTCGCCATGATCCAAGCGGTCGCAACAGGTCAGACACTCGATTTTATCCTGATGGGCGCCGGCGGTTCGATGGGCGTCACGCTTTCCATGTTCACGCATCGCAGATGGGTCAAGAAAAAAGGATAGGCAGCGATGGAAGAAGAACCAAAAAAGAAACCGAAAAAGACCTCGCCGACCGTGCGCACGCTCAACCGGCTGCGCGCCGATGGCGCCTACATGGTTGCCGTGGTCGAGCGCTGGAATCGTTTCGGTGGTCCAATCGGCAAGAACGGGCAACGGGTCGGGAACCGTGTAGATTTGTTCAACTTCATCGACGTGCTGGCCGTGATACCTGGACAAGTTGGAACGCTCGGGATTCAAGCCTGCGCCGCGAGCAGTTTGTCCACCCGCATTCGCAAGGTGATTGATGACCCGGTGCTCAGGCAGCGCGCGAAGTGGTACGTCGCCGCCGGCAACCGGCTCCTGTTCTGGGGCTGGAAGCAGAACAAAAAGACGAAGCGGTGGGAAGTGAAAGAGCGTGATTTCGCAAACGAATTTACCCACGGGCAATGCGCCGAGCCCGTCGGACAGTCACCATTATTCGACGCAACCACACAAGGAAAAGACAATGACCCATTTTAAGATGAAAAAGACGAACGCCATTCTCAAGGACGCGAACCCGCGCAAGGAAAATCACGGCGAGGAATTGGTACTTGCCACCGACCTGAAGCTGCAAATCGTGATGCCCGGAAACATTCTGACCGAACTCACGGACACCAAGGCAGCGTGGGAATTCTTCTGCTGGGATCAATCGACCGAGGAGGTCAGGCCGAACGGGGTCGATCACTTCGCGCTGTCGGCTCGGTTCGATGCACATGTCCTGCACGTCAGCATCGGCGACAAGACCATGACCTTCGAGGATGTGACGCTGAAGAAATTCAAGGCGAAGCCCATCGATGGCAAGCGCGTGGAGATGACCTTTCAGGCGCAGATTTATCCGCAGAAGGCACAACTCGCGGAGCTGGCTGGAAGGATCATGGAGCAGGTCAAGATCAAGATCGATCCGCCCAGGCAGCAAGACCTTGTAGAAAATGCCGCGAAGAAAGAGGAGCCCGAGGACGCATGACGTAAAATATACGCCAAGTGACTGATACAAAAAGCGGGAGTAAACTGAATCCAATTTATTAAACTGGATCATCCGATGAGAACCAAGAAAACGGCAAACAAAAAGCCACAAGACGGCGAAACCTTCAACGCCAAAAAAACTGCAATCGCCATCATGCGACAGTTGATACAACCGAAACGTGGTGTTGATTTCGCACTGACCGAAAGAAAGATCAGGATGCTCTTCAAGCTGCTATTGGAGGGTAATTATCGGGAGGTCGCCTGCCGTGGTTCCATGATTGCCATTCCTACATTTTATCTCTATCTCAAGAGGGGCGAAGACGCACGGCAAGCTGCTGAAAAAACAGGCAAACCTCCAGAAGGAAACGAAAAGGCATTTCTACAGCTCTTGGAGGCGATAGAGTACTGCGAAGCCAATAGCGAAGCGGACATCGTGGTAAAGGCCAGAAAGGAAAGTCCGATCAGGTATTTACAGCTCCGCTACCGGGACAAGTACCACCCCAAACAGCCCATGGGTATCGACTTGGAAAACCCTGAGTTCCAAGCGCAGGTGCATATTTATCTGCCGAGCAATGGGCGCGGGCCGGCCAAGGAAGAACCAAAGCCAGACGAAAAGACGAAGGCCAAACCATGAACATCGTCAAACTGCACAAGGGCGGAGAAGTACGCAGGGTGCGAATATCTCAAACTGACAGCTATTCTTTTTACCGTTCGGGACAAGAGAGGAACGTCCCCTATCTCAGTGAGGTGCTCGCGTGGGCGAAAAAAAATGGCTGGATGCGACTGAGGAAAAAACCATGAGCATGAAAGGATCGAATCCGCCACCGCCTGACATATCGCGAAAGCCGGCACCGCCGCCATCACCTGATCGTCGAGTCGTTCGCGACAGGACAATCAGGATAGAGAAGCTGCGAGACGCCTATCAGCGCGTCCAGGCAAGAGACGCAGACCAAGAAGCCGCGTTGCGCGACGTGCAGGATGCGGTTCTGGTGCTGCTCGAAGAGTTCACGCATACCATCTACGGTGGAAAATCTGGCGGTGGAATGTCATGAGGCTTTCACAGTTCACGAACCGGATCATCGAGGATGCGATCAAGACCGCGAACGAAAGCTATCGCGATAACGATATGCTGCGCTGTGGATCGATCGCCGGGCTGGAAGCGTGCCGGGGATTGGAGCCGGATGCATTGGCGACCCTGCTGATAGCGGCGAATACCGCTGCCGTGCACTCCAAACGCACCAGGCACCCGCGCACGATGGAAGCCATAGCCTTCCGGACAGAAATCCTCTGGGTGTGCGAAGTGGTCAGCGTGGTGCTCGACAATCAGAACCTGCCGAAGCTGGTTCAACCGTCACCGGCCGCGTACATGAAAGCCGCTGAAGTGATCGGGTCAGAGCAGCATCTACATTGAGCGCGCTATCAAAAAAACTGCGGCTTGCTACAGACAATCATCTGCTGTTCTTTTGTCCAGGCTGCAAAGTATGTCATGGCGTCGATTTTGGCGATGGGAAATGGAACGGAAACAATGAACGTCCGACGTTCGAGCCATCGATACTGGTAAGGTTTTACGAGATGTCGCCCGAGGGGAAAGCGATGGCCGCACGCGGCGAACCGCCGCCAGACGGCAAGCGTTATCCAGGTGCGGACGTGGTGTGCCATTCGTTCGTCACCGATGGACGAATACAATTTCTCGGTGACTGCACGCATACACTGGCCGGGCAGACGGTCGATCTGCCAGACTGGACCGACATCGGTTCATGAGTCATGGGTGATGTAATCGAACTCAGACCAAACCCAGGGCCACAGGAACAATTCCTTGCGAGCCACGCTGATATTGCGATATACGGTGGGCAAGCAGGTGGAGGGAAAAGTTTTGGCTTGCTTCTTGACCCATTGCGCTTCGTCGATGTACCAGGATTCGGTGCGGTCATATTCCGGCGTAATGCCACAGACCTGACACAAGAGGGCGGACTCTGGGATGAGTCCATGAAGATTTACCCGGCCGTCGGTGGCCGGCCGCGCGAGTCGATGGGCAAGCTCGACTATCGGTTCAAAGCAAATTCGCGCATCTCGTTCGCGCATCTCGCACAAGAAGACACCGTCGATTCCAAGCAGGGCGGACAGATCCCGATGATCGGGTTCGATGAGCTGACCCACTTCACGAAATACCAGTTCTTCTACATGCTCAGTCGCAATCGCTCGAATTGCGGCGTCAAGCCATACATGCGGGCAACCTGTAACCCTGACCAGGATTCATGGGTCGCTGACTTTCTCGCGTGGTGGATTGATCAGGAACCGAAGCTGTCAGACGGAACACCGAATCCGAATTATGGTCACGCCATACAGGAGCGGTCGGGGAAAATCCGCTGGATGGCGAAGATCGACGACGACATCCACTGGTTCGATCGGAAGGAGGATGCCGAGGAATTCATGATCAACGCGGGCCGTACACCGCGTCCTCTGTCCGTGACGTTCATCCATGCAACGCTGGATGACAACCCGAAGATGAACGGGCGCGAGGACTATGTCTCGAAGCTCGAAGCGCTGGATCGCATCTCCCGCGAGCGGCTGCTCAAAGGCAACTGGAAGGTCAGAGCAACGGCCGGGCTCGTGTTCAAGAGGTCCGACTTCAAAATCATGGAGCTGGAAGACTTCAACGAGAAGGACATCACGCGACGTGTGCGGCGCTGGGACTTCGCCGGCACCGAGGCGGCCAAGGCAACAACACCTGGCCGGATGAGCGCGAAACTGATACGCGGCCCTGACTGGACGGTCGGGCTAAAGCTGGTGATGATGCGGAACAAGGACATCGTGATCGTGGACATGATCCGCTGTCAGAAGAAATCCGGAGATGTGGAGGAACTGGTCGCGGCCACCGCGAAGACAGACGGGCGCAAGGTGACGATAGTCGTGCCGCAAGACCCAGGACAAGCCGGCAAGGCGCAGGTCGAGCACTACGTTAAGTTGTTGATGGGCTACACCGTGCACCACGATCGTGAAACCGGGTCAAAGCTGGTGCGCGCCACACCGTATGCGGCCTATGCTCAACACGGACATGTATACCTGCTGCGCGCGGTGTGGAATGATGTGTTTCTCGCGGAGCATGAGGCATTCCCCACCGATGGCGTTCCGGATGATATTGTCGATACCGGGTCAGGCGGGTATCTTGCACTAACCGAGAAGGGGCCGAGCACGGCTGAACTCATGGCTCAGAACAAGGTGCGCATGCAATGAGCAAAACGACGATCACGAAAAAGACGGGCGGCCAGCTATCACAGCGTGCCGACCGATGGGTGAATGAGCGCAATCAGTTCGGAGGCAGTCGCGATCCGGTAGCGCGAACGACATTCTTCCGCGACGTGACCGTTACCCGCGAATTCATGGACTCGCTGTATCGCTACGATTGGGTAACGCGCAAGGCCGTGGACATTCCGGCACAGGATGCAACCCGCAAGTGGATCACGCTGCAGCACGACAATCCGAAGCGCGTCCAGGAAGCAGAGAAGGAACTCGATCGGATGTGCGTGCAGGAAAAGGTTGAGGAGCTGATTGTCCTGTCGCGCCTGTATGGCGCCGGCATGATGGTCGTCGGTGCATGGGATGGCCGCGATGTGACCGAGCCACTCGGCCAGGTGCGCGAGGTGTTCTACCTGTCGAACGTCGATCGGTTCCTGTCCTACCCGCAGATATTCTACACCGACAGGATGTCGCCGAAGTATGGCGACCCGGAGATTTACCAGATCACGCGGCCCATCACGGTTGGCAGCGATGTCGCGCTTGTACATGAGTCGCGCATCATCCGGCTGGATGGTATGTACCTGCCGCCTTACGAGCGGTTGAGAAACTTCACCTTTGGCGCGTCGGTGATTGAAAACATCCTCGAAGCGACCCGGCAGTTCGGCATTGCAACGCAGGCAATGGCCGGGGTGATGCAGGACTTTGTCGTCAAAAAGCTGAAGGTCGATAACCTGCAGAACCTGCTGCAAGACGCGGACGGCATGAATGCGCTCATGACCAGGCTCGGTGAGCTGGCGGCCGGCATGTCCATCTACGGGATCGCGACGTTCGGGCCGGATGAAGAATTCGACAAGATGGGAACGCCGATCACCGGGCTCCCGGATATGGCTGACCGGTTCGTCGAATACGTGTCGGCGGCCACCGGCATTCCGCGGTCGCGCCTGTTCAGTAATCAATCCGGGAAACTCGGCGGCGATGCAGGTGAAAACGATCTGCGCGTGCATTACGACAACATCGAGGCATTCCAGAAAAACAAACTGCGCCGGCCAGTACAACGGCTGATCGATATCATTCTCGCGCCGCTGGGGTTCGAGCCTGGCGAGATGACGTTCACATGGGCGCCGCTGTGGCAGATGTCCGATGCGGAGATGGCCGACACTGCACTCAAGGTCGCGCAGACGGATGCGCTCTATATCCAGAATAATGTCGTCCAGCCTGAAGAGGTCGCCATGTCGCGGTTCTCGGGTGATGGTGTGAATATCTCGGACATGCACATCGAGACAGCGCCGCGCGAGAAGTTCCTCAAGGAATTCGCGAAGTCGGAACCGAGATCAGGGGAGATCGGCGAGGAGCACGACCTGGCAACAGCGAATGCAGCAAAGCCGGCCGGCAACGGCGAGGACAAGGACGCAAAGCCAAAGGCAGAAGGCGGCAATGGCGCTGCGAAACACTAAGGCGCTGGCCGGGTCGATACGCGGCAAGGTTCCCATCCGTGCCGCCAAGCCTAACACGCGGAGTCTAGAGGCCGCCCACATCGCGCGCGTCTTGTCGTTGATGACGGATTATCGAGAAATCGTTTACAGCAAGGTCAACGAGATCATCGATTACCTGTCGGTGCCGGTGGCGCCGCGATTCGATGATCCGCACGACATCATCGAGCGTGTATTCGCTGATCTTCGTGTGCGGGTGATGACGCTGTTCGACACGCGAAAGATGGAACGCCTCTCGACCGATAGCGCCATCCAGATCAGCAACACGAACGGCGATCAGTTCCGGCGCATGGTCAAAACCGTGCTCAAGGTTGACCCGATGATGTCCGAGCCCTGGCTCATCGATGAGGTGAACAAGTTTGTCATCGAGAACGTGTCCCTGATCCGGTCGATTCCAGAAAAGGGATTATTCGACGTTGAGCAAATGCTCTACCGGGAAGCAAAGCGCCGCCTGTCTCCCAAGGAAATAATGGCGAAGCTCAGGGAGCAATTCGACGTGACCGAGCAGCGCGCCGAGCTGATCGCGATCGATCAGGTGCTCAAGTTCAACGGATCACTGACCGAACTGCGACAGCGAGGGCTCGGCGTCAAGCGCTACACATGGCGCACTGTCGGGGATCAACGTGTCCGGGGAAACCCGGCAGGGAAGTATCCAAACGCCAGGCCGTCGCACTATGCGCTGGATGGTCAGGTGTTCGAGTGGAAGAATCCGCCTGTCTCGGGAACGAATGGCGAGAAATTGAATCCGGGAATGCCGATCAGGTGTCGTTGTGTACGCTCAGACCTTCCGATCTATTCTCCGTCTGGATACTTGGTAGCGTGGCGCCGTAGGCACCGTGGAACGCTTACCGTCTTGCATCTGGAGGAAGGCGAAACGCTTGCGGTTACACCGAACCATCCACTCGCCACCGAGCGCGGTCTTATCGCGGCGAATAGCGTTGATGTTGGAGATTACGTTATCGCAGCATGCAACAAGCGCATCGGCAGACGGGAAAGTAACCCAAACAATCGTCCAGCCAGCGGCGACGAGGTATTTAATGCGCTCAGAGATATCTTTCCTGTAGAGATTCGTGCGGGAGAATGTAGCCAATTCCACGGCGACGGAGCCGATGGCGAAGTCGAGGTCATACGGACCGACGCTATGCTGTCTTCTGTGTTTGATGCCGGAAGCAGAGAGGTACTTCGCAAATTCCTCTTCACCCTCACCGATCAGGCGCGCGCGCCGTCCATTGAATTTCCTAAAGGTTCTCCGCTTGCCATTGTCTGTGCAGGTTTTTCTGGCCGTAGTATTGGCGCGGCTTGTCAGTTTGCGGCGTTCATCAAGAGAAATGCTGCCCATGCGTACAAACATCGCAGCACTACGATCTCTTGGGGTGATGCCAAAGGCAATAAGACGTTTGCGGATTACTCCGCGATTAACACCGAATTCTTTCGCGAGCTTCTGTTCGCTGTCGCCTTTCATGTAACGACGTATGATCGTCTTGTCGTTGAGCTTCTTTCGGTTATGGCCGGCGGGGACACGATGCCTGATCAAGACGCCACGGCTTCGCAAGTGGCGAGAGATGGAATCCTTACCATACCCAATGGCGAGCGAGGCGTCTTTCACAGTGGAACCATTACGCACAAGACGCTCCGCGTAATCGATAGACGTGATGGGGATTATGATGGACATGTGGTGAATTTCCAGACCGGAATGGGATTCTATTATAGCTCCGGCATGGCATTGGTAGCCAACTGCTACGCCGAGCCGATATTCGATGACATCCGGTCGCCGGGCATGATCTCGATCTCTCCGTTGACGGTGTAAAAATGGCGGCCGATGATCTGGCCGCCCAAGTTCACCACCACAGGAGGAGTCGCCATCATGGCATACCCTCTTGTGCGGAAATACATTCCGTGCTTTCATTCGCTCCACACAAACCCCCAGCGGCAGTATGCGGCAGGCGAGAACCCCGGGAGTGATCGCTCCCGGGAGTAAAAAACGAGGAACGATGACGACGTGAAAAGATCGCTACGATTCGACACCTTCCGCATCGATGCCACACGGCGCGATCAGAATGGATATATCGAAGCTGATGCCTGTGTTACCCGTACCGGTGTATTCGTATATCGTCATCCAGACGGAACAGTAACCCGCGAGCTGCGCCACCCCGATGAAGTTTTTAATGTAGATTCTCTTGCCACACTAAGAAACCGCCCGATTACTCTCGGCCATCCTTCAACCGGTAAGCTCAACGAGAAGAACACCCGGAGATTATCGGTCGGTGCTGTCGTCGGCGAAGTCACGCACGATGACCGGCTGGTCAATACCAAACTGCAATTCACCGACGAGGAAGCGATCGTCAAGATCCTCGACGAAAAAAAACCGATGCGCGAAATATCCTCCGCATATCAAGCGGAGGTCGTGAAGCAAGACGGCGTGTTCAATGGCGAAGCCTACGACCACGTTCAGAAAAATATCGTGTACAACCACGTCGCGCTGGTGCCGCGTGGCCGCGCCGGGCGCGAGGTAGGCGTTCGCCTGGATGCGGAAGACGCGATGATGACGGACGAGGATGAGCAGAAGTTCGTCAGCAAGTGCATGGCCGATCCGAAGAAACTGAGCGAGTACCCGGACGAGAAACAGCGCGCGGCCGTGTGCTACTCTATGTCAGAGCGTGGTGATTCACTTGAAAGTCTCGAAAATTTGGCAGATGATTCGCAAAACAACCCCGGCGGCGCCGACAAAGGAGTACTGAACATGACGAGCAAACTCAAAATCAAGCGCGACGCGGTCGCGACCAAGACTTTCAAGGCCGATGCCTTCACGCTGGAAATCGACGGCACTCCCGAGGCTGCCGAGAAGGCGCTCGATGCCGTCGGTGTTCGTTACGACGCCGCGGTCGCGCACATCATCACTCTCGAAGCTGAGAACCAGACGATGCGTGGCAAGCTCGATGCCGCCGGCGACTCCGGC
>Ga0209342_10003837_pt1 | contig 15751 bp, 18 predicted proteins | sample RifCSP16_2_FD_184023 | JGI IMG/M metagenome (GOLD analysis project Ga0209342, IMG submission 184023) | Soil microbial communities from Rifle, Colorado - Rifle CSP2_sed 16_2 (SPAdes) (version 2) | ecosystem: Environmental > Terrestrial > Deep subsurface > Rock core/Sediment | place: Rifle... | reverse complement strand
GATGAAGCCGTAGCGGGAGGCCTCGTACAGGAAGTGCGCGACGTCCTCGTTCTCCTGGGGCGTGAGCTCCTCGAGCTCGGATCCGCGTCCGACGCGGATCAGGAAGAAGACCTCCCATATGTGCGCACCCCACGCGGCGAGCAACGCTGCGACGTCGGCCAGCTCCTCGACGTTGCGGCGCATCACAGTGGTGTTGATCTGCACGGTGTGACCCTCGGCCACCAGCATCCGCACCGCCGCCTCGGTGTCGGCGAAGTGCCCGTCGACGCCACGGATCCCCTCGTGGGTGCCGGGAAGCGCGCCGTCGAGGCTGATCGAGACGGTCTTGGCGTCCGCCTCGCGCATGCGTACGGCCGCCTCGCGGGTGAGCAGCGGGGTCACGCTCGGCGCGAACCCGATGGGCATCCCATAGGAGCGGGCATGAGCCGCCAGCTCGAACAGGTCCGAGCGCATGAACGGGTCGCCGCCCGTGAACACGATCACGGGGAACCGAGGCGTGAACGCCTTGAGGTCGTCGATCAGGCGCTTGCCCTCGGACGTCGAGAGCTGCCCGGGCATCGCCTGGGCGATCGCCTCGGCGCGGCAGTGCTTGCAGGCAAGGCCGCAGGCCTTCGTGGTCTCCCAGAACAGCAGGATCGGCGCCTGCTCGAAGTTCACCGGCACCTGAACCACCGCCTCGAACGTCCTCTCATGATCCGGTCCCCCCACTAGTCCAGGATCGACGCCACGTACGTGTCCAGCGTCTGCGCGTCGATCGGTCCCACGTGCTTGGCTCGGATGACGCCGTCGGCGTCGATGAAGAAGGTCTCCGGGAATCCGAACACCCCGTACTCGGCCGCCAGGGATCCATCGTCGTCGACGACGCTGTCGTACAAGATCCCGTAGCGCTCCTCGAAAGCGATCGCGTCCGCCTCCTTGTCCTGGGAGTCCACACCCAGGAAGACCACGCCCTGCTGCTCCCAACGGGGGGCAGCGGCCGCAAGGATCGGCGCCTCGTCCTTGCACGGCCCGCACCACGACGCCCAGAAGTTCAGCACGACGGGCTTGCCCCGCAGGTCCGAGAGCGCCAGCGAGCCCTCGTTCCGGAGCAGCGGCAGCTCGAAGCCGGGCGCCTCCAGGCCGAACGGGTCCTGTCCCAGGCCGCCCGCGCCTCGGGCGGCCATCGCCACCCAGACCATCGCGAGGGCGAGCCCCAGCACCACGACCCCGATCGCGATACCCCGCCCGCGGCCCCCCGAGGCGGGCTCCTGCCCCTCCGGAAGGTCCTGCCGGAACAGGTCGTCGTCGGCCGTCAGCTCGGGAGGGGGCGACGGCTCGGGTTCGGCGATCGCGAGGCCCTCAACGGGCTCCTGGGTGCCTGCCATGGGGCGACCATCCCATCGCTGCCTCGGGTCATCAGGGGACACTCGGCCCCGCCGCGACGGGCCGACCAGCCTATGTCGAACCTAGGGTCCGGCGGCAACATCCCCTCGAAAGGCCCCAAAGAGGACTGAAGTAGGCGGATTTGCCGGATCCGGAGGGCTGAGATGGACAGGAACGGCGGCGAGACACCCACCATCCCTGACAGCGACGAGCTGTTCCCGACCGCCCCCGAGGGCTTCGAGCGCAGGCCGAACCGGGTCCCGCTCACCCTGTTGGGGGTCGCCGTGCTCGCGGCACTGTTCGCGGTCGGCTTCACGATGTTCACCAGGTCTGTCGTCTACTACCAGACCCCGACCGAGGTCCTTGCCATGCCGGGCGAGCAGGTCCGCCTGGCGGGACCGGTGGTCGACGGCAGCATCGGCGTCGACACCGCGACGGGCACCGTCACGTTCGAGGTGAGCGACGCGGACACCGTGATCCCGATCGTCTACCAGGGCCCGGCGCCCGACACGCTTCAGGACGAGGGAGAGGCGGTCGTCGAGGGCGCGCTCGGGCCCGACGGGGTGTTCGTCGCGGACACGCTGTTCGCGAAGTGTCCATCGAAGTTCGTGGCGAAGGACTGATGTCGTGGACCGGCGCCCCGCGCTCGGGATCTGCCTGACCGGGGTCTCCAAGGCGTTCGGCGGCCAGCTCGCGCTCGCCGACGTGAACGTCACGATCCCCGAGGGGTCGCACGTCGCGGTGATGGGCGCCAACGGAGCCGGCAAGACCACGCTGCTCAAGGTGATCTGCGGCCTCGCCGCGCCGACGCGAGGCAGCGTGACGATCGCCGGCATCGAGATGCGCAAGGCGGGACCCAAGCTCCGTGCGCTCGTCGGCTTCGTGTCGCACGAGACGATGCTCTACGCGGACCTCACCACCGCCGAGAACCTCCGGTTCCACGCCAAGCTCTTCGGGCTCCCGCGACCCGCCGAGGCCGTCGAGGTCGCGGCCGAGCGCCTCGACGTCGCGCATGTGCTGGACAAGCCGGTGCGAGCGCTCTCGCGCGGGACCCGGCAACGCGTTGCACTGGCGCGGGCACTTCTTCACGACCCCGCGGTGATCCTGCTCGACGAGCCCTACACGGGACTGGACGAGGCGGCGGCGGCGTCCCTCACCGAGCTGCTCGAACGACTCGCGACGCCGGAGCGGGTCGTGATGCTCACCCTGCACGACGTCTCGCGGGCGATGTCGGGCCCGCGCCGCCTGCTCGTCCTGTCGGACGGCCGCGTCGCGCTGGACGAGTCGCTCGACGGACGCGGCGCGGATGTAGCCGAGACCTACCTGCAGCTGTTGCGATCGGGGGCCCGGCGATGAGCTGGATCGCCCCCGCCCTCACGATCGCCGGAAAGGACCTCCGTCTCGAGATCAAGACGCGCGACGTCATCGCCTCGGTCGGGCTGTTCGTGCTGCTGGTCGTGGTCACGGCGAGCTTCGTGTTCCCGACCGGCGGAGAAGGGCGCGAGGGCATGGCCGCCGGCGTCTTGTGGATGGCGTTCCTGTTCGCGGCCCTGCTAGGGATGGGTCGCTCGATGGCGATCGAGAAGGAGGATGCCTGCCTGGAGGGGCTCCTCGTGTCCCCCGCACCTCGCGAGGCCGTCTTCCTCGGCAAGCTCTTCTCGAACCTCGGCTTCACCTACGTGGTGGAGCTCGTGATCCTGCCCGTGTTCATCGTCCTGCTGGACATCCGGCCCGGCGCGGGGACCTGGGTCGTGATCCTGGCCGCGTTCCTTGGGACGCTCGGGATCGTCACCGTGGGCACGCTCTTCGCGGTCATGGCCGTGAATACCCGGGGGCGCGAGGCCATCCTGCCGCTCTTGGTCATGCCGGTCTCGATGCCGATCATGGTCGCCGCGGTCAAGGTCACCGAGGCCGGCTTCCTCGGCACCTGGACCTCGGGAACCACGTCGTGGGCGCTCCTGATGGTCGGCTATGACGCCCTGTTCCTGCTGGTCGCGCTCGCGACCTTCCAACACCTAACGGAGGAGTGACATGGACCTGAAGACCGAAACCGCCCAGTCCCCGGTCCGCGAGCGCGGCCCCGCCGAGGTCCCCGGGTCGCCTCGCAGGAAGCTGTGGGGTGCCCTCACGATCGCCTCGCTCCTGCTCCTTCTCGCCATGGCCTTCTTCTACGCGCCCGAGGACGCGAACCAGGGCGCGGCGCAGAGGATCTTCTACATCCACGTGCCGTCGGCATGGATCGGCTTCCTCGCCTTCTTCGTGGTCTTCGTCGGGAGCATCGCGTTCCTTTCGACCGGCAAGCGGTCCTGGGACGACGTCGCTGCGGCCTCGGCCGAGATCGGCGTGATCTTCACGAGCGCCGTCCTGATCACCGGACCGCTGTGGGGCCGCCCGGTGTGGGGCGTGTACTGGACGTGGGACCCGCGACTGACGAGCTTCCTGATGCTCTGGCTGATCTACCTGTCCTATCTCGTCCTTCGCGGCTACGTCCCCGAGCCGGTGCGCCGCGCGAAGTACGCCGCGGTGCTCGGCATCGTGGGGTTCCTGGACGTGCCGATCGTCTATCTGTCCGCGCGGTGGTGGAGGTCGGAGCATCCGACGCAGTTCGTGGTCGAGAGCGGCGATCTGCCGACACAGATGCTCGTGACGCTCTTGGTCGGCGTCGCCGCGTTCACGTTCCTCTACCTGTACCTGATGGCCGTCCGCGTGCGCGTCGGTCGCCTGCGCACACGGATCGAGGAAGCGGAGGTCGTCCGATGAGCAACAGCACCGTCTACCTGGTCGCCGCGTACGTCGGCACGGCGCTCCTCTACGGCCTGTACCTCGCCTGGCTCCTCGCGCAGGAGCGCAAGCTCGACCGGAGGACCCGTGACGCTGCTCGGTAACTTCGCGCTGCTGCTCGCGCTGATCGCCGGCGGGTGGGCCGTCGTCGTCGGGTTCGCGGGCGCGCGCAGCGGTCGCGAGAGCGCGGTGCGCAGCGCCGAGGGCGCGATGAAAGGCGCCGCCCTCGCGCTGTCGGTCGCTGCGGCGGCGCTGGTCGTGGCGCTGGTGCGCAAGGACTTCTCGGTCGAGTACGTGGCGCAGTACACCAGCAGCAGCCTGTCGACCTTCTACAGGGTCGGCGCCTTCTGGGCCGGCCAGGCGGGATCGCTGCTGCTATGGGCGTGGGTGCTCTCGCTGGTCGGGGCGGGCGTGATCTACCAGAACCGCGCACGCAACCGCGACCTGATGCCGTGGGTCACCGTCACGATCGCCGTCGTCCTGGTCTTCTTCACGGTCCTCGTCGCGTTCTACGCGAACCCGTTCGTCCGCCTCCCCGTGGCGCCCGCCGACGGACAGGGCCTGAACCCGCTCCTGCAGAACTACGGGCAGTGGGTCCACCCGATCGCGCTCTACATGGGGTTCGTCGGGTTCACCGTCCCGTTCGCCTTCGCGGTCGCCTCTCTCGTCACCGGGCGCCTGGGCGACCGCTGGATCCGTTCGGTGCGGCGTTGGACCCTGTGGGCCTGGGTGCTGCTCACCGCCGGGATCCTGTTCGGGGCACGCTGGGCGTACGTCGAGCTGGGATGGGGCGGCTACTGGGCCTGGGACCCGGTCGAGAACGCTAGCCTGCTGCCCTGGCTGGCAGGGACCGCCTACCTGCACTCGGTGGTCGTGCAGGAGAAGCGCGGCATGCTCAAGGTCTGGAACGTCGGCCTGGCGGTCGGCACGTTCGCGCTGTCGATCTTCGGGACCTTCCTCACGCGCTCGGGGATCATCTCCTCGGTCCACGCGTTCGCCGAGTCCTCGATGGGTCCGCTGCTGATCGGGTTCACGTTCGTCGCGATCGCGGTGGGCACGGCGCTGATCGTTTGGCGCCTGCCCGAGCTCCGGGCCACCGGCCGCATCGGCTCGGTCGTCAGCCGCGAGTCCGCGTTCGTCCTGACGAACCTCCTGTTCGTCGCGATGACGATCGTCGTGTTCTGGGGGACGGTCTACCCGATCGTGAGCGAGGCGATCCGGGGCGTCGAGGTCTCGGTCGGTCCCCCCTTCTTCCAGGCGCTCATGGCCCCGCTCGCGGTGATCACGATCGCGCTCGTCGGCACGTGCCCGCTGCTCGCGTGGCGCCGAGCCTCGGGCCGGCACCTCAAGCGGAACTTCGCCGTGCCGCTCGCGGTCGGCGGGGTCTCCTTCATAGCACTCGCGGTGCTGAACCGCGGCGCGCACCTGGTGATCGTGGTCATCCTCACGCTCACCGCATTCGTGCTGGCGACGGTCGTCACCGAGATCTGGCGCGGCCTGTCCGCCAGGCATCACCACCACGGCGAGAGCTGGGGGCGCGCGATCGTCAACCTGTTCGCCTTCACGCCCCGGCGCTACGGCGGACCCGTGGTGCACGCCGGCATAGTGGTGATGATCGCCGCGATCACCTTCAACGTCGGCCTCAAGCAGCAGCGCGAGCTCCAACTGCCGGTCGGCGACAGCCTCGAGATCGCGGGCTACACCGTGACCTTCTCCGACCTCACCTTCGAGCAGACCCCGGTGAAGTTCGCGCTGATCGGAACGTTCGGAGTCACGGGTCCGGATGGCGAGGCCCTGGGGACGATCCGCGCCGAGCAGGCCGAGTACACCGGTCAGCAGCGCATCACGGAGGTGGGGATGCGCTCGACGCTCGGCTCCGACCTGTACGTAGTGATGAGCAACGCGGATCCATCCCAGCGCGTGGCGACCGTCCTCGTGTTCCACGAACCCGGGGTCTTCTGGATCTGGATGGGCATGGTGATCGTGGTGCTCGGTGGCGTCCTCGCGGCCTGGCCGTGGCGCACCGATCGACCGGGACGCTCGGTGCCCGAGCTTGAGCTCGAGCTCCCGAACGTCTTCGAGGAGCCGGAGGTGACCCGATGATCCCAGTGGCGATCGGTGCGTTCCTCCTCCTGGTGACCGTGGTGACGCTGATAGCGAGGCCGTTCATCGCGCCCGTCACCTACGAGGAGGACGCAGCATCGCTCGAGCAGCTCCGCGCGAACCGGATCCGACTCCGTGCTCAGCTGCGCGAGCTGGACATGGACTTCGAGACGGGCAAGCTCGCGTCCGACGAGTACGAGAAGCTCCGCGGCCGGCGTCTCCAGCAGATCGAACGGACGACGCGGGCGATGCGGGAGATCGAGCCGACCGATCCCGCCTTCGACGCCGACCTCGAGCGGCGCATCGCGGCCCGGAAGCAAGCGCTCCAGCGGTTGGCGACGTGTTCGAGCTGCAACGCGGCGATCGATCACGACGATCGGTTCTGCCGTGGATGTGGCGCCGAACTTCAGATCACGGCTCAGGTGAGGTGAGGGAGCGATGACCGAGAAAGGACACGCCATGAGGATCTACACCCGCGCGACGGGCGCGTTCGCGCTCGTGGCGGCGTTCGCGTTCGGCCCCACGGCGATCGCGCAGACGACCGCCACGATCGACGGCACCGTGGTGAACGGTACCGAGCAAGCCCCGGCCGCCGGCGTGGACGTCTCGCTGCAGCTGTTCGCGGCGCAGGGGGACCTGGGCCGGCTCGAGGGCACCACCGACCCCAAGGGGCGGTTCTCGTTCGGCGAGCTACCACCGGGCGTCGCCGGCTACCAGGTGATCGCCTCCTACCGCGGGACCGAGTACCGAGGCATCGCGCAGTCGTACACGCCCGGCGTGCCCACGAACGCCACCCTGACCGTGTACGAGCCGACGACCGACCCCGGCGACGTGACGTTCACCGACTACATCGTGTGGGTGGATCAGCTCGAGGGAGCGTTCGCGGTCCAGCACGACCTGCGCTTCGCGAACGCCGGGACCACGGCGTACACCGGGGGCGGTGATGGTGTCGTCACGATCCCCCTCCCACCGGGCCCGGCGAACCCCCAGTTCCTTGGGACCTTCCTCGAGTACCCGGGCAAGATCGAGGGAGACGCCTACGTCTCGAGCGCGCCCATCGTCCCGGGCGAGAGCACGGCGACGCTCAGGTTCGAGGCCCCGTCGCTCCCGAACCTGTCCGTCCCGCTCGCGTTCCCGGCGACGAGCTTCCAGCTGTACGTGCCGCAGGGGATCGACATCGGGACGGACCTGCTCCGCCTCGAGGGGACGATCACCGACCAGGGGCGCACCTACAGCGTCTACTCGGCGCAGAACCTCGCGCCGGAGACCGTGATCGACGCGGCGCTCACGCCGGCGCCCGCGGATAGCTCCCAGGGGACCGCGATCCAGATCCTGCTGGGCGTGGCCGCGCTCGTCGCGGCCGGCGTCATCGTCGCGTGGTTCCTGCGGCGCCGGCGCGCCTCTAAGGCCCCCGCCAGATCAGCGAAGGGTGCGAAGTCCGCCCCCACCCCGCCTGTGCCTCGCGAGGCCGGCACGAGGGAGGGGACCGCGGACCCGTCCGGGAACGGACACGGCGGCGGCGCCCCCGACGAGGACGTCGACCTGATCATCGACGAGATCGCGGCGCTGGACCTCTCGTTCGACAAGGGCCTGCTCGAGGAGCGCACGTACAAGCGCCTGCGGATCGCCGCGAAGGATCGACTCCTGCGCGCCCAGGGGGCGCGGACCGGGGGGCGGGTCCGGTGAGCGTGGGAGGTGCGGTGACATGCTTCTGACGCGCGAAGCCGACTACGCGGTCCGGTGCGTGGTCGAGGTTGCTCGGAGCGGCCGTACGAGCGCTGCTCGCGTCGCGAAGGCGCAAGGGATCTCGCCGACCTTCCTGGGCAAGATAGTCCGCTCCCTCGCCAAGGCCGGGATCCTCGCGACCCGCCGAGGCGTGGGCGGCGGCATCATGCTCGCCCAGCCGATCGAGGACATCTCACTGATCCAGGTCATCGAGGCGATCGGCGGGCCCTTGTGCATCAAGGACTGTCTGCAGACGCCCGCCCAGTGCGGACACGTCGACGGCTGCCCCGCCTACCCGTACCTGCGCGACGCGCAGGACCGTCTCCGCGAGTCGCTCGACGTGAGCTTCGCCCGGCTGATGGCCGGGCCGGATGTCGCACCCGAGCCTGCCGCTCCGATCCTCGCGCCCGCGATCGTGAAGGCCAGGGCGGGGAACGGGAACGGGCAACGCAAGACCGAGGTCGCCTCTTCGACGCCGAGGAGGGATGCCCCGTGACGCTCCTCACGCTCGCGATGGGGTACCGGGAGTCCCCGCTCGCCGACCTGGAGCGCGCGGCGATCCGGCCCGAGGAGCTCCAGGACGCGCTCCCGTGCCTGCTGCGCGCGCCCGACGTCCGCGAGGCCGTCGTGCTCTCCACCTGCAACCGGGTCGAGATCTACACGTGGGCCAAGGAGCCGGAGGCCGCGACGGAGCAGGTCCGGCTGTTCCTCGAGGACCTGAAGCAGCTGCCCATGGGTTGGACCCGCGCCCGCACACGGGTCCTGCTCGGGGACGACGTGATCCGGCACCTGTTCTCGGTGACCGCCGGCCTCGACTCGATGGTCACCGGTGAGTCCGAGATCCAGGGCCAGGTCCGCGCCGCGTACAGGTCCGCTGCCGCACTCGGCGCGGTCGGCCCGCACCTGCACGGCCTGTTCCGGTGGGCACTGGAGAGCGGGCGCCGGACCCGCACCTCGACCGGCCTGTCGCGCGCCCGGGACTCGTTCCCGCGCGCTGCGGTCCGGGCGATCGATTCGACCCTGCAGGAGGTCGCGGGCCGGGAGGTCCTCGTCGTCGGCAGCGGCAGGATGGCCTCGGCGTCCGTTCGCGCGCTCGCGTCCGCGGGTGCCCGGATAGGGATCGCGGCCCGCAGGCTGGAGGCCGCGGAGGAGCTCGCGGACGATCACAACGGGTTCGCCCTCCCACTGCACGCCGTCGAGGACGCGCTCGTCGCCGCCGACGCGGCGGTCTTCGCGACCTCCTCGCCCGAGCCCCTGATAGGCGTCCCCGCTTTCCACCGGGTGATCACGGGTCGCGGCGGGCGGCGGCTCACGGTCGTGGACCTTGGGCTGCCGCGCAACGTTCACCCGGATGTGGCCGAGCTCGACGGCGGCAAGGACGGCTTCCACCTGTTCGACCTCACCCGCCTGGACCGCGACGGCTTCACGGTCCCCGGGGGGCGCGAGGCGCAGATCGGCGCGGCGCACGAGGTCGTCCTCATCGAGGCGGAACGGTGCGTCGCGTGGTTCCGCTCGAAGCCCGCAGACGCGGTCGTCACCGCGATCCAGGCCCGCGCGGCCCAGGTGGCCGAGACGGAGGCCGCGCAAGCGGCACGGATCCCCGGCCTCGACGAACGCCAGCGAGCGGCCGTCGAGCAGGCGATCCGGCGCACCGTCCGCAAGGTCGTCCACACGCCGACCGTGCGCGCCAAGGAAGCGTGCGCCCGCGGTGACGAGAACCTCCTGCAGGCGGCACGGTGGCTGTTCGGCATCGACGGGCGCGAGGAGGAGGCCGTCGTTGAGCCGGACGGCTCGGTCCAACAGGTGGAGGGCGCGGGGCGATGAGCCTGCGACGACGCCGGCGGAAGCGCGCAGGAGCGGCCGACGCGGCAGCGCCGCCGGCCGAGACGACCGGACCGCCCGCCGAGCCGACGGTGGCGGGTGAGTCCGGCGAACCCGCAGGCGAGGAGGACTCCGCCAAGGGGCTCATCTCCGGAACCCGGGCCGCCCTCGCTCCGTTGAAGAAGCGACACATCCTGATCGCGAGCATCGGCGTGATGGGCTTCGTGCTCGCCGGGACGCTCCTGTTCTCCGCGGCGAGCTTCTGGTGGACGTCACAGCCGTCCTTCTGCGGCCGGTGCCACGTGATGGAGCCCTACATCGCGGCGTGGGAGCGGTCCGCGCACGCGGACGTGAGCTGCGAGAGCTGCCACCTCACCCCCGGGTTCTTCGGCTTCATCGGCGGCAAGATCGCCGGCCTGCAGGTCGTCGCCAACTACATCCGCGGCGACTACGAGGACTGGTCGTTCAACGCGGCCGTCTCTAACGCATCGTGCCTGCAGTGCCACGAGGACATCCTCGCCAAGAACATCCACAGCGCTGATACCGGCGTGATCGTGAGTCACCGCAACATCGTCGAGACCGGCGGGAAGTGCATGTTCTGCCACTCCACCGTCGCGCACGGAGCCGCCGTCCAGATGGGGTCGGCGACGCACCCGACGATGGCCACCTGCCTCACGTGCCACAACGACGAGATCGCGCCGCTCGACTGCGACCTGTGCCACGTCGGCAAACGGGCGCCGCCCGAGGCGACGGCCTCGCCGACCGACGCTGGGGGCTAACCGAGGAGGGGGAGGACGTGAACAGACGCAAGAAGCGCAAGCAGGAACCGCGTCAGTTGATGCTCCCTGGGGTCGCGAGCGCACCAGGCGGGACCGCGATCCGAACTGAGCGGATCGGACCGATCAAGCGTGCGCGCCTGGTACTGGTGACCACTCCCACCACGCGACGCCGGTTCCTCGCGGGGACCCTCGGATGGGTCTCTGCCGCGATCGCGGCAGCGCTCGGCATCCCGGCGGCCGTCTCCATCGTCTCGCAGGGCTTCCGGGAGAGCGACCTGGGGTGGAGCCCGGTTGCCCGCCTGACCAAGCCCGAACCTGGGGAGCCGGACCTCACGGTCGTGGGCGAGCCGGTCCTGACCCAGTTCACGTCCCTGGTCCAGGACGCCTACATGAAGGCGGCGCCGCGGGAGGCCGCGATCTACGTCGTGAACCGTGGCGACGGCGAATTCACCGTCTTCGACGTCCGATGCACGCATCTCGGGTGCCCCGTCGCCTGGGAGAAGGCGAAGGGCCGTTTCGTCAGTCCCTGCCACAACGGGTTGTTCGACATCGACGGCCGGGTGACCGGAGGCCCTCCTCCCCGGCCGCTCGACCAGTACGAGGTGAAGGTCGAGAACGGTGTCCTGTTCGTCGGTGAGCTGTACCAGGTCAACGACGAGCTCCAGCGGGTCACGACGTAAGGAGAGCGACCGTGTTCGCAGGCACGAAGGACTGGATCGAGGAGCGGCTGCACCTCCAGCCGGCGGCGGAGCGGGTGATGGACCACCCCGTCCCCCGGCACATCACGTGGCTCCACTGCTTCGGGGGTCTGACGTTCTTCACCTTCATCATCCAGGTGGTGACCGGGGTCATCATGACCTTCTTCTACATCCCGTCCCCGGACCACGCGACGGACAGCGTGGCGTACCTCCAGGATGCGGTGCCCTTCGGGAGCATCATCCGCAACCTCCACGTGTGGGGCGCCTACGCGATGGTCCTGCTGGTCTTCCTGCACATGGTCCGCGTGTTCGTCCATAAGGCCTACCGGAAGCCGCGTGAGCTCAACTGGGTCCTGGGAGTGGGCATGATCATGCTCGTCCTTGGCTTCGGTTTCACCGGGTACCTGCTCCCCTGGGACCAGAAGGCCTACTGGGCCACCAACGTAGGGATCAACATCGTGGGGACGATCCCCTTCGTCGGGGAGACGGCGGCGAACTTCCTGCGCGGAGGCGCCGAGCTCGGCGCGCTTACGCTCGTGCGGTTCTTCGCGCTCCACGTCTTCATCCTGCCGCTCCTGCTCGTCGTCGGGATGCTGCTGCATTTCGCGATGGTCAGGAAGCAAGGGATCGCCGAACCGCTGTAGGGGGTCGTGACATGGCGCACTCGATCACCGAGCCGACCGGCCCGGTCGCCGACGTCCCCGAGGGGACCCCCGGCCGAAAGCCGATGCCCTTCTTCCCGGACTTCGCCCTGGTCGAGGCGATCACGGCGCTGTGCTACCTGGTGGTACTGCTGATCCTGGCCGCGATCACCGAGCCCTCGCTCGAGGAGGCCGCCGATCCCACCGCCTCCGGCTACGTCCCGCGGCCCGAGTGGTACTTCATGTGGGCCTTCCAATCCTTGAAGTACTTCAAGGGCGAGTCCGAGATGCTCGGCACGTTCGTCATCCCGACGATAGCGATCGCCCTGCTCGTCGCCGTCCCGTTCATCGACCGGCGCGAGCGGCCGAAGCCGTTGTTCCGCGGGACCCGCCCGATCCGGCTGTGGCCGCGGTTCGTGGCGCTCATCGTCATGGCCGGTCTCGGTGCCCTCACCTACCTCGCGATGTCCTCGGCGGCGCCGATGACCCGCGTGTCTCGGCCACTCACCGCGGCAGAGGCCGCCGGCCAGGCGCTGTACGGCAAGCTCGGTTGCTCGACCTGCCACACGGTGGGCCAGGCCGGCGGGGACCGGGGCCCCGACCTGTCCGCGTTCGGCTCGCAGCCCGACGCGAACGAGCGCGTGCTGCTGCACTTCACCGGCATCGGGACGGCGCCCGACAGCGTGATGCCCGGCTACCAGCTATCCGAGGCCGAGCTCCGCTCGCTCGCCGAGTTCCTGCTCGGCCTCCAGGGCGAGGAGCCGTGATGGAGCAGCCGAAGCCGCGGCGGCCGATCCCCCGGGTACTGATGGTGCTGGTGCCGCTGGTCACCCTGGGGCTCGCGTTCATCGCGATCGCCGTCGCCTGGAGATCCGGCCAGCCGGAACCGCCGGCTCCCCCGCCGGACGAGGTCGGCGATGTCCAGGTGGCGAGCGAGGCCTTCCTCGGCTGCACGGACTGCCACAGCGACCTCGACAAGGTCTTCAAGCAGGGCAAGCTGCCCAACCTCCTGTACCGGCACGCGGTGCACTTCGACAAGGGGGTGTCGGACTGCTCGGTCTGCCATCCGGCCAACACGCACGAACCCGACAAGATCAATCGGCCCACCATGTCGCGCTGCTTCATCTGCCACGGGCTCGAAAAGAACGCGATCGCCCCGGGCGCATGCATCACCTGCCATCCCAAGGACATGAGCCAGATCCCCTCCTCGCACCTCGAGGACGGGTGGCTCCCAACCGTACACGCGGAGGCGGCGCTCGAGGACAACTTCGAATGCCTCACATGTCACGAGCAGGCCACGTGCGAGTCGTGCCATGGCCTCGAGATGCCGCACGACGAGACGTTCACCGAGGAGACGCACCCTGCCATCTACTTCGAGGACCCGCAGGTATGCGCGGGCTGCCACCCGGAACCGGTCGACCGTCCGGACGACTGCGACACCTGCCACCACCGCGAGGGCCCCAAGGACGTGGCCTGGGTGGAGTTCCACCCCTCGGCGGTGAAGGACCTCGGTGCGGGGACGTGCTTCCAGTGCCACGCCGATCAGACCTGCCGCACCTGTCACAGCAAGGGGATCGAGGACATCTCGGCGGACCAGGCGCTGTTCACCGCGGCGCCACCTGTCCCGCCGCCGCAGCCGAGCGGACCAACCGGGTGATGGAACCCATGATCGGACCAGCCAACAGACCAGGAGGACGGAGATGACCGACATCGACGCACCGAACGACACCGCGCGCGAGACGGGAGGCGGCCGCCGCGAGGGCGGGGTCCTCGAGATCGCGAGGACCAAGGTGGAGCTGTGGCTCGTGGTGATCTTCATGGCGCTGGCGTTCGGCGCCGGGATCGCCGTGATGGTCATGTACGAAGAGCCTCAGCCCGTGGTGGGGGTCCAACAGCCTGTCGGGCAGTTCCCGCAGGCGCCCCCGCTCACCGAAGAGCAGATCCAGGGCGGTCTGCCGACCGGTCACCCAGGCCTCAGCGGGGGCACGGGCGCGACCGGCGCTGTCGACGCGGAACAGGCCTCGGGATCGGGTAAGGGCGATGGCGCGACCGGTTCCGGCTAGAAGGGAGACACACCGTGGGCCACGACGAGAGGCCCGAGGACGAGCGAGGACTCCCACAGACCGATGAGGCCGAACCCCGGGCCAGCGGCTGGGAGGCCGGCGAGGAGCCGTCGAGGCACCGCGTCCGCCGTGCCCTGCTCGTGCTCGCCGGCGTCCTCATCGTGTCGATGCTCCTCGTCGGCTGGAACCGTCTCGTCTCCTCCGACGCCTTCTGCGCCTCCTGCCACCAGATGGAGCCCTCCGTCGACGCGGCGGACCGATCCGTCCACGACGACGTGTCCTGCCTCGCGTGTCACACGAAGCCGGGCCTCGCCGGATCGATCCGCTACCTGCCGGCCTTCGCCCGCGAGAGCATCGACACCTTCACGGGTTGGGACATCGCGGACGGCGTGCTCGCAGCCCGCGACTGCGGGTCGTGCCACGTCGCCATCGCCGGGACCCCCGAACTCGAAGCCGCGCACCCGGAGGGTGCGGACTGCGCCGCCTGTCACGGCGAGGTCTCGCACCCTCCGTTGCGCCTCGCGGGCTTCGAACGGCCGGTCGAAGCGGTCGCCGGCGAGGATCCCCACCCGCCGGCCTACGTGCAGACCCATGGCGAGGCCGTGGTCGGCGGGATCGGAACCTGCGTCGAGTGCCACGACGCAGGGTTCTGCGAGGCCTGCCACTTCCGCTCGACTTACCCGCACCCGAAGCGGTGGATCGAGGACCACGGACCCAGCCAGCTCGACGAAGGGCCGGACGCTTGCGCCCTATGCCACCCGCAGACGTTCTGCGCGGGCTGCCACGGGACGGAGATCCCGCACCGGATCGGGTGGCTCGGCGAGCACTGGCGCGACCTCCAGGACGCTCCCGTCGCGGCATGCATGTTGTGTCACCCCAAGCCCGACTGCACCTCCTGTCACACGGAGCACACCGTGCACCGGGAGCAGGACCTGTACACGGAGCCGCCGAGATGACGCGCCGGGGATCCTCGCGCGGGCTCGTCGTCCTGATCCTCGTGATCGTCGTGCTCCTGCTCGCCGAGGGCGCCCTGGTGGCCTACGTGTTCATCTCGCCGAGCGCGAGCCGGCGGCTCGAGGGCGTTGCCGAGTCGGTCCAGCGGATCTGGGCGGGGGACGAGGAGCATCCCGGGCTCCGTACCCGGGTCGCGCGTTCGGCGAACGGCGCCTACCTGGAATGGGTCGTGCCACTTTGGCGCGAGCCCGCCGTCCCCGCGGTGGACCCGGAGTTCACCGCGTGCGTGGATTGCCACCCGGACTACGCGAGCGAGCGAAGGTTCACCGTCTACATGGACCATCCGCTCCACGCGGAGATCGGGTTGGCCTGCAGCACCTGCCACACGCTGAGCCCGCACCCCAACCCACCCAGACCCCAGGAGCGGGTGTGCGCGGAGTGCCACTCCGTGGACGACAAGGACGAGTGCGTGCTCTGCCACCCGCCGGCCTCGCTCCCGCACTTCTACTACCTGGGTGCGCCCAAGCAGGCCGCGGTCCGGTGCGACGTCTGCCATCCCAAGGGCCGGTTCACGGTGGAGAACCCCACCCCGAAGGTCACCGGGGACTTCGATGGTGATCCGGCCGGGGCTTGCTTGTCTTGTCACGAGGCCACGACCTGCCGAACGTGCCACGGCGAGTCCCATCCCACCGACTGGGTGGCCCAACACGGGGCCCTCGCGGTGAACTCCCTCACGACGACCTGCAACGACTGCCACACGCCGACGTGGTGCGCGAGCCGGTGTCACGCCGTCACGCCCATCAACCCGTTCGTCCCGACGACAC
>Ga0209342_10003836_pt1 | contig 15755 bp, 17 predicted proteins | sample RifCSP16_2_FD_184023 | JGI IMG/M metagenome (GOLD analysis project Ga0209342, IMG submission 184023) | Soil microbial communities from Rifle, Colorado - Rifle CSP2_sed 16_2 (SPAdes) (version 2) | ecosystem: Environmental > Terrestrial > Deep subsurface > Rock core/Sediment | place: Rifle... | reverse complement strand
ATCCGGTGGCATCGGGAGGGGTTCAAGCGGTTCTGGAACCGCAGGAGTAGGGCAGGGCACCGCGGGGGACGGCCTGCCCTGGATCGCGAGATCGTCGACCTGATCCGGAAGATGTCGAGGTCTAACGTGACGTGGGGCGCTCCACGCATCCGCAACGAACTGGCCAAGCTCGGCATCGAGGTCGCCGTGTCGAGCGTTGCCAAGTACATGGTGCGGGAGGGGAAGCCGCCATCGCCATCCTGGCGCGCGTTCCTGGACAACCACGTGAAGGACCTGGTGGCGATCGACTTCTTCGTCGTGCCGACGGCCACATTCGGAGTGCTGTTCGGGTTCCTGGTGTTGGCGCACGAGCGGCGGCGCGTCCTGCACTTCAACGTGACGGCGAATCCGACAGCGGAGTGGACGGCGCGGCAGCTGGTGCAGGCCTTCCCCGAGGAAACGGCGCCGCGGTTTCTGGTGCGGGACCGAGACAAGATCTACGGCGAGCGTTTCGAGCGTGGCGTCACCGGCGTGCACGTCCGGCTCGCACCGCGACGGCCCGGTCGCTGGGCGGGGACCAGGCGTTCTGGCGGATACCCATTCCGGCGTGCAGGCAGGGTAGGGGGCCGATCCGCACTCGCGCGGGAGTAGGACCCCCGACTGATCGGCTGGAGGCGGCGTCGTCCCCCGGCGGTGAGAAAATACGCCGCCGACATGCTGTACCGCTAATGACGTGAAATTGCGGACTTTCTTCTGGTCGTCGGCACTGGACCTGTCCTGGGGATGAAGCCGAAGATGAATCCTGGCCGCCAAGAAGACCGGCAGGGATGGACGATGCGACAACCCACCGGCCAGCTGATCGCGGCGGCTGCATAGGTATATATACCCAGCTTCCATCCTTGGTCCTCCCCGCCTGAGTTCTGCTCCAGCAACACGGGCGTGTAGCAGCAAGCGCCGGTCCTTGGTATATATACCTAGGACCGCGCCTGGTGGTTCACGGTCTGGGTTACTGCGCTGTAAATTCAAGAGGTTAAGAGCTAACTTCTAACTGCTGCGTGCTGGGCCTCGCGTTCTTGGTATATATACTTAGAACGCGAGCGCGAGCGGATGACACCACTATCGGACAAGCAGCAGCTCGAGCAGAGTCGCCCGGAGACGAAGCTCAGCAAGCGGTCGCAGAAGGCGCTACTTGATCTCCTGACCGCTGCTCCTCGCAAGGTACTCTCCCGTCGCGATCTGACGGTCCTCCTGAGGGGCGCCGCCAATGAGGAGCAGCTGCGGGAGTCGGTCTCGCTCTCAGGGAGCATCGCGTTCCTCGAGTCCCACGGGCTCTCCAGGGTCGTCCTACGTCTGCCATCGACGCCGGGCGGCCCCATCACGCGGTACGTCTGGGGTCCGATTTCGATGTACGCGCTTGGCGTGTCGTTGAGGCCGGGCGCGTACCTGTCCCATGGGTCCGCGGTGTTCCTTCACGGGCTCACGGACCAGATCCCGAAGACCATCTACGTGAACAAGGAGCAGAGCGCGAAGCCGCCGCCTGGAGGTGAGCTCACGCAGGTGGCGCTCGATCGAGCATTTGCGAACGCCCAGCGATCTTCAACGTACGTCTTCTCCTACGAGGGGTATCGCTTCGCCTTGCTGAGCGGCAAGAACACGAACCGGCTCGAGGTCAGCCAGCTCCGAGATCCACAAGGCGAGTACGTCGATGTAACGAAGCTCGAGAGAACGCTCATCGACATCGCCGTGAGGCCCGCCTACGCCGGCGGGGTGTTCGAGGTGCTCAAGGCGTACCGTGCCGCCACGGATCGTCTTTCGGTAAATACGCTCGTCGCCACCCTGAAGCAGCTTGGCTACGTGTACCCGTACCACCAGACAGTGGGATTCTACCTCCAGCGAGCCGGCGTCGAGCCCGAGAAGCTCGAGCGCCTGAAACAGCTCGGGCTGAAGTACGATTTCTACTTGGCCCACAAGATGGGCCCAACCTCCTTCTCACCCGAGTGGCGTATCCACTTCCCAGAGGGCCTGTAGGTCCTGGGCGCACGCGCACACGAAGTCGAAGTAGAAGTCGAAGGGCTGGACATCTCCCCGCACGGCCTGCGCCACCGCCGACCACCCTTGCCCGTGAAACCGCCGCTCGCGCCCTCGCGACATCAGCTTGAGAAGCGCGTACGGCACCTCTTTCGCGTCGAACATCTGCCTGACAAGCTCGTCGTGTTCGGCGAGCCGCACTCCTGCGACCGCGACGATCGCGTGAATGTCGTAGAAGTCGCGGGGCCGGGGGGCGGGGTTGCGGCGTGCTGTGTACTCGGGCATCTGCTGGCAGATCGCCCTCAGCTTCTCGGCCGCGATCATCACCGGCGTATAGACCTGCAACTGGTAGTGGTCGATCTCGGCGGTCACCCGGCCCCTGCAGAACTCGAACTTGCTGATGTCGATCTGGAAGACCCGCTGATGCTCCGGGCCAAGTTCCACGGACCGGCGCCTGAGCCCATCGAGGTCGCTCGCGAACTGCCTCGCCAGATCGCGCTCGACCAGCTTGAACTCGGCACGATAACCACCCCACCGTTGCGAGGCATCCTGTGAAGTCTTCGGCCGTGGGCCGAACTTCCAGTCGAAGACGACGAGCGCGAGGGAGTCGAGACGATCTTCGACGGCCCTCTTCAGTCTGACCTCCAGGTCCCGCGCGTCCTCGACGTCCTGCTCCATCGAGAAGTCGAGGTCGAGGGAGGCGCGCTCGCCGATCTTGTGGATCAGCTCGAGTGCGTTTCCGCCCTTGAACACCAAGAGCTGGAAGAGCAGGTCGTCGGACGCCACCGCCGTGAGGATCCCCCTTCGGATGTCACGAAGGTCGGGGGCTGGAGCACGCTTTGGTTTCGCCATGATGGACACGATGCGGTGGTGGTGGCTTGTGACGCCTGCCCAGGGCCAGCGAGCGTCATCACCCTCCATCCCGCCCGGCCTTGCGGCCCGTCACGACTCCATCCATCCGCCCGCTGTCGTTCTGCAGCAGCCGGACGTCCTCAAACCCCGCCGCCGCGAGGCCGTCGCGGATCTCGGCGAACGAGTAGGTACCGCCGGCGAGGGTTCCCACCAGCATATTGATCGCGAACAGCGCGCCCCCGGCTGGCTGCGTGTGGTCCGCGCTCATGACGTGATCGCGGATCACAAGAAGCCCGCCCGGCCTGAGCGCTCGGTGGATCTTCTGGTACAGGGCCAGGTTCTGATCGGGGCCGTTCTGGTGGATGATCGCGGAGAGCAACGCGACGTCGTGATCGCCGGGCAGCTCATCCCGGTAGAAGTCGCCGGCCACGAGTTCGACGCGCACGAGGAGCCCGCGCTCCTCGAGCCGGCGCCGGGCCATCTCGATGACGGGCGGGAAATCGAACAGGGTCGCCCGCATCCGCGGACGAGCCTCGAGCAGGACCTCGGTGTACGTCCCGGTGGCCCCTCCCACGTCGAGCAGCCTCTCGCGCTCGCCCAGCTCGAGCGCGGCGACCACCGACGCGGCGAGCGAGCGGCCGATGACGTGCATCGCGTGGATGAAGTGCTCCTGCTGGCGGCCGCTCCGCGAAGGCACCCCCACTGCTTCCCGGCCGCGCTGGACGACGGCGGTGAGGTCGGACCACCGCTCCCACAGGCCGGCGGCGTGGAGCACCATCGGGAGCACGGAGCCGGGCGAGCGGGCCGACAGGAGGGCGGCGATCTAGGCCTGGCAGTGAAACACGCCCTGCTTCTTGTCGAGCAGGTCCATCGCAGCGAGGGAGTCGAGCAGGATCGTCATTCCCCGCGGGTCCGCGCCGACGGCGCTGGCTACCTGCTCCGGTGCCAGGGACCGCTCCGAGAGGAGCGTGAAGAGATCGAACTCGGCGGCCGAGAGGAGGACCCTCGACCGCATGAACTCCCTGGCCAGGCCGAGCACCGCGTCCGGAGTGTGGGTCGACATGGCTGAGACGATGCCACATGGCTCAGCCGCGCGCACCCCCTCGCTCGCAGCGACCGTCGCCTTGCGTGACGGTCGAGAGGCGCGCGAGTGCGCCCGCGCAGCCCCAGGCGCAGCAGGTTCCTGGCTGGCGTCGTTCGCCGCCCGATATCCCTCGTCGATGAGCGCCAACCCTGGTGTCATTCACCAACCGTCACTGACGAACGGGCCTCGCCTGCCAAGGTCGCCGGAGCCTGCGAGGATCGGGGTCGATCCGCTCGACCGGCACGTCCGAGAATGGGCGAACGCGTTGGATCGTCCTCACCGAGGACCACGCCACCGTGAACGGCTGGCTGCTCGCCGAGGCCAAGCCCTGGGCGGGCGCCACGCTGCACGGCGGGCTCACCTTCTTCACCCGCTCCATCTTCGGCGAGCGGCTCACGCCCAAGGTCGCGGCGGTGTGGCAACCGAGGCCAGACGATACGGTGAAGGCGATCGGGTCGATGGGCTTTCGCCCCCCTACCCTCGTCGAGGCGCTGTTCGAGGACGGCCTCTTCTACCTGAACCCGCTGACCTGCGCTGGCGGTTCTGGTGACGTGCGGCGCGCGCTCCTCGCATTCCTCGCCGTCACGCTCGCAGCGGGCTCGCTCCTCGCGAGCACGGCGCGGGCTCAGGAACTGCCTCCGCAGAGGAGCGCCATGCTCCTGCTGCGCCTCCTCGCGGACGACCGCAACCTACAGTGAGCCGATGGTGCTCTACGCGCTCACTCGAGGGAGCTCCGGCGACTCGTCGCCCGGCTCGTTGCCGATGTCGGCGCGGTACTTGCGCAGCACGCGCTTGAAGTTCGACCGGTCCATGCCGGCCTTGCGCGCCGCGGCCGAGATGTTGTTGTCGCAGGCGCGCATGAGCGCCTCGACGTAGCTCTTCTCGAAGCGGCGCAGCGCCTGCTCCTTGGCCGAGGCGTAGCTCATGGTGAGCCAGCTCGCGTCGTCGCCGCCGACGGGCGCCTCGCGGATGAGCGGGGCGGTGCGGCCGGTGATCGCGGGCGGCAGGTCGGCGGGGGTGATCGTCTCTCCGCGACAGAGCACGACGGCGCGCTCGATCGCGTTCTCGAGCTCGCGCACGTTGCCGGGCCAGCGATAGCCGCAGAGCAGCTCGATCGCCTCCGGCGCCAGCGTCCGCACCTTCTTGCCCAGACGGTCCGTGTAGCGGCGCAGGAAGTGGTGCGCGAGCAGGGGGACGTCCTCCACCCGGTCCCGCAGCGGCGGCAGCGGGATGGCGATGACGTTCAGCCGGTAGAACAGGTCCTCGCGGAACCTCCCCCCCTTCACCAGCTTCGGCAGGTCGCGGTGCGTGGCGGCGATGACGCGCACGTCCACCCGCACCGAGTCGGCCGCGCCGACGCGCTTGATCTCGCCCTCCTGCAGCACCCGCAGCAGCCGGACCTGGGTCGCGGGCGGGATGTCCCCGATCTCGTCGAGGAAGATGGTGCCGCCGTCCGCGGCGTCGAAGAGGCCCTTCTGATCGCGCTGCGCGCCGGTGAAGGCGCCCTTGACGTGCCCGAACAGCTCCGACTCGAGCAAGGTCTCGGTGAGCGCGCCGCAGTTCAGCGCCACGAAGGGCTGCGACCGCCGCGGGCTCTTGTTGTGGAGGGCCCGGGCGACGAGCTCCTTGCCCGTGCCGCTCTCGCCGTTGACGAGCACGGTGGCGGCGCTGTAGGCGACCGCGTCGATCATCCGCTGCACGTCGCGGATGGGGCCGGAGTTGCCGATGATGCCGTCGGGGACCGGGACGCCCTCCTTCTCCCTGAGCGCCGTCTCCAGCTCGCGGTTGCGGTCGAACAGCATCTTCCGCTCGGCGGCCTTCGCCACCACCCGCGCCACCAGCTCGACGTCCTCGAAGGGCTTCGTGAGGTAGTCGTAGGCGCCCGCCTTCACCGCCGAGAGCGCCGTCTCGACGGTGGCGTGGCCGGTCATCATGATGACCTCGACCTCGGGGCGGCGGTGCTTCACCGCCGTGAGCAGCTCGAGGCCGGACAGGTCGGGCATCTTCACGTCCAGCAGGGCGACGTCGAAGTCCTCCTGCGCCAGGCGCTGCGTGGCGGTGATGGGGGAGTCGAGCGCGGTGACCTGGTGGCCCTTCTTCGAGAGCAGTGCCTCGAGCGCCTTCAGGAGGACGGGCTCGTCGTCGACAACGAGCACACGGATCGGTTTTACGGTTGTGGTTTCCATTGTGTCGTCCCTCAGCGCTTCGCCGCGGCCGGAATCTCGAGGATGAAGCAAGCGCCACCGCCCGGCACCGGCTCGTGGCGTATCGACCCACCGTGCTCCTCGGCGATTCGATAGCAGATGGACAGGCCGAGGCCGGTCCCTTGCCCCTCTGGCTTGGTGGTGAAAAAGGGCTCGAAGATCCGGCCCGCGATGTCGGGCGAGATCCCCGGACCGTCGTCGGAGACGGCGGCCCTCACGCGCCCGGGCGCGCCGGGCCCGGTCGTGACGCGGATCCGGCCGCGGTTGCCGATGGCCTGGAGCGCGTTCACGAGCAGGTTGACGAGGATCTGCTGGAGCTGGTTACCGTTCCCCACGGCGATGGCCGCCTCGAGGCTCCGCTCGATCTCGACGTGCCCGTCCTTGAGCTGCGCCTGCATGAGGAAGAGCGCGTCCTCGGCGACCTTCGCCAGGTCCACCGCGCCGCGCTCGTCCTCGCGAGGGCGGCGCGAGAAGCGCAGGAGCGACTCGACGATGCGCTTCGCCCGCACCGCCGCGTCGGCGATGAGGCGCAGGGATTCGCGGTCGCTCTCGCTCCGCTCGTCCTGGCTCATGAGCTGCGCGAAGGCGAGGATGCCGCCCAGGGGGTTGTTGATCTCGTGCGCGACCCCCCCGGCGAGCTGACCCACCGCCGCCATCTTCTCCGCCTGCAGGAGGCGGCGCGTGACCTCGTGCTCCTCGGTGACGTCCTTCCAGACCACGATCGTTCCGCTCTCCGCGAACCGGAAGCCGCGGACGAGCCAGGTGCGGCCGCCGGCCTCGATCTCGCGCGTCGGTGGGTCGCTCGCGCGCTGCGGGGCGGGCAGAGCGCCGTAGCTGTCGCCGGCTGGGCGGAGACCCGGGACCCCGACGAGGGGGACGCCCGCCAGGCGGGCGAAGGCGGCGTTGCCGCGCACGACGTCGCCCTCGGGCCGCACGATCGCGAGCGGATCGCTGATGGAGTCGAAGCAGGCGCGCCACTCGTCGGCGGCGCGCACTAGGGCGCGCGAGCGCTGCTCGACCTTGGCCTCGAGGTCGCGGTTCGCGAGCTCGAGCTCGGCGTTGCGCTGCGTGAGGAGCTCGGAGAGCTGCGCGTTCTCCTCCACCAGCCAGTACTGGTCGATGGCGCTCTGGATGGTGAGCAGGAGGTGGCCGTCGTCCCACGGCTTCCAGATGAAGCGGAAGATCTCCGACTGGTTCACCGCCTCCTCGATGGCGGCGGTGTCGGCCTGTCCGGTCAGCAGGACGCGCTGCACCCGGGGCCAGCGCTCCTTCACGACCCGGAGGAACTCGACCCCGGACATACCCGGCATCCGGTAGTCGGACACGACCACATGCACCGGGTGGGCCTCCAGGACGGAGATCGCACGGTCCGCGTCGGGCGCCTCCCGCAGGTAGCAGCGCGAGCGCTTCAGGACGCGCTTCAGCGCGCGCCTGACGTGCTCGTCGTCGTCGACGATGAGCAGCGAGCTCTCCGCGTCCCGTCCCGCGGTCGCCTCGACATCTGATGACTGGGCTCGTGCCTCCATGAATCCGCTCCGGGAGTTGCATACTCCGGTCCGCGTCCGGGACGACCCGGGCGGCCCTGGTTACGGATAGTTGGGGTTCACCTGGCCCGGGTACTGTACCACCCGCGGGGTTTCATGCCACCCCCCTACCAAGGATGGGGTGGGTCGGCGGGGGCAGGAATGGATCAGGATTCGCCGACCTCGTAGCGGTACGACTGGGCCTGGTACAGGCAGATCGTGTTCCGCCCTTCGTGCTTCGCCCGGTAGAGCGCCTCGTCGGCGAACTTCACGAGCAACTCAGGGCTGGTCACGTCCTTCGACGGGTAAAAGGCGATGCCGATCGAGACGGTGACCCTCACCTCTTCCCGCGCGCTCGTTCCCGTCGGCTCGCCCACGTAGGTCTTCCGCCGGAGCTCGAGGAGGATGCGCTCGGCAACCGCCAGCGCACCCTGGACGTGCGTCTTGGGCAGGATGACCGCGAACTCCTCTCCCCCGTATCGCGAGCAGATGTCGGGCTCGCGAACCGAGGCGCGGAGGAGCCCGGCGGTCGAGCGCAGGACCTCGTCCCCGAGGAGGTGCCCGTAGCGGTCGTTCACGTTCTTGAAGTGATCGAGGTCGAGCATCATGAGCGAGACGGGGTCGCTGTAGCGATGCGAGCGCCGGAACTCCGCCTTCAGTCGCTCCTCGAAGTGGCGCCGGTTGTAGAGCCCGGTGAGCCCGTCGGTCACCGAGAGCTTCTCGAGCTGCGTCTTCGCCGCCCGAAGCTGATCCTGCAGGCTCTTGATGCGCAGCATCGCCGCGGCCCGCGCCAGGATCTCGGCGTCGGCGAACGGCTTGGCGAGGAAGTCGTCGGCCCCGATCCGGAGCCCGGTGACGCGCGAGTCGAGGTCAGCCTTGACGCTCAGGAGGATCACCGGGAGGAACTGCTCCTCGGGGCGGGCTTTCATCACCCGCAGCACCTCGAGCCCGTCCATGTCGGGCAGGATCATGTCCAGGAGCACCAGATCGGGCGGCTCCGTGCGGACGCGCCGGATGGCATCGCGCCCCTCTCCGCATATCGTGACGCGATAGCCGTCGCGGGAGAGGACCTGCGCCAGCCATTCGGCCTGGGTCCGCGAATCCTCGACGATGAGCACGCGAGCGTTCACCACCGGCGGCGACTGTACCAGGCCGCCCCGCGAACCTGCATCCGACCCCGAGCAGGGCCCCTGTCTCAAAGGCGCCGACATGGCCTTCCATCCACCGTTCCCGAACCCGCTCCCGCTCCCGCTCCCTAAGAAAGCACCACGCGTGCCCACCAAAAGGTCCAGTCTTCCCGCCCCTCCGAACGGGGTCCGCGCCGACCCGGGGGTCCTCACCAGGTTCGCGCAAAGGCGCAAAGCAGGCAGCTCCTTTGCGACTTGGCGTCTTGGCGCGAGATTATCGAGCAGAGACCGCGGAGAGACCCTCTCACGCGAGCCGCGCCGCCACGTCCTCCGGGATCACCGGGGCGAGCCCACCCCCGCCCAGGATGTTCACCACCGGCGATGACGCAGCCCGCACCACACTCCCCGACGGCTCGAACGGCCCCAGGCCGGCGTACGTCGAGATGTCGCGGAAGAGCTCCGCGCGCTCCGTCCCCGCGGGCGTCACCCGGGTGGCGGGGCGGCGCGCGGCGAAGACCCGCTCCTGTGCGATGAACCCCCCGCCCCGCCCGTCGGCCAGCGCCTCCTCCACGGCGCGGCTCCAGGCGTCGGGCGCCATCTCGGCGCCGAGGTGGACGCTCTTCCCACCGTAGTCCCAGCTCCGCTTCAGCACCCAGCGCTCGCGCTCGTCGAGGAGCCGCCGGGAGAGCGCGCGGTCGAGCCGCCTCGTCACCGGGAGCCGCTGGGCGGCCGCCCGCTCCATGCCGTCGAGGCCGGCGCGCGAGGCGAGCCCTTCGTCCTCGCCGCACTCGGAGAGCCGCGCGAAGAGCGCCTTCGCCTCGAGCATCCCGTTCACCGGGTTCGCGAGCGCGTACCTCGCCGGCTCGCGCAGCGCGCGGGCAAAGGGGCTGTCGGCCGGCGTGCGGTGGGCCCAGACGTGCCTGTAGAGGATGTCCCAGCGCTCGGGCTCGCACCCGGCCGGCACGAGGTTCGCGGCCTCGTGCCCCATCTGCCGGAAGTGCTCCGCGAGCCGCCGGAGCTCGCCGATCTGCGCGTCGCCCGGGCGCGCCACGAGGGCGATCGACGGCCTCGCCCGCGTCCCTCCCCGCCAGCGGTAGAAGGCGGTGAGCGCCTCGCGCAGCGCCTCCATGTTCGAGCCGGCGAGCGCGACGAGGTCGTTCGCCTGCCGGGGCGTCATCCCGCGCGCGCGCGCCGCGGCGCGGAGCCAGGCGTGGGCGGCGAGGTCGGCATAGCCTGGCATGGCAGGTATGGTGGCGTTCAGCTCCAGCGCCCTCGGCGGCCCGTCCACCGGGGCGAGGAAGTCCACGCGGGCCACGATCGCCGGGCAGGGCGCCTCGTCGAAGAGGCGCGCCATGGCCTCCGCCTCGAGGCCCTGGAACGGCCCCATGAGCGCCTCGCGGTCGCGCTCGTCGCCCGTCTCGAGGAGGGCGCGCGCGAGCTTCACGGCGCCGGAGAGGATGGCGCGCGCCTCCACCGCGAGCAGGGAGAGGTCGGCCCGGCTCAGGACCTCGGGCTCGGCGACGAGCGGGATCTCGACGACCACCCCGTCGGGCCCCTCCACCGTCATGCCGCCGCGCCAGGCATCCTCGGCCGCGGCGCGACCCACGTCGGCGAGGGCGCTTTCACTGAAGGGGAGCATGTGAGAGCCTTGCGCCTGCGCGCCTACCGTTGTGAAATGGGTGGGGATGAGAATCTACACGAAGACCGGCGACGCGGGAGAAACCGGCCTCTTCGGGGGGCCGCGGGTCTCGAAGGACGCGGAGCGCGTGGAGGCGTGCGGCGCGGTGGACGAGCTCAACGCCGCGCTGGGCGCCGCCAGGGCGCAAGGCTCCGACGGCGAGATCGATCGGCTCCTCGGCGCCGTCCAGGAGCAGCTCTTCACCGTGGGCGCCGAGCTCGCCACGCCGCCGGGCGCCAGAGCGCGCTCGGCCCTGCCGCCCGTCGATCCCGCCTGGACGGCCGCCCTCGAGTCGGCCATCGACCGCTTCGAGGGCGAGCTGGCGCCGCTGCGCCACTTCATCCTGCCGGGCGGAGCGCCCGCCGCCGCCAGCCTCCACCTCGCACGGGCGGTGTGCCGCCGCGCCGAGCGCAGCGTCGTCACCCTCCACCGCCGCGAGCCTCTGGGCGGCGAGGTCCTCGCGTACCTGAACCGCCTCTCCGACTTCCTCTTCGTGGCGGCCCGGGTCGCGAACCAGCGAGCGGGCGTGCGCGAGACGATCTGGGAGCCGGGGGAGAGGAAGGCCTGAGCGGAGTGCCCCGCCCATCGACCAAGGTCGCCCTCGTCACGGGCGCCGGCGTGCGCGTGGGCCTCGCCATCGCGCGCGATCTCGCGCGCCACGGCTACCGCGTCGCCGCCCACTACCACGTCCACCGGCCGCCGAGGGGCCTCGTGGCGCTCCAGGCGGACCTCGCCGCCGAGGCCGGACCCGACCTCCTGGCTCGCGCCTTCCGCGACCGCTTCGACCGGCTGGATCTCCTCGTCTGCTCCGCCGCCGCGTTCGAGGCGCGAGCGCTCCGCCGCACCGACGCGCGCGCCTTCGACGCCATGATGGATCTCAACGCGCGCGCCCCGCTGCTGCTCGCTCGGGCGCTCGAGCCCCTACTGCGCCGCTCGCGAGGCGCGATTGTGAACGTGGCGGACATAGGCGGCGGGATCGTCGCCTGGCGGGGCTACGCCGCCTACGCCGCCTCCAAGGCCGCCCTCGCCCGCCTGACCGAGTGCCTGGCCCTCGAGCTCGCGCCCGAGATCCGCGTCAACGCCGTCGCGCCCGGCACGGTGCTCTGGCCGGAGGGCTACACGGCCGAGGAGCGCCGGCGGCTCACGAGCAGGATCCCGCTCGGCCGCGCCGGGGCGCCGGCAGACGTGGCCGAGGCGGTGCGCTACCTCGCGAACGCGGCCTTCGTCACCGGGGTCGTCCTCCCTGTGGACGGCGGGCGGCGGCTCTCCGGTCGAACTATGTGAGGCAGGGTGTCAGCGAGGTGAGGGACGGTGTCAGCGAGCAGGCGTTGAAGCTCCCGGTAGACCCTGTTAATGTGGACCTATCAACTCGAACTCTGGAGATTGCATGGAGACGACCACCTGTAGCCCGACTAGCCCGACCCCCAGCGCCCCGGCCGAGATCTCGGGAGGCCCCGTCGTCCTCACGGCCAAGGCGGTGGAGATGATCAAGGAGGCGATCAGCCGCGAGAACCTGACGGGCTATGGAATTCGCGTGGGCGTCCAGGGGGGCGGCTGCTCGGGCTTCCAGTACTCGATGGACTTCGAGAACACCGAGAAGGACGGAGACATGTCCTTCGAGCAGGACGGGGTGAAGCTGTTCATCGACCCGATGAGCGGGATGTACATGCAGGGGGTGACGATCGACTACGTCGTCGGCCTGCAGGGCGCGGGGTTCAAGTTCAACAACCCCAACGCCCGCAACACCTGCGGCTGCGGGCAGAGCTTCAGCCCCTGAACGCGCCGTGGAGGGCGGCCGGGCGGAGCCGGCCGCTCCGCTCGCCATGCTCATCGTCCGCAGCACGGTCGTCGGCCCGTTCGCCGAGAACACGCTCCTCCTCGGCGACACGGAGAGCGGCGCCGCGATCCTGGTCGACCCCGGCGGCGAGCTCGCGCGCGTGGCGGCGATGCTCGAGCCGGGGGGCTTCCGGGTGACGCGCATCGTCCTCACGCACGGCCACATCGATCACGTCGCCGGCTGCGCCGAGGCGAAGCGGACCTTCGGGGCGCCGTCCCAGATGCACGCCGCGGACGCCCCCTGGATCGACGTCGTCCCGCAGCAGGCCGAGATGTTCGGCTTCGACGGCGCGAGGGAGCGCCCCGAGATCGACCGCTTCCACGAGGACGGTGAGGAGTTCCCGGTGGGCGAGCACACGTGCCGCGTCATCCACACGCCCGGCCACTCGCGCGGCTCCTGCTGCCTCCTCTTCGAGAAGGCGCGCGTCCTCGTCGCGGGCGACACACTCTTCGCCGGCTCGGTCGGCCGCACGGACCTCCCTGGGGGCGACTTCGGAGACCTCGAGCGCTCCATCCGCGAGCGGCTCTTCCCCCTGGGCGACGACCTGCGCTTCTATCCCGGCCACGGACCGAGCGCGCTCCTCGGCGACGAACGGCGGACGAACCCGTTCGTGGGCGAGGCGACCAGGCGCGGGCGGTTCCCTTAGATCCCCTCTACATGCTCACCGCGCCCACGATGCTCTGCCCCGCGTCCACGTGCAGGATCTCGCCCGTCACGTTCCTCGCCAGATCCGAGCAGAGGAAGAGCGCCGCGTCGCCGACGTCCTCCTGCGTGATGTTCCGCCGGAGGGGCGTCTTCCCCGCGTTCTCCGCCAGCATCGAGCGCATGCCCCTGATGCCCGACGCGGCGAGCGTCTTGAGCGGGCCAGCGCTGATCGCGTTCACCCGGATCCCGTCCTGCCCCAGGTCCTGCGCCATGTAACGCACCGTGCACTCCAGGGCCGCCTTGGCGACGCCCATGACGTTGTAGTGCGTCACCACCTTCTCGGCGCCGTAATAGGTGAGGGTGAGGATGGAGGAGCCCGGGACCATGAGCGGCCTCATCGCGCGGACGAGGCCGACGAGCGAGTAGGCGGAGACCTCGAGCGCGATGCGCCATGCGTCCCGGCTGGTCGCCTCCACGAACCGGCCCTCGAGCGCCTCGCGCGGCGCGAAGGCGATGGAGTGGACGAGCACGTCCAGGCGGTCCCAGACCCGCTTCACGTCTTCAGCCGCCCGCTCGATGTCCTCGTCTCGCAGGACGTCGCAGTCGATGACCGCCTTCGCCGAGGAGGCGACGAGCGGCCGCACCCGCCTCCCCATGCCCTCGCCCTGGTAGGTGAAGGCGAGCTCGGCGCCCTCCGCGCCGAAGCGTTCGGCGATGGCCCAGGCGATGCTGCGCTCGTTGGCGACACCGGTGATGAGCGCACGCTTGCCGGCCATGAGCCCATGGCCCGTCGCCGCGGCGCTCCCAGCCTCTGCCAGCGGCGCCATCTTCTCGTCGGGCGCCATGTCCGGGCTAGCCCCCCTGCGACCGCAGGACCTCGAGCGACTGGGCGAGCTCGCTCCGGGCGTGGGCCTCGCCCATGCGGGTCGCGGCGGCGATGCCGCGCTCGTAGGCGCCAGCCGCCTCGTCGAGCCGCCCGAGCGCCTCCAGCACCTGGCCCAGCATGAGGTAGGTCGGCACGTAGTCGGGGGCGCGCCGGGAGAGCTCCTCGAACTCCCGGGCGGCGTCAGGGCCCTTCCCGGCCGAGCGGTAGGCCATGGCGAGGGAGTAGCGGACGAAGGGCTCGTCCGGTTTCTGCACGACCATCTTCTCGAATGCCGCTAGTCGCTGCTCTGGGGTCACGGAGCGTTTTCATACCTTCATCGTGGGCTCGCCACAAGGCGCGGATGGCTCCATTGGGCCCCGTTCGGCTATAGACTCGCGGTCGCCGATGCTTTCCGCTCCTCGCTCACCCGCTCGCTTCCCCGACTGCACGGGCGCGCTCGTCGCCGGCGGCCAGGCGGTGCGCCTGGGCGGCGTCCCGAAGGGGCTCCTCCAGGTCGGCGGGGAGCCCATCGCGGGGCGAGCGCTGCGGCTCTTCGAACGGCTGTTCGCCGAGTCCGTCGTGGTGGCGAATCAGGGTGAGGCCTACTCGGCGCTGGGCACGAGGACGGTCCCGGACCTCCTCCCGGACAAGGGGGCGCCTGGCGGCCTGCACGCCGCTCTCGCCGCCGCGCGCACCCGATGGGTGTTCACGGCCGGGTGTGACATGCCCTTCCTCGGGGAGGAGCCCATCGCGTGGCTCGCGGAGAGGCGCGCTGGGGCGCCGGCGGTGGCGGTGCTCTGGCGGGACCAGCTCCAGCCGCTGCACGCCTTCTGGTCGCAGGAGTGCTTCGCCACGGTGGATCGCCTGCTGCGCCAGGGAACCCCGTCGCTGTGGCGAATCGCGACCGCGGTCGGTGCCCGGCTCGTCCCGGAGGACGAATGGCGCGCCGTCGATCCTCTCGGCCGGAGCTTCGAGAACGTGAACACCCCCGAGGACGCGCTGCGGCTCGGCCTGGCCCTCCCCTAGCTCATGAGCTCATTGCCCGGCCGGGCGCGACTCGGCGGTCTTCCTCTTCATCCGGAACTGGACGTCGTTCTTCTGCCGGTTGGCCGCCTTTCGCGACGACTTGCGCGAGGGGCGCTTCTCGCCCGTCGCCTCGAGCGCGTAGACCGCCTTCTTCGCGGCGCGCGCGGACTCGTTGTGCGGCTTCGGCGTGGCCCCGCCGGCGTTGGCCCGGGACCGCGCCTGCTTCTCCCTCTTCGGACCCGATCGCTCCTCGAGATAGCGAAACATCTCCGACTTGGTCGCCATGCACGCACCTCCACAGGGGGTCGGATGATTACCGTGCGCGGCGCTCACGCACCGCGCAAGCGGACATGTGCAGCACCCCCTACCGGATACAGCAACCCCTGCCGGGGCCCGGTGGGCGCTCGACCTGGCCATCGCTCGCTAGCTCGGTTTCCGAGTTGTCCACGTTGTCCACCGGTCTATTCACATTTTGTGTCGGCACCGAGGTGCACGCGCCGCGGATCTGTCGCATTCACCATCACACGCAGGGGCGATCCGGGGAGGAGGCTGAAAGGAGTCCTTGACGCCCGGCGGCTGCGCCTTCGGCGCAGAACGGGCCGGCGGCTGCGCCTTCGGCGCAGAACGGGCCGGCGGCTGCGCCTTCGGCGCAGAACGGGCCGCCGGCTGCGCCTACATTGACATCGGGGGCTCCGCCCCCGATACCCCCGGGCTCGTATACCCCCAGGCTCGTCCCCGAGCCCCCTGGGCCCTGCTGCCGGACGAAGCCGGCGCGAGCGGAGCGAACGAGCGCGACGCAGGTGCCGCCGCCGGGGTCTTTACAGCCTCTGCCGATCGATGGTCGGCTGGGGGGCGGTGTCCGCGCACCCCGGCGGCTGCGCCTTCGGCGCAGAACGGGCCGCCGGCT
>Ga0209342_10003834_pt1 | contig 15757 bp, 12 predicted proteins | sample RifCSP16_2_FD_184023 | JGI IMG/M metagenome (GOLD analysis project Ga0209342, IMG submission 184023) | Soil microbial communities from Rifle, Colorado - Rifle CSP2_sed 16_2 (SPAdes) (version 2) | ecosystem: Environmental > Terrestrial > Deep subsurface > Rock core/Sediment | place: Rifle... | reverse complement strand
CCCCGTTCCCCAGTTCCCCCGTTCCCCAGTTCCCCCATTCTCCCTCTCCCCTTCCGTCGGCACTCTCTTCTGCTAAAATCCCTGCGCGATGATCCGGTGCCCGGCTTGCAATAGACACATCCTGGCAAATTCCACATCCTGTCCAGCCTGTGGAGCAGCGCTCGACGATCTGGTCACGCGCCGTCTCGATTCACCCAAACCCCCGGGTTATGCGTTTGTTGAAGCGCCGGACGATGTGCGTTTCGTGCCGGGTACGATGCTTGAGGAGAGGTATCGCATCGTGGGGCTTATCGGTCGCGGTGGTATGGGCGAGGTGTATCGCGCCGACGACCTCAAGCTCGGTCAGCCGGTGGCGCTCAAGTTTCTTCCTGACAGGCTGCTCCGCGACGGCGTTTCGCTCTCTCGATTTCATCGCGAGGTGCGGGTTGCGCGCCAGGTGTCTCACAAGAACGTCTGCCGGGTTTACGACATTGGCGAGATCAATGGTCATCACTTTCTCTCAATGGAATTCATTAAAGGGGAAGAACTCTCTTCCCTGCTTCGGCGGATTGGCCGGCTGCCGCAGGACAAAGCCATCCAGATTGCCCGCCAACTTTGCGCTGGCCTTGCTGCCGCCCATGAAAGTGGCGTGCTCCATCGGGATCTCAAACCGTCGAACGTGATGATCGATAGCGACGGCAACGCGCGTATTACCGACTTTGGTCTCGCGGGGCTCGCTGAAGATTTTCACGAAGATGAAAAAGCCGCGGGCACTCCCACCGCCTGGTACGCCAGCACTTTTATCTTCGATCTGATTATCCTTTTAGCCCTCACAATTTACGGCTACTACACCTCCTTGGGTGGCCAGTCGCCCTTCAACATAAAGCTCCTCGCAGAAGAGTGACTATCGCCGCTTACAAGTTGTCGTTAAAAACCATCTCCTAAGACCTCTTTCATCACACTGGCCAAATCTGTCAGAGCTTGCCCGCCATCGCCGGAGAAACTTGAGCCATGCATGAGAGCAATCGTCTTCGGCTGGAGAGCAGCCAATCGATTGAGAGTTGCCTCGGTTTGAGGTGTACAGGGGTAGGAGTTGGCAAAGGGTCCCTGCTGGTCAGCAATAAGATTCGTTCTGAACCGGCCCACAACGTCAGAAGTGGTTAGGGGTTCGGCATCGCCCCAGTGGAAGAAGAGGTCGGAGCAAAAGAGTATCTGGGAAGTTTCCTCAAAAAGCAGACTCGCTTCCCAACAGTGTGGCACATGGGGAGTTTGAAGGAAGCGGAAAAATAATACACGGTTAGGCAGCCCGGACGATAACGATCGTCACCGAGCCGCCGCGCAAAGAGAAATGAGCGCTGCTTAACCGAGAAGCTGAAGGCCGAGGATTTGTTCCAATATCGCCCCAAGGATGCCGAAGGTCCCATTGGAATAACGACCATACTGTGAGCGGCTGTAATAACCGTCCTCGTAACCGCGCCGGAATCCCTCGCGGAAGTAATATCGATACTCATCTAAATCAACGTAATATCCATCGTAACCGTAGCTCGCGTCGTCGTAAGCGTAGGTATCGTCAGGATTGAAGCCCCATCCGTCTTCACGGTCAGCTTGTCCGGCGCGATAGCCTTGCTCATAACCGTAATTAACTGCCCTGCGAAGCATCTCTGCCCCATACTGACTCGTTTCGTAATATCGACTCCCTCGATAATAACGATAGCGGGTCGGACTATAATCACGGTACTGCCAGTTTTGTAGACGCAGCTGATCTTGACGGAGATGTTCTAAGTATCTTTGCTGATATCGCCACTGCGCGCGACGGCGCTGCTGGTCGAGAAAACGCTGCCGCTGCAATGCCAGGTTCTGACGGCGCTGCATTTCACGACGGTATGCTTCTCCGCGCTGCTGCTGAAGTGACTGCCACTTACGTCGCGACTCATCGTTATTGCGGTTTGGAGATTGTCGCCACCGGATAGACTCCTGCTGCTGCTGTTCCCGCCGTCTTTGCAGTTGCGAATCCTGGCGCTGTTGCTGTTGTCGCTGGAGTTCCCAGCGTCGCTGCTCTTCTGCTGTCCGTCGCTGCTGATTCTGCCGTTGACTATCTCGGCGCGTTTGCTCTGACTGCTCGTTTTCGCGAGCCTGACGGCGTTGCTCCCCAATTCGTTCTTGTGACTGTTGTCGCTCGTGCTGCTCCCGCCGCTGTCGCTCTTGCAACAATCTTTCTTGTTCTTGACGCTGCTGTTCCCGGACTCGTTGCTGTGACTGCTGTCGCTGCTGCAGCTCCCGTCGCTCTCGCTCTTGCAATGATTGTTGTTCTTGACGCTGCTGCTGCACTCGCTCGCTGCGGCCCTGACGCTGGTAAGTCTGCTCCGCCTGACGACGTTGCTGCCAGCGTTCTGACTGCTCGCTACGGCGCTGTGCCCGATCAGCTTGTTGTGGCCGCTGCTCTCTCCTCTGCTCCCTGTTTTCCTGCCGTTCCTCGCCCCCTTTGCGACCCCCGCGTCGTTCTTGCGCGTGGACCAAGCCACCTGCAGCAAATAAGGCCACGGATAACATGGAAGCTCTCGCTAAGTGCTTCAACAATTTGCCCTTCATCCAAAAAGCCTTTCGTATATGCAATTACCGGCGGGGAAACTAAGCTGTGAGCCTTAAATGAGCAACTTTCATTCCGAGGTCAATTATCGGGCTACTGATCCGTGGCTCCGTGCCCCGAGGCGACGTTTTGGATTCATCGTTCAACGTTATGGGATACTATTTCGTCGCAGCGCTATGACACGACGCGTAGGCGGGCTTCAAGGTGTTCGGGGCGGCTGCGGCTGAGCTTCAGTCTGGTGCCGTCGTTCAGAACAATGATGTAGTCCCCGTTGAAGTGCGGATACATCTCCTTAATGCGATCGAGGTTCACGATTATGGAACGATGTATGCGCACGAACCTTTCGGGATCGAGCTGCGACTCAAGCTCCTGCATCTTTTCGCGCAGCAGATGGGATTTCGGGCCGACGTGCAGCTTCGCGTAATTGCCATCAGCTTCAATCCAATCGATTTCACTTACCTTCAACAGAAAGACGCGGTTGGCAAGCTTGATCATCAATCTCGACAAATAGCTCTTTTGTTGAGACAGCCTTTTCTGATCACTCTCTCGCTCTTCGAGCAGCGCCAAGAACCCTCTGAGGTTGTCCGGAAATCGGCTCAGCGCGGGCAGTAGCAATCCAACTGTTGCCCGCCGGGTCATTGAGTTTCCAGACACTTGTTTCGGAGTTGTCCAGCTCATTGTTTTTTACGCGGCTCCAATTTACCTCACCCGCCCATTTCTCGTTGATACTTTTCTTTCTACAACGTGGAGTGCACCGTCTATCCAGAGGAAAGACCGGCAGTCGTGATCACTTTACCGTTATCCACACATTTGGCTTCGGCTTACCAGCTTCCGCGGCCTGTTGCGACGCTGCCGTTACACTTGAAATCAGCAAGCTGGCAAATATTAGCAGTGCCTGAGTCGTCAATCTTTTGCTCATGGAAACCTCCTTCAAAAACTCCTGTATTGACGAATTAGCCCTTTCCAGGGATGAAATGTGAAACGCGGGCACCATTTTGAGTGCCACTCCGGGCCTCAAATCTTCTGAACAGTCCAAAATTTCTTCTTCAGCGAGGAACGCGGGCTGGTATTCGTTTCCGATTTAACAACCGAGAATCGGAACACGGTATCCGATATTTCGTACAACGCTCCGGAATAACATTCCTTGACTACAGCGCCGGGGGTGGATATCCTCACGCCACATTTAAAACCCAGCCGGAATAAATGGATTCACATTCGTCGTTTTGACTCCGCTCGAAACGTGATCCTTCCGATGAACAGACACCATTCAAACTGTTGGGCATAAAGGAGGCACACAATGAGACGCAAAGGCCTTGTCATTTTGATTGCAGCATTAGTTTGCGCTGCCGCCGTGGCATTAACTTCCTGCGCGAATGTCGAGGAAGGGACCGGTATTGTGGCAAGCAACTCGGGAGAGGTTGGCAGTGGCAAGATTCCCAGCACCTCCGCATCAGAAGAGGCTCGAAAGGAATTTCTCTGGGGCAGAGATCTTGCCGAGAGGTTGCTGATCCAGGATTCGATTCAACACTTCGACAAGGCTATCTCCCTGGACCCAACATTTGCGTTGGCAGAACTCAACCGGGCAAATGTTTCTCCCACGGGTAAAGAATTCTTTGAGCACCTGAACAAAGCAGTGAGCCTGGCTGATAAAGCTTCGGAGGGAGAACGTTTACTGATACTGGGTACTCAGGCGGGGGCCAACGCCAATCCAACAAAGCAACGCGAACTGTTGGAAAAACTGGTCGCTGCCTATCCGAATGATGAGCGAGCTCATTTCACACTCGGTGGTTATCATTTCGGGCAACAGGATTCTGATTCCGCCATCCAGCACTATAAGAAGGCCACGGAACTGGCGCCGAATTATTCTCCAGCGTACAACATTCTTGGCTATGCATATCGTCAGAAAGAAGATTACGCAAACGCCGAACAAGCCTTTAAGAAATACATTGAACTTATTCCGAACGATCCAAATCCTTACGATTCTCTAGCCGAACTTTTCCTGAAGATGGGAAAGTTTGATGACGCGATCTCCCAGTATCGCAAAGCACTCTCAATCGATTCGAATTTCATCAACTCACATCTCGGAATGGGCGCCGCAATGATGTATCAGGGCAAGGCGGACGATGCCGCAGCCGAGTTCAATAAGATAACGTCTAAGGCGCGGAGCGACGGTGAGCGCCGCACCGCACTCTTTGCCAACATGGTGCTGGCTGCCGATAGCGGCAAGCTGGACCAGGCACTGGCAGAGGCTGACAAGCAATATGCTCTGGGTGAAAAAACCAGCGACGTCCCTGCTATGGCCGGCGACTTGCAGCTCAAGGGCAATATATTGCTGGAAATGGGAAAGCCTGACGAAGCCAAGCAGATGTTTGAACGTGGGTTGAAGGCGACTCTGGATTCCAATCTCTCCCCGGAAATAAAAGATAACGCTAAACTCGTCCAGCACTACGACCTGGCTCGTGTCGCTCTCGTCAAAAAGGATTTGGCCAGCGCGAAGACGGAAAGCGAAGAGTTCCGAAAAGGAGCTGAGGCTTCTAAGAACCCGGCTCAGGTCAAACAGTCGCACGAACTTGCGGGGAGGATTGCCCTCGAAGAAAAACGATTTGACGAGGCAGTCACAGAACTAATGCAGGCGAATCAGCAGAATCCCTATGACCTCTATCGTTTGTGTCAGGCGTATCAGGGGAAAGGGGATGCCGCGAAAGCAAAGGATGCGTGTACAAAAGCTGCGACATTCAATTCCCTTCCGCAATTGAACTACGCCTTCGTTCGCACCAAGGCAGCCCGAACCGATGTTGGAGCAAAAGCGGCACTCTAGAAATGGCACCATTGTCCGGGCTGAATTTATAGCCTGCCTAACATTCATAGCTCCCGTTCGCGCCAGCGATAAGCGTCGCGACGGGAGCTTCCCTTTTCAGCCTCGTAGGGGATTTTGAAGAGGGAGGATGAAGCATCGTTCTTACCCGTCCTTCCAACTTACTCTGAAATAAACACTTACCGTCCTCAAGAATTTCTCAAGGATTTCTCAAGAACGGTTCATATCCTGTACCTGTCAATTCAAGAGGAGGGCGGGATATGCCAGGCATTCACCGATCATAAGGTTATCCTGCTTTATCCGCCGGCACGACGTGCATTCCGGGAGACAGCCCATTCTATTCAGACTACAGTCCGTTGATGTCTCGGTTCAACTTTGATCTCTCTCGTTTTGCAGGCTTGACCGGCCAGATCCGTTTTCGTTGGGGCACCGATGCTTTGGTGGAGGTTCCAGGTGGGGGAGCCTGGGTAGACAACATCAAAGCAAGCCGCATGTAACAGACAAGCCGCGTCAGCGGTGGGCGGCAGGGGCGTCACCCGTGGCGCCCCTTTGTTGATCCGCGCATACTCAGATGCACAGATAATAACCAACACCGCTCTCGAGCTTCACTTACCAAAAGAGAAGAGAAAACACGAAACGGGGATGAGTGAAACGAGCCTCCTGGTGATACAATGTGCAGCCATAACAGTTAAGTGAACCGCGCAGTGTTCCCCTCGGCTGTACGCGGGAGCGCTTGAGCAGTGCTTACCGGCTCCCTCGCAGTTCGGCTTCAGGGCAATATCCCCGACTGTGCCCATGTGTCGAGCACGCTCAATGCAGTATCCAGGAAAGCAAATCTGACTGTGCAAAACGTCAGTGTCGCTTTTCAAGAGCAATCTAAGAAAAGGATCAAGAACAGTGTATTCTGTAAAGCCCCAACTCACCTCCAATTCTGAGTCGACCCAAAATCCCGAGGCCGAATCGTCCCAAAATTTTACTGAGCAGGCCAACCCGCATGCTGAGCAAGCCAACCCGGATGCTGAGCAAGCCAGCCCGGATACAAGCGCGGGCCAGCAAGTCGAAACCGCAAAACGGGCTGTGAGAGATTTTTTAGCTGGACGCTCAAGCCAACTCGAACTTCCCGAAACACTCGACAAACCTGTCAGGGATGCAGTGGAGGCTGAACTCCTGGCCGCAATGAGGGAATCAGGTCCCGTTGAACAGTCGTACGCTCGAGAACTGTTTATTGAACGCGGATTTCTGGATGCGGCTATTCAGGATCTGCGGACCGCAGAAGAACCGGCCAGGCGTGCCGCGGCTGCCAGAGCGCTGGGAAACGTGGGAAGTCAGCGCGGAACGGCCCCTCTTATCGCGGCCCTCTTTGATGATGCACCGGAGGTGCGTCGCATCGCCGGTGAAGCGCTGGCGCAGATCGGCGATCCGACCGTCAATGCGCCGATGGCTGACCTATTCGATCTTGTTGATGAAGCCCACGGCGCGACTCAGCCCCCTGCGGTAGAAACTACTTCCGCCACGGAGGGGGTGCCTGCAAGCAGTAAGAGTGCCGCAGTCCAAGTGGCACCCGCTCAAGAAATTGTGGGCGATCTCTCCGCTGTGACCGACGAGGCAGACCTTCTTCAGAGAGAACAAGCTGTTGCCAAGGCTATGAAGGATGTTGAACGCCGCATGTCAGAGACTGCGGCCGCGTGGAATGAGGCAGAGAAGGAGTTGCGGTTGCGCACTGAGTGGGAAACAAAGTTTAGAGCGGAAATGGCAGTCAGGCGCCGGGCAGAAGAGGAGAAATTGGCCGCCGCGCAAATTGCTCGTGTAGAAGCTGAAGAGGTTGCTCACCGTTTTGCGGCTGAAGAGGCGCGCTGGCGGCTCGAGGCTGCAAGCCTCAGGCAAATCATGTCCGAACTCGCACAGAAAAGAATTGACTTGGAGATCCAGGCGAGTGAAGCGGCTGCCTCCGCGCGCCGTGCTGAAGCGGAACGCGCCTGGCAGGAAGCGGAAGCACGGCACAAGACAGAGCTGGAGCGTCTGCGCGGCGAGGAACAGGAGCTCCTCCGCGCTGTTGAAGAGAGTAACCTGACACACGCAGAGGTCGTCGCTAAACGTCAGGCGGCTGAGTCGCAAATTCAGCGCTACGAGGAGGAGAAGTCGCAGCTGGCGGCCATGGAGGCTGCGCGGCGGTCTGAAGCTGAAGGCATGCGGCGCGAAGCTGAAGACAGGGGACGCGCAGAGCAGGAACAGTTGCTGAGACAAGTCGCGGAATTGCGCCGTGTGGCGGAGGAAGTGGCGTTGCGACGCGGCGAAATCGAGTTGGCCCGGCAGAAGACTGAAGAAGAAGCTCAGCAGCTCTTGCAGACACAGGAACTCATGCGCGCGGCCGAGGAGAGTCGGCGTCAGGCGGAAGCCGAACGAGTGAAGCTCGAAGCGGAACTTCGGCAGCAGGTCGAAGCGGAACAACGTCTTCTGGAAGAAGCTCGTCTGCGCGCAAGGGAAGAGCAACAACGCTTACAGGTCGAGGCCAAACAGCGGTCTAGCGAAGAAGAACAACGTTTGGCAGAGTTAGAAGGTTTCCTGAAGAGTATGGAGATGGCCGGGCAACAACTCCTGGGAAAAGAGCGGCAGATCAATCGCGAGGTCGAGAGTTTGCGAATCTCGGAAACGGAAATCCGCGCCAGAATCGATGAGGCTGAACTTCGCAAGGGCACGGCGGAGGATACTCTTCGCATGGTGACCGAGAAAGTCCAGATGGTTGAAGCCGAGGCTCATGTTCGAGCAGTCGAAGAAGAGCGAATGCTGGCTAAGCTGGAGGAAGTTCGTCGCAACGTGGCGGTGGAAGCGCAAGCCAGGGCTGAGCAGGAACGGCGCATTAAGGAGGAGGTCGAGCTCCTGCGTGGCATGGAAGAGGAGCAACGAGAGCGTGTCGAGGAAGAAAGTCGCCGCCGGGCCGAGGCTGAGAATCGTCTGCAACAAGAGAAAGATCGGTTGAGGGCTGAAGAAGAGGCCCGTTTGCGGGCCGAAGTTCAACTCAACATGCTTGCCGACCGCTATCGCGCCGCCAAAGCGGAGAGTGAAGGAAGCGAAGAGCCTCTATCGGCGTCCGACGACCGGGACTACAGCGAAACCGCCACCACAGCTGAGAGTTTGTTTCAGTCGAGTAGCCCACCCGCCGAGAAGCCCCACGTCGTCGTCGCCGACCTTAACAGCGTTGAACCCGACAGGCGGGCCGCAGCTTTAGCCGCCCTGGCGCAACTGAGCGCCAAGGATGCCTTCAGTCTGATAGCCAACTGCTTTGACGATCAATCATCCCACGTGCGAAATGCCGCTGCCCGCGCGCTACGTGACCTTGAGCCGCGCCGGACGGTCGAGTCATTTACCCGGGCTTTAGAAGAAGCTTCGCCCGAGCGACGGAAAAACATCGGCGCAGCAATCGCCGATTCTGGTCTGGCGGCGGAAGCGATCAATAATCTTGACGCCGAGAGCCGGGAGGAGACTTACAACGCGCTCTGTCTCCTTTTCGTAATGGCCAAGACGGGTGAAGTGCAGCCGCTGGTGCGAGCAATCGAAGAGCATGAGAACGTGGAGGTGCGCCGGGCAGCAATTAAGCTCCTTACTTTAAGTGGTCAGTCAGAAATAGCTGACGCTGCAGTTAAACGACATCTCAATAGCTACCGCGGAAATGGCGATTCGGTGGCAGGCTGAAGTCTCGTAGTATGTAAACTGCACCTGCTTAACAGATCGAATAGTTATTATCTGCCGCATTCAGAAAAGCGTTTCCAAATGCAGTAGGTTGTGGTAAAACTTAGTCAAGCTAAGCCAACAACCTGCACTAAGCGCTCCCCTCAAGGTTGTGCCGACCGGGCGGTAACTCGGCTACCGCTCTCTTGCTCCACACTCAATCAAATAGTCCAGGAGAAATAAACACATGCCAGAAGATTCTCTGCAAGCGAGCAGACGTAAGTTTCTTGGCCAAGTAGGTGTCGCAAGCGCCGTTACCTTGGCTACCGGGACGGTAGGCATCGAGCCATTGATGGGAACAGGGCGTGCGGCAGTCATGGCCGCATCACCTGGCGGTCCACAACAACGAGCGGCCGAATGCGCAAAAATCCGTCGCGACGCTGCGCAAACAGGGTTGAGGGAAACTCCGCCTCACCTACAACACGCCACCAATGGCGACGAGGATCTCTATGACAATAAGATAGCCAGTTTTTCCAAGGGGCTGCCACATAATGGCGACGGTACAGTATTGTTGGGTGCCTACGCCGCTATGCTCAAAGCGCTCACCGGCGGAAATGCCGCGGACTTTGACGCCATACCTATGGGCGGGAGTCTGCGCTTGACAGATCCACAATCAGGACTTGCTTTCGACATGGAAGGCACTGACTCCCATGCCCTCGTACAGCCGCCGCCGCCGACGTTTGCAAGTCGCGAACAGGCCGCTGAAATATCCGAGAACTACTGGATGGCTTTGCTGCGCGATCTTCCCTTTTCAGAATATGGAGGCGATCCCATAGCTAACGCGGCCGCAGCTGACTTGACACTTTATGGCGCCGATTTCAAGGGCCCCAAAAGCAATGGCGCCGTTACGCCGGCCACTCTTTTTCGCGGACTCACACCCGGAGATACAAAGGGTCCATTCCTCTCCCAGTTTTTTTACCAGTCGTGTAATTTCGGCGCGAATAAGCTTGAGCAACAAATAAACACGGTTTTCCCCGGCATCGATTATCTGACCGACTTCGGTTCGTGGTTGGACGTTCAGCGAGGATTTCTGCCCCCACCGGCGAACCTCGACAGCACCCCGCGGTATATGCGCAATGGCCGCGATTTGGCCCATTGGGTTCACATTGATGTACTGTTCCAAGCTTATTTTATGGGCTTTCTGGTGCTTGCAGGTCTTAATGCGCCGGTGGACGATGGCAACCCTTACAATAACAACCTAAGCCAGGACGGATTCGGTACTTTTGGCGGACCACACATCGCGTCACTGCTTTGTGAAGTGGCTGGTCGCGCTTTAAAGGCGGTTTGGTATCAAAAATGGTTCGTGCATCGGCGGCTCCGGCCGGAAGTGCATGCCGCCCGCATTGACCGCACGCTCTATCACAACGCAGGGTTTCCGGTGCACGCTGAGATTTTGAACTCGCTGTCCAGCGCCGGACGGCTGGGTGGGTACTTACCGGGCGGCAATGCTCTCCTGCCAATGGCTTTCGTGGAGGGTTCGCCGGCCCATCCTGCTTATGGCGCGGGCCATGCCACCGTCGCTGGCGCTTGTGTGACAATCCTCAAGGCCTGGTTCAAAGAATCCACTAGACTGGTGGATCTCGGTGTGACGCCGCGGCAGCCAACTGCCGATGGTCTGAGTCTTCTAGAGTACAGCGAGGACGACGCAAACGACCTCAATGTCGGGGGCGAACTCAACAAAGTCGCTTCCAACGTGGCACTTGGCCGGAATATTGCAGGTGTTCACTGGCGTTCAGATGCCACTGAGTCGCTCAAACTGGGTGAGCAGGTGGCAATAGGAATTCTGCGTGAACAACGGGCCATCTATCACGAAAAGTTTGCCGGTTTCAGCTTGACCAAATTCGATGGGACTGTGGCGACGGTGTAAGACAAGCAACTTATCCGGCGTTTTACTCCAAAGCTACGATCGCCACGGCGCCCGGTGCGAGACTCAAACGCATACTGCTCTGCCCATTCAGCCGCTGCACTTCGAGTGTTCTGCCACTGGTCCAATCTGTGGCGCGATGGATTGTAGTCGGTGCGTTGACTGTCGCAACTACAACCGCGCTATGGTCTACCCGGGCTAAACCCTGCTGTGGTTTGTAGACGCCATTGTTATTGAAGATAGTGACCAGCCAGCCGGATGCGGTCCGGTTCAGCAGGTACTCAACATCTCCTCGCACCTCGATTGGAAGAGCGCCCGCAAAGATGTGCGTAAGCATGTGAGCAGCAAACGGCGTGATGCGCTCGTCCTCGCCAAGCAAGTCGGGGAGTGCGGAGAAGATCACCCTTCCCTTCCCGACTCTATTAATCGTGACTAAAGCATCACCAGAAACAGCTGCAATCAGAGGTTTTGCTTCTCTCAGTTGAACCCTCTCGTAACGAAACGTCTGCCCAGTTAGGTCCTGCGGCGGTTCACCAGGCGAGAGACAATGCGCCGTATTGGTTTCCGCAGTGCTGTTGGTTTGACGCAGACCTACGAGGTCTTGCGGAAGACCCTTCATTTGCGCCGCATTCAATACAATTGTGCCGCCCGCCTGAGCATACTCCGTTAGCTTTTGGATCCAGCGCGGTGTCCAATCAATACGGCCTCCGACAACCACGGCACGATAATTGGTGAGCGGGTTATAGTTGGAGCCTGAAACAGGACCCTCGTCCGCAACTAGCACGTCGAAAACGTCGCCGAATATTCCACTCACAAACGCCTGCCGATCAGCCGTCGCAGGTTCCCCTGTTCTAACCGGACCGGGGTAGTAAGCCACGCCGAAGAGTTCGCTGAGGGCACGATCGCCCCGCGAAATCTGTGAGACTTCGAATGGCCATTGTGGATAATCAGTCATGTCCCAACCATGCGCAGGATCGAGCAAGAAAGCGATCGGCGTATAAGGCACTCCGCGATCTGGATGCTTTTCCGCAAACCGCATGAACTCGTCAGTGATCTTGCCAAGCGGATTAAGCTGAAACGGATGATCACCGGGACCCGGCTTGAAAAATTGATCAAAGCCCTGCTCAAGATAGATCGCGGATGCTCCGGCCATGTAATAGAAGTAATAACATTTGCGGTACCAGGAAAGTGATGGCCCCATTGTTGCGCCATAGCGAGAGTGGAAGAAATTGTCCGGGCCGGCAAAGTTTTGAGCTTTGGTGAAGGTCGTCGCTGTGTCGCCGAAGTTTGGGGCGTGATAATAAAGAAAGGCGCCGCCAAACTGCCGGGCCGCACCTCGCGTAAACGCGACGCGCATCGCAAACAAAGGCTGTACAGCGGCTGTTTCAATGCCTAGCAGGCGCACACCCCAGCTACTCAACGCGTGAGCAAAGGAGGTGCTCGAAGTGGACTGTGCGGGAATCAGTTTGTCCCACAGAGGACCGGTTCCTGTATGAAAAATCGCGCCCCATTTTTTAGTAAGCTGATTGGTATAGAAGACTTGATGGGCTTCGAGTAACTCACGCCGGCTCATGGAGGGAGTTATCTTTAGCTCCGAGGGAGCCGCGTCCCAGATGTATCCCACACTCTCACCTGAGATCCAGCCGAGGAATTGATTCTTCAGTTCCCCATTCAACAAACGCCACGCGGCCTGGCCTTCGTCCTCTGACAAATTTGCGGATCCATAGTTGATTAGAATGGCAAAAGGTGAATGTGTGTCGCGCAGATAGCGAAGGAAAGGGCTCCCTTCCTTCAGGTAGTCCCGCAGATTGTTGAGGTGAATAACCGGCACTACTAATTGCGAACTGAAGATTGGCACGTCAGGAGCGCCTGCGAATTGTTTGACAAACTCCTCAATCGGCTCAGCGTTGAACGGAAAGAGCGGCCGCTTGGACGCGGGCTGTTCGTATAGTTGCCAGAACTGGTTGGCAATATTCCAGGGCGTGAAGAAGTCGCGGCCGGCTATTTTTGGACGCAGCCAGGACTGGGGCACGACGTCCTTGTCAGGGGGAGTTATCAGCGAGGTCAATGCATCACGCTTGCGGGACCATGCTTCCAGGTAACGCGTTGCCGCAAAATCCGGTTTCCTTCTCCCGTCGGGCACGAAGGAGAGATCGTTCGTTACCAATATACAATCGACGTGACGCCGGGCCGCGGCAGACCTTTCAATTTCGATGAAAAGACGGGCCGGTCCCTTTTCAAGTTTTCCTGCCGCGCTATCCCACGTAAACGCCCATCCCCAATACATGCTGACTTCATCGTGGGCGTCAACAACATCTTTCGCTCCGAATTCGTGGCCAGAGCTTTCAATCCTGCTTTTGCCCTGTTCCCCTGTTCCCCTGTTTCCCCGTTCGGCAATCTTCAGCTGTTGCAGAATTCGCATCGTAAAGCACTCATCCTTGTTGGCCCAATCTGCATACCGCACCCAAACTCTGTAGTCTCCCGCCCTCGGAATCTCAAGATCCTGATAGATCGTCGCTCTGGTTTCATCGGCACTCGCTGCAGCCGAATTCCATCCGCTTTCACCACCCTGTGACCACTCAGCGGAAACACCAGGTCCGTTCATTCCCCATCCCGGCGCTTTAGCTCTGGGAAGGTTCAGCCATGATGGATTCGAGACTGGCGCGCCGAACAGGCCGGTAGAGAAGCCACGCATGTCTTCGGCCTCATACCACAGATACTCGTGAGTGACGGGTGCAGTCGGAGCCTGGATAGACTCGCCAGTATGGTCACTTGACGAGTGTTGAGTGTTGGAAACGGCAGGCACAACCGTTTCTAAGGCCCTCTGGAAGGAAAGCCGTGGCGTTAGCAAATGGAGTAAGGTTAATCCGAACACAATTGGCTTTTTGATCATTTGGGTACAGCGTAGTTTAAACTCTAGTTTCACGCGAGCGTTCTCTGGGAGCGCAGGCATCCTTGCCTGCCTCTCTGGTGCCGTTTTGGTTACTTCAGCAGGCAAGGATGCTGCGCTCCCATGCGCTCCCAGCTCTTCCTTAAGTTGCATTCGTAGTACGGAGTCGGCAGAATACACGCCGAGCCTGTGTTTATCTCACTGGGACAATATCCTTAACGGCTTTAGAGGTGAAAAGTATGAGTACGGAAAAGGAGCAGGGCAATGCAACGCGAAGCTCGCTCCGTTTGGCGCCGACTTGCGACGAACTTGACGAGCAGAAAAGTAAACTGCCGCGGCAGTTTGTCAACTTCACTTTTTATCGCGCTCGACCAGAGTGGCGTCTACTTGATGAAGCTCAGAAACAAAGTTGTCGCGCTGAGTTCCTTGCTGTAGTAGACGACTTCCGGAGAGCACTGCTAATTCATACCTACTCAACTATCGGGTTGCGCACTAATGTCGATTTCATGATTTGGCGGATTGGATACGAACTTGATCCGATGCAGCAGATGACCTCACGGATGAATCGCACGGCGATGGCCAAATACATCGAACCGACTCAATCATTCCTTTCTATGACCAAGCGTTCAATGTACATCGACCAGGACAATCCGGAACACGTTGAAGATCGGCTGCATATCATTCCCGGCAAGTCCGACTATTTGTTTGTTTATCCGTTCGTAAAGACGCGCGAGTGGTATTCGCGCCCGGCGGAACAGCGCCAGGAGATGATGGATGAACACATCCGAATCGGTTCCAAGTATCGCTCCGTAAAGCTCCACACCACCTACTCTTTTGGTCTGGATGACCAGGAGTTTGTGGTCGCTTTTGAAACCGACAACCCGGCGGACTTCCTTGACCTAGTCCAGGAGCTACGCGAAACGAAGGCGAGTTCTTATACCCTGCGCGACACGCCGATGTTTACGTGCCGGCAAAGGAAGCTGGCCGAGTGTCTGGAGTCGCTCGGATAAACCAGGCAGGACAGAACCTGACAGCACACGAATAACCCGGGCCAGTTTAGGGGCGTGGTTATCACACTAAATCAAAAGGTAACAAGCATCCTTCTAGTTGCTCTCACTTGATGTCTCGACGAAAATGAGGGCATGGCGGACGCAAATTTCACCGGCTCACACGAGCAACACTCCAACAAAGATCCCTGGCAGCCACCGCAATCCCGTCGCGCCTTCTTGCTGCTTTTGCCGGTCGGCATCGCTACCGCTGTTTTTGCCTCGCTGGCTTCTGCCGCCTACCGTTTCCTGCGGCCACGAAGTGCGGTTTTGAGTGATGAGTGGATAGACGTTGCGCCTCTTGCAGAGCTCCACGGTACTAAACCAATCAACCTAAGAATCCTGGTAGAACATACCGAAGGTTGGGCAAAATCTCTTGTCGAGCATTCTGTCTATGTTCTGCCTGCTCTTAACAACCAGGTACTCTCACCCGTATGTCCACACGAAGGTTGTGAAGTCGCCTGGGCCGAAGGCCGAAACGCTTTCGCATGTCCTTGTCACGAGAGCAATTTCCGGCCCGACGGCTCTCGCATTAATGGTCCAGCCTTGCGTGGTCTTGACTCTCTGCCTTCTCGCGTCGAAAAGGGCCGCCTGCAAGTGCAGTTCCGTTATTTCGCAAACAACACTCGGGAGCGAATCGTGACCGGATGAGTGTGCGGAAGAGGGGAATGCGCGTAAAGAGCAGCCAAACTGATGACGGCCCGAAGGACAGGAACAACTGGCCCCGGAACTGGCGCTGCTGGCTCCCGAGAACGGCGCCGCATTGTCGGGCGGCGCCACGGTGATCGCCGATGCGGCGGCGGCCGGTGAAGTGCAGCGCGTCGACTATTACGTCGATGGCGTCCTGTAC
>Ga0209342_10003833_pt1 | contig 15761 bp, 20 predicted proteins | sample RifCSP16_2_FD_184023 | JGI IMG/M metagenome (GOLD analysis project Ga0209342, IMG submission 184023) | Soil microbial communities from Rifle, Colorado - Rifle CSP2_sed 16_2 (SPAdes) (version 2) | ecosystem: Environmental > Terrestrial > Deep subsurface > Rock core/Sediment | place: Rifle... | reverse complement strand
TTCTTCGACGCCGGTGACGCTGCACCATCCTCCGCAGGCGCCGCACTCCGCGGTGGCGCTGGCGCCGGGCGGGAATTTCCAGAGCTGCCCGGCCAGCTCGCCCACGGTGAGGCATCTGGGAACGCCGTTCTCCCGAACGGCCGGCTGCGCTTCACCGCCAATCGGGAGATTGGCGTTCCCGGCCGCGGCCGCCGCGGCTTCGCTATTCTTCGGTTTGAGCCACTTAAACATGCATCACTCCGCCACTGCGCCACTGAGTCCGCCGCAGGCGGACGGCGCCACTCCGCCACTTTCTATTCATGCCGCCCGCCTGTAGAGCTCGCTGGCGGCGCGTTGGATGCCGGCTGCCAGGCGCGTGCGGATCAGGTCCAGCGCGGCCTGCTTCATCTGCTCGAAGGCCGGGCGCATGAAGGGCCGCGCGGGGATTTGCTTGGTGGTTTTCACGGCGTCCTTAGCGCGGCTGTTGCGCCGGGTGAATACGATGGCCGTCAAATCGCCGGTGACCTTGCGCAAATGCCTGGTGGCGCGCGGCGCCACGTGCATTCTCCCGGCGGGGAACCAGCCCTTTTCGATGAAGCGGCCGAAGAAGGCGTGCTTCACGTCCAGGCCGACCTTGGCGCGGACCGTGGCGCCGGCGGCGCCATGACCCTTGACGCTGACGGATTTCTTGATGCCCTCGCGCAGGCGCATGGTCCGCCAGGAAGGTTTTCCTAGCGGGATGGCGGGATTGTGCGGGGCCAGTTGCGCGGCTCGGGCGCGGATCAGCTCGGCGCCATCGCGCACCGCGGCGACCAGGACCTTGCGGGCCACCTTTTCCGGCAATTCGCTCAGGGCGCGCTCCAGCTCTTTCAGCCCTTTGACTTCGACGCTGGAGTATTGGCCGGCGACGTTGCTGCTGCCGGCCAGCAGGCGCTGCGCGGAGCGGTCAATTCCGATCTGCGTAAGCAATCGTTCAATGGGCGAGTAGGCCATCTGGTCCTCCTCCACTCCGCCGCTTCGAAACCCCGCCACTGAGCCCGCCCGGGCGGACGGGCGGCGCCACTTCGCCACTGTCATTGATGTTCCTTGACCACAAGCTCGATCTCGCGGCTGCGCTCTTCCTTGTTGTGTACGGCCAGGATATCGAAGAGGCGGCCGCAGAAGGCGACGCGGTGTTTGGGCGTGATGCCGGCGGTGTAGCGCAGGCAGATGCGCGCCGTGACCACGCCCTGAAACTGCTGGCCCATGAGAAACATCTCCGCGCCGCCGGTGCTGGGTTCGATGGAGGCCCACACGGTCTTGAAGGTCTCCCAGGTATCGGTTTCCGCGCCGGAGCTATCGCGCACGCCGGTCAGGCGCTGGATGGTGATTTGGTGCCTGAGCTTGCCGGCCCTCATTCATCCTCGACTACATAGGCCGGCCGCTTGAATGTGCGGTTGGCCGCGCTGGGCGTGGATACCACGATTTTCAGATAATAGCCTGGCCCGACCGGGGGATCGAAGCTGTCTGTGAACACGCCGCGGTATATCCCGCTGGAGGCGGATACATAGCTCAGCGTGACCGGCGTAGTGGCGGGGAAAATAGCCGCATCCTGATCATCGAAAAGCTGCGCGGTCGCCGTGGCATTGTTGACGTAAGTGACCGGGCTGGCGTCCAGAGTCTCGCCATCGGCGAGCTGGATCCTGATGGCCTGGTCGGCCTTCTTAATAAACCGCAGGCGGCTCATTCCGGGAATACCTCAATGGAGACCATGTGCAGCAGCGGCAAAACCTCGATTTCCAGTTCCCCGGAAACGGCGTCGTCGGTAATTCCCAGCAGCGCCAGGATGGATAGAGACACCCCGGCCAGGAGTTGCAGGACATCAATCGCCAGCATGGCGATCACGGTGACGCCGGCCAGGAGAGCTGAGACCGTAGCCGACCAGGCGGCCATGGCGGCGGTCAGTGTCTTGCTCACGGCGCGGTTCAAGGTGGCGCTGAAACTGGCCATGGCGGATGCCAGTACCTTTTCGACGCGCCGCGTAAGCGTCGCGGCGAAGCTGGCCATGGCGGCGGCCAGTTCCTTGCCGGTCTGCCTGCTGAGCGCTCCTGCAAACGCGGCCGTGGCCGCGGCGAAGGTGGTGGAGATCAGCCGCGTGAGCGCAGCGGCAAAGCTCGATAGGCCGGCGCTTAGGAGCTTGCGCGTCTCGCGCGACAATGTGGCGGCAAAGGCGGCCATCGTCGCATCCAGGGCCTTGACGTAAAGCCGGATGGCATCGAGCGTGGCCGACCACGCAGCCATCGCGGCGCCCAGCACTTTGTTGGTTTGCCGCGTGAGCGCAGCGGCGAAGCTGGCCAGATCCGCACTCAATACCTTACTCGTGGACCGCGTCAGTGTGGCGGCGAAGGCGGATAGGGACGCATCCAGGGTCTTCACGAAGACGCGGATGGAATCGAGTGTGGCCGACCAGGCGGCCATTGCCGCGCTCAGCACCTTGTTGGTTTGCCGCGTGAGCGTGGCGGCGAAGCTGGCCGTGGCGGCGGAAATGATGTGGGCGATCTGTTTCAGCAGCTCGCCGGCAAAGCTGGCCATGGCCGCCGTGAGCACCTTGGCGGTCAGGCGGGAGAGCGTCGCGGAAAATGCCGCCATGGAGGCATCCAGGGTCTTGACGAAGACGCGGATGGATTCGAGCGTGGCCGCCCAGGCGGACATAGCCGCGGCAAGAGTTGTGGAGGTTAGGCGGGGAAGCGCGCCCGCGAACGAGCTGAGCGCAGCCTGCAGCAGCTTTCCCGTTTGCCGGGACAATGTTCCGGCAAAGGAGGCCATGGAGGCGTTCAGTGACAGGACTGTGGTGTGCGCCGCGGCCAGCGCCGCCGCCCAAACCGCCGTGGCGGCGCTGAGGGCCGTGCTGGTCAGGCGCGTCAGCGCGCCGGCGAACGAGGCCATAGCCGCACTCAGGATGGCGGAGGTCTGGCGGAGCAATTCAGCGGCAAAAGCGGCCGGCGAGGCGGCCAGGATTGTGGCGGTCAGGCGCGTGAGCGTGGCGGCAAATGCAGCCATGGCTGCGGCCACAGCAGTGGCCGTATTTTTCACCACGGCCGCCGCAAATGCGGTCATGGAGGCGTCCAGAGCCTGCTCAAAGGTCTGTCCGGTGGCGACGATCAGGCCACGGATGGCAGTTGCCTTCACCGGGAAGCTGCGGCCAATGCGAGACATCGTTTAGGTTCTGTCCCTTAGAATTACGCCCGCGACCACTTGATCCACGCCAGTACATTCACGTTCGCGGTGACGTTGATGCGCAGGCCGATGCTGTCGGCAGCGCCGGCGGGTGACTGCTCCTCTAACCCCAGCGGATTCTGGACGACCACCAGCCCCATGAACTGCGGAACGTACAGACATTTGATGATTGTGTAGGTCGTCCCCTCGGCGCTGAAGTTCTGGCCCACCGTCAGACCATGGGCTAAGGCCGCACCCTTGATCTGCGTCGTGACCGGCGTTCCGACACTGGTGCCCGCAGTGGTCTCATCGGAAGTGAAAAGCTCAAGAGTGGCCGGCACGGCCGTTGCCGTCACGCCGTCCAGGGAAACGGCGATCTCGTGCACCTTGATGTTGAACGATGCCGGTGTGATAAGTTTCAAAACGGTTTTAGCGCCGGCGGTGGCTGCAAATACAGTGTTTCGTGTTACGTATACCTGGTCCATTTTATTCCCTTCTCACCATGAGGCCGCGCGCTGCACGGCTTGAATAACCATCAACGGCGATCTGGGAATAGCCGTCCCACCGGCCGGTTTCAACGATACGACGATCATGCACCAGTCGGTGCTGGCGGAGAGGTCGTTTAACGCGCCCAGTTGTGTCGAGGCGGGCGTGGCAATCGGCCCCTCGTACCACATATGACCTCGGAAGGTCGAACCGCAACTGCCGACATAATCGTTTAGAATTTCTACTTCTCCTGCTGGTTCCGCAAATGTTGCATTGAGCGTGCTTCCCACAGCCACCGCCCAGGCGTTCGCCGTGACCGTCGTGACGGGGAACAGCATGTCGTTGTCGTTGGTGGTAACGCCAGCCGTGCTCGCAACCGCTTCGACTCCATCGTCCACAGCAGTGTCCACGCCGGAAAACGCCTGAGCAATCGCATAGGCCACTTGATTGTTGGAGGGCAGCGCAACGGTGATGTCAAAACTAGTCGTGGAAGTAGCGGTAGCTCGCCACAGAGCCACGCCTATAAAACCGTCTACATGGTCAATGTCCGCGATGGAGGTCCAGGTCAGCCCGCCGCCGGAGACGGTATCAACAACGACTTCGTTGCGCTGGTAGACGCCTACCAAAATCAAGTCGCCGATGGTGACGGCAAACGAGGCAATGGTAACCGGCGTCCATGGAGTACCGCCGATGCAGGCGCTGCCGACTGAGCCGCTAAGAGCGATAGCCATTTATAAGGAATCCATCCAAGCAGGGTCGTCCTGCCACTTTAGAAAACGGTCAAGCATCGGAATGATCAGCTTCCGCCGGAGGCGATGGTCAGGTTGTAGGTGAACTGTATGGAATCGCCGTTGGCGACGTTGATGGCGGCGAAGACGCGGCGGTCCAACGTCTACCGTTCGGTGGCGGCGCTGAAAACGCCCCACTCGGTGATGGCGTGCGTGGCGGTGTAGGGCAGCGTGGCCACGGAACGGTAGACGTTGGCGCTGGGATTGGAAGGCGTGCCGCTGACGCGGGAATTGCCGGTGCCGGTTCCCAGGGCGGTATCGCCGACCGCTGCTGCGGTCACGCCCGTCCCGGAATCATGGAACTTGAACCCGGAAATCGTGGGCGTGACGCCGCCGGAGGCGAAATCGGAGGCCATATAGTTCACGCCGGCCGTGGTGACGATGCCCAGCGGCGCAAACATCAGCCACAAATCCATCTCGGTGAGCCAGCCGCCGCGATACAGGCCGTAGATGAATGCCACCGCCGCCGGGCCGCCCAGCCCGCGGACCAGTCCCCGGTACAGCCGGCGCAAACGCAGGGCCAGCGTCTTCAGATTGGTCCGGGAGACCACGCCCAGATCTTCGCGGCGGCCATTGGCGCGAATAACTGTGGCGCTGAGTTGCGCTTCGTACTCGATGCGGGTGGCGATTTCCATGAGATTTCTCCTTATCCCACGCGAAGTGGGGAATCGTTTGGTGAAGCTTGGGTTAGAGAGAGGCTCCGGCCTGTCCCGGGCCGGTCTTCAGGTCATAGCCGTGGGAGGCGGCGAAATGGTCGAGCGCGCGGAGCTCGCTCTGCCAGTAGCCGGGCAGCGTCTCCTCGTCGGTCTGGGGGTTGCCCAGGCGTTCCAGGATGCGCTCGCGCAGGGCGCAGAGCTGGCGCAGGGCTTCCCGGCGCAGGCCCTGCTCGAACTTGTCTGGGGCCGGCAGGGCCTGGCCGGCCAGAAGCATGGCAGCAGTTTGCATCGCTGGGAAAAAGCAGATCCCTCACCGCCATCCCGCGGGGCGGGCTGGGTTCGGGATGACAGGCGTATCCCCATTTCCGCCGGGGGCGGGCGGAACTGGGTTCGGGATGACGAACTGCAAGACTGTCCGCACGGGCTCGGAATGCCGCGGGCAATAGCCGAAGGTCGTCTGCTGGTTGCAACAAAGCGCGATGCCGGGAAAGTCATTTCCTGCGGTATCTTCCATGGCTATTCGTCCGGGTCGAACTGCGGAATGGTCTCGTCCGCTAGAATTTGCTCGATGTGCAGCGGAAACGTGCGCGGCTGGCCATCCGTTATCGCCACCTCGCGGTTTTCGTACCAGTGGGCCAAAAGCATGCGTATGGCGGTGCGCAGCGTCTGCGGGACGTCATCGGGATCGTCCACGCCGGCGGAATAGGTGATGCGCACGGCGTTCATCTGCGCGCGCAGCGAGGGCCAGGAGAGGCCATAGGCCGGCATGATGCGCGGCGGGCGGCTCTCGGCATCAATCAGATAATCAGCGGCGTCCAGCGTCTGCGCGCCGCCATCCGCATCGGTGTAAGCGATGGCCACGGCGAGCGCCACGGGCGATCCGCCCAGCCACAGCGGGCCGCGCGGCAGACGGACGATCCCGCTCGAGGGCCAGCGGTCCAGGGTCAGCCGCCATTGCTGCGTCATCAGCGAAAGCCCGGTGCGATTCTCGACCTGCTCTCGCGCCGCGGCCAGCAGACCGGGCAGGCCGGGCTCGGGCTCATCGGCCGAGCAGGGAAGGCGCTGCCATTCGATGAGCGATTGCAGATCGAGCGGCTCTTTTGCTGGGGGCGCGGTTTGATTCCAAATGGCCATAAGGGATAAAAGGGGAGCGCACTGCGGTTCTGTGGGGGTTAGTGGGGTGTGTCCGCTGCGCTCCCCTTTTTTCAGGCCGGGCTGTTAAGCCCGGACCCTGGGGCTCCCCGGGGGCCGGGGAGAATCGAATATCTAGATATCTAAGCTGCTGCCAGCTTTTCTCCGGTTTCTTTCAGGCCGGGCATGGCGTGTTTCAGCGCCTCCCAAGCCGCGCCGCTGGCGATTTCCTCCAGGCGCCACTGGCGCCAGGCGAGTTGGTGGGCCCAGGAGAGGCGGTCAGGAGTGGCGGAGTGGCGAAGTGGCGAAGTGATAAACTCCTGGATGCTGTGCACGGCCACGGGCCAGGCCATGGCGCCTTCGTCCGTAGTGACTGTGGGAATGCCGGCGCAGACGGCTTCCACGCCGGAATTGGAATTGTAGGTCACGCACAGGCGCGCTCCGCGCAGGTCTTCGGCCAGCGTGGCTTTTGTGGAAAGCTCCGCGCCGTGGGGGCAATTCACCGCGCGGCCGTTGCGAATGAGATAGGGGTGCGGGCGGTAGACGATGCGCCAATCGGGAGATTGGCGTTCCCGGAGTTGCGTCACGGCATCCTGCGCCCAGGCATCGAGATTTACTCCATGGACAGCGGCGTCGCCGGGGACCTGGCCGCAGACCAGGGCGTGGCCGCCTGGATTGTCCTGCCAAGGCTGGAGCAAGCCCGGCCAGTGGGCGCGGAAGCGCGCGCCGCCATCAAAGTCAGTCCCCAGGCTCCCCGCGCCGGGGACCTGGGGGCCCCGCTGCGGGAATACTGCCCGGTTATTCAGGCCGTCCCAGCCCATGGAGGTCCACTGCATGCGGTCGGGAAAATAGCCGCGCTCCATGACCAGAATGCGCGCGCCGAAGGTTTTCAGCCGGGCGATGAATTCCGGCGGCTTGAATCCCCAGATGACGGCGACGTCACAGGGACGGGCGGCGCGCGCGGCGCACAATTCGGAGGCCAGGCCGTGGCGCGCCAGGCCGCTGGCCATGGCCGCGGCGTGCTCGCGCTGGTGCGCGCCCTCGCTGGCATGGATGATTATTTTCATGCTTGAGCCGCTTTAGAAAGGTCTATTCTCCAGGCCTGGGAGACATATTGCGGGGGGAAGCGCTGGATTTTCGCGCCTGCAAACCAGGCCTGAAACAGGGCGTGCCATTCCTCGTAAGGCCGGCGGTTGATGTGCAGCTCGTCGCCATTGGGCTGCTTCGAGGAAAGGTTATTTACCGTCAGAATGACGTGCCACGCGGCCACGCGGGCCATCTCGCGGCAGGCGAGCTGGTCGTCGCCGGGGAGCAGATGCTCGAGCACGTCGAAACAGGTAACCACGTCGAATTGCCTGTCCGCGAACGGGAGCTCATGCGCCCAGGCTGGCAGGACACGCTGATTGAGCAGCGCCGGGACGATCTCTGTTCCGGCCACCGGATGAAACCCCAGGCGGCGGGCATGATCCAGCATCTCGCCGCAGCCGCAGCTCACGTCCAGATAACCGCCGCGGCAGGGCAGCGATTCCAGGATGGCGGCGCTTTGCTGCATGCGCTGGGCGCCCATGTGATAGCGAGGCCGCTGATAGGCGCGCTCGTATTTGGCGGCTTCGGCCAGGCGGCGCTCGGCCAGTGCGTCGTTTTTCACGGCGGGCCACAGCGCCGATGCCGGCAGCAGGGGCGTCTGGTTCATGCGGCGGCTTTCTCGGCCAATTTCGGCTTCAGGTCCATCTCGCTCATGCGCTCCAGCGCCACGGCCACGTAAATAGGTTCTATCTCGGAGGCAAAACAGGTTGCCCCGGTCTGCTCCGCAGCAATTATTTGTGCGCAAGTTCCCGCGAACAGGTCCGCCCACGTTCCCTTCGGCGCATACTCAGCGCCGATGGCCTTGAAGAGGTCAACAGGTTTCTCTGTTGGATGCGTGCGCCGTTCCCCGTGCTGGGAGCCTTTATGTATGCCATTCCAGAGATGATGGAAGATGCGGGCTGGAGAATCATCCGAGCACCAGGCGAGTTCACAATCAGCGAAGGTATTGCGCGTTATCGCCTCACGCTTGTCCCAGCAGACCCAGCATGAGGAGGGCGGCAGCTTGTCCGCAAAATAATTAGCACCCCACAGAACGACCACTTCGGCAAGCCCTAAGAACTGGGCGGGGTCGAATGGCTTGTCATCTCCATGGATCGGACGATAGACATTGGACTGAATTATTTTTGCCTTTCGCTTATCAAATCCTTTGCTGCTCTTTCTGTTCGCGCCGCCAGAAACGGTGCTTCCGAATGGCTTGGAGCCGCCGCCGACGCCCTTCGTCGAAACAATCGATATTCCATAGGGCGGGTCGGTGTGCAGGAGCTGGGGTCGTTTTCCGGCTAGCAGAGAATTGCGGTCGGCGGGATCGTAGGCATCGCCGCACATCAGGCGATGCCTGCCGATTTGCCAAAACTGGCCCCTGGCCGTCCTCCATTTTTTCTGCAATTCGGCGGCCTGGTCGAGCTTTGGCTCGGGGGCATCCGCGCCAGCGCCCAGAATCTCCCGCAGCTCATCGTCGGCGAAGCCGATGATGGAAATGTCCGCTCCGAGCTCGCGCAGATCGGCGAGTTCGACCTTGAGCAGCTCGGAATCCCAGCCGGCGTTCAGGGCCAGCTTGTTATCGGCCAGGAGGTAGGCGCGCTTCTGTTTTTCCGTCCAGCCGGCGGCGACCATCACCGGGACTTTTTTCAACCCCAGTTTCTTGGCCGCCAAGAGCCGCCCATGCCCGGCGATCAGCACGCCCTTTTCATCCACCAATAGGGGAATTGTCCAACCCCATTCGCGGATGGAGGCGGCGATCTGCGCCACCTGCACCGCGCTGTGCGTGCGGGGATTGCGCGCTGCGGGCGAACACCGCTCGATGGGCCAGGATTCTACTTTATCCGCTGGATTCATGCGGTCAGCGCCTCCACAAGCGGAATTTTCGGGAAGCAATCCAGCGCGGTGCTGCGGGAGCAGTTGACCACGGTGATGCCGTTGCGTTCGAGATCGGGCAGCGTGGTGCGGAAGTTTTGCACGAAGCGCGGATACAGGCCCGCGCCTTTTTCCAGCGCGCCGGGATGGCTGCCGAACCAGTGGGTCTGGCCGTTGGGTCCGCACTGCATGTCGTATCCCAGGAGGATGATTCTCCGGGCGCCGAAGTGGATGGCCAGGTTGAGGGCCTGATAGCCGCTATTCATGCCGTAATGAATGAGGCCCGGGTCAAAGGACAGGCCGGGGCGATGGTCGCCTGCGATGCGGCGGAGGTTCCATTTCTCAGCGGCCTGCAGGCTGGAGGTCCATTTCTGTCCGGAAAAGTCCGGAACGCCCCGGTGGGCGTCCCACCAGGCCGGGTCGCAGGCATAGAGGGCGTCGGCCCAGGGCGCCAGGCGGTAAGCGTCATTGACGGCCAGCACTTTCGCCTTTCCATGACAATGGTCCACATCGTCCTGCGTGAGCGAGGGTCCGCTGGCCAGGAGCACGGCCAGGCCCAGGACGTGCCACTGGCGGGGGGCGACGCTGGAATGCCAATCGGGAGATTGGCGTTCCCGGGAAACAGCAGATCCCTCCACCACGCCGCCACTTTTACTGCGCTACGTGCGGATGGCCGAGCAGGACATCGCCGCCGATGATGGCGCCGCTGGCCGGCGAGGGCAGGCTGGCCACGGTGACGCGCACGCGCAGATAGCGTTTGGTCCCCTTGTAGCCGATCAGCGTGACGGCGCTGCCGCCGACTGCCGGCGAGGCGTTGCCGTCCACCGAGGGCAGCGCGCCGTCCAGATCGGCGGCGGCCACGGCGGTGAAATCACCGTCGGTGGTGGTATCCGATTCCTGCGGGATGAAGGTGAAGACGCCATCGGTGACGGTTTCCGTCCGCAGCAGGAAGGCGGCGCTATCGTAGCCGCGGGTATCCACGGCCGAGCCGCTGGCTGCGGCTTCGCGGGCAATCGCGGCCAGGCTCTTGCCGGCGGCGATGTGATTCACGAGATCTCGCAAAGACATGGAAGCCTCCAGAAAATAGTTTCGAAGTGGCGAAGTGACAAAGTGGCGAAGCGAGAAACACTTCGCCACTCCGCCACTGAGCCCGTCCCGGCCGGGTCGGGTCGGGACGGGCGGCGCCACTTCTTATTACGCTGCGCCCTCTGCCGGGCAGTTGTGGGCCTCGCTGGTGATGGTGTTGGCCCCGTTGTTGTCCACGGGGGTTTGTTTCGCGCCGGTCCGCAGGGCGAAGATTTCGCTGAAGGCGGAATTCTGCGTGGCCCGGGCGATCTCCAGGCGCACCCAGCGCTTCTGCGGGTTCTTCACCGAGAGGGCGAAGGTCTGGTTGTCGTCGTCGTCGGCGATGGTGATGCCGGTGCCTAGCAGGGCGGAATAGGCATCGGTCGAGCCATCATCATCGGACTGCGAGAGACTGATCGACTGGACGCCGCCGGAGGTGATGCCTTGCGCGGCCAGCAGGAAGGTGACTTCCTCGAAGCCCTGCATATCCACGCCGTCGGAATTCACGGCGGTCACGCCGGCCGCGCTGGCGGCTTTGACGCGGGAAATCTTAACGTCGTTTAGCAAATTCATGTGCGCATGCTCCTGTCTGAAATCTTAGGGCGGGCCGCCCCTTCTTACTGGGAACTACTACTGGGAACTACTAGCTGGTGGCGAACTTGACCAGCTTGATCGCCTCGAAATTCACCACGTCGCCGCCCACCCGCTTGGTGGTGTAGAAGTGCACGAAGGGCTTGGCGGTGAAGGGATCACGCAGGACGCGCACGCCCTGGCGGTCGATGATCAGGTAGCCCTCGCGGAAATTGCCGAAGGCGATGGACAGGCTGCTGGCGGCGATGGCCGGCATATCTTCGGCCTCGACCACGGGGAAACCCAGCAGGGTGTTGGCGCCCGGCTCGGCGAAATTGGGCACCAGCAGGTAGTTGTTCTGGCCGTCCTTGAGCTTGCGGACGGCGAAGGCGGTCAGGCGCGCCATGACCCAGCTTGCGCCCTGGCGGTAGGCGGCCTTGAGCGAGCCGACCACATCGATCAGTTCGTCGCCCGGATTGGGGCTGCCGAAGCCGGCCGACACGCCGGTGGGGATCTGCTGGATGCGGTCGAAGACGGTGGCGGAAGGCGTCCCGGCCGTGTAGGTCAGGAAGCCGCGGGGCTTCTTGACGCCGTTGCCGCTGACGAAGGCGGTGTTTTCGACGCGGATGAGTTTGTCGGCGATCTTGCGCGCCAGCCAGGCCTCGACATCGATATCGGAATCGTCGAGGTTCTTCTGGGTGCTCTTGGGATTGGCGTACTGCTCGTGGACCGGGATGCGCCACTCGCCGATTTGCGGCGTGCCGGTTTCCGGCCGCGCCTCGGCTTCACCCACCCAGCCGCTGGCCGCCTCGCCCAGGTCATAGCCGCCTTCCACCGCATCCTTGCCGGTGGTCTGGACGGTCGAGATCTGGCGGATCGGCGAGCTTTCGTAGACCATCTCGACGATCCGGCCGCTCATATCGGGCGTGACCCAGTAGCCGCCGTCGGGATCGGAGCCGACGGAGAGGGCGTTCTGGATGCCGGGCATGCGGTCGCCGAAGCGCACGTACTGCTGGAAGGCGCTGCGGTAGGCGCGGTAGGACGGCAGGTCCACCGCGGCCTGGGCTGCGGGCACGCGCTGGATGCGGGAGAAGAAGGTGCGGGCGTGCTGCATCTCTTTCTCGCCGGCCTCGCCGCCGCCGCCGAGCGCGCCGCGGTTGACCTGCTTTTCCAGCTCATCCGAGCGCTTCTGCTCGGCTTTGAGTTCGCCCTGGACTTTGGAGATCTCGGCGTTGAGCTTATCGACCTTCTCGCTCAGGATGGGGTCGGCCACGCCCTGGGCTTCGATCTGCTTGAGCCGTGCGTCGTTGGCGGTCTTGAATTCCTCGAACGCCCGGCCCAGTTTTTCAATCAATTCGACTGACATATCGTTGGTCTCCTGGTTGTGGCCCGCCGGCGGCGGGCCGATGTTTATTTGCTGAGAATTGCGACTGCGCGTTCCACTGCTGCAGCCTCGCGCTGCCGGCTATCTTCAGCGTCGCGCTGAGAAGCCTCGAAAATCCTGCTGACTGCTGCTTTGGCCTCGGAGTTCGAGAAGCCTTCGTCCCGAAGGATGTCCTCGATCTGCCGTTTGTTGCGGGAGCGCCCGCCGTCGCGGCGGGAATTGGGTTGTGCCAGGAGGGTTTCCGGCGCATGGTCGAATACCGAGAGATCAAAAGAATTCTGGGCGGCGGCCTTTTCGCTGATGGCGTCCACGAAGCCGTTGCGCTTGGCCTCGGCGGAATTCATCCAGGTCTCTTCGTCCATGAGCTGCAGAACGCGCTCGGCCGATTTGCCGCTGCGCTGGGCGTAGATATTGGCGATGCTGTCGTCGAGCTTGGCCAGGAGTTCGGCGGTCTTGCTGTGGTCCTGGTCGTTGCCCAAGGTGATGGCCCAGGCCTTGTGAATCATCAGGAAGGCGTTTTCGGCGATCTCGATCTGTTCGCCGGCCATGGCGATGGTGGCGGCGGCGGAGGCCGCCAGGCCGTCAATGTGGGTGACCACTTCGCCATCGAAACGCCGCAGGGCGTTGTAGATGGCCGAGCCCTCGAAGGCGTCTCCGCCGGGGGAATTGATGCGCACGTGCAGGCGCGCGGCATTGAGTTTTTCCAGGTCGGCGATCACCTGTTTGGCGGTCACGCCGCCGCCGGTCCAGAAATCGAAGCCGATCACGTCATAGATCAGCAGCTCGGCTTCGCCGGCCTGGCAGCGGACGCTGTAGCTACCGGGCGCTGGCCGTGAGGCCGCGCCATCGCGCTGGCGGAACGAGGGAATCGTTCGTCTGATCATTGTCACTGCCTCCGGAATTGCGGTCCTTCTGGCGTTGGCGGTTATCGGGCGCGGCGGGCGTGCCGACGATATTGGCGGCGGGGGTGATCTCGTCGCCGCCTTCAATGGGGCTGAGGTCTTCCTTGTCGCGGACTTCGTTGCGGGTCATCCAGCCGTGATCTACGCCGGCGTTGTAGAAATCGGCGCGCTCGGCGGCGTTGCCGCGCAGCAGCGCCGCAAAATTGTGCTTGGCGAAATAGATTTCGCGCTCGGCCGCCGTCATCAGCTGCTGCTCGACGGCGGATTCGAAGCGCACGCCCCAGGGCATGAAGGTGTAGTCCACGGCCTGGCGGGCCAGATTCTCGATGTTCGAGAAGGTGGCCTTATCCAGATCGCCGGCCATGTGCAGGGGCACGCGCAGGAAGGCCACCACCATGGCCCGCTGCAGCTTGCGCGATTCCAGCAGCTGCGACGCCTCGCTGGTCATCATCATGTTTTCGAATTTCGCGCCGTTATCCATGATGCTGAGCGTGTTCGTCTTGCTGGGGCCGGAGAGGCGCTCTTTCCATGCGTCCAGGTTGCGCTTCCAGGCCTTGTCGCTGAGCGCATTGGGAAAACTGATCAGGCCGGAGAGGATGGCGCCCTTGCCGAAAAGATTGGCGGCGCACTGGTCCTGGGCGATGCCCAGGGCGATGGCCTGGCGGTGCTTGCGGATGAAGTTCAAGCCGGTGTAGCCGTCCTCGGATGGCCCGCGGAAATGGAAGATGCGCGATTGCGGAAAATCCTTCGGGCTGCCGTCGCCCGAGGCCACGGTGTAGGTGAGCGACCAGTCGGAGTTTTGTTTGACCTGCACGCGGCCTGGATGCAGGGGCAGCAGCTCATTGATTTCGCCGCGGCGCGTATTGCGATTGATGAGCGCAAAGGCATCGCCGGTCGTGGAGGCGTGGCGGATGAACCATTCGCGCAGCTCGGGGCCGCTCTGCCAGCCGTTGGGCCGGCGGAACAGGCGCTGCAGATGGAAGTCGCGGGCGATCTCGCGCTCGCGCGGGTCGTCGGCGCCGCGCTGGAAAATGTGGAAGGGCAACTGGCCCAGGCCCTCGGAAAGGACGCGGACGGCCGTGCCCAGCGGGGCGTACTCCAGGGCCTGCTCGGTGGTGAGATTGATGCCCGCCCAGGTTTCGCTGCCCTGCTTGAGCAAATAGTCGGCCAGGTCCTTGGAGGTGGAGATGAGTTCGTTGCGCGGGCGCAAGAAATCCGCCACGGCGGAGCGTAGCTGGTCCAAGAAGTTCATGGGGCGAACGAAAGACGAACCAGTTTTAATGCTCCGATTTCACTTGACAAACCTATAGCGGTTTGGGATACTGTGGCTATGGAGGACAAGAACATGGTCGGCAGCGAAAAGCAGGTTAAGTGGGCCACGACAATCCGCGACAGGCTGGTAAACGATAACGAAGGGAACGGCCACTGGCCGGAGACCTTCCGGGCCATCGAGTCGGCGGCCTTTTTCATCGACACTCGGAATCTGGACATTGTCCGGCTGCAAATAGCAGTTTCGTATTTGGAGCAAGGGTACGCGCCGCGCGATGCGGCCCGGAGGGCGGCATGAAAACTCTTGACGGAATCGAAGCAATCGTAATGCATCCCGCAGTTTCGCGCTGCGGCGCCCCACTTGCCGATGGCGATCCCCGGCTCCCGGTGTGGAGAACGCCCGGATTGCTCAAATTGCTGGCCCTGCGGCGAGCCCGCCGCGATACCAAACGCGCCGCCAGGAATTTCCGCGAGGAAGCGCTGGCCGGAATGACCTACGAACAGGGTGGCCTGGCGAGCGCTCCGTCCATGCCAGGTTCCCGCTTGCTGCGGGAGGCTCTGGACGCCGGCGGCCTGCCGGACGATTTGCGCGAATTGGTTGAATCTTTTTTGCGCTCGGACGCGGCGCGCGACTTGGGTCGCCGCGGCGGTCTGGCCGGCGCCGGGGTCAGCAGTCCGGCGAAGGCGCGAGCGTCTCGGCGCAACGGCAAACTCGGCGGGCGGCCGCGCAAAACTTAAACGGCTCACAGCGACAGAAACTCCAGATGGCCTGCGCCGGAATCCTCGAGCGCGCCGGACATGCCGCTGCGGGCCATGATCAGGGCCACCATGCCGTCGATCTTGCCCTGGCCGCTGCGCTTGACCGGGCGCTTATTGCCGTTGTTGTCCTCTCGGACGATAAGGTTCGAGGCCATCCAGCGCAGGACCGGGTTGGCCAGGTGCGCCAGCTTGCGGTTGGGTATGTCGGTTTCCAGCAGCAGCTTGGTGGGCTCGGCGAAGTTGGCGATGGTCTGCGGGAATTTCACCAGGCGCTCGGGATCGATGCCGCGCTTTTGCAGGTCGTTGATGAATTGCGTGGCGTTCCAGGGGTCGAAATACAGGCGCTGCACGTCGTAGCGCTCGAAATCGGCGACCACCTGGGCGGCGATGGCGTCGTAGTCGATGACGTTGCCATCCGTGGCGGTAAGGAAGCCGTCGCGGATCCAAACGTCATAGGGCAGGCGGCCGTCCTTGATGAGGCGCTCGACGTTGCCCTCCGGAACGTAGAAATGGGGCAGGACGATGTAGGGCTCGCCGTCGTTTTCCGGCGGTAAGAGCTTCACGTGGGCGGCGATGTCCTCGGTGGAGGCCAGGTCGATGCCGATAATGCAGGGGCGTCCGGCCAGTTCGGCTTCTT
>Ga0209342_10003831_pt1 | contig 15762 bp, 13 predicted proteins | sample RifCSP16_2_FD_184023 | JGI IMG/M metagenome (GOLD analysis project Ga0209342, IMG submission 184023) | Soil microbial communities from Rifle, Colorado - Rifle CSP2_sed 16_2 (SPAdes) (version 2) | ecosystem: Environmental > Terrestrial > Deep subsurface > Rock core/Sediment | place: Rifle... | reverse complement strand
ATCACTTTGCTTGCGTGTTTCACTGCCGTTCTCCCATCTCGGGTGTCTGAGGAATCGCCGCGAACTCTGACCGATCAGCTTGTCTGTGGCCTCCATGTCATGGATTCCCACCTTCCTCCTCGCCCCTCCTCGCCGCCCTGGTGCCTCGGATGGTCTTCATCCCCCCTCCCACCGATCCAGCGCGGACGAGCCGGTAGAAAGATACTCCGGATTGTCGACAGTCGTCAACCAGACCGGAAGAAGACCCAACCAAACCAGCGAATCTGCCGGTTTGACAGTGAAATTGCCGACAATCTACCCTGCCACGGGACCTTGCCCCATTGCTGATAGGAGTTCTCAGGTGTCTTCATCTCCAGCGCCGGCCAAGGTCGCTCCGTCATACGCCGAGCACGCCGAGTCTGTGCTGCGACGCCTGATCCTGGAGGGAGTGTTTCGTCCCGGCCAGAAGCTGAACGAGGTCGACCTCTCACAGAGCCTCGAAGTAAGCAGAGGCCCGCTTCGTGAAGCCTTTCAGCGCCTGGCAAAAGAAGGGATCATCTCGCTCGTCCGAAACAGGGGGGCCTTCGTCGCTGAGTTCAACCTCGAACAGGTAGAGCAGCTCTACGAGGTGCGGATCGCACTCGAGGTTGGGGTTGCCCGCTTGGCTGCGCACAGGGCCGACGAGTACGACCTGAGCCTCATGCAGCAGGCGATCGTCGCCACTCGGTTCTCACTCGAGAACGACAGCGTTTCGTATCCGCCTGATCTCGACTTCCACAACTACATCGTCGCCAGTGTGCACAACCCCGTCCTTGCCGCGAAGGTGACCGAAGTCGACTCCAAGCTTCGTGTCGGTAGAGCTCGGGTCGGGTTCCTGCCGGCGAGAGCAGTCGCGGCCTACGACGAGCACGTTGCGATATACAGTGCGATCGCCGCCAGGGATGCGGATCGCGCCGGTACCGAGATGCGCAAGCACCTGGAGAACTGCCTGGCCAACACGCTCCGCGTGTTACAGGACCTGGGCGACGGAGACCCCGTCACCTCGCACACATGACCGGGCGTGCCCCGGCCTCCGCTGGCGAAACGCTTTCCGGCGCCTTGATCGCAGTCCCTTTCTGCGACGTCGGGCGGGTCGGCTCATCCGGGCGAGGTAGGAAAGACCCGGCTCGGACTATGTCGGCGCCCTCCCCCGGAGTGGTGACGAGTCGCCGAACCTTCCGAGCGCTCGAGACCGTCGATGCTCTCGAGGAACTAGAGACACTGCGGGCGACCTCGACCCTCCAGACCACCCAGGCTGCCTCCTGGCTGAGCTCGGCGAGGTTCGAGGAAGCCAACTCACCGGCCTCCAGAACGGGGCCACTCCATTGGCCCATTGGCGAGGACTGGTGATGGTTCGCAACAACACGGTAGACCTACAGAAACAGGGGTTGACATGGAACGCTTACGTGGCGCGGACATCGTGGCGGAGATGCTCGTCAGACAGGGCATCGAGTACATCGCTGGAATACCCGGCCACACCGTCCTCGACTTCGTGGATGCCCTCTACGAACGGCGTGACCGGATTTCGTCCATCGTCACCAGGAACGAGGAGACGGCCAGCTACATGGCGGATGCCTACTACCGCGTCCACCATCGTCCCATGGCGGTCATGGTTCACAACTCCGTCGGGGCCGCCAACGCGCTCACCGGAGTCATGAATGCGATGATCGACTCATCGGCAATGATCGTGATCAGCGGTGATGTATGGACTCGATCGCAAGGACGGGGAGCATTCCAGGAGTTGTCGGCCGATCGTGACGCGGGGATCCCCGACATCTTCCGCGGCAGCGTGAAGCGGGCCTGGCAGGTGAACAAGGCGTCCAAGCTGCCCGAGGTCCTGCTCAAGGCTTACAAGGAGGCCGTGACCGGCAAACCCGGTCCGGTGCTGATCGACATCACCCAGGATGCGTTTGCGGAACGGATCGAGGTAGAGCTGCCCGATCACCCCGAGCGATGGATGCCGGCTCACCGACCCCGCGGCGATGCCGCGGCAACTCATGGCGCGGCGGACCTCCTCCTCGGCGCCGAGCGGCCGGCGATTCTGGCCGGTGGGGGCACACGGCTCTCCGAAGGAACGGATGCCCTGGTTGCCTTGGCGGAACGCATGAACATCCCGGTGGCGACGACGATCATGGGAAAAGGGTCTTTCCCCGAGAGCCATCCGCTCTCGATGGGGATCAGCGGCTGGGTCGGAACCGGACCGGCGAATCAAACAACGCGGGAGGCAGATGTCCTGTTGGCTCTCGGTTGTCGCTTCACAGAGACCGATACGGCCGGTTGGACTCAGGGGAGCGTATTCAACATCCCACCCACGAAAGTCATCCAGGTGGATATCGATCCCGCCGAGATCGCCCGGTACTACCCGGTGGAGATCGGCATCGTCGGCGATGTCCGCGCGGTTCTCAACGATCTCCTGGCAGAGGTGAAGGAGCAATTGCCGGCCGCTCCCGACCGCGCCAAATGGCTTGGACCCCTCAACGCCGCCAAAGAGACGTGGACGAGCGCCGTCGATGAGGCCGCCACATCCTCAGCGGTTCCGATCGCCCCGGCGAGACTCACGAGAGAACTCGCCGACGCGCTCGAAGACGACGCAATCGTCATCACCGATGTCGGCAACTCCCAGAAATGGATCGTGCAGCAGTACCCGTCGGTGCGCCCCGGCAACATCGTCACCAGCCTCGGTGGAGCTGCAATGGGCTTCGGGCCGTGTGGCGCGCTCGGCGCCCGGCTCGCCGCTCCGGGCCGTCAGGTCGTCGTCGTCACCGGTGACGGCAGCATGTCGATGAGCCTTCATGTGCTGCCGACCGTCGTCGAATACGAACTGCCGATCGTGTACATCGTGGCCAACGACTACTCATACGGATCGGTGAAACGCCCGCAGGACATGCGATTCGGCCCCGGGCGGAATCTCTTCACGATCTTCGAGGATCGAGCGTCCCGGCCCTACAAGCTCGACTTCGCCGCCGTGGCCCAAGCAGTCGGGATGGCGGCGGAACGAGTCACCAAGCCCGACGACATCGGCCCTGCACTGCGCCGCGCCCTCGATGCCCGAAAGCCGTATCTGCTCGACATCGAGGTCGATCGGGAGACCTACGTGCCCAGCGGGGGAGGAACCTTCGTTCTCCCGCCGGTCGAATGAGGAGACGATGACGATGGACATCAAACGGCATGGTCTCTGGATCGACGGGGCCGAGCGCCCCGGATCCCTCGGCCAGACCGTGACCGTGCGCTATCCCTACGACGACTCCATCGTCGGGGAAGTGACGGCCGCGTCGGAAGAAGACGTCGGGGAGGCGGTGGGCGTCGCACACCGCACTTTCGTGGAGCGCATGCGTTCCATGACGGCTCGAGAGCGGGCGGACATCCTCCGACGGACCGGGGCGCTCTTGAGTGAGCGCTCCGAGGAGCTGGCCCATTTGGTCGTCCGTGAGGGCGGCAAACCGATCCGGGATGCACGCCGTGAGGCGGGACGCGCGGGCCAGCTCTTCGAACTCGCCGCCAACTCGGTGGCATCGATCGAAGGACGAGTGCTCCCGATGGACGTCATCCAGGGAGGCGAGAACCGATTCGGGTACACGATGCGGGTGCCCCTCGGCGTGGTGGCGGCCATCGCTCCCTTCAATTCCCCGATTAACCTAGCCGTCAACAAGATTGCGCCTGCCATCGCAGCAGGGAATTCGGTCGTCCTGAAGCCTGCCAGCAACACACCCCTGTCCGCCTTCGTGCTGGCACAAGTCCTTCAGGAGGGAGGTCTGCCGGACGGCGCGTTCAACGTGATCGTCGGAAGTGGCGCGAAGCTGGGCGGCGCGCTGGCCCGGGACGCCCGAGTGCGCATGGTGACCCTAACCGGGAGTGTCGCTGCCGGACTGGCAGTGGCGCGAGAGGCCGGCATCAAGAAGGTCGCCCTCGAGCTTGGATCGAGCGCCGCCAACGTCGTGTGCTCGGATGCCGACATCCCCGGGGCGGCGAAGAGCCTGGCGACGTCGGCATTCCTTTCTTCGGGACAGGCCTGCATCTCTGCACAGCGACTGATCGTCCACGAGTCCGTGGTCGACACCTTCCTAGAGCACTTCGTACCTTGCGCCGAAGCCATGGTGATCGGCGACCCCGAAGACCCTGCCACCGAACTCGGACCCATGATCTCTGTTTCCGATGTCGACCGCGTGATGGCGTGGATCGATGAAGCCCGGGACCTGGGCGCGCGGGTGGTCGTCGGCGGCGAGCGCGCCGGTAGAACGATCAAGCCGACGCTGGTCGCCGATGTCCCACCGAACGCCAGCCTGGCATGCGAAGAAGCCTTTGCGCCGGTCGCGACACTGGCTACGTTTTCCACACTCGAGGAAGCCGCACACATCGCCAACGACTCCCAATTCGGCCTGCAGGGCGGCGTCTACACAAACGACATCCGTACGATGTTCTACTTCGCCCGCGAGATCGACGTGGGCGCCCTGTGGATCAACGACTCCTCACGATACCGGCAGGACAACTACCCCTTCGGGGGCATGAAGCAGAGCGGCATTGGCCGGGAGGGCGTGCAGTATGCGATCGAGGAGATGACTGAGTTGAAGTTCATCGGCGTAAAGCTGGGCCCGAGTGCAGGAATCCTCTAATCAAGCCCAACCATCGTCTGCGGGTGGGAAGTTTCGCGAGCTCCTGGATCGACCCGGGGCGCTGCTGCTACCCGGCGTCTACGACGCGCTGAGTGCCCGGCTTGCCGATCGTGCCGGCTATCCCGCTCTGTATATGTCGGGATCCGCGGTGGCCATGTCGCTGTTGGGGTTCCCCGATCTGGGTCTTCTATCGGCCACCGAGGTCATCGAGCAGGTTCGGCGGATTGCGGCTGCCGTCTCCATCCCGCTGATCTGCGACGCCGACACGGGCTACGGCAACCCCCTCAATGTGGCCCGCACGGTCCGTGCCATCGAGGCCACCGGGTCCGCGGGACTGCAGCTCGAGGACCAGGAGTTCCCGAAGCGGTGCGGTCACTTCGAGCACAAGAAGGTCGTTGCCCAGCGGGAGATGGTCATGAAGATCCGCGCCGCCTGCGATACCCGGCGAGACCGCGACTTCGTGATCGTCGCTCGCACCGATGCACTCAGCGTGCTGGGTGTCGACACGGCGATTGAAAGGGCTCTCGCCTACAAGGATGCAGGAGCTGACGTCCTTTTCGTCGAATCTCCGCATACGATCGACGAGCTCCGCGAGATCGGCCGCCGGTTGCCGGGTCCTCTGATGGTCAACGTCGTCGAGGGCGGTCGGACACCGCATCTCGACTTCAACGAGTATCAGGCGTTGGGGTTCAAGCTCATTCTCTATCCGACGATCTCCATTCGCGTCGTGGCCCGCGCTGTGGAGTCTCTCCTTCGCCATCTGCAGGAGAACCGCACGAGCCTCGGCTTCCCCGGCGGCTTCGTGTCGTTCGAAGAAAGGAATGAGATCACCGACCTGGCCACCTACCAGCAAATGGAAGAACGATATGCGGTCCCCGAATCGTGAGACTGATCGGCAGGAGGGCACGGGGCATTCCGCGCCAGTGTTCCGTACCGAGCTCGTCCCATGCATCGAGCCTCCCGATCATTTCCGCGGCCGATCCGACGGTGTGGGTCCGCTTCAAGGAGGACTTCTTCGAAACCCGCGCTCAGGTGCTAGGGCCCGACGAGCGTCCGACCGCGTGGGGGATGATCACGACCCGGACTCCGGCCTTCGCCGACTACCAGGAAAAGACGGAGCGAGAGATCCCGGTAGTCCGTCTCACCCGGGTGGGTTGACCGCGATCAGGTCGCTGGCAGCGTCTTCCCGGCGCGCCAGCAGCAGGAACGGGATCGCCGCCGCCTGGACCCCGGCGGCGACCACGTACGAGGTGCCGTAGCTCCACACGTCGGCGGAACGCCCCAGGAGGGGCTGTGTGACCACACCGCCGCTCGAGCCCATGAGGGCGTCGAACGAGAGCACCGTCGCCCGCTGCTCGGAGGGGATCAGTCCGTTGACGTAGGCCTGGCGCATCGGCACTGCGGCGGCGAAGGTGAACGCCCACACGACCAGCATGGCGATGGCGACCCAGAAGTTACGGGTGAGCCCGATACACGCCAGGGCCGCCACCCCGAGCACCGCGGCGACGATGAGGGCATGGGTGCGGCGGCGGAAGGCGCGGCGGATCACCGGAACGAGCAGGCCTCCGGCGATCTGGGCGCCGGCAAGGATGGCGGCGGCGAGTCCGGCGACACCGAACGCGGTCTCGTCTCCGTACAACTCGAGCAGGTACGGCTGCATCGCGTAGAAGGCGTAGATGCTCACCCCCATCGTGAAGGGAGCCGCCAGCATCACCCACCGCACCGGGCGATTGCGCCAACCCTTGTCGATCGACGCCCGGAGCACCGTGCGCACCTCGGCGATGGCACCGTTGCCGCGCTGCGGAGTGAATCCGAGGTCGCGCATCGCAAAGACCGCCACCAGGAGCGTGGCGGCGAGCACCCCGCTGCGGATGATGTAGGGGACCCCCAGGTTGGTCGCCTGGGCGATGAAGCCGCCGGCGACCGAGCCGGCGAGCATGGCGGCTCCGGCGACGCTCTGCCCCTTGCCGAACACCGACTCGAGGTTACCGGTGAACCCCGTCGCGGCGAGGGCGTCGACGAGCCATGCCTCCATCGCCCCCGAGAAGAAGGTGAAACCGAGACCGATCGCCATCGAGGACAGCGCCCATCCCCAAAACGGGGCCTCGATTTGCCACATGAGCAGGTAGACGAGGGTGGAGGCGAGCAGGGTGACCGTGCCGAGGAGAAAGGAGGTGCGGCGCCCCCGGGTGTCGGCGATGACCCCGGTGGGCACCTCGAACACCACCATGCCCAGCGTGAAGAAGGCGTTGGCGGTGAACGCCTCGGTGTTGCTCAGTCCGGCATCGAGGAGGAACAGGGTGTTGATCCCCCAGATGAACGAGGCGGCCAGGGTGCTGAGCAGGGTGAGAGTGAGGTAGGTCCGCTGAACCGAGCGGGCGGCATCGGGCACCGCGGCACGGTACCCGTTTCGTCGCCCGTCGCCCGTCGCCCGTCGCCATCTGCCGTGTGCGCTCCGTCTGGTGGCTGGAGACTGGAGACTCCTACTGGTGCCTGGTGCCTGGTGCCTAGTGCCTATCCTCTCTTTGTGCCCTACGAGACCCCGGCGGGACCTGCGTCCGAACTCCCCCCCGGCGCGGTGCGGGGTGCGGGCCGCTTCGCCGTGGGCAACGACCGCGGTGAGTGCTTTGCCGTCACCCGCCGCTGCCGGCACCTGGGGGCGGATCTCGCACGGGGCACGATCGACGACGGCTGCCTGACCTGTCCGTGGCACGGGTCGCAGTACGACGTCACGAGCGGGCGGATGGTGCGCGGGCCGCAGGGCGGGTTTGCCGTCATCCCCGGTCTCGGCGCTGCGTTCAAGGCCCTGACCCGGGTGCTCCCGCTGGGGCGGGGAACCGTGGTCGAGCGGGACGGCGAGCTGTTCGTTCACCGTCGCGACTGACCGGGCCACCCGGTCGGGAGGCATCGGCGGCCCTGGTACCGTGGGCACGCCCCCCACACCGGCACGATGGGTGCGCGGTGTCCTCGCAGGGCGATCGGGGAAGATGTCCCACACCAATACGCACGACCCCACCGCGAGCGGGTTCGTTGCGCTCGGGGTGCCCCCCGACCTGGTCGCCGCCCTGGCGGCACGCGGGATCACCGAGCCATTCCCGGTGCAAACGCTCACGATTCCCGACGGGCTCGCCGGCCGCGACGTCTGCGGCAAGGCCCAAACCGGCTCCGGGAAGACCCTCGCCTTTGGGATCCCGCTGATCGAGCGCACCGTTCATGCCGACCAGCCCGAGCCCCACGGGCTCGTCCTGGTGCCGACCCGCGAGTTGTGCCTGCAGGTCGCCGAGGCGCTCCGTCCCCTGGCCGAGGCCCGCGGCCTCACGCTCGCCCCCGTCTATGGGGGAGCGCCCATGGGTGCCCAGATCGACCGTATCCACAAGGGTGCGGACCTGCTGGTGGCGACCCCGGGGAGGCTCATCGACCTGATCGACCGCAAGGCGGTCGACGTCACCCACGTCGACTCGGTCGTGCTCGACGAGGCGGATCAGATGGCCGACATGGGCTTTCTGCCGCAGGTCCACCAGATCATGCGACGGGTCGGGGGCTCGCCGCAGGTGATGCTGTTCAGTGCCACCCTCGACGGCCAGGTGCAGGGGTTGATCAACCGGTACCTGAACGACCCGGTGCGCCATGAGGTGGCCATGGACGGCGACATCGCCGACGAACAGACCCATCGATTCCTCGCCGTCCACCATCTAGACAAGCCGAAGGTAGCGGCGCGCATCATCCGCAGCGTCAAGCGCACGCTGGTGTTCGTCTCGACGCGCCACGGCGCCGACCGCGTCGCCGAGGACCTGCGCAAGGAGGGAGTCGACGCCCACCCCATCCACGGCGATCTCCGGCAGTCCGACCGGGAGCGCCGCCTCGCCGACTTCACCGAGGGCCGTCTGGCGGCGCTCGTGGCGACCAACCTCGCCTCCCGCGGCCTCGACATCTCCGACGTCGACGTCGTGCTCCATTACGAGCCTCCGCAGGACTACAAGGCGTTCATCCACCGATCGGGCCGCACCGCCCGCGCCGGGGAGTCGGGGCTCGTCGTGACCCTGGTGGAATGGGATGAGGTCGAAGAGGTGAAGCGCATCCAGGCGGCGTCCGGGCTCAACTACGAGATCGTGAAGTTGTTCTCCAACGATGATCGACTGGACGATCTCGTCGCTCACGAGCCGGGAGTCGTTGCGCCGCGGCGAACGAGCGACGTCGAGTTGTCCCGCAGGTTCCGGAGCGGGCGCCGCCGCCGGTAGCGGCACCGTCCGGGCGAGTCCCTAACGTCCCCCCGATGCGCCGGGTCTGGCTCGCACTCCTGATCGCCTCTCTGGGGTGGGGGACTGCCGGTGTGGCCACCCGGGTCGTGCTCGACGAGGGCGTCGGACCATATACCGTCGCCGCCCTCCGGTCGGCACTCGCCGCGGTCGTGGTCGTCGTGTTCCTCGTCGCTCGGCGGAGCGGGTTGCCGCGGTCGCCGGAGGCGTGGAAGGTCGGGCTGGCGATGGGGATCAGCAACCTCGCCATCCCCTACGTGTTCTCGACGATTGCACTGCAGTACGCCTCCGCCGGGTTCCTCGGCCTGACCACGGCCCTGATCCCGCTGTTCACCGCCCTGCTCGCCCACCTCGCCCTCGCCGACGAGCGCCTGAGCACGATGAAGGTGGCCGGGCTCATCCTCGGTTTCGCCGGGGTTGCGGCCCTCCTCGGATCGGGCGACAGCGGCCTCGCCGGCGGTGGGAAGCCGGTGGTCGCCGGGTTTTTGTCGCTGGTGGCGGTCGCCTCGATCGCCGTGGGCGGCGTGTACGCCAAGCACCACGCCGGCGCCTACCAGCCGCTCGAGGTGACCGGTGTCCATTTCGTGAGCGGTTCGATCGTCATCGTCGCCGCCATGCTGATCGTCGAGGGTGCATCACCCGGGCCCTCCGGGAAGGCATGGGTGCTGCTCGGATACATGGCCGTGTTCACGACCTTCCTGCCCTTCGTCCTCTACTACTGGATGCTGCGCTCGGTCTCCGCCACGTTCGCTTCGATCGCCGGCTATCTCGTTCCGCCGATCGCGGTGATCTCCGGAATGGTGTTCCTCGACGAGCGGTTGCAGCCCGGAATCGTGCTCGGGGGATTGCTCATCCTCGCCGGGGTGCTCGTCACCGACCGTGCCGAGCGGAGGGTCAGGGTGCGGCCCTGACGCCTTCGGCGGCGAGGGCGGCGGCGAGCCGCTCATAGTCCTCGACCCGGTTGTAGGCCTGTGCAGAGAGCCGCAGCACCCGACCCGGAGCCTGCGGCCAGGGCGACACCGGCACCTCGATGCGGTATTGGTCGCGGAGCAGGAGGGTGAGGGGGTCGCGGTCGCGTCCATTCGAAGCGACCCGAAGCGGGGCGAGTGAGATCGCCGCCATCGAGCCGACCATGTCGTCTCCGGGAAGGTCACCCGCTCCGATCGCATCGGCCACGATGCGTCTGCCTTGCAGGGCCAGGGCACGGTTTTGTCGGCGGAGTTCGTCCCACCCGCCCGGGAACAGCGACCCCATCACCTCGAGGGCGCGGGGCACCGACAGGTGGGCGGTGGGGTCGGTGGTCCCGGTCCAATCGAACAGGAGGTGGAAGCGACTGCGATCCGTCCGTGGCGAGTTGAGCCCGTGACTGATGACGGTGGGCGTCAGTTCGTTTCGGGCCCCGGCGGCGGCGTACAGGAAGCCCGAGCCCTTGGGGGCGCACATCCACTTGTGGCAATTGCCGACGTAGTAGGAGGCGCCGATGGCCGCGATGTCGACCGGAAGCATTCCCGGCCCGTGGGCGCCGTCGATGAGCAGCGGAACCGAGCGCGGCTCGAGTTCGGCTGCGATGCGAGCGACCGGGAGCACGAGTGCGGTCGGGCTGGTGACATGGTCGACGATCACGAGGCGGGTGCGGGCACCGACCGCAGCCAGTACGGCCTCACAGGCGGCGTCGGGAGTGAGCCCGGTGAACGGGACGGAAGCGGTCCGCACCACCGCGCCGGAGCGCCCGGCGGCGTGGTCGACCACGTTGCGGCAGGCGTTGTAACCGTGATCCGTGATCACGATCTCGTCACCGGGATGGAATCGCATCGAGCCGACGATTGCATTCAGCGCCGTCGTCGCGTTGGTCACGAAGGCGACACCCGCGGGATCTGCTGAGACGAACGTAGCCAGGGCGTTACGGGCCGCATCGAGTAGCGCCTCGAGGTCGTAGGAGAGGAACTGCACCGGCCGTCGTTCGAGATGCCGACGCAGTTTCGTCTGATGGTCGAGCACCGGCCGCGGACAGGCGCCGTACGACCCGTGGTTGAGGAAGACCACGTCAGGGTCGAGATCCCAGAGGCGGCGCATGTCGACGATGGCCATGCCTATTGGAACGAGATGTACACGGTCGACGGCACCAACTGCAGGATATCTTGCGGGCCGAGCGGTCCGGGGATGTCCTCGTCGAAGAAGTTCTTCCATCCGTACTCGAACTGATCCACCTCCCAGGTGGCGGTGGTGCGCGCCCAGGAGGTGTTCTTGTCCGGGATCGTCCCCAGCCCGTCCATCTGGATGACCAGTGCCAGCTCGGGGGGCGCCTCGATCTGATCGCGGTTCGGCAGCATCTCGTCTTGGAACTGGTGGAGCAGCAGCATCTTCTGAGGGAGAGCGTGGTCGCGGGTGAGTGCCGCCAGCCACCGCACCACCTCGTTGACCTCGGCGGCCTCGACCGAGCCGATCTGCTCGAGGTGGAACTCGTCGGGTCCGAGGCGCCATTCCGGGTCGATCGCCAGTCCGACGTGCGGTTCGAGCAGCAGCTCCTCGTACAGCCTGGCCTGGGAGAGGAAGTCCGACCTCCCGGGCTGCAGGTCGAGGAGGACGTACATGCCGTTGGCGCCGGCGAAGTCGACCCACGAGCGGAGCAGGTCGATCGGCATCTCGTTCGAGAAATCGCCGTCGTTGCCCGCGTCCCCGGCGGCCACCGTGGCGATGATCTCGAAGGTGGGGAGGATGATGAGCCCGTCGGCGTCGTAGCCGGTCGAGAGCTGGTTCAGCCGGGCGAGCCCGGCCGCGGGGTCCTGCTCGCCGAGCACTCCGAGCGCGGTCGTGAGCGGATTCCCGTACAGGGCGACCAGTCGGCGTCCGGGGAACAGCAGGAGGCCCCCGCCGGGGATTTCGTCACCGCGCAACAGCACCCTCGCCTGCCATCCGGCGTCGGCGGTCGCCCCCACGATCTGGATGGCCCGGACCCGATCGGCGATGGGAGCGAGGTCGCGCCTCAATGCGGTGTCGCGGCGCAGGTCGGAGCCATCGACCAACCCCATGAAACCCCCTGAGGTGATCGCACCGGCGGCGGCGGCGAGCGCGGCCTCGGGCTCTCCGGTGTCGACCAGCCACAGCATCCCCGATTCACCGGTGCCGGCCACGATGTCGTCCCCGGTGACGGGGGACACCGGAGTCGCCGACCCGTCGACCGGGGGAGGGGTGAGGGCCTTGCCGGTCAGCATCGCCTCGACCGCCACCGCCACCGTGTCCGTGCCGCCTTCGGTGGGGAGCAAGAGGTCCTCGTCGGCTCCGATGAGCGAGGTGATCTCGGCGGCGATCTCCTGGGCGCTGCCGTCGATCCGCTCCACTTCGGTCCATCCGGCGACCTCGGCGGCGGCGGTGTCGCCGACGAGCCACACCCGCTGCGGGGCCAGCCGGTCGAGCTCGTACGCCAGCAGGCTGGTGGCGCCTTGGTCGCCGAAGAGCAGCGGCGCCTGGAACGAAACCGCGAGCACCGCGGCGAGGGCGATGCGGTTGACGTCTCCGGTGTCGACCACCACAACCTCGATGGCGCAGTCGAACATCGCCTTCGAGGCGGCGACCGCGGCGGCGTGCGGATTGCCGGCGGGCAGACTCCCGATCGATGGAGTGCCGTCGGCCGAGGCCCGGGGGGCGAGCACCGTTGTTGCAGGGCAGGGGCGCGGATCGCGCGTTGTCGTGGTCGACTCTGCACTCACGGTCGAGGGCGGGCCGGTCGGCCGCGTGCCGGCCGGAGAACACGAGGACGCGACGATGGCGATGGTGAGGAAAAGGGTGACTCTGCGCACGGGCCTCCGCTGGGTGGCAGGAGGCTAACCGGCCGCGGGGAGTGTCCTCACTCCATCGTCGCCGGTGGGGGCGGCGGCGGGGGCGGGATCACGGGGGGCTCATTCCACACGTGCAGGGGCATCCCTACCGTGAGGTGCCGCTCCAGCCAGTCGGCGTCCCACGTCTCGACGCGGATGCACCCGTGCGACGCGGGATAGGTGGGCACCTGGTGGTACCCATGGATCCCGTAGAAATTGGTGAACGCCCAGTACTTGTACACGCACCAATCGGTGACGGGGTCGCACCTCCAGCCCAGCTGGTGCCACTTGAGCAAGAAGTCGCCTCGGGGCGTGTTGGCGGTGACGACATTGCCCGTCCGGGGGCTGATGTAGGTGTAGCCGCCGCCTGCGGAGACCGGGATGACCTGGGTGAGCTCGCCGTCCTCGACGAGGAACAGCAGCTGCCTGGTCAGGTCGACCTCGAGGTAGTCGCTCTCCGTCCAACGGTTGGGAAGCCCGGGGTCGGGGAGCATCGCGAGCCGGATCCAGTCGAGGGCGTTGAAGACGCTGCTGCGCTCCAGCCCCAGGTACTTGTGGAATGCGACGACGGCGGAGGCTGTGGTGCGGCCGAAGTGGCCGTCGACGGCAGAGTGATAGAACCCGGCCGCGGCGAGAGACCGTTGCAGGTCGGCGACGTCTTCGCCCGAGTCGTCGGGTTCGAGCCGGACCAGGGTGGAGAAGCCGTTCACCCCGATGAGCGGGGTCCGCGTCTCTTCAGCCCCGGCGGGGGCAGCGGCGACCGTGGTCGTCACCACGACCGTGATCGCGATCAGCACGAGGCGTCGAATCACAGGCGACTCCTGAGATGAGCGGCAGACAGTACATGCGGGCCCAAAGGCCGTTTTCGGCAGTCCCCGGTGTGACCCTGAGAGTTATGCACTCGCCGCCGCCGCTGCGGGCCGTGCCACAGTCGCAACGGGGGCGATTGCCCCCCCGCACTCACGGCAGAACTTGCTGTCCGTGGGGTTGTCGGTGGTGCACGCCGGGCATCGGATCACGGGCAACGAGGGTACTCCCGCCGATCCGCTTGTTATGGGTTTGTTGATCGCGTCGCTGGTGGCTGCTGTGCTCGTGGGCGGCATCTTGCTCGGGAGACGAGCCGCGCGATCGAGTCCTCACCGTCTCCGCCACCGCCGCCTCCCGGTCACTAGTCTCTCCACCATGGCTCGGTGGCACCGACGCCTCCTGCCTTTGGCAGGCGCGATGCTCGTCGCCACCGCCTGCTTCGGTGGTTCTGGGGCGACCACCACGGAGGCGGCGAGCACCACCACCGCGCCCACCACGACCGTTCCCGAGACGACCACGACCACCCTGGTGGCCAACGGGACGCCCCTGGTTGCGGAGGGCGATCACAACGAGACCGTCGCCGCCTTCCAGTTCCTCCTCAACTGCAACGGCTTCGGTTCCCTCGAGGTCGACGGGGCCTTCGGTCCCGCTTCCCGCGCCGCGGTGGAGCAGGCACAGGTCGCCCTGGGCAGGGTGGTGACGGGGGCACCCGATGAGGCGACGCTGGCGTTGTTGTCGCGGGACTGCGCCGAATCGCGTCGCATCGAGATCGACGACGGCCAGGGCATTGCCGTCGGCAACGTCGGACCCTCCGATCCCGACACCTACTTCGTCCGCTCCGGGGACTCCGGCCGTCTGACCGCCGTGGTGGTATCGGCCGGCGGCGTCGCCCGGATCGATCTCCGTTCGATCGACGGAACCCCCATCGCCGGAGGCTCGGCCGCGGTGGCGGGTGAGGCGGAGGACGACGTCGACTATGTGGTCCAGGTGGCGACGGTGGGAGAGGCGGCGACCTACACGCTGATCGTGGCCGTACCCGAGGCACCCGCGGGAGCCATTGCCGCCGCCGACCCCGGCACCTTCCGCGTCGGCACCTCCGAGGAGGCGGTGTCGGGGGTGTGCCTCGACACCACGGGAGAGGCGGCATACGTGGCCGAGACCGGCTCCGGGTATCTGGTGATCGCCACCGGGGCGGTCGGCGACTTCGGGCCGGAGCACGGCGGCATCGGCGCCTCGGTTGAGCTCGTCGACCGGGATGGGTCACCGAAGTATTACGGGTTCTCCTCCGATCTGGTGATCACGGTGGGGGAGCGTGTCGTCGGATCGCTCCCCGTGTTCCCGATCGCACCGGGCGGCGCCGACGAGCCCATCGATCTCGCCTTCGACTTTCTCCGCTCGGCGGCGCCGTGTGCCGGTGGCGAGGTGACGCCGATCGTGCTCGCCGCCGAGGGTCTCGGGGTGATCGGCTTCGGGGCCTCCGATGACGAGACCGTATCCCTGGTGCGCCAGGCGCTGCCGGGGTCGTCTCCCCTCGTCGACACCGGTTGGGTCGCCGTCGATCCCGACGCCAACCCCTACGGGGTGTGCAGCCCCGGAACCAGCGAGGTGCGGGTGGTCGAGGTCGACAACCTCACGCTCTTCTTCACGAACGCGCCCACCACCTGGAAGCCGGCGGGCGGAAGGCACTTTGCGGCGTATCGGGTGGTCGCCGGGGCGTTCCCGCTCCACACCCGCGGCGCCGTCGGACCCGGTTCGTCGATCGCCGAGGTGCTGGCCGCTCATACCGACGCCGTTGCGGCCTCCGGTCTGCTCGGAGGGGTAGACGTCTACGTGTCCTCACCTCCGGGGAGTGAGGCTTGGCTCCGTGCCGCCGCGGCCGGCGCCTCCGACCCGGACGACATCGGAGCAGAAATCAGCGCCGTTTTCGGCGGGCGCTTCTGCGACCTCTAGAGGAGACGCTCGGCGAGGGCGGACAGATCGGCGAGGGGGAACGGGTCGTCCGACAGCACCTGGATGCCGACGTGGTCGGCCCCGGCCTCGAGGTGTGCCCGGATCCGCGATGCCACCGCGTCGGCGTCGCCCCAGGCCACGACGGCGTCCACGAGCGCGTCGCTGCCCTCGCCGTCCAGATCGGATTCCGACCAGCCGAGCCGCACCAGGTTGCGCCGGTAGTTGTCGAGCGCCAGATAGCCCCTGGTGTGGCGACGGGCGATCGCGCGGGCCCGGACGGGGTCGGTGGTGATCACGACCGCCTGC
>Ga0209342_10003830_pt1 | contig 15763 bp, 17 predicted proteins | sample RifCSP16_2_FD_184023 | JGI IMG/M metagenome (GOLD analysis project Ga0209342, IMG submission 184023) | Soil microbial communities from Rifle, Colorado - Rifle CSP2_sed 16_2 (SPAdes) (version 2) | ecosystem: Environmental > Terrestrial > Deep subsurface > Rock core/Sediment | place: Rifle... | reverse complement strand
GTTCATCCGCATGGTTGGCGACCGGAAGGGCCTGACCTTGCTCCACCAACCCACCGGACTGGAGGCCCGCGTACCCGGCAAGCGCCTGGACGGCCGCAAGGTGGCGGTCAGCGCCGACTACCTGCTGCGCGCCGCGCAAGCCTTCGACACCGCCACGGTGCGGGTGGGCCTGCCCGAGAGCCCCTCTCTGGCCCTCACCTTCTCGGTGGGTGAGGCCCTGGTGCTGCAGATGCCCATGACCGTGCAGTGGCCGGCTGTCAAGGTGGTCGAGAACGACGACGGCACGGTCCACGCCGAAGAGGCGCGGGACGAAAGGAGGGCCGCCTGATGCGAGTCATCGAGGTCTACCGCCAGTGCGATTCCTGCCAGCTTGCGCATAGCGTCCTCTTTCCCTGCCCCGACCGCGGCCGGGGCAGTCGGGTGTGCCTGGCCTGCTACTTCGACCACAACGGCGACCTGCCGCCGCCCGACTTCGCGCCGGATGGGCGGGTGCGCCTGGTGCTGGAAGGGATGGTGGCGGCATGAAGCGCATCCTGGTGCTGCCCGACGATTGGGAGACGTGGGTCTCCCTGGAGGGGGACCTCAAGCCGGAGGTGTGGTGGGTCACGGACGAGGCGTACGAGCGCCTTGAGGAGGGCGGGGGGCCTGCGGCGCTTCTGGAGGAAGACGACAAAATGGTCTCCTGGCGTGAGGCGATCAACGCGGGCGCGGAGGCCGGTGTTTGGGGCGTGTAGTTGCCAGCGAGTTATAGAACGCCGCCGAAAGTGGCTTCTCCCTATGAGAAGGCCGAGCGCTAGCCGTTCGGCCGTTGCCCTGGAAACGCAGCGGGGTGGTCTACGGATAGCGATGCTGCGGGCCCCCAGGGCAGCGGCGGGTTGGCTAACTAGCGCCCCTCACAAAGGGGGAAAGGAGGGTCTATGGACCGGACCGAGGTTATCGAGCGGCTGGAGCCGCTCCGCCAGCGTCGGCCCATCGCCATCGAGCACACGCCCCGCACGCGGGTCGTCCTGGATGGTGAGCGGGCGGCCATCCGCCGGGGCAGCGGCACGCCGCTGGCGTTCAGCGAGGCGGGGCGCGCCCGCCTGCACGCCTTCATCGGCGTGACGCCCCGTACGATGGAGCGGCTCAGCGTGGCCACGCGTCAGACAGTGGCCAACGAGCTGCTCGCCCGCCAGGGGCGCTACGTCCTCTTCCAGGCGGACGGCGAGGTAGTGGACATCACCCCGCCCGGAGCGCTGGTGCCGGTGGAGCCCGAGCGCCTCACCCGCGCCATCGAGCGGGTCATCCCCGAGCCGGACTACAGCCGGCTCCTCGTCGACGGCAACACGGCCAGCCTGGAGCTCGTGGGCCGCGACCTGCGGCACGAGCACCCCGTCCGCGTGGGCGACGTGGTGCGCTCCGGCGTGCGGCTGCGCTTCTCCCCCATCGGCACGATAATGCCACAGGTGACCGCCTTCTTCCTGCGCCTGGCCTGCACCAACGGAGCGCTCAGCGGCGCGGAGGGCGGCGGCTTCGAGTGGAGCGGCGAGGGCAGCAGCGGCCTGTACGACTGGTTCCGCAACAGCATCCGCCAGGTGGTGCGCGAGGCGGGCCGCGGCGTCGAGGAGTACCGGCGCATGGCCGAGACGGCCATCGCCCCCGAGGCCCGGGCCCACGTCCTGGAGGGCCTCATCCGCCAGGCGGGCCTCACCGGCACCAACGCCGCCACGGTGCGCGCCCGCGCCCTGGAGGCGCCGCCCGAGACGGAGTGGGAGGCGTTCAACCTGCTCACCTGGGCGACCTCGCACCTGCTGGAGGACGCGCGGCAGGTGGCGCGGGCCCAGCTCGCCGCCGCCCGTTGGGCCGGCGAGACGCAGCACCGGACGGTCTGCCCCGCCTGCGGCGCGGCCCACTAGGATGCCAGCGAAGCTGAAGCGCCTCACCTGGGACGACCTGCCCGAGGCCGGCCTTCTGCTGGTCCTCGGGCACCCCGGCACCGGCAAGACCGCGACGGCCTGGTGGCTGGCCGAGCGGCTCCACACCGAACGAAAGCGGCCCATCCTCGGCTACGGGCTGCCCGACAGCGCCTATCGCCGTCTGCCCCGCTGGGTGAAGAAGGCGGCGACGGTGGCCGACATCGCCAGGGCTCAGCCGTCGGTCATCGTGGCCGACGAGGCGGCGTTCTCCGTCAACGCCCGGCGTGCCATGAGCGCCGATAACGTCGAGTGGATGAAGCTGGCGGCCGTGGCCCGCCACAAGGACCATCTCTGCCTGTTCATCTGCCAGGAGTCGCACCAGCTCGATGTGGCCCTGGTGCGCGCCGCGAAACTGGTGCTCTTCAAGCAGCCGTCCATCCTCGACGTGCGCGGCGCCCGCCCCGAGCTGCGCCCGGAGGTGCAGGCAGCCTTCGAGGCCTTCGCCAAGGCCAGGGGGGACAAGCGGCAGTACGTGTTCGCTGCCGACTACCTGGAAGGGCGGACCGGCTGGCTCGAGTCCGGCCTGCCCCGCTTTTGGAGCGAGCGCCTCTCCAAGTCCTTTGCGGCGGTGGACCTCGACGGGAGGGCGGCATGAGGCGAGTCAGGGCGCGCTACGCCGGGCTTCTGCTGGAGACCCGAGGGGAAGCCGGTCCGTTTCCTGGGAAACGGGTCTGGCCGGTTAGCGAATGAAAGCAGAAACTTAGACCGGCTAGCAGGCTTCGTGCAACTGAGCTACTCGATATTCTTATAGGACGAGCCAAAAGGAGGTTATGCATGAGCGTTCCTGAGGGAATGCAGAGCAAGCTTCGGACGCTTCAGCGCCGGGTCGAGCAGTTGGAGCGAGCTGTAAGGACAGAGAGCGTCCTCATGGTGCGGTCGATTGGCTGGAACGTGGCGGCGAGTGCCCTCGGGCTGCTGGCGCACAGCTACTCGGGGACAGGTGCACGCGACACGCGCACCTTGCAGACGTTGTTCAACCGCGTCATCGTCGCGGTTTTGGACGAGAAGCACGTTCGCGGCTGTAGCCGTTGTGCGGGACCTATGGTGCAGACAAATGGCGTTATGCTCTGCCTCGAGTGCGCCAACCAAGAAGAACTTTGAATCGTTATGAGAGGGTTGGGCGAACAAAGGCGAGAGAACTCTTCAGGGTCGCCAACCGGTGAGGAGGTATCTACTGGTGTCGTGGGCATCGCCGGCAGTCCGAGGAAAATGCTGACGAAGGAGGTCGTTCCCCCGCCCCCAGCGTCTATGACAGGGGAGGGAGCACGTTGTGGAAGGACCTGGATTGTTACCGCTAATAACCCCGCAAGGTGTTGTAGTGAGCGGTCTGGTCAGCGCTCAATACCGCCGCAGTCGCCAGGTGAGCCGCAAGGTGCGCGCCTTCCAGCTCAGCACGGAGGCGGGCGACGTCGCCCACTCGGGTGCGTAGCGCGTCCGACATCAGCCGCCCACTGCGGAAGTCCGTCTCCAACGCCTCTTGGGCAGCAAGATACGCAGCGCCGGCGCCGACCGCCTTTGCCCGCATCTCATCATAGATGGGCTGTATCTTTGCCACCTGGTCCGCCGACAGGCCGAGGTCCGCGGCGAGGTCCAGCACGTGTCGGGGCCCCGGCACGCCGTTCAGTTCCGCGGTCTTGGCCAAGCCTGCTCCCTCTCCTGCCCGGATCTGAGCTACCTCATCCTGGTTGAGGGCGCGGATCGCGTCTGCAGTAGTGAACTGCCCAGCGTATGGGGAAGTGCCGTGGTGCGCGTTCGCCTCGATTGTCATCGCGCCCTGCATAGCATGGTCCTGCGATGTGGTTAGTCGTAGACCAACCTCACCACGCTGGGCCAGAACGGCGCTGGCCCCTAGGAGCCCTACGGTGCCTACCAGTAGCCCACCCATGAAGGCGAGCAGTACATGTCTCCTCGTAATCATTTCTTCCTCCTGATACGGCTTAGTTCAAGTCTAACAAAACCCCGGCGTGGATTGCTCATCCGCCGCCGGAGTTTGACTCGCTATTTGGCAGTTATCGCGTCCCTAATGTTGCGCCTGTACCGCCTCGTGTATCTTGGCGAGGTCGATCCCGCGCTCCTGAGCGATCTGCGGGACCGTCTTGCCCGCCTCGATTTGGGCTTGGAACTCCTCCGTTGTCAGTCCTAATGCGTTGGCCACAGCGCTCTGCATCTCGCTATGCTGGCCAGCCATCGTTCCGTGGCCGCCGGCCATCGGCCCCGCCATTGCCGGACCGCCCGTCTGGTGCTGAGCCTGCATCGTTGTCTGAAGCTTTGTCAGGTCGACGCCGCGTTCTTGGGCGATCTGCGGCACCGTCTTGCCCGCCTGGATCTGGGCCTGGAGCTCTTCAGGTGTGAGCCCAAGAGCTTCAGCCAGCGTGGACTGCATCTGCGTGTGCTGCGCGCCCATGACCCCGAACCCGCCGGGCGTGTGGATGCCTGGGCCACTAGTCCAAGGGCCGGGGGTGCCAGGCACTGGTGGCTGGGCGGCCACCCAGCCGACCCCGCCGGCCATTAGGCCAACTGCGAGAAGGCCGGCAGTGGCCAGAGTAACTGTGCGCTTCTTATCCATTTTGGTACTCCTTTATCGTCGCGTGAAACCCCAAGGGCGAGGCCGCACGTCTTCTGCAACGGCTCAGCGCGAAACGCGCTGCGTATATTTGGCTGCGCCTTCATCCTGAGCGCGTTGCTGGGTCGTCCTGCGACTTTGCCCCGGAGAATAGTCGCGCCAGGCTCCAGCTAATAAGGACGGTGACGAGGCCCCAAGCAAGTAGCCCGAAAAGCATGCCGCCCCAGTGGAAACCTACTACGTTCCCGATCGCTGGCATCATTGCTGCTTCCCTCCTTTCGATGGTGGTCGATGAGTCCCGTGCCCATCCCTTGCTTCCATCGTGTACCGGGAAGCTCAAAGAAAAGGGGGGTGAAAGCTCAAGATTTGCGCAAAGCGGGCAGCAGGGGACCACCCCCAAAGCGGACGATCAGGCGGTGGGCAAGGTGAAGAAGAAGGTCGCGCCCTGGTCCGGACCCGGGGAGGTGGCCCAAATGCGGCCGCCCATCGCCTCCACTAACGCCTTTGCGATGGCGAGGCCCACGCCGGAACCGCCCTGGGAGCGGCTGCGGGATGGGTCCACGCGATAGAAGCGCTCGAACACGTGCGGGAGATGCTCAGAAGCCAGGCCGATCCCGGTGTCGCGGACTTGGAACCGGATGGTGTGTCCGTCACTACGTGCGGAGACCTCTACCTCGCCGGGCGCGGGCGTGTAGCGGAGCGCGTTCGTCAGCAGGTTGGTGAGCACCTGGATGGCGCGGTCGCGGTCCACTCGCACCGCGGGTAGATCAGTTGGCATGGCCACGGCCAGCGCGAGGCCTTTTGCTATGAAATCAGGCGACAGCAACGCCACGGCTGAATGGACTACATCCGCGGGCGAGAGGTTCGCCAGCTCTAGGGGCAGTTGCCGTGCCTCGGCCCGCCACAGCTCCTGCAAATCCTCCACCAGCCGCCGTACCCGACCGGACTCGTGCAGGAGCAAGCCCCACGTCTCCTGACCGGGCGCCACCACACCGTCCTGGAGGCCCTCAAGGTACCCCTCCAGCGTGCTGATAGGTGTGCGCAGCTCGTGAGCGACATCGCCGATGAGCTGCAGTCGGCGACGCTCGTCCTCTTCTAGCGCCGCCGCCATGTCATTGAAGGAGGCGGTAAGGGTGTCCAGCTCGGTGGTGCCGCTGGCGGGCGCGCGATCTCTGTAGTCGCCACTGGCGAAGCGTCGAGCGGCGGAGGCGAGCCGCTGCACCGGGACAGAGACCTGTCTGGCGGCGAGAGCGCTTGCAGCAAGAGCAGCGATCAGCGCTGCCAGCCCCCCGATCAGCAGGGCTTGGGTCAATGACTCACGGAAGACCTCCACCAGCGCGGCGTCGAGAGCCTCGTTCAGGGGCGGCGTCATCGGCCCATCCATGGGAAGGTGGGAACGCATGACCGCTACGTGAAAGTCTAGGATGCGCGGCGCCGCGGCGGCGGCGGCCACAGCGAGCGTGACTGCGCCGATGACGATGACAAAAAGATGCCCCAGAAGGAGCCTAGCGCGGAGGCTACGGAAGGAAAACATCATTCCCTTTGCTATGCATCAACACGGTACCCAACACCCCGCACTGTCTGCAGGTAGCGCGGCCGACTGGGATCGTCTTCGAGCTTGTGGCGGAGATTTCCAACGTAGACCTCCACGATATGCTCGTCGTAGGAGCGGTCGCCCCAGACGCGTTCCAGGAGCTGCTCGCGGGTGAAGACGCGACCCGGCCGCTCGGCCAGCGCCGCGAGGAGCTGGAATTCCCGCGGCGTGAGTTGAATAGCTTGCCCGCGGCGGGTCACCTCGAAGCGCTCGCGATCGATGACCAGCTCGCCGAGGGTCTGGGGAGGCTCGCCGGCATCCTCGCGCGGCGGCTCCGACCTGGAACGTCTCAACAACGCTCTGACCCGGGCCACAAGCTCACGGGGCGAGAAGGGCTTGGTGACATAGTCATCGGCACCCACGCCGAGGCCAAGGATCTTGTCTATCTCTTCGGTTTTGGCCGTAAGCATAAGCACGTAGGCGTCGGAGAACTGCCGCAGCTGGCGGCACACTTCGAGACCGTCAAGGCCCGGCAGCATCAGGTCGAGGACGATCACATCAGGTCGAGCTGTACGGGCCAGGTCGAGCGCGGTGAGCCCATCGGATGCCGTCAACACCTCGTAGCCCTCTTTGGCGAGGTAACTCGACACAAGCTCGACCAGCGGCCTCTCGTCGTCAACCACGAGTATCCGGGGCGATGCCATCAGTTTCCCATGTTGTGCGGGCTCAGACTGTCACCTCCCGGTGGTGTGACCCAAGAGCTACATCATCGCCTGGGACCGCAAGTTGCGTCAGGGCAACCTTCAGCCAGCCGGCCAGGACGAGAAAGACCAGGCTCAGAATGAAGATTCCAGCGAAAAGGTAGGGAGGAATCGGCGTCATCAGCCATCCCTGGGTTGCCAGAACCCCGACCACGAGGAGGTCGAGCAGCGTAGCAAGGACCAGCGAGCGTCCGGGGTAGGGCTTGGCCCAGAAGAAGCCGCGCCCGCGGTTCAGATAGAGCACGGCCTGCGACCCGGCGAATACCAGCCAGACGAATATCAGGGTCTGGGTTTCAGCAACCCCAAGCCGCAGGAGGTTCGCGGCGACCCAGAACACCGCGCTGCTTGATAAGAACAGGAGGACGGCCAGACCCAGGCTGGTCACCATCAGAGGACGGGCAGCCCAGCGGTCCGGGATGGCCGACGGTGTTACCCGGTCGGTCGAGACTGACATGGTTACGGCGTCGGTGGTGAACAGGAGCAAGACCATCAAGAGAGGATTGAGCACCAACGCGCCGAACAGCACGATCCCCAGCGCAATAAAGGTCGGGATGCTGATCTTTCGGGTGTTCATCGTCAAGATAAACGTCCGCATCCGCTGATAAATCCGGCGGCTCCCGTCCACGGCCATGACGATCTCACCGAGGCCGGGCCGCGTCAGGACGAGGCTGGCGGCCGCTTTTGCGACATCGGTCGCGCTCGCCACTGCGACGCCCACGTCCGCCTGACGCAGGGCCGGAGCATCGTTCACCCCATCACCGGTCATCCCAACGATATGGCCCGCCCTTTGGAGCGCCTGGACCAGCAGGAACTTGTCCTTGGGGAAAACTCTGGGGAATATGCTGAAGCGAACGGCCACTTCGGGATCCAGTTCTTCTCGGATGGTGCCCTCGGGGGCAACCTCCCCGGCAATCCCAACTCTGGCTGCGACCGCCCGGGCGGTCGCTTCGCCGTCGCCGGTCACGAGGAGCACCCGCACCCCCCGGTCCTTCAGGTCAGCGATCAGGGCCGCGGAATCCGCGCGCGGCGGATCGCTCAACGCGATCAGGCCGGCAAGCTGCAGGCTCGCCCCCGCTCCCGTTGCCACGGCCAAAACGCGTGACCCGTCTGCGGAGAGTCGTGCGACGTCGTCTCTGATCTCCGGCCAGGGCACGCGGGCCAACTCGGCGACGGTGGCCGGCTCGCCCTTGAGAATGCGCATGACCTCATCGCCCTGACGGACCGAGACCTCCGAGCGCTTGATGCTCGGATCGAACGGCTCGAAGCTCAAGCGAGGAGGCGGGCTCGCCAGCAGTGCCTGCATGCGCGCCGCATGGAGAAAGGCAAGATCGATGGGGTCCTGAGTCGCGTCGTCCGAGGCGAGGGCAGCCAGGCGCAGGAGATCGTCATGCGTCATCGGCGCACGTGGCGCGAGGTGCGCCACCGCGAGACGGTTCTCGGTCAGCGTACCGGTCTTGTCCAGGCAGAGCACATCCATGGCGGCCGCGTCCTCGATGGCCGACAACCGGGTAACCAGGATGCCGTTTTCGGCGAGCCCACGCGCCCCGAGTGTGGAGGACATCGTGAACATCGCCGGAAGAGCGACCGGAACGGCCGCCACCAGCAGCATGAGCATCAAGGGCAGCGTATCGAGCAGCGGCATTCCCCGGATCACCACAGCCGCTACCACCGCTATCCCGAGCACGACATCTAACGCGGCGAGGTACTTCGCAATCCCCACTATAAGCAGTTGGAGGCGGCGAGGTGATTCTGCCAGCCGGACAAGCTCGGCGGTCTTCCCAAACAACGTGCGAGAGCCGGTTGCTGACACCGCACCCGTCGCCTCGCCCCGCCTGACCGCGGACCCGGAATATACAGTGGCGCCTGGCCCTTGTTCCAGTGGGAGCGATTCGCCGGTTAACTGCGATTGGTCCACCAGAATCTGCCCGTCGGTGAGGCGGATGTCGGCGGGAACAACATCGCCGACACGCAGATGGACGAGGTCGTCCGGTACGATCTCACTCGCAGGAACCACCTGCCAGTGCCCGTCGCGTCGCACGCGGGCGTTGACCGTCAGGCGCTGACGCAGCAGCGCGACCGCCCGCTGGGCGCGGTTCTCCTGAGAGAAACCGATTACCGCGTTGAAAACAAGTAACGCTACGATCACTGCCGCCTCGATCCATCGTCCGAGCGCCAGGTCCAAGATAACGGCGAGTTCGAGCATCCCAGGGATAACTCCCCAGAACTTGCGCAGGAAGGTGGCCGCGCCGCGGGGGCGTGCTTCGGCCACTAGGTTAGGGCCGAAACGGTGGAGCGACTCGGCCACTTGCTGGGCCGTCAGCCCATCGGGTAGAGCTGGTGAGATCGGCGCCTCAGGGTTAGTCATTCGCCTCTTTCTTTCCTCACGTTATGGTGACAGCGATGGTACTGGCCCTCGGCCGTGCAGGGCCGTGTGAACTTGTGCGGCAACGCCCTCGATGGTTTCCACGGCGTAGTCCATGGTCGACTGGTACCTGGTCAGTACGGCGATGGCGTACGCTATGTGGTCGTCGCCTGGGAGTATGACTCCGGCGCTGTTCACCCACCAGCGGCCATAGTTCGTCGGGTACCATCCGTCTTTGATGCCCACCACGGTACCAGGCGGCTGCTCATCCGGCACCCCGGCAGTCACGCCCCACCGCTGATCTGGCGAAACACGGCTCAGCAGATCCAGGGCGTACGTCCGCATGGACGGATCCAGAATCTCGCCGAAGCCCAACTTGGCGAATAGCAGCGCGACCTCCCTGGCCGGGGCGCGGGTTGCCCCCCAGTACTCGTACGGATTTGGAATGATGGCGCTGAGCCCGATGGATGCCAGGTAGGCGCCGACCGCCGATCCTCCTCCCACGCCGTCCCAGAGAGCCGTGGCAGCGGTATTGTCGCTCCAAATGATCATCGGCTCCAGCAGCGCCCCCTCACGATCCGTCAGATCGCGCCCCTCCTGAACAGCCCGTTCCATAACCGTTACCATGATGGTGACTTTGGCCACCGAGGCCATGGGGAACAGGTCGTCGCCATTGTAGGTGTAAATGGCCCGCTGACTGGGGACCACAACCGCGACGCCTACCGGCCCCTCACGAGAGTCGACGTATTCTTTTGCCGCTTCGGACAGCGTTTCCAGCGGACGCTCTGTGAGGTCTTCGGTCCCAGCGTAGACAGCCGGTTCGATGGGGGTAGGCGGAGACGGGGAATCAAGCGGGTCTACTGCGTGGAGGGCTTGTGTCTCGGATACTATTGGCGTCGCTTCGTCCGCCCGGGCTGGCAGCGATGCGAGGCCAGAGGCTCCGCCGCAGGCGGTGAGAAGTGAGGTGAGAAGTAAGGAAGCCGCGGCAAGGGCGCCGGACTCGATCAGCGGCTTGTCGGTCCAGGAGCAGGTGCCGATGCGGATGCGGGCCATGGTGTTCGAGGCACATTGTCGCTCAATTGCGTTTCCCAGGGAACTCCCATGGCAGCACTCCAGCGAAAGAGCGGCACAGGCGCCGGGCTTGCATGGCGACTTCGAGCATCGACTTCGTCCAGTCGGCAATCGGAGTCGGGAGTCGAGTCGAGATCGGGGTCGGCACCGACCCATATATGCTGGGCCCCTGTATCGATCTCGCCCGACCCGCCTCTCGACCCGACGAGGACCCGTACCCCGCGATAACCCATCGAGGTGATCCCGCGTTGGGAGCCTCCCCCGCCCCACCTGTACACGGTGCGGGGTGCGTCGCGTGTGGGGCCCTGTAGAGCCGAGGGGTGGGGCCGCCTGCCCACCGGTGTATCGGTGTATTCGGTGCATCGGTGTATCGGCCCGTGGCTGCGAGAATAGGCCTACGGTCGCGCCGCTGGCTTATGTGGGACGCAGCCGATGTGTCGCCAGACTATTCGCTGATCGGGCAAGCAGCCCTTTTGGCCACAGTTCGCGCACTCTGTCTTCCAGACGCCATCGTAGAAGTAGGCGAACATGAGCTGTTCCGACGTGAGGGCTAGGCAGCGCCGCAGCAGATTGCCCAGCTGCGTTCTGAGTTCTCGCAGCCGCTCCTTTTCCCAGTCATCCATTGGGGGGGTTATTGCACGTCTTCCGATTCGACTCAGCAGCTCGCGCCTGATAGCCTTGGAGTGAGCATCCGCCACGAGGTCGAACACCTTCTTCAGTGCGCTGGAATTGTCGTCGCCGGTGAGAAAGCGCTCGAGACCCTGCATCAGGCCGTTCAGCCGGTTCCTGTCAGCCAGGATCTCAGAGAGTTCCTCTTCGGCCGACTGCAGGCGCTCTTCTAGAGCTGCGGCTCTTTGTTTCAGCCAAGCATCCTGCTGCGACTGAACTGCCCCGAGTTTGATGGAGACTCGGATCATTGGGTCCCGGCACCGGCCGGGATGGGTACAGGATACCGAGATGCTTCGTACTCCGCCGGCGGGACATAGCCCAGGGCACCGAACAGCCTGCGGTTGTTGAACCAGTCGACCCATTCCAGCGTCGCCAGCTCGAGGTCTTCACAGCCCCGCCAGGGGCCGCGACGGTAGACCAGTTCCGCCTTGAAGAGCCCGTGTACCGACTCCGCCAGGGCGTTGTCGTAGGAGTCGCCCCGGCTGCCGACCGATGTCGCTATCCCTGCCTCGGCCAGCCGCTCCGTGTAGCGGATCGAGAGGTACTGCACGCCGCGATCGGAGTGGTGCACCAGGCCCGCGAATGGTCCTTCGCGCGCCCACAGCGCCTGCTCCAGGGCGCTGAGCACGAGGTCGGTGCGCAACGAGCGCGAGACGTGCCAGCCGACGATGTAGCGCGAGAAGGCGTCGGTGATGAAGGCGACGTAGGCGAAGCCGGACCAGGTGCGGACGTAGGTGAGGTCGGCGACCCAGAGCCGGTTGGGGGCAAGGGCATGAAAGTCGCGCTGCACGAGGTCCGCCGGCCGCGGCGCCGTCTCGTCGGGAACGGTGGTGCGGTGGCGACGGCCTCTTACGACGCCTCGGATGCCGAGGTCGCGCATCAACCGCTCCACCGTGCAGCGGGCAACGGCGGTTCCCTCGCGCTGCAGCTGGCGCCAGAGCTTGCGCACGCCGTAGACGCCGAAGTGCTTGGCGTGGACCTGCTTGAGCTTCGGCTTCAGCGCCTCGTCGCGTAGGCGCCGCGCCGAAGGTGGCCTCCGACGAGCGGCGTAGTAGGTGGAAGGGGCGACCTGCAGAACCCTGCAGATCGGCTCGACCCCGAAACGGGCGCGGTGCGCCTCGATGTAGCGGGTCATCGTGGCGGTCGCGGGTCGAGCTCCCGCGCGAAAAAAACCGCGGCAGTCTTGAGGATCTCATTCGCCCGGCGCAGCTCGCGGTTCTCCCGTTCGAGCTCAGCCAGCCGCTTGCGCTCGTCCGTCGTCAGCTTCAGTGGGGCGGCGACGTCAACCTCAGCCCGTCGCACCCACTTGCGCAGGGTCTCCGCCGTCATGCCGCACTTCGCGGCGATCGACGTGATCGCCGCCCACTGCGAGGCGTACTCGCCCGCATGCTCCAACACCAGGCGCACCGCCCGCTCCCTGATCTCCACTGGATACCTCCCCGGTCGTGTCATTGCTCCATCCTCTCACAGCTTGGAGCCTCCACTTTTCCCGGGGCGGTTCAGTCGGTTGCCTTGAGTATGCGCAGTTGACGAGTCACCCCGAACGAGTCCCAGGTAGGCGTCGCACTGCGGGCAACACCAACGCTCTCGCCCCCGATGAGTAGACACGGGCATGGATCCGGCAATTCGGACATAGAGGGGCATCCACTGGTTGCTCACTGTTCGCCTTTCTGGTTCTGGTCAGCCGCTGCCTGGCCCTTTTCAGTTATTTCGTCGTCGGTCGACGGCACCTGCCTCAGGAGAAGCCATGCCCACAGCCTCCGCCATGCCCGGTCAGTACCGGCGGACACGAGGCGGATCGTTGTGCGCTGACAACTCACGCAGGCATTATCGCATTGCACGACGCCTAAGCAAGGCTTATACATTGTATTATCGTTCTTGAGCTAACTTATAATCGCACCATACTAGTTGACGATGCTTGTATATTCTGATATACAAGCATGGGGAAAATCCCTTTCAAAAAGGAGCAAGAGCTGATGCCCCGAGGAAAGAAGCGGTCGATGCTCGAGGAGCGGTCATGGTTGAGGGACTACGAGGAAGGGAAGGGTATGGAGGAAATCGCCAAAGCAGCCCGCCGAGCGCCGAGCACCGTGTCGAAGGGCATTGAGGCGGCACGCCAAGAACGCCAGGAGCAGACCGTGTGGGAGGGTCTGCTGCGAGAGGCCTACCAACGGCACTTCGACGATATGCTGCAAGCGGCAAAACAGCTTCGAGCTGCGGCTCAAAAGAACGAGCGCGAAGCGCTCCTCACCGGTTGGGATCGGCACACAGATATGCTTCTCGACGCGCTACGCAGCCATATGGCAGACGCTCCGCTCTGGCGTGCCTGCAAGAGGTGGGAGGATCGCGCCCGCGAGATCAGGGATATCAGGGAGACGCTCCGGCAGGGCGTGGCCAGCGGAGTCGACAGCTTATCCTCGCAAACTCCCGACGTGGTTGACGGCTTGGGTTGGAGGGACAGCCTGCTCTTCGCTGCTGACACTGTCTCCTCAGCGCTCTCCCGCTCAACCGACGCCGATGGCGACGAGGAGGCTCGTGCCGAGACCCTCAGGGCGCTGGCGGCGAAGCAACTTGAACACATGCACTATCACGATGAGGGCTGGGGGAGCTATGGGCTGTACCCCCGTCAATGCGGCGAAGCGACCAGAGAACGGATGAGGAAGGAACATTCTCAGCTCGTTGACGAGATCACCACGGGCGAGATAATCGTCAGGTGGAGCGGAGCATTAAGGCTGCAGCGAGAAGCGTTTGAGCAGATCGACGAAGAGGTCGAGGTGCTGCTGTTGCGACGACTCCTACCCGGACGATGCCGGTTGTGCCCCACCAGGGCTTACTAGCGCCTGAGCACACGGAGGGAAGCATGTCGGACGGAGCCAAGATCGCCGCTATCTGGTGCCGGGTCAGCGGGCCGGACCAAAGTGAATTGAGTCCAGACACCCAAGAGTCAGTGGTCCGCCAGGTCCTGGAAGCTCGCGGTTTTAGCGTGCCGCCCGAGTACGTGATCAAGGTGGACTGGAGCAGCCTGGACCTCATGGCTTGCCCGGAGTTCCAACGGCTTCGTGGGTGGATCGCCAACGGAGAAATCACCGCGTTGGGCGTGCTCAACCGGGACCGGCTTCAGGCGCAGGGCCTTCAGCGGCTCATCTTCCTCGCTGAGTGCCGCGAGCGCCACGTGGAGGTGCTGGTTGCCCACGGACCGCCGCTCCTTGATGGCGTGGAGGGTCAGTTCCTCGAACTGGGACTCGCTTTTGGCAAGGAGACTTCGGTCTTGCGTGCGCAATCCGGTGCGCGCGATGGCCTGCGCGCACGCGCAGCCCTTCGTGGGGTGCCTGCAGTGCCGAAGCCGTTCTTCGGCTATCGCTGGAACGGCACCCAGTTCATCCCGGACGACCGATACCCGGTGGTCCAGGGTATCTGGCGCATGCTCCTGGAGGGCAAGCCGGACCGACGCATTGCCGCGATCCTCACGAAGGCCGGCGTCCCGTCCCCAAGCGGTAGGCCTGGCTGGACCTCGCGGGCGATTTTCCGCATCGCGACGAACCCAGCCTACGCTGGGCTTTACACGGCACTGCGGCATGAGGCGGCGCTGCCGAAGACTCGAAGAGGGTCAACATACGGCAAATCGACGACACGTTCGAGGCCGGCCGGGGAGCACGTAGTACTCCCAAACCTTGTCGTCCGGCCGGCAGTGACTCACGAGGAGTTCGACGTCGTCCAAGCCCGACGGGCGCAAAACAAGCTGCTGGGTGGTCGTCGGTCTCACGAGTACCTCCTCCGTGGGATGATCTTTTGCGAGATCGACGGCAACCATTACACGGGGACGACGCAGCGCAGCCAGCGCACCCCTTACGCCTATCGCTGTACGGGACGGAACCGTGAGCTTGGCCGACCACGCTGTCAATCACGCGTCTTGCCCGGACCTGCCCTTGAACAGGCGGTCTGGGCCGCGGTCAAAGGTTTTCTTGAGCAGCCTGAGCTTTTCCTGGCAGAGGTGGAGGGCTATGGGGCGAGTCAGCAACACACCGCGGAGGCGATCCGTGACACGATGGGCCGACTGGAGAAACAGCTGGCGCAATACGCGTTCTACCGGCAGCGGGCATACGACGAATACGTGCGAGAGATGACGGACGAGGAAACTTACCGGAGGGTCGTTGCAGGCTATCGCGCGCACGAGGCCTGGTTGAAGGAGGAGATGGAGCGGCAGGGGCGAGAGCTGGGGGAGGCTGAACGCAAGGCGTTGGATGCCGAGACAGTGCGTGGGCTTTACGTCACGCTCAGGGCGCGACTGGAAACCGCTGGCGATCAGGACAAACGGTTCGTTCTCGAATGTCTGGGAGCACGGATCGCCGTTGGATCTGGGGCGATCACGGTAGAGCTGGCGGTGCCTGAGCGGATAGTCGAAACCGTGAGACCAAGCCCTCGGTCTTGATGAGGGCGAAGGCGACGTCGCGGTCGAGCAGGGTGTCGTGGGCGAGGTAGACGCGCTTCTTGCCACCTTCGCCCAGGAAGCGCTTGACGGTGTAGCGGTCGGAGGCGAAGGAGGTGGGGTCCGCAGTGCGTCCTTCGACAGGCTCACGACGAACGTTATGGGCTTCTGGACTCGCCGCAGAGGACGCGGAGGGCGAAGAGGGATCAGAAAGGGCGTTCAGTTGAACGCCCCTACGCGTCGTCTCGGCGTTCTCGGTGGTTCCCGAAGTCAGGCGGTGGCCGCAGGAGTCGCAGAAGCGCGCGGATGGGCGCAGTTCAGCGCCGCAGTTGGGACAGGCAGAGGCCAGGGTAGTGCCGCACTGCTCGCAAAAGCGAGCGGCGTCTCGGTTCTCGTGCCCACAGGAGGGGCAAGGCATGGCG
>Ga0209342_10003828_pt1 | contig 15765 bp, 13 predicted proteins | sample RifCSP16_2_FD_184023 | JGI IMG/M metagenome (GOLD analysis project Ga0209342, IMG submission 184023) | Soil microbial communities from Rifle, Colorado - Rifle CSP2_sed 16_2 (SPAdes) (version 2) | ecosystem: Environmental > Terrestrial > Deep subsurface > Rock core/Sediment | place: Rifle... | reverse complement strand
CAAGAATCAGGATGAGCCCGAGCAAGGTCGTGCCGCCCGGCCCCGCGAAGATCCCGCCAAGGCCCCCTAAGTCGCCCGCTGGCGCGGTCGTGTTGTTCCAGTACCCGAGGCTCACGGTGACGCTCGTCATCACGATGTCGTCCACCGGGTGCTCCTGGAGGAGGGGGCGGCGGAGCCCATAGACGGGCTGCGAGGCGATCGTGCGCACGACGTCGATGCCCTCAACCGTGATGCCGAAGACCGCATAATTGCCGTCGAGCCCGTTCTGGGCGCCGTCGCAGATGTAGAACTGCGAGGACGCGGAGTTCGGGTCGTTCGAGCGCGCCATGCCGAAGGCGCCGTCCTCGTGGGTCAGCGTGTCGTTGGTCTCGAGGGGGATCGTCTGCGACGACCCCCCGGTCCCGTCGTTGTAGGGGTTGCTGTCCTTCGAGTTCGGGTCGCCGGTCTGGATGACGAAGTCGTCGACGATCCGGTGGAACTTGATCCCGTCGTAGAACCCCGACGAGGAGAGGTTGATGAAGTTCGAAGTCGTGATGGGAGCGCCCTCTTCGTAGAGCATGGCCACGATCGTGCCGAAGGTCGTCTCGATCGTGACGGTGGCGTTGACCCAGGTCGAAACCGCGAGGGAGTCCGCGGCCGTTGCCCGAGCCACCGCAGACGAGGCGCCTGGCAGCGCCAGCGCGAGTCCGAGCGCAAGCGCGATCAGGCCCGCAAGACGCATACGACCGCAAAAGGCCAGCCATCATCCTAAAGCCTTCGCCCGAGCCCGGTCGAGCACCCGGCCGCCCCGCTCGGCGATTTGGCCGGCCTCCACCATACCGAAGGCTTGATCTTGCCTGCAAGGAGGAAAAGAAGGGGGCTGTGGGGTTTGCGCCAAGGAGGGACGCGCCGTGCCGGACCCGCTGCCCTCGTGTTCGCAGCAGCCTTGCTCGTCCCGAGCCTCGCGGGGGCGACGACGTACGAGCCGGCCCTAGGGAACCCGTTCGACGGCTACGACCTTGCGAATTCTTCTTGGGTGAGGAGCGGCGACGGGTCGGCCGGCCACCCCTTCGTCATCTCGGGCTGGGAGCGCAACCTCACGAACGGGGCGAACGGGTCCGAATTGGGCTCCACGGCAGCCTACCTGACAATCCGCGCCAACCATTTCTTCGGGGACGGCGTGGGGCCCCACACGCAGTGCTGCCGGGCCATGAACGTGTTCGAACTGCAGAATTTCACATTCGAGGACAACCTCGTCGAGAAGGTCCGCATGACCTACGCGATGTTCACGGGGTACCATGATGCGCGCGTCACGCAGGACAACGTCCGCATCCTGCGCAACCAGATCCTGAACAACACGGACGCGGGCCTCTCCATCGCCAACGCGCGCAACTTTACGATCGCGGAGAATCTCTTCGTGGGGACGGGGGGGCCGCCGATCGCGCTGCGGAGCAACACGGCTGATATCCGCGTTTTCCACAACACCTTCATCAACAACTCGGCGCAGCCAATCGACGGGGGGGGCTCCGAAAACGCCTGGGACGACGGCTACCCCTCGGGCGGGAATTACTGGTCGGACTACAACGGCACGGACACCTGCAAGGGCGCGGCCCAGGACGACTGCACGGGCAGCGACGGGATCGGCGACACGCCGTATGTCATCGATGGGGACAGCAAGGACCGCTACCCGCTCATGGCTCCCTACACACGGACGAACCACGCGCCGACCGTCGTGCTCGCCTTTTCGCCGGAGGCGCCGGCGGTCAATGAGACCGTCTCCTTCGATGCCTCGCAGACCACGGACCCGGACGGCGCAGGGGCCGCCCTCGAATTCCGGTGGGACCTCGACGGCGATGGCTCCTTTGAAGTCGACTGGAGCACGACCTCCACGCCAACAACGACCTTTGCGCAAGCCGGAAATGTGACTGTGCACGTCGAGGCCCGGGACAGCGCGGGCGCAAAGGCCAACGCCTCGGCGATCGTCTCGGTCGTGGAGGCGGCTGCGCCAGACCCCCACCCGGCAAGCGTCGTGGCAAACGCACCGCCGGCCCCGCGAGTGGGCCAGGAATTCCAGCTCGAGACGACGGTCTCCGACGCCGAGGGTGTGGCGAAGGTTCAGGTCATTTACCGTGGCGTCGGCAGCGTTTCATTCACTTCCCAAGGCATGACCGCTGCGGGCGGCGGCACCTACCGGGCAACCCTTCCGGCCCAAGAGAACGCGGGTAGCCTCGAGTATTACTTCCTCGTAACGGACATGGTTGGCCACCAGACTCGCGACCCGCCCACCGGGGCCCACAATCTCCCGGTGCTGTTTCCCGAGATCATCGGAGATCCGGCCCCTGTTCCATGGTGGGCCCGGGCCGCGCTGAGTCCGGGGGTCCTGATCCCCGTCGCCCTTCTTGTCGCGACCCTTGGCGTTTATGCTTTGATGAGGAGACGCCGCCAATAGGCCGAGTTGACCCTGCGGCTATTCCTCTTCGCGGGTAGGCAAGGGGGCCCGCGGTGGCAGGGGCCCGAGGACCTCGACGCCCCCGGGCGGCAGCGCGCGGGCGATCTCGTCGGGGTGCACGCGGATCTTTGCGGCAAGGTCTTTGGCCACATCCGTGGTCTTGCGGGTCCCCGGGGCGACGAGGAACGCGGCGTCGCAGTGCAACGACACCGCCTCGAGGGGCCCGCACATCGCCTTGCGCTCGCCCTTGACCGTGAGGCCGCCGATCGCGGCCTTCAGCGCCACGTGCCGCACGGTGTTGCGCTTGCCGCGGATGATGAATGCGCCCCGCCCGAGGGCTTCGCCCGATTCCGGCGTCTTCGAGACCTGCTCGGGAAGCACCCAGTAGGAAGCCGCTTCGCCGGCCCCCGAGCCCCAAGCGCGCGACATGAGTGCCGCAAAGGCGCAGGCTTCCTGGAGCGTCGCCTCGCCCACCGCGTCCTGCCCCTCCTTGCGCTTGATGACCACGCTCGGCGCCCCGTGGACGTCCGCGTGGGCGTAGCGGTCGTGGGGCCTCAGGTACTTCTTGACCACCGTGTCGTTCGTCCCCGCGTCGCGGCCGGCGACGACGAGGTTCCCCTCGCTCGAGAGGAACCACCGGTACTTCTCGAACCACTCGCGCTTCCTCGGCTGCGGGGGCACGAGCGGCCCGCTCGTCCGCTCCGCGTCCTTGGCGAGGGCCTTTTCGACGCGCAGGGCGCGCGCGCGCTTGCGGCCTGCTTCCGTGAGCGCGGCCTCGGTTTCCCCGATGGCGGCAAGCGCGCCCTTCAGGCGCTCCTTGGCGCGGGCCGAGAGGCGGTAGTACGATTGCGCCACCTCGTTCACACTGGCCCCCACCTCGATCTCGATGCGGTGGACCTTCCCGTCGGGCGCCTTGAGGTCGACGCGCACCGCCCGGCCGCCCTCCACGACCTCGGGCGCTGTGGCCTCGAGGCCGGCGCGCTTCACGAGCTCGGAGAGCTGCTTTGCCGAGCCGCCAGGCTTTGCGAGGCGCAGGAACATCTCGACCTGCGGGTAGCTCGTGTACACGGCCTCGGCGGCGCCTTGCGAGGCGGCGATCTCCGCTTCGAGCTCGTCGACGATCGCCCGCTGCTGGGCGCGGATGCGCTCAAGGCGCGCGATTTCTTCTTGTTCGGGCAACGGGGCCTTCGCGTCCTCGGAAGCCTTTGCCTTGGCCGCCGCGCTCTGCGACCCCTCAAAGTACGCGTCGAGGAGCTCGCTCATCGAAGGGAAGCTCCGGGTCTCCGACCCGCCCCAGCGCTTCTGCGGGACCGGCGCGAGGTCGACGAGCGCGCCCGCCTCCACGAGGGCCACGGGCTGGGGCGACTCGGTCGCTTCCGTCACGATCGCGGCGAAGGTCTGCGCGAGCCGTCCCCACGCGGCCCCCTCAAGGGACGCGGCCTCGGCCTTGGCCTCCAGGCCGGCGCGCGCCAAGACCTCGGCGGCAAGTCCCGGGCCCATCCCCGCGCGCGTCGACAGGGCCCTTGCAATGTCCCCCCCGGCGGCCTTGCACGCCTTGGCGAGGCCCTCCGCCGACAGGCCGCGCGGGTCAAGGCCCGGCGGCGGCCCCGCGTAGGGCTGCTTGGGCGCGACCTTCCGCTCCTTGAAAATCTTGGGCTTGGCCACGACCGCAATTGTCCCACCCTCCACGACCGCGACCGCGCCGTCGGGGAGCAACTCCGCAATGAGCTCGAGGCGGTCCTCGCCCTTGCGGAAGCGGACCTTGAGGATACGGTCGAAGCGCACCTGCTCGACGGCCTCGACGGTGCTGTTTCCAAGCCTCTTCCTCGCTGCCATCGCGAAGGTCGAGGGGCGCTCCGGGACATCGAGCGGCCGCTTCGTGATGTGCACGCGCCGCCCCCCGAGGACGACGAGGTTCACGCGGCCCGCCCCCCCGCGCGCGTTGAGCTTCACGAGGACGTCGTCGGGGCCGAGCTGGTGCACCTTGTCGACGAACGCGCCCTTGAGGGCCGCGTCAAGCTCGCGCGCGAGCGCGAGCACATCGAGGGCCGATAGGGCCTCGCGACGCTTCATGGAGGAGGCTCAGGCCCGCGCCCCGTTGAAAAGCCTTGGCTGGCCTTTGGGGGGGAAGGACGGCGCCTGAGCGCGCGGCGGAAGGCTCAAATTCGGCCCTCCCTCTGCGCGGCTCCGCCTAAGTGCCGCCGTGGCTAAGTGGTATAGCGACTCCTTGGTAAGGAGTAGGTCGCGAGTTCAATTCTCGTCGGCGGCTCTCCTATTCTCTCTCGCCCGCGGAGCTTGGCCGGCGGGCACCGCGCGGCTCGCGGGGAGGTGCGCGGTCCCCAGAGATCAAGTCATCAAGAAGGCCCGACTCCGCGGGCCCCATTCGGAAAACAGTGCGCCGGTCAAGGAGCGGGTCGCTTGCTCCGTGCTGAAGGCGAGGCTTATGGAGCTCCGGCATCAGCGCCGCCAGCCTGATGACCTGGTCCGCGATCATCTCGACGGTCCCTCCCTGGGTAAGGTCCCTCCCCGACACACGTGAGAGCTTGCGCTGTGCGCGCTTGAGGTTCCGCTTCTGCGCGGGCGTGACGCGAATCCAGGGCATCGAAGGAGGAGACCCGCGACTCCTATTCAGAGCTTTGCCCGGTCGGCACGGGAGGTGCGCGAGGGCAACGCGTCGCACTGTCTCATCAGCGTCTCGATTGGGGGCTTCGCACACTCGCAACCAAGCCGCTCCGCGCGAGTTCAAATCTCCCCCTCGGCACTTTTTCATGCTATAGTACCCGGCCGTCTGCGGTTGGGCCCCCAGCACCGCGGCGGTAGGGCAGGGCCCTCTTCCGCCGACCCCTGGTCAATGCTTATATGGGAGACAATTCTTAGTATAGTTTTGCCAATAAAGTAAGACTATGCTTGCGCGGACGTGCTCTTGGTAAAGGAAAGTTGACTATGGCCGAATCCCCCAAGAACCGCATCGGAACGTATCGCAATCGGCGGTCCGGTGTTGCGGCGTTTCACATTGAGACCCGGCCCGAGGACCTGCGCTTGGACCTCACGGACGAGCTCATCCTCTCCGTAGACCGGGCAACGCACGCTGTTGGGAAGCTCGTTGGATCCGCTGGACTGCTCCCGAACCCGGAGCAGTTTGTCTACATGTACCTCCGCCTTGAAGCTGTCCTGTCGTCGCGAATTGAGGGCACGCAAGCCTCGCTCATGGACCTCCTCCAATTCGAACAGGAATGGGTGGACCGCGAACGGGTCGATGACATTACGCAGGTGGCCAATCACCTGAAACTTCTGCGGACGCTCGAGCGGCGCGGACGGCGATCGCCGCTCACCGTGGAGGAGCTTGAGAAGGCGCACCAGACGCTGCTTTCGGGCACGCGGGGGGCCCCATCGCTTGGCAAGCTGCGAACGGTTCAGAATTGGATTGGTGCGGGAGGTCCGATCGAGGAAGCCAGTTTCGTCCCGCCCCCGCCCGAGGAGGTTCGGCCGGCGATGAACGATCTCGTGACTTTCGTCAACGACGATCGCCGGTACCCGCCGATTGTGCGCGCAGGCCTCGCGCACGCGTACTTTGAAACCATCCACCCGTTCGTCGACGGAAACGGCCGCATTGGCCGTTACCTCATTCATTTCATCCTCTGGAAGGCCGGGCTCATGGAACGCCCGATTCTGTATCTTTCGCATTACTTCCGGGCAAACCAAAGCGAATACTATCGCCGGCTCCAAGGCACTCGCGAGGCCGGCGGCCTGGAGGCCTTCTGCCTCTACCTCGCCAAAGGCACCGGCGAAGTCGCGTCCGAGGCCTACGAACGGTCGCAACGCGTAATCAAAGTGCGCACCGACCTGGAACGGACCATCCAAACCAAGCTTGGTCGACGCACCGCGTCCGGCCTGGTCGTCCTCGGGGCAATGTACGGTCATCCCATCGCGGATGTCCGGCGGGTGTGCGAGTGGACGGGCTCCTCGCGGGCGGCGGCCAACTCGTTGGTCCAGGAGATGGAGAGTGCGGGGGTCCTCGTCGAACTCACGGGTCAGGCCCGGAACCGGCGCTTTGCGCTCGGCAAGTACCTCGACCTCTTCACTGTAATGGAGGAATAGGTGGCGGACGCGCGTCTCCGTCCGGTGACTCTCTACGAGGGATCTACCGGCAAACCCGCGTCCAAATCTCCCCCTCGGCACCTCGCTTTCAGTACGTTTCGACCGCCAGGCCGGGCATCGTGGAAAAGGCCCCGTCGCGGGTTAGCAGGATCTTGCGATGAAGCCGCGCGGAGGCCGCCACAATCAGGTCCGAGGCGGCGGGGCGCTCGCCCCGGCGCATGAGTTCGGCGCCCAATTCGCCGGCCTCCGCACCGACGGCGGCGTCGGCCGGCAGCACTTCGAGGCCGGCCATCAACTCAAGGGTCTTTCGCAAGTAGCCCCCGCCCGCGAAATGCGCCCCCATGAGGACCTCCGCCATTGCCGGTACCGAGATGCTGAGGCGCTCGCCGGACACCTCGAGTTCGGCGGCCTTTCGGGCTGCCGCGGGGTCGCCGGCAAGCAGGTCGACGACGAAGCTCGCGTCGAGGCAGCGCATCGTCAACCCCTCGCGCGCTTAACGAGGCGCGCCAGCTTCTTGCGGTCACGCTCGCGACCGACCCGGATCGCCTCACGAATCCTCGCTAGGTCCTCCCGCGGCATGTCCTTCCACGCCCCCGCAAAACTCGTGAGAGGTTGGGTGGACCCCCGCAAGCGCATCACCACGTCGCTGAACGTTTCCCCCGGCTTCTTCTCCTTGCGCAGGAACTCGTAGGCCTCCTCACGCAGCACGACGGTCTTGGACGTCATGGGACTCAATGTAGGCACTACATTCATTCAATTTAGACGTGCCGCTTAAGGCCCGAGGGGCGCGGCTCCCGCCAAGGACCGGGCACGGCCGAGCCGAAACCGTGCTCCCGGCCGGGCAGGAACCCCGCGAGGGGCGCCCTCCCTCAGTAGGTTTCCACGGCGAGCCCCGTTATGCGGCCAAATCCCTCATCCCGGGTCAGCACCGTCAGCCCCGCGCCTTTGGCCGCGGCCGCGACGAGCAGATCCGGCAATGCGAGGGGCGTTCCGCGGCGCAACAGCTCGGCCCCGATGCGCGCGGCCTCGAGGGCGACGCCGGTGTCAACAGCCATGACCGTGACCGTTTCGAGAATCTTGAGGGCCCGCTTCAGGTTCTCCCCGCCCGCAAAATAGGCACCGAGCATTACCTCGGAAAGCGCCGGCGCGGCAATGGATCCCGACTCGCCTGCCTCCTCCATTCGCACCGCCTTGGCCCTCGCGCCCTCGTCTCCCTTCACGAGGTCCACGACGAAACTCGAATCGAGCGCGTACAAGGGTCACTCGCTCCTCTTGAGGAGCCGGCGCTGCCGCCGCAAGTCGGCCTCGCGGCTTAAGCGGCGCCACTGCTGGAACCGGTCGAAGTCCTCGGCCGGGTAGTCCTTCCAGATTCCCGCGAGGTCCGTGAGAGGGCGCCGCTTGGCGGTCACGCGCTTCACGACCTCGCTGAAGCTCTCGCCGGGCTTCTTCAGGCGCTTCAGGCGGTCGTAGGCTTCCTGGTCGAGGGCGACCATCTTGGCGGCCACAGTCTCACTTTAGCATCTATATATACCATATAAAGACTTGTCGGCGAGGGGCTCCAGACTTGCGCGCGGCCTGGAGCCTCGCAGTCGCACTTCCAGTTACGACTCGCTTGGAACCTGACGGCGCGCGGCGGTGCGCGCTCACCCCGCGCAGCACCTAGGGCTTTCCCAGTACTCGAGCCCAAGCTTCACGAGCGTCGCGTCCGTCGAGGTGATCCCGTACATCGACCCGTCGCCCGTGCGGTTTGCGGTGAGGATCTGCTCGCCGTCCACGACGAGCGTGAGGACGCAGTCGCAGAGGATCTGGCGCGTCTCGGCGGCCCGGCCAATCCCCGGGACGAGGGGAATCAAAGGGCCCGCGAGCTTTACGCGCACCCGGCGCTTCGAAGCCCGGTCGAGTGCGTCTTCGACAGCCCGCAGGACTGGCTCCTCGCTCGTGAGCACCACGACCACGCGGCGGGCCGACGCGATCATCGAGGAGGCGCGCGCAAACACATTGGGCTGCCCTTTCACCACGTAAGCGAGGTCCGTGGTGGGCGCCTGCGCGCCCGCCTGGAGGGGCTCGAGCAGCGAGGCGACGCGCGTGACGGCCGCGCGCTCGCGTTCGTGCTTCGCCTCGATGAGGCGCTTGAGGCGCGCCTCAACCTCCTTCGCGCGGCCCACGCGGTAGAGCTTGGGCTTGCCGGCCTGGACCTCGAGGAGACCGCGGTCGACGAGTTCGCCAAGCGCGTAGTAGATCTTGGAGTCGGGGATGCCGGTCTTGAGCACGAGGTCACCTGCGGTCGTCTGGCTGCTCCCGAGAGCCGCGCAGAACACCTGCGCTGCGTAACCGGTGAGCCCCAGGTCGCGAAGGGTCGCCTCGATCTCGCCAAGCGTGGGAACCGCGGCCTCATGGAGGAGCGCGTTCGCACGGGCCTTGACTTCCGTCATCGGGGAGGAGTAGGCAGGGAACCTATTTAGACTTGACTACTAACTGCAGTAGTAGAGAATATGAGAGCCGTGCCGAGCGTCGCCGCCGAGATCGAGAGGGCCCTTGTCCGTGAACGCTACGCGAAGGCCGCCGCCGAAGGAGGCTGCTGCGATGACGAGTGCTGCCCCGTAAGCGAGCTCCCTGTTACGGCCGGGGTCCCCGCGGGGGCCGACCTCGGCCTCTCGAGCGGCCACCCGGTCTCGCTCGCTGGCCTCAAGCCGGGCGAGAGGGTCGTCGACCTCGGCAGCGGCGCAGGCGTGGACGTCTTCCTCGCCGCTCGCGAGGTGATGCCCGGCGGCCGGGTGATCGGCGTGGACATGACGCCCGAGATGCTCGCGCGGGCGCGCCAGCTCGCGAACGAGAACCACATCGAAGGCGTGGAGTTCCGCGAGGGGATCATCGAAAGGCTGCCGCTTGCCGACGGTGAGGTGGATGTGGTCCTTTCGAACTGCGTCGTGAACCTCTCCCCCGACAAGGGCGCCGTCTTCCGCGAGGCCTTCCGCGTCCTCAAGCCCGGCGGCCGGCTCGTGATCTCCGACATCGTGAAGGAGCGCGAGTTCGCGCTTGCCGGGCCAAGCTGCGGGTGCATCGAAGGGGCCATGCTACGCGGGCGCTACTTCCAGGCGATCGAGCAAGCGGGCTTTGCCGACCTCGAGGTCATCGAGGAGCGCCCCTGGCACAGGGTCGCAGGCGAGACGCTTGCCTGCGCGGTGACCCTTCGCGCGTGGAAGCGCGCAGCGAAGCCGTAAGGAGTGGCGCGCGTCGGCCCGTCATCCGTCGGGGCCGCCCTTCGCCACGAGCCCGAGGGCGGCTTCGCGGAGGAGCTCGACGAGTTCCCCCACCTCCACGATCCGGAGGCGCTCGTCCGTGCTCGTGTCGGTGAACGCGGACGAGTAGACGAGGGCCCGCTCGGCCCCCTGTTCGTCCAGGAAGTCCCTCGCCGCAAAGAGCGTGCGCTCGCTCGGGAACTCGCGCCAGGCCGTCGTGACGACGAGGGTGCGCGCCCCGTCCTTTGCCGCGAGGAACCCGAAGGGCGGCGGCGGGGAGCCGGGGGGGTCCACGGTGAAGCCGCGCGCCTTGAAGGACGCGCGGACGAGGGCTTCGAGGTCCGAGTGCGCAAGCGCATCCGGGTCGGCAAGCCAGATCCCGACGCGCGCCTCGGCAAGCGCGCGCTCGTACTGGCCGAGGCGGTAGAGCTCCTCGCCGTCGCGCACCCGGTCGCGCACCTCGGCGGCGCGGTCGAACTCGGGGCGGTCGGCGAGGAATTCTTTAAGCGCTTGGATCTCGGCGGCCGCGCGGCGCGCCCCCGGCGACACCTCGCGCAGGCGCGCGACCGCGCGCTCCGCCGCCTGGAGGCCCTCGAGGAAGCGCCCGTCCCCCGCGGCGGCGCGCGCGGACTCGAGGTCGGCCGCCGCCGCCGCGTCCTCGACGCCCTGCCTCCGGTTTGCCTCGAGGGATCGCTCCGCCGCGGCGATGAGGTCGTGGACCCGAGGGTAGGCCTCGAGAGTAGCCTCCGCGGCGACGAGGGCTTTTTCGGCTCCGCCAAGGTCGCCGCCCGAACGGCGGCGTTCCGCCTCGTCCAGCGAAGCGGCGGCAGGCCCCGTGAATTTCCCTTCGGCGGCCAAGCGGAGGCTCTGGCCCCTCGCCGCCTCGATCCGCCCGGCAATCTTGCGGGCGTGGGAAAGGCCTCCATCAATCTCGTCGAGCGCCTTTGCCGCGCTCTCCGACTGGCCGCGCCTGAGGAGCGCGCCCGCCTCGTCGAGCGAGGCGCGCCAGTCCTTGGAGGCGCGCAGCGCGGGGTCCGAGGCCGCAAAGCGGCGCGCCGCCTCGAGGCGCGCGACAAGCGCTCCTGCCCTCTCCCTCGACCGGCCAAACTCGGCCCAAGTCGCCGCGCCCCAGGCCGCGATGGAGATGCCGAGCGCGAGCCCCGCGAGCGAGACCACGGAGGCGCCCGGCGGCGAGGTCTTTCCCGCGTGCGACCAACGGTGGCCGGTGTCCGGCCCTTGCGCCTCGCTCTCCCCCGCGTGGAGCGCGACGAGCCGCACCCAGTCGCCCACGCGCCCCGTCGTCGGGTCGTAGCCGGTCACATTGAACCGCACCACGGATCCCTCGAGGCGGACGAGCCGGTAGGGGAACGCCAGGAATTCCGACGGGGAGATTTCCACGACGCGGCCGTCCAGGATGAGCGTCGATCCGTTGGCGACGCCCGCGTACCGGCCGCGCTCGAGCGCGTCAAAGTCCGCGGCCGTGTACACGGGGCAGTCGCAAGGCGGCGCCGGCGCTCGCGCGGGAAGAAGGACGGCGGCGGCGACGATTAGGACCCCGATTGCGAGCGGCAGGGGCCCCAGGAGTTCGCTTCGCATAAGGGGGGTGCGCCCGACGCCTAAGCGCCGGGCATTTGCATAAAGGTCGCGTGGGCCCCGCGCTACCGGGGGCGCATCTGGAGGCGCCCGAGCCCGAGGGCGGCCGCCACGCGCGAGGGGGCGCGTACGCGGGCCCCTTGGGCCGCGGCCGAACCCGAAGACACGGCGACGACGCCCGCGCCGACCGCGATGAAGAGAGAGGCCGCAGCGAACACCTGGAGGTAGGGGAAGTGCTGCGCGAGCAGCCCCCCGAGGAACGAGCCCGCAATCGAACCTGCGCCGATCGCGGCGTTGTAAAGCCCCATGACCTGCGCCTTGGCGTCGGGGGGCGCGAGCCGCGCAGCGACCACCGACCCGCCGACGTTGATGAACGCCCACGAAGCTCCGGCGAGCGCGTTGAGCCCCATGAGCAGGAGGATGAGCGCCGCCGACCCGGGCGCGAACACAAGCAGCGCGAGCGCGAAGGCGGGGTACGCGGCGATGCGGACGGCCGAGGCCGCAACAAGGATCGAGGCCGGCGAACCGCGCTCGCATCGCCTTCCGGCCGGATAGTAGAGAGCGGCCGCAAGCGCCGAGCTTGCCAGGTAGACCCAGAAGACGAGCGCCTGGGGCAGGCTGGCCTCCTCGAGCAGGAACACGGGTAGGGGCGCATTGAACACGAGGAACCCGGTGAAGAGCAGGAAAATTCCGGCGCTGTAGGCGCCGATCGGGCCCCGCCCGTGCCTGCGGAGGGACGCAAACGAGAAGGAGGGCAGGTTGTGCAGCCGCCCGAGGAAGAGGCGGCGCTTTTCGAGGATCGAGTGGCCGAGGTGCGCGAGCGCATCGATCGCGGCAGCCCGGTCGACGCGGCGGTGCCCCTCGCGGATCGAGACAGCGCCGAGGACCGCTGACGCGGCCGAAAGCGCCGCGCAGAGGGCGAACATGAGTTGAAGCGCGGGGCCCTCCCCGAGCTGCGCGGGCATCCAGAGGAACCAGACCGCGCCGAGAAGGAGCCCGCCCACGAACGCCGCGCCTGTAACTTCCGCGAAGCGCCCGATCTGGCGCGCCCACTCCGCGGTCTTGAAGTTCTCCATGATGAGAACGGAAGAGGTGGCGGCTCCGGCGGCCTGGAGGAAGCCCAGGAGCGCGTTGGCGGCAAGGTAGACCAGCAAGCTCGAGGTTAGCGCCATCAGGGGCAGGGTGACGGCAAAGGAGGCAAGCCCGACGATCACGAAGGCGCGCCGCCGGTGCAGCTTGTCCGATAGGCGGCCCCAGAAGACGGCGCCCGGCACCGCCGCGAGAGAGGCGGCGACGAACACGAGCCCGACCTCGAAGACGGACGCGTGAAGGACGATGAGCATGTAGAGGGGGATGAGCGGGGAGCTCGCGCCGTTCGCGATGTTCGCGGGGACAAAGGCAAAGAACCATCGCGGCGGCGCCGCGGGGCGCTTACGCTCAAGCGTTGGGCTCGACATCCCATCCCGCGTTGCGGAACCTGAACCTCGGCAAAATAGGTTTGGAAAGGGACGCGGGCGCCCGCGGGACGCGAGGACTTATCGCGGGGCGGGCCATGCTGGCTCACCGATGAGGGGCCGCGAGCGCAGCCGGAGTCGAGGGTCGCCAAGGCGTCAAGGCGGCGGGCCGGACCGGCCCCGGATGCGAGACCGAGACTCCAACGCACACCGGCGCCCGCGAGATCACGTCCCTGCGGGGAGGCCCCACCGCGCCGCCGAGACCACGGGTCCCTCGTTCGTCGAGGGCCGCCGCGCGGTCCTCGAAGCGCTCCGGGCGGGCGCCGAGGTGAGCCACCTGCGGGTCGCGGCGTCGGCCGAGCCCTCGCGTGTGCTGGACGAGGTGGTCGAGGAAGCGCGCCAGCGGCGCCTCTTCGTCGAGCGCGTTCCTTCGGAAGTCCTCGACGCCCTTTCGGAGACGGGGCGGCACCAAGGCGTGATCGCGGACGTGCGCTTGCCGGAGGCCCTCTCGGTCGAAGGGCTCTATGAAAAGGCCTGCCAGGGCGGGCGCGAGCCTTTCCTCGTGGTCCTCGACGGCGTGGAGGACCCGCAGAACCTCGGGGCGATCGCGCGCTCCGCGGAGGCTGCCGGCGCGCACGGGCTCATCGTCCCGATCCGGAACGCCGCGGGGATCTCGCCGGGGTCGCTGCGCGCCTCGGCAGGGGCGCTCCTGCTCCTTCCCGTGGCGGAAGCGCCGAACACCGCGCGCGCCCTCGAGTGGCTCAAAGGGAAGGGCGTATGGGTCGCCGGCGCCGACCCCGAAGGTGGCCGCCCCTACCACGAGGCGAGCCTTACGGGCCCCCTCGCTCTCGTGATCGGGGGGGAAGCGCGCGGCCTCCACCGCCTCGTGCGCGAGCGCTGCGACTTCCTCGTCTCGATCCCCCTCAAGGGGCGCGTCGAGTCCCTGAACGCTTCGGCGGCGGCGGCCATCCTCCTCTTCGAGGCAGCACGCCAGCGGCCGGGGCCTGGACAAAAACCGCACAAAAACGGCTAAATAAGCCGCGGGCGCGTGGCTTAGCGCTGGCCTGCACGCGAAACGGCTAGGGGGAACCCCAGAGACCATGCGGCGCGCAACGATGGGCTGCAAGGCGGCCGCCCTCACCCTTGCCCTCCTCGTCCCCAGCCTGCCCCCGGCCGGGGCCGCCGCCGACCCACTCGACCCCAACAACTGCCTCTATCCTCTGGGCCCCGCGGCCGAAAATGGCCGCTTCGCCGTGTTCTCGACCGGAGAGGACCCGGAGCGCGCGATTATCGACGGCTCCTTCAGCGGGTCGACCAAAACCTACCTCACCGTCGTGCCGGTCTGGGACACCCTTTACGCGGTTTACGACGGGCGCTTCCGCCTGGGCGACGGCGGTCCGGGGCAGCAGGGCGGCTCGAAGCACAACATCCACGTGAAGGCGTGGGGGCTTAAGGGGTGGAACAGCACCGTCGAGTACCCGTCCAACCAGGACGTGAAGAATGCGACGCCGGAGGGCAACAACGTCAACCCGCACGCCGCGGCGTTCAAGGACCAGCTCTGGGTTGCCTTCTCGCGCGAGTCGACCTTCAACCTCGCAACGATCGGGACGCCGATCGTCATGCGGGGACGCGCGGCCGATGGGACGTGGGGCCCGTTCCTCAACGTCACGGAGCCCCTGCCCGAGAGCCAAAACCAGATCCCGAACCTCATCCCGGTCGGCGACCGGCTGCTCATCGTGTGGGTCCACTACGACTTGGTCTCCCATATCGGCGACACGGTCATCCAGGGCCGGTTCTTCGACGGCGCGTCCTTCGGGCCCGTCTTCAACATCTCCCGTTCCGAGGACGGCTTTGCGGACAACTACTTCACGCTCGCAACCGACGGGCAGCGCGCCGCCGTCGCCTGGGTGTCCCAGGACCTCTCGCGCACGGCCGGCAGCCAGGCGCCCAAGTTCGCGCTTTTCGACGGCGCCCTCTGGCGCCCTGAGGTCGAGCTTTGGTCGCAAAACGGCGCCTTGAGCTACGCGGCGTCGGCGGGGTTCTTTGGGGGAAAGCTCTACCTCGCCTTCGACACGACCGACGAGCGCCTGAGCGTGCAGGGCGACTACGACCTCTTCCTCCGGGTCGCCGACTTGGAGACCTTGGCGCTCTCGGAGGTCGTGCCGCTTAGCGACGCGCAGGGCCTCGGCGACGACTACCAGGCAGACTTCGCCGCCTTCAACGGCCGGCTCCACCTCGTGTGGGTATCGGGCGACGACCAGGTAGCGGCCGGGCCCGACCTCGACCTCGTCTACCGGACCTTTGACGGGACGGCGTGGAGCCCGCCGCGCGACCTTACGGCCGACCAGCGCTACGAGAACGACGAGCAGATCGCCGAGTTCATCGTCCACGAGGGCGCCCTCCAGCTCTACTGGATCACGTATGTGAAGCCGCCGGGGTCCACGACGAAGGACCAGCGGGTCGCCACCCTTCTGGTCGAGCGGGGGCCGCGCTGGTGGGACGGGCTCGAGGCCTCCGTGGACTACGGGGCGCCCCCGGCTGACGGGGCAAACGTGACCGCGCGCATCACGGTGCGCAGCGCATCGGGCGCGCCCGTCGACTCCCCGTGGTTCTCGGCGCGCCTCGCGAACGGGTCGTGGCAGCGGCTCGAGGGGGCTTCGGGCAACTACTCGCTGAACTTCACCTACAACGCCTCGCTCGTCGAGCCGTTCAAGGTGCTCGCCTGCGGCAAGCCGATCAGCGTGAAGGAGGCGGCGGGCGCGCCGCCCTCGCAGGCCCCAGGCGGGACAGCCTCGCCGGCGCTCGTGGCCGCCGGCGCGCTCGGCGTGGCGGCCGCGGGGGGTCTTGTGTTCGCCTTTGCTCGTACGCGGCGTCGGGAAGAAGGTTGATCCAGCGGCGGGCCGCTTGAGGACGGAGGTGGGCCGGTGCATCGCGCGGGCGGGCCGGCGGGCGG
>Ga0209342_10003827_pt1 | contig 15768 bp, 11 predicted proteins | sample RifCSP16_2_FD_184023 | JGI IMG/M metagenome (GOLD analysis project Ga0209342, IMG submission 184023) | Soil microbial communities from Rifle, Colorado - Rifle CSP2_sed 16_2 (SPAdes) (version 2) | ecosystem: Environmental > Terrestrial > Deep subsurface > Rock core/Sediment | place: Rifle... | reverse complement strand
AAAAGAAGTCGGAGTTGCACCTGCCGCTATTTTAGTAAAAAGAAAAGTTATCCATAAGATCGGAATGTTTGACCCTATTTACTTCGCGACTTATGAAGATACGGATTTTTGTTTTCGGGCAAAAAAGGAAGGATTTTTAACTTATTATGCTCCAAACGCAAAAGCATTTCACAAAATTCCTTATAACAAAAAGAAAGCAGAAACGAGGCTGTTGGGGAGAACTTATTGGATTGCCAGAAACAGGGTTGTTTTCATGAATCGTTACGGTAAATTTATTACTATTTTTTGGTTTTTCGAACCTATTTATTTTTTATACTATGTAATATTAGCCGTCAGATATAGAAAATTTAAAGCAATTTACGATTTTGTAAGAGGTACTACAGATGGTATATTGTCAAAATGAACATATTTAAAGATACCCCATTTTCGTACTATTGGATTATTAAAAGAATAATTGGAGATAATGTAGAAACTATTTTGGATTTGGGTTGTGGTGATGGGACTTTGATGGAGTCTTTACTGGACGGTGAGGATTGGGAGATAACCGGAGTAGAACTTCATCAGGAAACCTATAAAAAAGCCAAGCAGAAAGGAATTTATAAGGATGTTTATAACACGGACGTAGTTAATTTGAACAGAAAAATTAAAAGTAAAAAATATGAGGTGGTTTTTTCTTCGCAAATATTAGAGCACTTAAGTAAGCGTAATGGTAGAAAGGCTTTGGAAGTTTGGGAAAGGCTGGCGAGTAAAAAATTAATAATCACCACACCAGTTGGCTTTGTTGAGTTTGATCCGATTGAAAAAAAAGAAGATAATAACCCTCTTCAAAAACATTTATCAGGGTGGGAGCCAGAAGAATTAAGACAGCTTGGATTTAAAGTTTATGGCCAAGGTCTAAAATTAATTTACGGAAAACATGGACTTGCGAGGTTAAACCCCCCCCTTTTTTTACTATGGAGTGCACTTGGGTTGATTTTCAGCCCATTGGTTTATTTTTTCCCACGACTCGGAACATATATGTTTGCAGCGAAAGTGATTAATTGACTAAAGAAATGTTAAAACTTTTATTTCCTCCAAGTTATTTACCGTTTACTTACCCTTGGATAATAAAAAAGCTAATAAAAAAGGGTTCTTCTTTATTGGACGTCGGATGTGGGGATGGTGAGTTTATGACACATATAAGTAAAGGAGATTCCTCGATTAAGTTATACGGAGTTGATCTTTTTACGCCATATGTCACTAAAGCAAAAAAAACGAACAGTTATAGAAAAATATATAGGAAAGATGTACGCAGGATCAAATTTCCTAATAAAAGTTTTGATATTGTTATGGCATCACAAGTGATTGAACATTTGAAAAAGAAAGAGTCTTTATCCCTTATTAAGAAAATGGAAAATATAGCGATTTGGAAAGTAATTGTTGGCACGCCAAACGGCTATTTTCCAAGAGGAATATATGAGCGCAATGATTTACAAAAACATAAGTCATATTGGTATGTTAAAGATTTTAATAAATTAGGTTATAAGACATTCGGACAGGGGTTAAAGTTTATTTACGGAAAAAAGGGGCTCGTAAACTCTTATATAGGAAGACTGTTGCCCATTAGGTTAATATTATTTGTGATATCTTATATATTATCGCCGGTTACTTATTATTTTCCTGAATATTCGGCACATTTAATTGCGGTTAAAGAAGTCAGCTAAGTCTTTGTTAAAACAATAGTCACGAACATCGCCAAGATACCGTTGAGTGGTGATAGTAATGTTTCAAATGATAAAACAAATCTATATAGAAAGTTTGGTAAAATTTGTGGTAAGGTAAATCCACCGCTTATTAGATATCTGATAGGGGTATGTGGTTCAAAGGTTGTTAAATTTAGTTTCGGAAATTTATTCTCAAATGAACTCCTGTCTCTTCTAAAAATTATCCAAGGTAAAGCTCCATTGGCCCCCGATAAACTTCCTTTTATTGTAGTTTTCCACTTGGCGTTTGGATTAAAGGTCTCATGGTGGAAGTTTTTATAAATAAAACGACTCCATAATGAGTTGTAAGGTTCTATCATTATTATCTTCCCTTTAGCCTTTAAGCATCTTGAAAATTCAGAAAGGGCTTTTTCTGGATTTTTGATGTGATGGAAAGTGTTAAGCATGAAAAAGGCAGAAATGGAATTATTTTTAAAAGGCATTTTTTCGGCAGAAAAAGTCATATCGCAGTTTGGCAGTTTCATTACGTCGGAGGTAATAACTTCTGGAATAACTTCTTTTAAAAACCCCGCCCCAGAACCTATTTCAACTTTTTTTCCGGGAGGAAGAGTTCGGGAATATTCTTTGAAAGTGTTGTAAAAATCCAGGTAAATCTGATAAAGAAATTTCTTATTCTTAATTATTTCAGCTCTTTTTATAGTTGTTTCGGGAGAATCTAAATCGGTCATTTTAAACAAATTTTAAATTTTTAGCGGCAAACCAAACCATTTTTAAAAGCAACCATCCGTGGGTAAAGCGGGAAATATTAGTTTTTCCGTAAGATCTTTCTTTATATCTTATTGGTATTTCAATTATTTTTAAGTTTAATTTAGATGCTCCAAATATTAAATCAAAATCTCCGAACGGATCAAAGTTTCCGAATAATTTTCGATTTTTTTCAATTTTTTGATAGTTTTCTTTAAGGATTACCTTTGTGCCACATAAAGTGTCTTTAATTCTTTGGCCTAGTAAAAATGTAAACGCAGCGCTGAAAAATTTATTTCCCAAGTAGTTGAGGGCTCGCATGGCTTGCGCTTCCATTGGATAAACAAGTCGTGAGCCATTAATTAGATCTCCCTTACCATGTGCTGCTGCTCGGTAAAATTTAGACAGCTCTTTTGGGTCGACTGTCAAATCTGCATCCAAAGTAATCAAGAGTTCATTTTTTGCCTTAGAGAAGCCAAGCCTAACTGCATCTCCTTTACCTTTACCCCTTTGTTTATAAAGACTCACCTTAAAGGGGCCTTTATATCTTCCGATTTCATTTTTTATAACATTATAAGTCTTATCATTCGAGTGGCCTTCGACAAAAATAATTTCAATATTTCTGGCAAATTTAGGAATTTTTTTCAAGACTCCTCGCATATTTCCTTCCTCATTTCTTGCCGGTATTATCAAGGAGACGCTGAAGTTTTTTTGGATTTTTTGTGGTTTATAGATACTCCAGTTTGTAAGGCAGAATGAGTTGATGATAGGAAGAGGAGCGATAAATTTGTTTATAAAATCCGAAAGAGCTGGAATTTTGTATGGAACAAGAAACCTGTTTCCCGATTTAATCTTTTCAAAACCCTCAAGGTAAAAGAAATTATCTATATCTGCCTCCGTTAACCAATTGGGCTCTCTTGATTGCGGTAGTTTTAATCCTAACTTTTCACCTAGATCTAAAAGTGGTTTCCAAAAGAAATTGAAATAAGTTACAACAACGCGCGTATTTTCATTAGTAACCTTTTTAAGTTCTTTTATTAAATTTTGGACGTTGTCGGTTTCGTTTAACGTGTTTGAAAGTATGATACAGTCAAACTTGTCTTTTCCTCTTATACTCGCATTTTTAGACACTCCAAATTTGACCTTATTTTTGAGACTTGCTAGAAGCTCTCCACCTCTTGGTTCAATTTCCAAAACAGATGCGTCTTTTGGAACAAGATTCTTAATTAATTTTTGAATATCTTTGTGATAATAATTATTAAGTTTATAAAACTTTTTCCACAATTTTAGAGAAATAGTTTCTTGTGCTACCATTTGTTTTGGATTATATTACATTAAAAGCCATGAAGAAACTGAAACATTTCTTAAGTATAACCGATTTAGGTAAAGACGATTTAGTGAACGTTCTGGGTTTTGCGATTAAACTTAAAAATACTTCATTTTCAAAACAATCGATTCTTGTTAAAAATAAAACAATGGCTATGATTTTTGAAAAGCCATCACTTAGGACACGAGTCTCCTTCGAGGCGGGCATGACCCAGCTTGGTGGACATGCTATTTATCTTGCCCCTTCGGATATCGGATTAGGGAAAAGAGAGCCGATTAAAGACGTTAGTCGCGTGCTTTCAAGAATGGTTGATGTGGTAATGGCCAGAACTTTTTTACATTCTACAATAACTGAACTTGCAAAGTATTCGGACGTTCCTGTTATAAATGCGCTTTCAGATCTTGAACATCCATGCCAAATATTGGCTGATCTTTTGACAATGATGGAAAAAAAGAAAAAGTTTCGTGGGTTGAAGTTAACATTTGTTGGGGACGGAGAAAATAATGTTACCCATTCCCTTGCGCTTGCTTCAGGAATTTTAGGAATAAATTTTAGTGTTGCAGCACCAAAAGGATATTGGATGAAAAAGGAAATAAGTAACAATGTAAAGAAACTTGCAAAAAAAACTAAAGTAACAATTTTAGAAACCGATAACCCCGAGGAAGCAGCAAAAGAAGCAGATGTCGTTTATACCGATACATGGGTGAGCATGGGAGACGAGTCGGAAAAGAAAAAAAGGCTTGAGATATTTAAAAATTATCAGGTTGATAATAAATTAATGAAACTTGCAAAAAAAGATGCCATTTTTATGCATGATATGCCTGCTTATCGTGGAAACGAGGTTACAACCGAGGTGATTGATGGACCAAGGTCTGTAGTAATTGATCAGGCTGAAAATAGACTTCATGCGCAAAAAGCTTTAATCTGCTATTTATTGGATGCAAAATTAAGATGATTATTTTAGGAATAAATGCTTCTCATTGTGCAACAGCCGCTCTTTTAAAAGACGGAAAAATTCTTTCTTGCATAAGCGAAGAAAGATTAACGGGTGTTAAAAACCAGTCGGGCCTTCCGATTAAAGCAATAGAAAAAGCCTTAACAGAATCTAGATTGAAGTCGTCGGATGTAGATAAAGTTGCTTTTAGTTTTGAAGATATGGCCATAAATTCAGGCTTTTCTGTGTTAGGTGGAGATGAAGGGAAAAATAAAATAACATTGGGGTCAGTTGTCTGGTATGCAAAAGAGTGGCTATTAGCAAATATTAATTTCACAAGATACATTTATCCTGTAGTCCAAAAAATTTTTTATACATACTTTGTATTTCCCCAACTTAAGGAAAGATTACTTGAGAAATTCGAAAAGGAGACAAAAATTAGTAAAGAAAAAGTAGAGTTTGTTGACCATCACAATGCCCACGCTTACAGCGCTTATTTCGGATCTCCTAATTACTGGAAAGGCAAAAGACTTATCTTGACACTTGATGCTATGGGAGATAATGCATGCGCTACGGTTTCCATAGGAGACAAGGAAGTAATAAAAAGGATAGCTACGACACCTTTCGGAAATTCAATAGGTGACTTGTATGCTTATGTTACACACTATTTGGGAATGAAAATGGGAGAGCACGAGTATAAGGTTATGGGTATGGCGCCTTATGCAAACGAAAAATATGTTGACAAAGTTTATCAAAAAATAAAAGACTGGATTTGGGTGAATAAAAATTTAACGTTTGGAACTAAAGTATTTTCTCATGTTTTTTATAAACTTCTTGATAAACCCTTTAAAAACGAACGCTTTGATAATATTTCAGGCGCAATTCAGAAATTGACTGAGGAGGTAATGACAGAGTGGGCTAAAACGACGGTTCAAAAGACTAAAGTTCAAGATGTTGTTTGTGCTGGAGGAGTTTTTATGAACGTTAAAGCTAACGAAAAAATCGGAGAGTTATCTGAAGTGAAATCACTTTTTGTTTTCCCGAGTTGCGGCGACGAGTCAACTTCGATAGGAGCAGCTTACTTTGTGTATCAACAAAATCGCTACTCCGATAAAAACCTTCCAAGGATAGAACCTGTTGAGGGCCTTTATTTCGGCCCCGGGTTTAGTACTGAAATTATTTTAAAAGAACTTTCTAAGAAAAAATATAAAAATTACAAAGTTGAAAAGATAAAAGACATGGAAAAGGGAATTGCAAAACTGATTTCAGAAAGAAAAATTGTTGCAAGGTTTGCGGGCAGAATGGAATGGGGTGCTAGAGCACTTGGAAATCGGTCGATTCTAACCCATCCGCAAAATTTAGAAGGAGTGAGGGATATAAACGAGCAGATTAAAAGCAGAGATTTTTGGATGCCTTTTGCGCCCTCAATTTTGAGTGAGAAAATGGATAAATATGTTATTAATCAAAAGAGAATTCCCGGACCTTATATGGTTTTGGCTTATGAAACTACTGATGAGGGAAAAGAAAAGTTAAGAGCAGCGATTCATCAGTATGATTTTTCTGCAAGGCCCCAGGAAGTTAAAAGGGAACACAATCCAAGTTATCATAAACTTATTTCCGAATTTGAAAAACTGACGGGAATCGGAGCAGTTTTAAATACTTCCTTTAATTTGCACGGCTTTCCAATTGTGTGTACTCCCGAAGATGCTCTTTATGTTTTTGAAAATTCGGGATTAGAATACCTAGTTTTGGAAAACTTCCTGGTAAGCAAATGAGATTTAAGAAATATAATTGGCAACTCTTTGTGGTAATTACCTCGCTTATTCTCGTTACTATTTGGTTCAGAGAAAAAAATTTACTTGGGGCTGCAGAGTCCGCACTACCCTTTTATGATCTCCAGATAGAATACGAAATGACACGTTGGTCATGGTCTTCCCCGGGTTTAGGCAACACAGCCGGAAATATAACTGCTTCTTTTCCAACCTATTGGTTTTTGTTCCAAATAGAAAAGACAGGAGTACCAGCATATCTTATTGAAGCAGGACTTTTTTGGTTTTTACTTCTTGTTTCCGGTATATCGATAGGTTATTTAAGCAAAGAATTTTTTCCTAAACTGCCTCAAAAATTCATTATTTTAGCTGTTTTCTTTTATTGGTTTAATCCCTTCGTATTAGTAAACGTTTGGAATAGGTTTCTTTATAACCATATGTTTTTTTGGGTTCTTATTCCGCTTGCGTGGTTACTCTTCTTAAAAGGTATTAGGTTAAAGGATGTTCGTTATTCAATATACCTTGCACTCGTTACCGTCATTTTTTCTTATGCTTTGACTTCACCCGCTTTTGTGATACTTTTATGGCTAATATTTTCTTTCACATCTATTTTCCGATTAGTATTTGATAAGGGTATTCGTGTTTTTTTGATTACATATTTTTCCTTGAGTCTATTTTTCTTCGTGACTTTTAATCTATGGTGGTTAAGTCAGGTACTTAGTTTCGTCGGAACTTCTACTTATGATGCCGCAATCTCTAAGTATTTTAGTTCTATCGGAAATTTGTCTACCCTCTATTCGATAAGCGAAAGCTTGGGGAGATTGACCGATTTGGTAAGACTCCTTCACGCTGATTTCATACAAATTGGACCAATTTGGGCAAAATATTATGATGTTTTTGCAGTTAGGGGAATTCAGTTTTTTGCGGTGGGAAGCATTTTTTGGGCGATTTTAAAATTTAAGAAAAACAAAGAAATTCTTTATTTGGGTAGTCTATTTATTATTAGTCTCTTTTTAACCAAAGGAGTTCAAAGCCCTTTTGGTGAACTATTTCAGACAATTTTTCTAAAAAGTACAATCTTTCAGGTTTTTCGAAATCCCTTTGAAAAAATTGGTTTTTTACTCCCACTCTCTTCGTCACTCATTTTTACTTTTGCAGTTTGGAAAATTTCCTCTAAAGCTAAATACACATTTATTTATTTTTTATCTTTAGTGTTTCTAATTGTCGTTTGGGGTTTTCCTTTTTGGTCAGGATTAGTTTTCACAAACATTAAATATTCTGGTAGTAATGAGCTGGAGAGTTATGAAGTAACGGTGCCTTCCTATTACAAAAGCGCAAATAATTTTCTTAAGGAAAATGCAAAAAACAGTCGTTTTATAGCTTTGCCAATAGGAGATGAAGGAATAACACACAGCTGGGAAAAGCCATATAGAGGGGTAGAGCTGACGAGTAGTCTTTTTACAACTCCTGGAATTTCACTTAGAACAACAATTCCCTTTTATAATGATCTATCCGCAGAAATTTCGAAAAATCAACTTTCAAGAAATATAATTAATTTTATCCCTTATACAAACGCCAGCCATATACTTTTGAGAAATGACATTGATTACAAGGAAAGACAAATGGCGAATCCTTCTTCAGTAGAAGCAGTTCTTGGAAAATTAGAAGAAGACAACTTTTTATACAAGAAATTTAGCGAGGGAAAAATTTCAATTTATGAAGTTAGTAAAAATTATTTATGGCCGAAAATTTATTCTACAAAAAATTTACTATTAACAAACGATGCCAAGATTCCTGAGATAACTTCTTTTTCTGATAACTATCCGGAAGAAAAAAATGCATTTTTATATTCTTCCACCCAAAATGGTAACGTTTCCTTTCAGAAATCAATATTTTTTTTCAAAAACATATATTTTCAAAAAGTAAATACACCTCTCCCAAAGGATCTTACGGAAGAAGATTTACTTTCTCGGTTATTTTATGTAAAACACCTTCCGGGGAGTTTTTTTTATCCTCTTGCAAGATTAAAAGAAAAACTTTTGGAAGGCTCCCAGGAAGACTATTTTGGATGGCTAATATATAAAACTGGAATACTCGATAAAAGAGCAATTGAGGTTTATAAACTTAAAAAGGAAGGGAGAAATGAGAAAGCTATTTTGAAGGCGGAAGCAAGTTACAAAAAAGAATTCCAAAATATGGAACCTGAATTTAGTCAGTTTATGGGGGATCGTTCATCTATCGAGGATTTAATAAAAATGTCTCTTTTATACCAATGGATTCTTCTAGATAGGGTCAGTTCGAATGCAGCTAATAATATATCAGAATTTTTAACAGTTTGGGGTATAAAACCTAAGTTTGAGTTGCCGGTTTCCGAGAAAAAGTACGTAATATTTGGCTTTGAATTACCAGAACCCGGAAGCTTTGGAATAAACGCGGACGATTTAGATGAAAATACTTTGTATGTGGATGGTAACCTCTTGACTGAAAAAATATTTTATCTTGAGAAAGGTGAGCACGAAGTGGCTTTTTTCGCAAAAGACAGTTTTACACCGACTAATGTAGTCGAAGAGAAAGAATTTATAGTTTCCGACTCGATAGATAATAGTTGGAATATAAAAATTCCTACTACTCCTACAACCTTCATAGTTTCTTTTGATTATAGATTTGTTGAAGGAGATTCATTCGAAGTTAACTTATTTCAGGATATTGATAGAGATGACTCTCCAATCCTATCGGGTGGAATAAGAAAGGAGAAGATATATCATGGCTGGAAAAGAATGGAGAAAAATTTTACTACAACTCCGGGTGCAACTAAAGGTATTTTGAAAATTTTGCCTACGGAAAAAGTGGTTTGTAAGAAAAATCTGATTTTAATAGACGAATGTTCAGAAAAAAAATCCAGCTTCGAAATTCAAATTAGAAATTTGAGGGTAAGCCATCATGAATTACCGGAAGTGTCGTTGATTGCAGAAAATGGAGCGTTTGATGAAACAAAAACTCAAATAGAGTGGGAAAAGATTAATCCGACTTTGTATAGAGTATTTATTCAAAAAGAGGATAGTGAAAACGAGATGGTTGTTTTTTCCGAGCTTTATAATTCAGGTTGGAAAGCATTTATTGGCGGCGATTCGCAAATTGTCGAAGATAAGCATTTTATGGTTAATGGATATGCAAATGGTTGGCTTACTGATAAGGAGGGAACATATGAGATTGAAATTAAATTTACTCCGGAAGATTATTTCAAGAAAGCTAAGATGATTTCTTTTTTATCAATTGTCGCAGCGGCAATCTTTTTGATCGGACTAGAGATTAGAAAAGTTGTGAAATGAAAAAATTGAAAGCCTTTATATTTGTGTTATATGCCTTGTTTTTCATAACATTGGTTGGGCTCGAAATTTATTGGCGAATTTTAAACTCAAGTATAAGTGTAATGTCTATAATTTATTGGATGGTTTTACCCGGCTGGTTGACAATAGTTATTGAAAAGAAGTTTAAGAGTGACGTTTCGTTTTCTTGGGCATTTGGTCTGTTTTTAATTTCTGCGGTTCTAGCTGTTTTTGGGTTAGGATATTTGGCGGAAATTATTATGAAGATAAGCTTCATCGGGTGGATGATTGGAATAACTCAAGCCTTGATTGAGTATAAGAAGCTAAATGCGGGCAACTAGTATATATATCTTTTCTTCTGGAAAGTTTTCGGGTACGCCTCCTAAATCTTCATAGAATACCCTAAGAGCAGGATCGTTATAAAGAAGTTGTAGTCCGTCTTCTCCATTAAGGGCAAAATAGGCTTGCTTTGAAGTGCCACCCCAAGCTTCGCTGACGAAGGGATATTCCGGATCGTTTGTAAAATATAGTACAGCCCCTTTGGGAAGAGTAGGGTATTTTGTTTTGACTTCATCAATTAATATTCCGGCTAATATTCCCCTTTGCGCAGCCCAGTATGTAGTCCTTCCGAGAACAGCCGAGGTGGATGACAAGAGTGTTAAAGAAGTTAAAAGAGCAAAAAGAAATATGTTTGATAATTTAAGATGGTGCTTTATTAATAAGTTGTAACCGTTAAATATCAGGTACGCAATTATTCCCCAGAAAGCGGGTAAAGAAGGGTATAGATAATGGGTGGATTTGTGAGCGGGTAGAAAAAGTACAGGCAGAATACCGAGTGGGAACCAGGTAATTAAAAACAAAAACTTCTTATCGAATAGTAGATTCTTTTTTTTGAAATAAATAATTATTTTTGCAGTTAAGATTAATATTACGGATACGGTAAATGCCGGAAAGATAGTACGGTAATAATTTCCCCAGTAGCGCATCAGACTCGGGTTTAATTTGAAACTCGGAAGCAGAAAATCAACAAAAGTTTCTGGCAATCCGAGCGCCCAAACCAAATACCATAAAATCGTTTGCAGATTCGTTTTTAAACCGAAAACCATTTGGTATTGAGTTTCAGTTGATGAATAACCGATTACAGTTATATTTAAATAAATATATATTGCTACAAACAAAAAAAACGACCATAAGGTGAATATTTTCTTGATAGCAGTTTTATACTTGAACTTGATAAATAATATTCCCACCATCAGCAAAGGAATAATTGCTGATTGTTCGTGCGATGAGAGAGCTAAAATGAAAAATACAAAAGAAAAATATTTTAGTTTTATCGCTTTTTCGTCAAGGTAGAGTATAAAGGTAATTATAGATAGCAAAATAAGCATAGTTGCACCTTGTGTTTGTATTCCTCCAGCGAGGTAATAAAAAGACGATACGTTAGCGGCAGTTATCGCAAAGAAAAAGGATGCGAAATAGGAAATGAACTTCTTCTTGAAGAGTAATTGCATTAAGTTAAAAACCAGATAGATATTGATAAAATGTATTGCAAAAGAAAGTAATCTGAAGGGTAGTTGGTTTAACCCAAAAAGATTATAGAAAGTGTTATATAAAACTTCCCTAAATATAGGTCTGTAAAAAGCTATTAATCTTTCATTGAAAGGATGAAAACCGAAAAAATTAACAAATTGACCTAAACTTCCGTCCGTCATGCTGATCTTAAAGTGAAAAAAATCATCGTGGGAAAAGTATGTCGTGAGTGAAGGGAAGTAGAGTAAAACAACCGCTGAATATATAATAAGTAAGGGCAACGATTTTTTGAATATATACATACGATGATTCTAACACGCAAAAAGACCAACATAAAAGATAAATTAATGCTTCTAATTATTTTAATTTTAGTATTTTGGAAGTTTTTTATTCCCGGACCGAGAGTAGCCAATGATTTTCCATATGTATATCCGGAATCTTTAAAAATAGGTTTCAGCATTCCTCCAACGTGGCAGATTATCGGCGGTGAGGGAATGGGGGAGAATGGAATTTTGACCATGTGGTCGTGGCCTAATAACCTAGTTTTTGGACTTTTGGGTATACTTAGTTTTTCATTCGAAATCGTAGAGCGAATATTTTTATTATTGTCTCTTATTCTCGGAGTTATTTCGATATATAAGCTGTTGATAAAATACCAAATCGGGAGATCTGGAATATTCATTGCAACCCTTTTTTATTTAACAACTACCTATTTTGTACTTCTGATCGACGGCGGCCAACTTAAAATTGCGCTAGCTTATACATTTTTACCTTTAACTTTTGTTTTATTTGAAGAAGCTTATAGAAGCTCATTAAAATCGAAGTTATTTGCGGGATTGGGAATGTTTATACTCGGCTTTTTAGACATACGTTTCGTCTATGTGCTTTTAATTCTTTTGTTTTTACGATTTTTATATAAGCTTTTTTTAATATCTAGGAGTAAAGTAGCTTATTGGTTTTTGGAATGGATCTACGTTATGGGGATGAGCACTATTATTTTTCTGGGATTGAATTTTTACTGGATAGTGCCGATGATTTTTACCAGAAGTACGTCTGCATCCGACCATTTTAACCGACTAACCGAAGCTTCGTCTTTGAATTTTACAACTTTAGGGCACTCATTATATCTGTTACAACCTCATTGGTTTACAAATGTATTCGGTAAAATTACATCTCTAAAAGCGGAATTTGTTTTAATTCCGATACTTGTTTTCCTAGCTCCCATTCTGAAAAGAAAAAACAAGATAGTTGGATTTTGGCTTTTTTTAGCTTTGGTTAGTGTTTTTTTAACCAAAGGTTCAAATCCACCACTTGGGTATATTTATACTTGGCTTTTTAATAACCTACCCGGTTTTTCTCTTTTTAGGGACTCGACAAAATTCTTCTTTTTGGTTGCCCTTTCTTACTCGGTTTTAATAGGTTTTTCTGTCGATGAGATTGTAAAACGATTTAAATGGAAAATATCAACCTTTCCCTTACTACTTACTACTTATTACTTACTACTGATAAGTCCAGTCTGGACGAATAAAATGACCGGGACTTTTTCGAACCCAATATATAAAGAGCAGTTTTTTAAAATTGCTGATACATTAAAAAATGACAATAACTTTGGAAGGATATTTTGGATCCCATCCCGCGCTCCTCTAGGATTCGCTTCCCCCGATCATCCTTCGACCGAAGCATTGAGATTTTTTTTCAAAAAGCCGTTCGCAGTCGGAAATGTTGGAACTTACGAAATATTTAATTTTTTAAGAGAAGCACCATTTACGGGTGAACTTTTTAAGATCTCGGGAATAAAATATATTTCTTATCCGTATCCTGATACCAGACGCGAAGATTTGAAAAAAGACAATATTGATTATTATTATGTATTTTTGGATCAAATAAGTAATTTGCCTTGGATCGAATCAAAAATTTATGACGCACCCACTCCGTTATTAAAAGTTAAAGATTCAAAAGATCATTTATTTATTGCTCCCCACACTTATTTTATCGTTGGTTCGGACAGAATTTATTGGGATTTAGTTAAAATTCCAGAATTTGATTTATCCAAAAATGCTTTAATTTTTAGTGAAGAAAAACCGGGAACCTCGAAAAGTATCGATACTGTGTCAAATGCGAAGATAATTCTTTATGATAAAAATGAGATCGATTTAACATCTAGTTTAATAAATAAAAGTAAATTTATTTTTCCTGCGTCAAACCTCAACATTAGTCCATCAACTGAGATGAATGACACCCCCAACTCTAGATGGTGGAAGAAGGACACGACTGATTTTCTCTGGTGGAGGAATTTTCTGCAAGAGAAGTATGGTCTTAATTACCAAGATTTTGATTATGGAGGCGGGTGGGCTATTGCTGAAGGTAATCAAAAATTAATAATTAAAAACGATAAATTACACGAAGGCGATATGTTATTAGCAAGAGTAATGAATAGTGTAAAAGGAGGTATTTTGCAGTTTTATCAGAATGAAAAACTAGGCGGAGAGATTGAGACCAATAGAGAATGTATTAAAAAAGATTATATAAAACTTACGGGATACGGGAATATTCCAGATAAGTTTTTTGAATATGATTGTGCATATTTATTCTGGAATTATGTAGGAAAGCTTAGAAAAAGTGGAGAAATAACAATAGAGACTGGGGGAGATATTAATGTAATAAATGCTATTGTAGGTATTCCCGAAGGTGAATTTCAATTGTTAGAATCTAAAATACCTACAGAAAAAATATTTAAGTGGTATGAATTAAGTGAGTCGGAAAAAAAGAATCTGTTTGAAGTAAAGTCCCAACCTGAAATAAATTATCAGATGATTAACCCGGCACATTTTAGAGTTAGTATCGATGGGATTGTGCTCCCTGTAACGCTTGCTTTTTCGGAAACTTATGATCCACTCTGGGAAATTGAGGAACAAGAAACCGGAAAAAAGAACAAATCGTATCCCTTATACAGTTTGATCAACGGATTTGCTATTGAAAAAAATGGTGAATACGATGTTTATTTTTCGCCTCAAAAATACGTGTTACCTGGACTTGTTGTAAGCGGTGTTAGTCTGTTTTCAATTTTAGCTTTACTGATCTTCCTGGGAAGGAGGAAAAAAATCAAAGCACCCTAGTATTTAAATGGACAAAAAATCTTTAAAAAAAGAAAAGGTTATTGTTATTATGCCTGCATATAATGCAGAGAAAACCCTCAAAAAAACACTTTACGACATACCATCTAAGGTAGCAGATGAAATAATCTTGGTTGATGATGGAAGTCATGACAAAACGGTTTTCATTGCGAAAAAGCTGGGGTTAAAAACTTTTGTACACCCTCAAAACAGAGGCTATGGCGGAAATCAAAAAACTTGCTATACCCTAGCGCTAAACGAGGGTGCAGATATAATTGTAATGATTCATCCAGATTACCAGTATGATAGTTCGCTTCTGGGTGAAATTATAAGGCCGATTCAACAAAAGCGTTTTGATATAGTTTTGGGGTCAAGAATTAGAAGTAGAAGTGAGGTTTTAGCCGGAGGTATGCCTAACTATAAATACTTCGCTAACCGATTCCTGACAATACTGGAAAATGTAATTCTGGGCCAGAATCTTTCCGAATATCATACGGGTTTTAGGGCTTTCACGAGAGAAGTTTTGGAAACACTACCTTTCCACAAGTTTTCTGACGACTTTGTTTTTGATCAGGATATTTTGATTTCGGCCATAAAACAGGGATATAGAATAGGTGAAATTCATATTCCTGTTCGTTATTTTCCCGACGCTTCGTCAATAAATTTCAGAAGATCTTTAAAATACGGACTGGAGATATTAAAAGACCTTACTTTTTTTATTCTTTCCCAAACAAATATCTACACTTCTAAAATTTTTGTAAAAAAATGAAAAAGTTTTATGCACTAATTATATTTGTATTTATTATCGCTCTAGCAGTTCGCTTTAGCTATTTTCCTAAAAATGTATATTTTTCCTATGATCAGGCAAGAGACTTCTTTTTTGCGAGTGATATTCTGAATGGCGATATAAGATTAATCGGTCCGCCATCTGCTGCAAGCGACAAACTCTTTCCGGGACCTCTTTTTCTGTATATTTATGCTTTTATTCAATTTTTGTTTGGCAAAAATCCCGAAATATACTCTATCTTTTTTCGTTTATATAACGCTTTAGGCATATTTTTGGTCTATGTAATCGGAGCCAAGCTTTTTAATAAAAAGGTGGGAGTATTGTCTGCAAGTTTATACGCCGTTTCTTACGAGCAGTCTCAGTACACACTTTTGATGAGCCATCAACCCCTAGCGGTTTTATCTGTACTTTTTATGTATTTGGGATTAGCGATGCTTCTTTTTGAAAAAAAAGTTAAAGGTTTGATAATTGCTGCACTTGGACTTGGATTATCTATCCAATTTCACTATGTTTATATTTTTATAATTCCATCAGT
>Ga0209342_10003825_pt1 | contig 15772 bp, 17 predicted proteins | sample RifCSP16_2_FD_184023 | JGI IMG/M metagenome (GOLD analysis project Ga0209342, IMG submission 184023) | Soil microbial communities from Rifle, Colorado - Rifle CSP2_sed 16_2 (SPAdes) (version 2) | ecosystem: Environmental > Terrestrial > Deep subsurface > Rock core/Sediment | place: Rifle... | reverse complement strand
CCTTGTAGACAAAGGAAATAGATTCCTTGAAGCAGGTAAATTTGAAGAGGCTCTAGGTTTTTTTGATCAGGCTCTTTTATTAAATCAAAACGATCCGGAATTATGGAATCATAAGGGAGTTGCCTTGCGAAGCATGGGGCGATACGATGAGGCTATAGAATGTTTTAACAAATCATTAGAACTTGATCCAAGAGACAAAAAAGCATCGTAATGGTGACTGACATTTGAGTTTCACTATTAACTAATCGTCAATCTATATTATAGACAAACCATTAGTTATATATAATTTATAATATGTTTAAGTATAGGAAAGGGTCAATTTTGACCATGCAACAGATTGAAAGGTCAGTTTACTCATATCTTAACGAAAAGTTGGCTACAGCTAATCCAAGATCAAACAAGATTAGAGAAGGCGCATTAGCTAACCTGGAAAAATATACAAAAGAAAAACTAGGAAAATCTTTGGATGAGTACATAGCTGGTTTTAAAAATTCCGAGGATGCACTAGAACAATTACAATTATGGGTTAATTGGAACTCTAAGAGAATATCACCAAGTACAGTAAGACATTATTTTATTTTGATTAAACCGTATCTTTACTACAAGGGAATCAAGTTTCACCCTGACGATGTTAAACAGGAGATAAGATTCCCAAAAGTTTTAGAAAATGAAAAGCATGGCATTACCCAAAATGAAATAAAGAGATTATTTGAATATCTAAACCCAACTAAAAAGGCACTCTACTTATGCCAGCTATCTAGTGCTATGAGAATTGGGGAATTAATGAGATTGAGGGTTAAACAGCTTGACTTTTCACTTGATAGGATCATGGTAAAGATACCAGCAGAACACGCCAAGAGTGGCAAGTCTAGAATTACTTTCTTTAGCAAGGAAGCTGCAAAGTATCTCAAACCCCTCTTAAAAAACCTGGATAATAATGACTTGGTTTTCACTAAAAATGAGAACTGGGTAAATGCTCGAAACGCTGAAATTGTAAACATGATTCGCTGGACCAAAAAGGCAGGACTAAAAGATATCACAACGCACAGCATGAGAGCCTATTTCATAACCCAAACTAGCAGGATAGATCCCAATATGGCCAAAAAGTTTGCAGGGCAAAAAGTGTATCTTGGAGAATATGATAGACCTACTTTTGAGAAAATGCTTGAGGTATATCTTACCTTTGAACCTGAACTATTGATATTTGAAAACAAACAGGAACCTATCGATAAAAAGGAATTAGAAAACATAGTATCCTTTGAGGTAATGAAAGCCATAGCTGCACTAAAGCCAGAGGAATTTAACGCCATTAGAGACAAGCTAGGATTATCCGTAGAAGAAGCCAGTAAAATGAAATATCCAATCAAATAAAATTGGATCTTAGTCAACGATCGCTAAAAGAAGTGATTTTAATGCAAGGACGACCAGCCAGTATATGGTTTTAGTAACAACTCCATCAAAATGGGATAAAGTCCTAAAAATGTTAGAAGATGGCGTTCTAGGAAGTCCTAACGATACCTCAACCATAGAAAAAAGATTGGATAGGATTGAAAGGAAAATAGACGTTAATCACTCTAAAACAGAGGAATCAATAGGTAATCTATCAGATAAGGTAGATAGAACACATCCAGAAGACTCCACATATGATGAGAAAGATTGGTAAATAGGCACAGATTTTAAAATTATGATACTTAATTAATAATAGTTGACTCATAATTTGGGTGTGGTTTAAGACCTAAAGTTATTAAAAAAATTCGTTCTAAAGTTAGTGGTTTTTGTAAAGTGAGGTATAAAGCGAACCCAAAGTTATGAAAACTTATGCTAATTAACAATGTGAAGGAAAACACAGATGTTTTGAAAAAAATAGCAAACTCTAGTGAGGAACTTCTAAAATCCCAACAAAAGAAAAACAAACTTTTCCTAATTCTTGGCCTAATAGGAACTGCAACAGGGATTATTTCATTAATAATCTCACAATTGAAATAAGAAAACTCTCTCTCAGAGCCACTTTATTTCAAAACACCAGGTATGTACAATTACCTGGTTTTCTTGCAGCAAATGACAGATTACCTAGAGAGTAAGCAAGGCCTGATCTATTCATACAGTGTTCTATGCCTACTAGGTAAGCATAGCAGATAAACTCTAACACGAAATACACTATGCAGATATGATCCCAAATGCAGCAAAGGACCATAATTTCATGCCTGATCATAGATAACAGAATACCTAGTGAGTAAATTATAGGCATGAAAGCAAGGTATGTACAATTACTTGAGAATTATGTAAGAGAGAGAATTAGAACAAAAACCTTATGCATACATTCGAAAAATTTTATCGCCACGTATCAAATAAAACTGTGCTGCGCTAATAGTCTTAAAAATAATTTCTGCATATCTGTTTGGATTATCTTTGAATGATTCAAGTTTCTTTGCTGTAATTATCCTGTCGTGTATGTGTTTTAATAAATCTAAATCCCAGACAAACCAATCATTATTGTAAATTGGTTTGTTAAGCTTCTCAGAGCTTGCATATTTCCCCAATATTTTTTCAATTTGTTTCAACTTCTTTAATGCACCGTCAAAATTCCCTAAATAACAAAACTTTGACTTTCTTCTCCCCTTATCATCAAAAACATAGTGGTGAACTCTATAGTAGCAACCTCTTTCCCTAGAGGGTTCATACTCTTTATGTTTAGTATTTCTATTAAATGTCTTACTCCCAATTTCCCTTCTAAGATAATTGGGAACTTCCTTCTTTTTCCTAGGCTTTTCAAGGATCAAATAACCTGTCTTACCGCAACAAACTCCATTTTTCATCCAAGTGCATTTGACAATCATATAGGTATCACTTTACTACTCATCGATACTACTCACCGAATAATAGTTCTGTTAAACGTAATAAACATAATCAATTTCGTTAAAAATGAATTTACGACATATTGTAGTATCTGAAGAGAACTTCAAGAAACTAAAAGAACTAGGCAAAGCGGGAGATTCCTTCAATGACGTAATTTCAACAATCTTAAGGAGTAAAAAATAATGTCAAAACAACTTTCGCAAAAAGGTAAGATTACCAATTGTAAATATTGTAAACAAAGAGATGGGGATAACTGTCTATACTGCAAGAAACCTTTAGGAAAAAGATATGTTTTAGAACATCTAAACGATGATAGAACAGACAATAGATTAGAAAATTTTTGCCTTGCTCATCAATCATGTAATATCGCAAAAGCCTACAATGCAGATTATCAAATTATATCTAAAGAAAAACTAAAGGAAAATGAATCAGCTCTTTTCATCCCAGTAGAAGTTAACACAGACGATGAAGCTAGTACGGAAATTAAAATTAATCAAAGAAGTTCTGAAATCCTAGAGCAATACGTTGCAGAAAAAATAGCAGTTGATGGAAAAATAAACCAGGACGATGCTCTTTATAGTGCAACCTACAAATGTAAAAAATTAACTGGACATGGCTCTATTCAGTGCATGAGAAACTATCTTAGAATTTTAACTTGTGCTGAAGGTCCATTCATGGTGGTATTAGACGATAACAAAAAGAAAATTATTGTTAGGAGAACTGGAAATTGAACGAATTATTATCAATTACTTCAAAAGTTGCCATTCTTGCAAACAAGCTTCAAATTAAAAATCCAGATTTATCTCGAGCTGAAGCCGTACAACAAGCATTTAAGGAATTAAAGAATTGAAGAATATCAATACACTTTACAAAATAAAAAATTAATGACAAAATCAATTACTCTAGAGTCAAAAATTGAACAGTTCAGAGATGCACTAAACTATGGATGGGGGTTTGGAGATTATCGCTATGGCATTCCTGACTTTAAAGTAATGCAAAAACTAGGATGCACACCACAGAACTGGGCTAGATATCGACCTCAATTAATTCAATTTTGTCAATATAATGATTTAATCAAAACAGAGGTAAGGGATGGAATTGAAATTGAAACCATTCGAATCTGTATGAGATATGATAAGAAGGCAAAACAATGGTATGGAAAACGAAATCCTCTCATGTTAGACGATAAGGAAAAAAACACTTGGAGAGTAATGACTCAAGAGGAACTAGAGAAATATAGGATTTTTTGGTATCCAGAAGACGATTTCATGTACTAACACACACCACACAATTGACTGTTGCTTCTCTTTTCTCAAGTAGAGTAATCTAGGCATATGTAGGAACAAAAAAGGGGATTTTATGAGCTATTTTGATTAAGATTTTTCATTACTTCTATACTAAAAACTGGACTACCAAATTCATAATTCATTAGTATTCAAAATCCAATTTACTATATTGAATAGAAAAATTCTGGTTCTAATTGCTGTTGTTGGAGTATTTGGTTTTGGTTCAGCAACAGCGTTGGTTATTCCAATCGGATTTTCAGCAAGCGATAATGTCAAGATATATACAAAAACTACTATATTTAACGCTCCATTTGGAGTTGAAACTGCTTATCAAGACTTTTGTGATCCAGGTGACACAATAATTAATGGGTATATTACAGATTTTATTCCACCAACGAATAACGATTTTAACACAGGAACACAGTTTGCCATAAAAACAGGTACACAAGAAGGATTTAGAATTCTTTTTGTTAATGATAATGGACCAACTCAAGATGTTGAAGGTACCATTGTTTGTGGAAAAATTGTCCCAAATAATGTAATCGGTGGATTCCTATTGCAGCCTGATACTACGGCACTCATCCTAGCATATGGAATTGCTAATGCAGTTTGGCTAGCACCTACACTAGCTGGAATTGTGATTGGAGCATATCTAACAAAATCAAAGTGGAAGAAATCTGAAAATTCTTAATTCTTAGTCTAGGTTAGTATAATGTGTTGAAACAGTGGCTTATCTTAACATCAATAATCCTGACAATTAGTTTGATTGCAGTTACGTCTTTAGCATATGCAACAACAGATAATATGTCTGCTAAAGTTCAAAGTTTCAAAGTTGTCGATAAAGGGACATATAATGTACTTTTTGTTGATTTGCTCTTCACAGCACCCAATATAGAAATGGGTGATTGGATAATGATTTACAACACTGAACTATACATCGTAAATGAAAAAGGAAAAGAGTACCACCTAGACACAAGCGAATGTGCAATGCCACCACTTAATACATTCCAAATGACTGGAAAAGATGGACCGACTAAAGTTTTTCACCTTTGCTTCTCTGTTGAAAAGATGTTTACCACTTTCAAAGTATACTACAAACCTCAGTATAAGACTCCAATTCAAATCGGATTCATTGACTTGAATGCTGAAACAAAAGCACCTCCATCGAATGAAGGAAATCAATGCGTTAGGATGATGACAGAAAAGGAAAAGGCTGCCAATCCTAATCGAATTCAAGATGGAATTCCTGGTATTATGCATAATGGGGAGTGTATTACTGATAAAGCTGAATTAGCAAAGTTACAAGCCGAGAGTAAAGATAAAAGTAATTCAGGTAGTTCTCAAATTGAGAGTATTAAAGGTGAAATTCAAGAATTCGGGGTAGTCAAATTTTTTTCTGATTTGCTACATAAAATTAGTTCATTTTTTGGTTTTTGATTACAAAATTATTAATTTCTAAATCCTTAAGTTAATAGAAAATTTCAAGAATTATTGAATAGAACAAGATTTGTCATTGGAATAATTCTTATGATGATATCTGTTGGGGCATATTTCTACATTGAAGATGTTAAAGACGACACGGGACTTTTTGGAATAACTTTAACGAAAGTCATACAGATGTGTAATTCTGGTTGGGCAGATTTATTTGGTGCTGGAGGTTCGTGCATAAAGTATCAATTAATTTACTATTCTCCATGGATTGCAGGATTTATTGGTGCGATATTTTTGGCAAAAGCAGGTCCATACAGAAGATATGGAGAAAGGCATGGAGGAAGATATTCTAATAAAATAATTTTACAAGGAAATAAATTTCATGACATTGCCTTTTGGGGTTTAAGGTCTGTAGTTGGTTTACTGTTCATTGTACACGCTGATGCAAAATTCAATCCAGATTTTACTGGATTTTGGACAGGAAGATTAGGTCTTCCATCAGAGTTACAAATCCCAGTAGCATTAGCTGAAACATTTGGAGGAATTTTTCTAATAATCGGAGTGTTTACAAGAATTTCTGCATCAATTCTTTCAATAATTATGTTAGGTGCAATTCTTGTAGTCAAAAAAACATATGTAATTAGTGGTCAGGGAGGAATTGAACTTGAATTGTTATTACTTGCAGTATGTTTGGTAATTACTGTATCAGGTCCTGGGAAGGTTTCAATATCTCGTATTGCAAAAAGGATTCCAAGATTTTTACAGTAAAATCCTCTTCTTCTAGGAAATCTGAAAAATCTTAATTCCTAGTCAAAACATACAAAATTTAGAAAATCGTGATCCAGTTTATCTAAAAGAATAATGTTCATTTGTTATTGGACAAGGAGCACATAGGCATCATTTTATTAGTAATTTCAGTTACTTTATTTTCAATAATTCCTCTTTCCTTTGCAAGTACATTATTTGATGAATCAGAACAAAGTCTAACACGAGAAGGAGTAAAATGGTGTGAGGAGAAAAAACCAGCATTTGATAGATATGGTTTAGATACTCTCCTTAGACTGGAAGGAAATACTATAGAAACTAGACTTTGTGTAAATTTATTTGAAGATTTTGCTTGGAATTATCAAGCCAATGATCGATTAGAACATTTGATGTTGAGAAGTAATTACTTTGCAGAATTAGAAAACGCGAAAACTAATCCCAACCAAGTTGTATGGGATTTTGAAAAATTTCCTGACGGTGTGACACCAATTATAGGTGGAATTTTAGTAGAGCCAGATTTTCATGCCGTAATTGATGAAACAGATATCGATGGAGTTCCACACTACAAAATTTTTGAGAGTATTGGCATACTGTTTGGAGAAAATGACATTATCTATGGAAGATCTTTACCACTCTGGAATATGCCATCTGATTTTCTCAATTCACTTTATGGAAATTCAGGAAACCCATCAGAAAACTCTGGTTATGCTGGTTCTGACGCCATTGACATTTACTTTATTCATCCAATAACAAAACAGCCTAAAGCCGTATCAAGTGTTAAAGCAATGATTCTTGATCCCGAAACACCATTTACAATGGTTGCCTATGACTTGGATGGAAAAGAAGTGGATTCGTTTACAAAAAAAGATTTTTGTTGGGCTTGTGGTTTTGTTGCGACTGTTAGTTCTGATAAAGGAATTTCGCATGTCCGAGCTTCTGTAGAGCAGGGTTCGACAAGCTTTGCTATTACCCATCTTTCATTCATTAGTGACGGAATTGTTCCTGTCCACCCAATACCCCCAGCACCAAAACCAAACATCCCAGATTTTATTGACCCCACAAAGGGTACACAATATTATCTTGACAGATACAATAATGAGAAATCTTACAAAGCTTGGTTTGATACAAACTTTCCTGATTACACCATTGAAGAAGCAATAGAGTTGGCAATTCCAGGATCATTTTCAGAACCTGAACCAATTCAGTCAGACGTTGATAATCTAAAAAAACAAGTTGTAGAATTAAAACTCGAAAATAAGGAACTGAAAACACAAATTGATGAGCTAAATCAGAAAATTGAAAATCTCAATAAGGTTCTTCTAGAACAGCTTAAGGTAATCTATGAGTGGGTAGTATCTCGATAATCTAAAGGAAATTTAAAATTCTTAATTCAAAATAGAATCGTTCAAAATTTGCTGTTCACTAGTACAAAAATAGAGTTATTTCCCTCTAGGCATATCTAGGAAATTAAGGTAAGATCTAGATTCTTGCGGTCCCAATGGGTTTTAATTAAGTTGTCATTTAGGGGATCATTAAAAATTGAGAACAGTATAGTAAACAAATTATATGAAAACGTCGTATATGTAATATATGACTCGTATGTCCGATCTGTACACAAACATGGATTTGTTAATCAATTTTCATATGTCAGTGGATAATTATTGCGAAAGAAAGATATCTTTAAAACAACAGATATGAAGTACATGAAGGGCATGAAGAGTGTGGCACATATGAAGCAAACAGCAAATTTTGTTTTAACAAGTTATGATCTTCCAAAAATAGATGGAGCTATTTCAAACATTAGGAGAAATGTTAGCAGAATGCATATAACTTTAGGAGATCCTGAAGAACAAAATATCTCTTGGTTAAAAGGTAAACCAAAGATGTGGGGTTGTAGTGGTGATGATATCAAAATAAAAACTATTTTGGTAAGTGGCTCATCAGAAGAATTAAAGAAATTAAATAGAATCAAAGCTCCAGACGGTGTTTTTACACAATTATTATTAACAAAAAAATGAAGAACAAAATGAAATTTGAAAAACCATTCATCGCCAGTGATTTTAGAAGATTATAAAAAACAACTAAAGAATATTCCAAAATTTGTAAATAGTTTAAAACGTAAAAAAGATCTATATGCAGTTGCACATTTTGATTTACCTCGTTCAACACAAGCGATGAAATTAGATCAACCTAAAACAATAACCAAGATGTTAACGCATAATCAATATTGTCGTAAAATTGTTGAAAAAAATCGCGGAACAGTAATCAAAGAACTTGGAGATGCAGTATTAGCTACGTTTCAAAATGCACCTTTAGCGTGTGAATGTGCATTAAAGGTGATTCATAATTTTAAAAAATATGGAAACGGAATACATACCAAAGTTACAATAACCGCAGGAACTATAGAAAAAATATCAATTAATAATAAACCTGATGTTTATGGTCTCCCTGTTAATTTATGTAATAGAATGGCAAAATATGCAAAAATCGATTCCATACTTATTGAAGAAAGTAGATTTAAAGAAATTAAATACTGGTTACCTAATCATAAAAAAATAAAATTTTGTAAACCAAAAAAAGAACGCCTTCTTGATTTTGGATTGGTCAATCTACGAAAGATTACTCTATTATAATCCAGATCATATATGGTAGGATGTAATTTTTTTCTGAAAATTCTTAATTCATAGAATAGTCCACAGTATTTTAATGGCAAGAATCTATGGAATTTCAGAAGCAACAAAAAAATTCTTAAACAAACTTCCAAAACAAGTAAAATCTCTTGATGATATTGACAAAGTACATCAAGAAATGCAAAAGGAATTTGATTCTATTGAAAACAAAGGAATCAAAAACAAGTTTTCAAGATGGCAAAAAAAACGACAGATTAACAAAATTAAGGATAACATAGACGGTGTAGAGCATGCTGGTGCAAAAGGTGAAATTTTAGCATTAGAAAAACTCTCAGAACTTTCTGATGATTATCATATTTTTTGTGGCGTAAACAAGGATCTAGGAAAATACATTACATATAGAAGAAAAAGAAATCTCAAGTCTGCCCAAATGGATTTTGTTGTTGGATCTAAAAGAGGGGTAGTAGTAATTGAGGTAAAAAATTGGAGTTCAATGTATTACAAGAATCATTATGGTCTTCGTCCTCATGAACAAGTAGATAGAGCTGGTAGAGTAATGTGGGTTTCACTCAAATCCTCATGGTTTAGTCCAAAAAATCCTCCAGTTACAAGTGTCCTGTTATCCATACAAGGAAGTATCCCTAATGATACTAATTATGGATATGTTGTGGTAAAGAATTTGAATGACATTAATTACTATATACAAAACAAAGCAGAGCAGTTTTCTGAAAAAGAAGTCAGAAGACTGATTGATAGAGTGAAAGAGGATGTTACAAAATAAACTTGAAAATTCTTAATTCCTAGTATCTACATGGAATAATGTGCAAAGGAAGAAGGACTTTTGGGCTACAGTGTTAGCATCTATTCTTATCCTGCAGATTGCAATCTTTGGTATTCCGATAAATACATCACAAGCTGAAAGTCAAGAACTAGACGACCCGAGTTTGTATGGTACATCAATCGAGGGAACAGACTTCGTTTTAGCAGAGTCAAAGCCTGTAATACTGAAAAACGAGATCATCGTCTTTTTCAAGAAAGACCAAGGTCCAAACAACCTACCATCTAGCAAGCTAAAAGCGATTAAATCTTCAGAGCGTCTCTTTCCAAATGCACTATCGCCTGATGAAGCCAAAAAAAACACTCTGGAGAATTTCCCAAAGCGTGTTAAACACATGCCCGTAGATACGGAGATCCCCGACCTGCGGCAGTATTATATTCTCAACGTTGCCCCAGATGCAGACCCTGAAGTTACCTTGGAGCAAATACTCAGCGATCCCTCTGTACTGCATGCTGGATTCAACTTCATACCAGCTCCCCTAGATGCGCTTCCTGCTCCTCCAGGAGCTCCTAACGATCCAATGTTTTACACTACCACCTTTCCAACTGTAGGTATAGATCAGTGGGCCCCACGCATTGTAGGTCTAGGACAGACGGGAGTCGGTTCTTCGGGATGGGATATTACAACTGGTACCCCCGAGACAGTGATAGCTGTTCTCGACAGTGGCATTGATGTAGATCATCCTGATCTAAAAGATCGTCTGTGGGTGAATGAAGATGAGATACCAAACAATGGTATCGACGACGACAACAATATGTATGTGGATGACCGTAACGGTTGGCCCCCAAACATCGACGACGATCCACTATTTGTGGGAGGGCATGGAACGCGGGTGTCAGGAGTAGCAGCAGCTGCTGGCAACAATGCTGTTGGTATAACAGGCATTGGATGGAACTTCCGAATTATGACTTTTGCTCCGTTTAGTCACATTGGTATCCAGTATGCTGTAGATAATGGCGCTGACGTAATCAACATAAGCTATGTTTTCCGTTGCGACACATACTGGCAGTCTCTAGTAGATTATGCTTGGGCACAGGGAGTAATGATTGTTGTCGCTGCTGGCAACTCGAACCAAAACACATCTGCTGACTACCCTGGCTGTAATGGGGGGGAGAACATGGAGAGGATAATAGTGGTTAGTGCGACAGATAAATCCGATGCAAAAGCATTTTTCTCTGACTGGGGCACCCGCATTGATATAGCTGCCCCAGGACAGACCATATTTACAACTGTTCCTCTTGAGCTCGGGGTACAGGGAGGCACAGCTGCAAACCACTTTGCTCTTGCTGGTAGCATGACTGGTCCACAGATGAGCTTTTATGACGGCGAGTCACGTGAAGTGCGTTATGGATCCCAAACACCTGAAGGGGTCTGGAGTTTTGAAACTGTCCAGAATGTTGGATCCTTCTTTCTACAAGATACGGATATCGAGCTGGACGCAATTGGGACGCAACATCTTGCCTACTTTGACAGCGATAATGATGCACTCATGTATGCAGTTCGGTCCGCCTCGGGGTGGGCAGCAGAGGTAGTCGATACTGGTGAAGCTGGTTGGTACTTGGACTTAGCACTTGATGCAGATGATAAACCACATATTGCATATTATCACAAGAATAGCGAGACAGTCCGTTATGCCATGAAGACAGAATCTGGATGGATAATCCAGACAGTCGATACCGCTTCACCTATTTCAACTCCCTCTACAAATATCAAACTTGTTATAGATGATACAGGGACTCCGCATTTGGGATACAACATATGGACAGGCCAATGGAATGCAAGGTACGCTACACTAACGAGTGGTTTATGGAATGTGGAGACGGTAGCTTCTGGGCTACCTTTATCAAATATAGCTATGGTCGTCAAACCAGAGGGAGACAAAGTTTGGATCGCATATCCATCTTCTGGACAGTTAGTCCTTAAAACACGCACTGGAGGAACGTGGAGTGGTGAAACCGTAGATACAGGTCTGCTCATGGGTTACAAGTCTCTAAGTATGGTATTAGATGAGGCGGGGCAACTGCATCTAGTGTATCAGTGGAGGGAATCTTCGTTAACATTCGTTTTGACTCACGCCATAAAGACAATGGGTGGCTTCCAGAAAGAGATCGTCGAAAGATTCAGCCAATCCTCTTTCCGTCCTGACAACTTTTATGCTCTAGGTTCAGACCTAGAGATCGATCCTACATCTGGTCAATTACTACTGCTTTACGGTGTAAACACTGGCGGGGACTTGCGCCTTGCATGGTTGGCCGATGGTACATGGAACATAGGTATAATTGGACGTAGCATTCTTCCCTACGGATTTATCTCTGGGACCTCATTATCTGCACCAATGGTCGCAGGTGGCCTTGGGTTATTTATGGAGAGTCATCCTGATTGGACTCCTGAGCAAATTCGGTGGGCCTTGGCCGTCTCGGCTGATGATCTTGGACCCTTTGGCTTTGACCCATACCACTCTTGGGGTAGACTCAACTTGTTCAATATGTTATCATTAACTGAACCTTTGTCTGATGATGTTTCACCAGTTGCTAGTATTGTTTCGATAGAACCTGACCGAGGTGGACCATTGCCAGTGATATTCCAAGGTGAACCAATTATCATAAAGGGAACTGCGGCTGACGATAACCTACGCCAGTGGACTATGCGCATAAAAGACTATGGATTGCCCTATAGACTGGTCTACTACGAACGCACCCCTGTAACGGACGGGGTTCTATGGAATGGACTTGCCCCAAGCATGCCAGAAGGTTTGCAAACGCTTAAACTTGAAGTCGCTGATTGGTATCAATCCGAGATAGCTACACAGGATGTCTTAGTTTGTCGTTCTGGGGATCGAGTTATCCATGATCTTACTGCATTTGCTGTGGAGCTTGTTTCCCTTCAATGGCGTGCCGAAGTTGTTCCTGATTGTATCCAAGGGTACCATGTTTTCCGCAGCGAATACAATGCTGTTGGAGAACTCGTAGATTACCGTCAGCTGACCATTGACCCAGTGGCGGAGGCCTCTTACATAGATAATACTGTTACATGTGACGTACAATACAAATACGATGTTCGCACGCTACTTTGGAACGGGGAGTTGGGCTCTCCATCGAGCTTACTTGTTACCCCGCGATGCCCCATTGATGTTCAGATAGATATCAAGCCAGGTATCGGTCCTAACAGCGTGTCGCTTAGCAATCAGGGTCAACTACCAGTAGCCATACTAGGTGACAACACATTCGATGTAACAGAAATAGATCCTGAAACCATCCTGCTTGGAAATGTAAATCTATCAACACATGGTGAAAAATCTCCAAAACTAGCGTTTTCATTTGAGGACGTTAATGCAGACGGCAAGTTGGACATGATAAGCATGTTCAGCGTGCAAGAGTTGGTCAATGTAGGTGCTTTGACCTCGACTACCACATCGTTGTCATTGACTGCGAATCTCTTCAACGGAATACCAATACTAGGAACAGACTCTATCAACGTTGTTCCATAATTGTAACTCATATAGTAACAGATTTTGAATCCGTACCGACACAAACATCTTACTGTAATATGTAAATAATCTCTAAACCTTTTTTTTCTTTTTTTATTTTCTGAAAATTCTTAATTCATAATTTATTAATCACCTTCTAAGTTAAGTAAAAGATTCTCTTAAAAAAATAGGTTGAGGACTGGGATATTTGTCATTGGAGCTGTAATATTGATTGTGGGGTTAGCACTAGTTTTTAATGCACAACCAAGAGCAGATGCCTTTACAGCACTTGTTGGAGGATGGGCAATAGTGAACGAAGGCTACCAAGCACTTCTTAGAGAAATCTTCATTGGGCAGATGCTAATGGTGATTGGAATTATAATCATGATTCCAGGAATTATTCTAAAGAAGAAAGATTCGGAACATGATGATAATTTAGGTTATGGTATAGAAGAACCAAAATATGTAAAAGAGTCCGAATGGAACCCTAAAAAATCTCCTACAGTAAAAGGAATTTTTATTGGAATTATTATGGTTTCGATTATTTTTGGAGGTATTTTTGTTAGCATGTATCATAGCTTTGTAGTATCCAGTGGTGGAATGGCACCAGAACTACAAATCTTTGATTTGATTAGATATAATGAAGTTCCATTTAAAGAAATCAAGATAAACGACATTATTGTTTACTATAGTCCAAGTGAACAGGACACAGTGATAGTACATAGAGTTGCTGCAATACTCAATGAAGATCCTTTTACCATTAGAACCAAAGGAGATGCAAACCCAGCTTCAATTCCTGGAACTGACTTTCCAATAACAGAAAAAGAATACATTGGAAAGATTGTTACGATTATACATGGAGGCGGGCATATTACGAAGGTATTTGCTCCACCGTTCAATATTATAATTCTGGTTGCAGCTTTTGTTATTCCAATTGTTATAATGAAAAAACGAGGAAAGAAAAACTAAATATTTTATTATATAGAAAAGAATTGGGAAACAAGCATATTATCTGATCTCTCTTAAACATAAAAACCAAAAAAAACCAAAAGAATCAACCAATAGTAAATACTTTAAACTATGCAACCCATTAATTGTAAATAGTGAAGAGAGAATTAATGAATTTATTAGAACAGGCTTTTGATCTGAGTGAAAATGAAGAGTATACTGAGGCTTTACAATGTTATGATAAGGTTTTAAGTGAAGATCCAAAAAATGTTAGAGCATTAATTGACAAAGGAGTTACATTACAAAATCTTGGAAGATTTAAACAATCTCTAACACTTTATGATAAAGCACTAAAAATCAATCCAAAAAATCTAGATGCTCTAATTAACAAGGGAACTGCCTTACATTCTTTAGGAAAATTCAACGAAGCGATAATTTTGTATGATAAAGCCCTTGACCTTGATAAAAAATGTGCTATTGCACTTGCATACAAAGGATTGTCCTTAGGTGAGCTAGATGAAATTCAGGAGGCCTTAAAATATTTCAAAAAAGCCTTAGAAATTGACCTGGACTATGATCTTGCAAACTTGAGTAAAAAGATGGCCCAAGACCTTCTAAAGTCAAAAATGAAGGAACTAAAACACTCTAAAACACAGTAACATCGCCTGGCGCAGGCTCTCTTCTTACATTCTTCTCATGGAAATCAAAAAACTCTTTGTGAATCGTTTTTTGATGATTTTGAAGATCTTCTATGTTTTCAAAACCTTCGTGGCACAGGAAGCATTTTGGTTTATCTTCATCAACTAGTGGTAATACCATACTATTTGGGTGCGTCTAGGTTACTTATCTTTTGAGATTGATTAGTCAAATTATATATTTGCATAAAATTGGATTCAAAGCGTGTTAGAACAACTGGTAGGTGAATCACAAGCACTTGATCGTGCAATTGCTGGAGAAGAATTATCACTTAAGGACGGAATGGAACTAATGAATTTTGAAAATCTCCATATGCTAGGTGCAGTAGCTGATATCACAAGAAAAAAACTTGTAGGAGATGCTGTTACTTTTGCAGCATCCTATTACATGAATTACACAAACGTTTGCGCAGCTAGCTGTCAGATGTGTGCCTTTTATAGAAAAGGACACGAGGATGATGCATACACGCTAACTCCTGAACAAATTGAAAAAAGAGTTTCAATGGCAAAGGAGATGGGTGCAACTGAGGTGCATATTGTTGGTGGATTTCATCCAAAACTACAACTTGATTATTATGAAGAGATGATGAGAATCATCAAAAAGAATCATCCACATCTAAATATCAAAGCTTTTACTGCAGCAGAAATTTTCTATTTATCTAAACTCACAAAAAATTCTGTAAAAGAAATACTTTCAAGATTCAAGGAAGCAGGTCTTGATTCTATGCCTGGAGGTGGAGCAGAACTCTTCCATCCAGATATTAGAAATAAAATAGTTAGAGGAAAATGCACAGGTCAAGAATGGCTTGATACAATTGAGCAGGCACACAATTTAGGAATTAAAACCAATGCAACAA
>Ga0209342_10003824_pt1 | contig 15772 bp, 17 predicted proteins | sample RifCSP16_2_FD_184023 | JGI IMG/M metagenome (GOLD analysis project Ga0209342, IMG submission 184023) | Soil microbial communities from Rifle, Colorado - Rifle CSP2_sed 16_2 (SPAdes) (version 2) | ecosystem: Environmental > Terrestrial > Deep subsurface > Rock core/Sediment | place: Rifle... | reverse complement strand
CGCTGCTCGAAGGCCCCGTGCACACGTACCCGAGCGTGATGACGCGCCAGGTCACCTACTACGAGCTGCACCTGTGCACGCGGTGCGGGCTGTTCAACGCGAACCGTGCGGCGTACACAAGCCCTCCGTGCAAGGGGGCGCCGCCGTCGGCTGCATGACCATTCAGCTCTCACTCGACGAGCTCGCGATGGGCGTCGGCTTCTTCGCCGGCTTCGGCGCGTGCGCTGTGCTGTGGCTCACCGTGACGATGCTCGGGAGACGGCCGTGAAGCACGTGGCCGCGCACGTCAAGGTCAGCCAGGCCGTCTACGACGCGCTTAGACAGGAGGTACAGCCAGTCGCCGCTGCGGTGCAATCGTTCGTCGTCCGTGGGTACGAAGTGCGTATCGACAACGTTGTGCCAGACGACCAGTGCGAGATCGTCGACGCGTACACCATCAAACCGTTCCGCTACATTCGGCCCGGCTCTCAGTTTTGGTGGGGCGACACGCTGTATGTGAACCCTCACGACGAGCGGCTGCAATGAGACCCAACGGCGTCCAGGTGCGCGACGGCCTGACCTCGCGCGAGGAAACCAGGCATCTCGCTCGGATTGCACGCGACGCCATCGCGCTGGCATGCCGCGACGCGCGACTGCGTGACCAACTGGATGAGCTCAACGACGTTCCTGTCACGACGATCAACCAAGACGCGTACAAGGTCACGTTGCTCAAGCTGCTTGAGATTGCCAGTACGGCGGAGCGTATTTGGTGCGACGGCGAAGGTAACGAGAAGGCGCGTGGGCCGGACTACCCAACGCGTTTGCGAGCGCTGGAGATACTCGCCGATCAGCGCATTCGCGAGGGCGAGCTGCTGCTCAAGGCGCAGGGGCTCGGGCTGAAGGAACCCGACCAAGCCCCGAAGACTGCAAGCGGACACGAGAACGTGCTGACGCGCGACGAAGCGGTCGAGCTCCTGCAAGCGCGCCGGCACAGACAGGCGGTGGGTGGCTGATGTCAGCTGCGCCTGAGATCTATGACGAGCAGCTCGAGGCGCAGGCCGATGCGTGGGCCACGCGCATGTGGCGTGCTGGTGATATCGCGTGGAAGTGCGACGCGCACCAGAAGCGCGTGTACGACGAGTACCGGGCATGGGAGGCGCGTGTAGTCGCCGAGCTGCGCGAGGCACAGTTGCTCGCGAAGGTCGCCGCGCGCGAGCGCGAGCGCGGCAAGCGCGGCCTCATGCGCTGCTTCGTGTTCGACATTGGACGTCGCTGGGGCAAGACGTTCCTCGTCGCTCTGATCCGACTCGAGGATTGCATTCGCCGACCGGGCAGCGTCATCACGTACGCCACGGCGTTCGAGAAGGACATCAAGGAAATCATCCAGCCGATGATCGAGGAGCTCGTCGGCGATGCGCCTGACGACGTCGCCCCGAAGTGGCAGGCGCATCGCAGTGCGTGGGTCTTTCCGAACGGCTCGCGCCTGCGGCTCGTTGGTATCGACAAAAACCCTAAGGGCCTGCGTGGTCAAGCGAGTGATGGATTCAACGTCACGGAAGCTGGCTACGTCAAGAATCTGGGCCGCACGATCGGCAACGTCGTGTACTCGCAGTTTCAGCGCCGACCGTGGGCCACGCTTATCCTCGAGAGCAACGCGCCCGAGGAGGAAGACCACGACTTCGATCGCATCTTCGTGCCGGATGCGAAGTCACGCAATGCGTACGTGTTCCGCACGATCGACGACAACGAGGCGATCTCCGAGGAGGAGAAGCAAGAATCGATTGATGCTGTGGCCACCGCGACGAGCCCAGAGGACGCGCGTCGAGAGTTCTACGGCGAGCGCTTCCGCAACCCGCAGCGCTACGTGATTCCCGAGTTCGTCGATGCTGCCCCGCTCGTACGGAGCGTGAAGCGACCGAACTACGCCAAGGCCTACGTGGTCGGTGACCCTGGCACGGTCGACCTGTTCGGGCTGATCTGGGGCTACTGGCATTTCGAGCTGGCGAAGCTCGTGATCGAGCGCGACTGGGCGAAAGCGAACGCGCCTGATTCAGAGGTCGCCGAAGCCGTGCGTGGGAACGAGCGCGAGCTGTGGGGCACGACGCACCGCGAGCCCGCGATGATGCGGCACTTGCGCAACACCGATAATCCGCGGATCGAAGTGTTCGGCGCGCAGCGCACGAGCGGCGGGCTTCTCTGGAAGACGCCGTTCAGCTCGTTCACGTGGTGGGACGGCGCGCAGTTCCAACCGAACCCGGCGCGCCGGCTGTGCGATCGCGACAAGCGCGTCATCATGAACATGTCGGCAGAGCACGAGCTCGAGTTCGCTGCGGTCGACAACAAAGATCCCGAGGCTCAGTCCAATAGCCTGCGGACCGCGATTCGGCGCGAGCAAATCGTCATCGACCCGAGCTGCGTGCAGCTTCGCGAGCATCTTAGGGCTGCGAAGTGGGACGACCGGCGCACGAAGTGGGAGCGCCATCCGAAGCATGGCCACTACGACTTGCTCGCGTGCCTGATGTACCTGTGGAACAACGTCGACCGCGTCACAGATCCGAACCCACCGCAGCACTGGGATCGTGGCGACCACATGATCGGGCGCAACCCAGGCGCCGATAAGTACGAGTTCGATCACAGCTTCGCTGGCGCGATGGTGCACCACCTCGAAGGCGAGAGGAGTCAGTGGCGATGACTCCGTTCAAGAGCGAAGCGCAGCGCAAGAAGATCCGCGAGCTCGAGGACGCCGGCAAGGTGCCCGAGGGTACGTACGACCGGTGGGATTCCGAGACGTCCAAGGAAGACTCGTTGCCCGAGCGCGTCGAGCGTGCGGGCAAGCAGAAGGGCGCTGACAAGCCCGGGAAGATCTGGCCGGTATGACCGACCTACAAACAGCGATGGTCTGCGTGACCGTGATCGGCGCGGCCTGGCTCTTCTGGGATGGCTGGAAGCGTTCGCTGAAGCCTGGTCACGACAGCGCGCTCGGGGACGAAGTCGAGAAGCGGATCGACAAGGACATCGCGACGCTACGCGATCACTTCGTCGCTGAACTCGCCGCGATGAAAACCGAGTTCGACAAGCTCAAGACGCGTGACGCTGTCGCGGCATTCCACGAGCCCCGCGGACCCAACGCGCGCCCTTACTGAGGACACGACATGCCAGAACCAAGCATCGAGAAACCGAAAGACAAACCGACAGAGCCGCGGCTCGTCGACCAACCGATGACGTACATCCTAATGCCGAACTCGCTGCACGAGGAACGCATCGGAAGAGCGTACGTCGAGGCCAAGTACGGTAAGGACTTGCGCGCGAAGATCGTCACGGCGATCCCCGTCGCGCGACTTACCGAGCAAAACACGCTGCTCGTCGTGGCGCGCGAGCGCTTCAAGCCAGTGACGCGGCGCCAACCAGATCCGTCCGGGTATCCACATGATTACGAGGTGCCGATCGAGGAGCTCATCTTGGACGTGGTCGAGCGCGAACCCGTGAAGGTCTCGAAGTTCTGGCTCGCAGGCGACGAGATGGGTGGCCGGCTCAACATGAACGATTTCATCGAGCATCTGAACAAGATATCCGGACCCTTCAACGTGCGGTTCCGCGGCGATGAAGGCCTTATCCGGCTCTTCTTCCTCTGACAGAGGGTGTCATGGCAGCTGATGGCGGCGGAGGCTCGCGAGACTACTGGCTGACGCGTACGGGCGGCGACTTCGTCGACGCGTACAAAAAGAAGCGTCAGGTCTACTACGATGCGGCCGAGCAGAAGGGTCTGTGCCGCATCTGGGAGATCGCGTACTGCCAGTACTACGGCCTGAACCCCAACGGTATGGGCAGAGGCCTCTCGACGCAGACGCTGGCGTTCGTCGGCGAGAATAACGAGTTTTTGCGGTTCCGCATCGCTGAGTTCCGCTCGTTCATCAAGCAGCAAATCTCCATGGTCCTTGGCGAACGCGTGTCGTTCAAGGCGATGGGCGCAAACACCGACTACACGACGCTCGCGCAGATCCAATCGAGCGATCAGGTCATCAACTACCTCTACCAGACGGGCAGCGGTGACACGCTCGAGCGCGAGGCGGCTGAAGCCAACTACGTCGTGGGGCTCGGCGGCGCGCACGTGCGGTGGGACTGGGATGGCGGCGACGAGGTCGACGTCGAGCTTCCGCACCCTGACGGCGCGACGGTCTACGACTTCCCCACGGGTCAGCAGATCCCCGCGACGATCACGTCGCCAATGCGCTCGGGGTTGCCGACAGCCACCGTGCATTATCCGTGGGAGCTCCCGTGCGACCCCGCGGTCCGCGGCAACAAGCATGCGTGGCGCGGCGTGCGCGAGCGCGTGTGCAAGTACGAGCTGGCGGATGAGTACCCGGAGCACGCCGAAGCGCTGTACTCGATGCAGTTCATGCACGATGACTACACGGCGCACCAGCTATTCGGCTACGACCTCGCGAGCTCGAACGAAGACGACATCATGCTGGACCACGTCTACGTGGCGCCGTGCAAGCTGCTGCCGCGCGGCCGTTACCTCGGAATCGCGCAAGACATCGTGCTGTGGGACGAGGAGAGCCCGGTCGATGGCATCCCGATCGTCGACATGTGCTCAGCCCGCTTCATGGGCTCGCAGTTCGCGTACTGCGACAACTGGGACCTGATCCCAGTTCAAGAGATGCGCGACCAGATGTGCAGCGATGCTGCATCGAACTTCACGAAGTTCGGTAGGCCGATGATCGTGGCTGACGAGGGGCTACAGCTCGACCAGCGGCTGCTTTCACGCGGGCATTACATCTGGACCAAGCCACAGAACACCGAAGCGCCCACCGCGGTCAAGATCGATCCGATGCCGCCGGGGTTCATGGAGTTCTTGAGCTACCTGCATTCGCGCGACGAGTCGATTACGCAGCAGAACAGCGTCACGCGCGGCAACCCCGACAAGAACATCACGAGCGGACAGATGGCCGCGCTCTTTCACTCGAACTCTATCGAGTTCCGCAACGTCGACCAGGCAGCGCTGTACAGCTTCCGCAAGGAGCTGGCGAACATGTACCTCGAGATGGTGCGGCGCTACGCACAGGCGCCGTTCCTCGCCGAGATATCTGGCGCGAGCGAGCGGCCATATCTGAAAGAAGTCGCCAAGGAGAGTCTGAGCGGCATCAAGCGCGTGATGATCGAGCCTGTGAGCTCGCTCTCGAAGTCGACCGCGGGCCGGCTGACAATCGCCGAGATCTTGATGAAGATCGAAGATCCGAAGATGCGCTCTGCGCTGCTCAAGGGCATCGAGACCGGGCAGTGGGGCGACGCCTCCAAGAAGGACCGTAACAGCGACCTGCGCTCGACGTGGGAAAACGAGCAGCTCGCGCAAGGCATCCCGTGCCGCGTGCTCGCGACGGACAATCCATACGAACACCTGCCGGCGCACCTCGCCGACATCGACGCGCGCACCGAGCAGCTGAACGAAAACCCGCAGGCCGTGGACGCGTACCTGCAGCACTGCCAGGAGCACTTGTCGCAGTACCAGATGCTCAACCCGAACCTCGCACGCCTGCTCAACATCCCAGTTCCGCTGCCCGTCCGAGGCACGCCAGCGGGTGACGCGAACATGATGCTGACGGGGCCTGTCGAGCCGGTTCCGCAGCCCGGCGATGGAGCGCCGTCGAGCAACGCGATCGAGAGTGCGGCCAAGGCGACGACGCCACCGCAGGCGCAGGGGCGTGACCCAAGTGGCGTGAAGCTACCCAACCCCTCGCAACCACCCAATGGCTCCTCAGCGCCCGGAGCCGCGCCGCCACGGGCGGCATAACGAAAGCAGCGAACGATGCCAGACGCAGCACCTGTTTCATCCCCTGCGGTCCCAGAGAGCGGATTCAACCTCGACGACTTCGACACGATCCTCGGCGACTACGACAGCGCCCCCCCAGAGCCTGCGCCACAGGCGCCACCGAGGCAGGCGACGCAGGCGCGCGCGGCCGATCTCCAAGATCTCGACCCGGAACCGCCTGCCGAGGGCGAGGAAGCCGAGCCGCCGGACGATCAGCAGCCCGATCAGCAGGCCGAGGACGACATTGCGCTTGCGGCGAAGGCGAAGGACTGGGCCGATCGCCCCGACATTCCCGACGAGTTCCTCGACAAACTCGGGGTTGCCAAGGTGGACGGCGAGGAGCACCAGATCACCGTGCGCGAAGCATTCGAGGGCTACCAGCGCCGCGCCGTGACGACCCAGCGGCTGCAGGAGGCTTCGGCAATCAAGCAGCACTACGAGCAGCTCATCGGCGGCCAGCGGCAGATGTTCCAGCGCTGGCAAAACCCCGAATCGCTCGAGTCGGAGCTCGAGGACCAGAACCTTGGCCCGCAGCTCGACGCGATCGTAAAGCGACGCTTCCGCGACTTCGCACAGGAGCAGTCCATCCTGGATAGCATCCAGGATCCCAATCACAAGGCATTCGCTGCGCGACAGTTCCAGGAGAAAAAGCAGGCCATGATGATGGCGCGTGCTCGCGAGCGTGAGGCCAGGCTCGCCAATGAGCGCGCGCAGCATAACGACGGCCAGCAACAGCACGACGCGCTCGTGCAGCGAACCACCAACCAAATGGCGCAACTCGGGCCGCGCGCAATACGCGATGTCGGCCTGAAGAACACGCCGTATGTCCGTAGCTTGATCGGGCGCGAGGTGAGGTCGCTGCACAAGTGGGGCACTGACCTGACCTACGAGCTCGTCCTCGAAGCGGCGAAGACCGCCAAGGACGTATGGGACGTCGAGCACGAGCGCGCGATCACAAAGGCCGCCGAGGGCCGCGTGCGATCGAAGGCGCTGCCTCCGCGACGCGCCTCGCCAAACCCGAGCTCTGGGCCGGCCAAACCGCCTACGTCCAAGCGCCAGTTTCGTCTGGACGAGTTCGACGACGTCATGAAGGAATACGACCAGGGGCGCTGATGTCCACACCCATCGGCAAGAAGCGATTCAAGGTCGCCAAGCGAGTCGTAGAACCATCCAAGTTCGCGGTGATGCGCGAGAACGAGGAGCTTCGCGCCAAGTCCGTCAGCATGGCGCAGTTCATGGCTGCGCTCCTGATGGAACTCCCCGAGGACAGGCTCCCGCTGACGTACTACATCGAAGACCTCGAGACCATCCACCCGCTCACGGTGAAGATCGAGTTCGGCGACAAGACCGTAACACTGTCCCTTACCGATCCGGATCAACCCCTACGCTCAGCTTGATGTGTGCCAGCTTGACGTATCATTACCTGACGTGTCACTATCAATACGCCACGATTACGACGCATTCACGCGGACTGCCCGCACCTGAAATCGGACTCCCCTAACTCGCAGCGCCTCCCTTCGGGGAACAAGCGATCTGACAGTCAGGACGTGAACAACCGAGACTAGGGTGGTCGGTAGCAACAACCGGCGAGCGTTGGTTCATCCCAACATTCCGAGGTTGCTGCCATGTCGACACTTGCCAACTGGATTGGCAATTTCAAGCAGCGGTACGGGAAGCTCGAAAACCCGCTACCGACCCCCAACACGTTCGCCGCAGAGATGCAGTTTATCCAAGAGGACTACCGTCCTGGCATTGGATACAACTGGCCCATCGTCATCGGCAACGAGCACGGCCAAACGGCCGACATCTCGAACACCGCATTCGCGTTCAACCCGGCGATCGACTCACAGATCCTGAACGCGAACCTCGACGGCGCCACGATCGGCGTCATCGGGAACATCCCCTACGACGTCGACTACCGTGGCATGAACGGCAGCGGCAACGGCTCACGCGGCGGCGCCTTCTGGAAGCCGTACGACGCGAAGGTCAAGCTGCTCCTGCAGTCGTCACAGCTCTACCGAGAGCTGCTGCTGATGTACGGGTGCGGCGGCGCGGCCTTCACTACCCCCGCAGCCAATCTCGGCGTGATCGCGACAACTCCCGCTCCGAGCGGAACACTCGGTACGCCGAACGTTAGTTTTCTGCGTAGGGCCTCTCACGCGCCGGGTCTTTGGATCCAGATGATCGGCGCGCTGGTCGATATTCACAACGGCGCGGCTATTCGGGCCGCTGGCGTAACCGTGCAGGGCTACAACCCTGACACCGGGGCGCTGACGCTCTTCTTGAGCGGGTCAGGCGTGACCCCAGTCGCTGGCGACTTCATCACGCCCTTCGGCTGGAAACAGAAGTCAGCGATCGGCCTCGAAGCGTGGCTGCTCAACAACGGAACGATCGCGGGCATCAGTGCGCTGACGCAACCATTCTGGCGTTCGGTGCAGCTCGACGTCGGCAACGCGCTGAAGCAAACCACCATCCAAGCGCTTGCCGCGAGCTTGATCATGCGCGGATACCCAGCGGGCAAAGGAGGCAAGCTGTACGTCTCCGCGCCTTCGTTCAACGACCTGCTGTTTGAAACACAAACGCTGCAGCGGTTCGACAAGAACACCGACAGCGTCAAGCAGCAAGGCGCCGAGGAGCTCGAGTACAAGACTGCGATCGGCGTCATCAAGGTCGTCGTCAACGCACAGATGAAGCAGGGCATGGCTTGGTTCATGTGCCCGGGCATGTCGAAGCGCGTGGGGTCGACCGACATCACGACGAAGAGCCAGGGGTCCAACGACATGTACCTCCTGCAGCTTCCGCAAAACGCCGGCTATCAGATGCGGACGATGCAGAACCAAGCGCCTGGACTCAAGGTCCCGGCGTTCTTCGGGATTCTCTTCAACATCATCAACTCCGATTCGAGCGGAGTATCTGGGTCGCTTGCATGACCACGCACGAAGTCCAGGGCGACTACCCAATCTACAAGATCGACTATTGGGATCCGGCTGGCTCGTTCGGCGGCTGGTTCCTACACGTCGTCCCGTCGGGGCTCACGCTCGTCTACGGCGGTTCCCCGCCGACACTCGTTGGCATCGACACGAACATAGTCGCGGAGCCCACCTACGACGCTGACACGGGTCTGCCGGAGCCACTCAAGCGCTCGGGCCTGCTTTTCCGCGAAGGCATCGTCGAGCGGCTGAAACGCATGTTCGGAACGGACTGCTCCGTCCGTTGGAAAGCGACGCTCGTCGAGAGCGTGACTCCAGCGGTGGTGGACATCGACTTCTGAAGAGAACCACAGCGCCGGCCGGGAGATCTTCTTCCTGTCACCGGCCGGCGCTTGGGAGTTGATTGCATGGCAAACGCTGGACGAGTTGGACTCGGCACGCTGCAGGGCGCCACGGGTGGCGCCGGTCTCGGCACGGCCATCTTGCCGGGCTGGGGCACGGCGATCGGCGCCGGCGTCGGCGGCGTCGCAGGCCTCATCGGCGGCCTCGTCGACGACACCGAAGACGAGCAAGAGAAGAAGCGCAAGCAAGCGCTGGCGATGCTCGATAAGCAGCACGCGTACGAGTTCGATCAGGGCCGCTTCAACGATGATGTCGCGTTCGGCCAGCGCTTGGGCGCTGACCCGATCTTCATGAACGACAAGAAGCGCGGGCTTCAGGCGCGCGGCCAAGCACTCGAGCGCGAGCGGCTCAACGCCAACATGGCGCCGCAGGACCAGGACCCCGGCTGGCAGGAGTGGGTCGGGCCGTTGCTCGGCGCAGGCGCCGCTGCTGCTGGCGCATTCAAGAGCGATCCGCTGGCCGCGCGGCGCGCACAGCTGAACTCCACCAGCGACGAAGCGGACTTCATCCGCTCGCAAAACCTCACTGCCCCGCAGCTGAGAACGGCACTCGAGGAAAACGACGAACGCACGAAGTCCGCGCTGTTCGGTGCTCGAACGCGCATGAGCCCCTACGACTTTTGAGCAGCGCATGAACACCCTCGAGCTTTGCGCGCAGATCACGGCGAACGGCTTTTTGCCGTCGAATCATCCGAACTTTTCGCTATCGAATCCGACGCAGCTCATCAAGGAGCTCAACGGATGCGTAACGCAGAACTTCGAGCGGCCGGTTGTCAACGCACGCTCGGGCTACTGGCTCAAGTCGACGCTGGTGACGACGGTAGCGGGGCGCGCGCGCTATCCTGTGCCGCACCGTGCAGCCGCTGGCGGCCTCGAGCGTGTCGAGATTGCCCAGAGCGCCACCAGCGCGTTCGCCGAGCTCAAGGAGGAGTCGGGCACCGACACGGTGACCTGGGAGGGTGACTCGGCGCAGCGCGATTTGCCGCGTCGCTTCGAGCTGCGTGGTGACCAGATCCATCTGCTTCCGACGCCCGACTCGAGCAGCTACGTGCTGAGGCTCTGGTACTACCTGCGCCCGAGCCAGCTCGCATATCCGCAGAGCCCGACCTACACGGGCGTCAGCCTGATCGATGACGCAACCGTCGTGACTCGAGGCCAGGTCCAGAGCATCAACGTTGGCGCGCGGCAAGTCGTTGTGACCGGAGGCGCCTCGATTCCGTTCCGCATGCGCAAGACGGCTCCGTCGTCGATCATTTCCGGGGTTGACCGCGTCGACATCGTCCATTCCAACGGCTGGCACGAACTGGCGCTCGTCGATGCCCCGCAGACGTTCTCGGGTTCCACGATCACCATCGGTGGCTCCGATCCGCTCGACGACATCGTAGTCGGCGATTACGTGCGCTTCGCCGACGAGACCGACTGGCCTTGTGTCCCGACGGACTTTCACCGGCTCGTCGCGGACCTCGCCTCGATGACGGTGCTCGTGCAGTTGCACATGCTCGAGAAGGCGCGGGCGTTCGGTGAGAAAGCCAGCGGCGACATGGACCGCTTCCGCGACCTCTTGCAGCCGCGCGTGAAGAACCAGCTGCGAAGCATCCCGTTCCCCGAGCACGTGCTCAACGGCAGCTTTGGAGGGTGGCGCTGATGCCCGAGCGCCAGATCCTCGTGAAGCCGATCGGGCTGGTCACGCAGCCGAACAAGCTCGGCGTCTTTCCGCCCGGCGCGATGTCGCAGGCGAAGGACGTCATCATGCGCTCGCCTGCGATCATTCAGCAGGCGTATTCAAAGACCGCGGGCTGGTCGACCCTCGGCCAGAGGCCACGTCTTCTGTACTCGTGCGTGAACCAACTGATCGCGCTGCAGCGGTCGAGTGGTGGCGTATGGTCAGTCAGCTGGCTCACGCACGCGCTCACATCCCCGACGTTGTCTGCTGGCGTGTTGCCGTACACCTCCGACGACTTCAGTCAGACGGGGCGGCTGCAGGCAATCACAATGCGTGGTCGCACCATCATCAACGGCGCGACCAAAGATCCGATCGTCTGCGACACCGAGAACCCAACGTCGGCCGCGGAGCGCACGTTTCGGTTCTGCGGCATTCCGCAGCCGCTTCTAGGCTTCTTTTCGCTCACGCCCACGGCCACCGCGCAGGCGTTGGACCCCATCACGATCGTTACATACGCAGCGGTCATCAAGCGGGAGCTGTCAGACGGCTACATCCTGCAAAGCGCGCCGTCGCTGTTCATGCGCGTGCGCAACAGCAGCGGCGCGCTTCCCTCAAACGTCGACCTAATCGTCATCTGGGACTCGTCGAACAATGCGGTACAGGCCGGCGACGTTGTCGAGATCTACCGGAGCCAATCGGTTACGGCTCCCACCGATGACTCGCCCGACCCAGGGACGACAGTCTATCTAGCGGCCTCGGTCGTACTGACTAGCGCTCAGGTGAGCGCCAACTTCATCAACATCACCGACGCTGCGATCGCGAGCAACGTGGGCGGTCCGCTCGGAGGCCTGGGCCGCGAGCTGTACACTAATCCAAGATTCGGAGGCTTGACTACGCGCAATGATCCGCCGCCATTGGCTGCGTGCATTGCCTCGTTCCGCGGTCGCGCTTGGTACGCGAACTGCCGCTTCGGCGCGCGGCTGAAGATCGGGACCCACATGGGTATTGGGGTCTTGACGACGGATCAACAGCGACTAAACGGCCTCGGAAGTCGCGCCGTCACGGGCACCTGGGCGAATGGTAGCGCCAACATCACAGGGATTAGCGCCTCACACATCCTTGGGCTCGTGCCAGGGCAACTCGTGCTCTCGGGTTCGCATCCGGTCGGAACAAAAATCGTGAGCGTCGGCGCCACCAGCATCGTCGTCGACCAGGTCGCGGTGGGCGCCGGGGCTGGCGTGTCGATTGGAGTCAACGACGTCATCGAGATCGACGGAAACGTTACCGCAGTCACCACCTTCTTGCTCAGTGGTCCGGGCAGCACCAACTACAAAGTCACGACTCTGAGGACCCTGACCAACGCGTACGCGGTCACGCAAGAGTTTCAGATTGAGAAAGCGCGGTTTGCGCTGCCGGCCACGATCACTGTTCGCGCTACCAATGGTTCGAAGTACGAGCCGACGCTCCCGTCGATGAGCGATCCGGTCAAGACGATTCAGCCGACGCAGCGCAAGAACAACGTCCGCTACTCGCACGACCAGCAGCCGGAAGCAGTTCCTCCGAAGAATGAGCTCGACGTCAGTACTGGCGAGATTTACATGCTGATCCCCACGCGTGACGCGCTGTGGTTCTTCACGAGCGAAGGGGTGCAGCGCCTCTCAGGGACGATCAATCCGATCGATGGCATCCCCGACATCCGCCTCGACCCGATTGACAGCACGCTCATCCTCGCGGGGCCGCGGGCGTGGTGCGTGCTTCGTGACCGAATCTTCGCGTACACCAATCGCGGCTTCGTCGCGATCTCGGACGAAGGAGTCTCCGAGCTCACGACTGGCGTGATCGGCGACTTGTGGCCAGGCCAGGGCTGGGTCGAGTCTGAGTCCCCCCACCTCTTGGCGGATACACGCGTTGACGAGATCTACATCATGGGCGCGCACGCGACCCTAAACCTCGTCTACTCGTTGCGGTACGGCTGTTTCACGACGACCGCGCAGTTCGACGCGGCGCAGACCAGCGTGAAACTCGCAACGAGCATGGCACTTGTGTTCGGCTACGCGTCGACCGCACTGGACGAGCTGCAGCCAGACCTCACGTCGCTGGTAACGTCTGCGGTCGCTGACTACCAGCCGGTGCACGGGAACCGCCCCGACATCATCAAGCAGTGGATCGACGCGTCATACGTGTGGGAGCCGAGCACGATCCTTACTGGACCACCCGACATCCGCATGAACGGCTCGATTGTCACGGGCTTGGTTCCACTGATCGACGTTGGTAACGACATCCGAGGCAATGTCGGGATCCCGCAAGACGCGCCCGCGCTCAGCACGTCGATCGCGCCGGGCTTTCAGGGCGGCGTAGGCCTGAAAGCGCTGAGCGGGATCTCACTGCGCTACGCAACCTTCACTGAACAGCAGGGTGCGCGATGAGCATGCGTCGATCGGACCAGGGGTCGAAGTACGACGCGCGTTCGTTGTCGGAGAACCTGCGCGACCTCGACCAAGCACGCAGGCGCGGGCTCAAGTGGGGCACGCGCGAGGTCGTGGCGTACTACACGGAGCCTATGTCGCTCGGCGGGCTGCGCACGCAGCCACACGCGATCGTGCTCGGTCGCATTCGAGCGGTGAACGCGCCGGAGACTCCGGTTGATTGCGGATCGCTCGTGCACTTCATCTGGGACGGCCCCGATGCAGGCGCGCGCATCACCGACATCGACAGGCTCACGCCCTCTTCCGACACGGAATACCGCTTCACGTTTCTCATCGCAGAAGGTGATGTGTAATGGCGCCGCGACCAGTCATCATGCCGTCGTATTTCGACCCGGAGACGGGGCAGCCGCGGCCGGTCAATCCACCTGCGTACAATCCTCAGCCGCAGCTGCAGGATAACTACAACCAGTGGGAGACCGAGCAGGGCGGGGCCGATGCTTACTACACCGACTGGATGAGGGGCACGCTCGGCACGCGCCAGGCGGACCAGGCGGGTTGGGAGTCCGCGGTGGGCGGCCAGGTCGCTCAGCTGCCGGGTATTACGCAGCAGCAGGGCGCGGCGCGCGCCGGCAACACCGCAGGGCTGCGTTCGGCGTACGAGGGCTACAACGCGAGCGACCTCGCGGCTACGAACAACTTCGTCAACACGAACAACCAGAACCTTGGCGTCTACAACCAGCGCGCGAACGACCTGTACAACACACAGGTGCCGATGCTGACGGCGTCGCAGTGGAGCTCGAACCCACAAGACCTCGCGAACCAGAACCAAGCGCTCGGGAACTTCAACAGCATCTACGGAGGCTCACTCGACTACCAAGCCGCGCAGGCACAGCAGACGCAGGCCAAGTACGAGACCGCCGCGTATATCAACGCGCAGCAGACGCTGGCGAAGCTCAAGCAATACGCGTCCGACCCGAGCGACGTAAAGCGTCAGAAGGATGCGATCGAGCAGCTCCGCGGGATGGTCGACGGCGGCGAGTGGCACGACTCACTCGCGGATGCGCGCGACAAGTACAAGGGGCTGACCGACCCTGAGGTCACCGCTCAAGAGCGGTTTATCATGGAGAACTTCCGGCAGACGCGCGAAGACCAGGAGCGCGCATCGCGCGAAGGGGTACTCGCCAACCTCGGAGCGCGCGGCCTTCGTTCTGGCGCAGCCGAGCAGACCGCGATGCTGCAGTCGCAGCAGGAGCTGGGCCGGCAGGGCGTGCTCGAGGAGCTCGGTGCTCAGGCGAATGCCATCGGCCGCTCTCAGCAAGCGCTCGAGGGCTACGCGAACACGTCGGCGATGGGCCGACAGAGCCAACTGCAGGCGATGGGCATGTACATCGACGCGGCCGGTAACCTTCGTTCGATGAACGACACCGTCGGCATGTACAACACGCGCGAGGCGAACGCCAACGAACAGTTCAACGCTGGCCAGGCCAACAACATCTCGATGTTCAACGCGGATGCGTACAATCAAAACTCGCAGTTCAACGCGAACGCATTCAACCAAAACTCACAGTTCAACGCTGGCCAGGCGAACTATATCAGCGCGTACAACGCGGGCCAGACGAACGACGCCTCTGCCAACAACCAGCGCACGCGGCTCGGCGGCGCAGAGGGCTACGCCAACCAGGCGAATCAGATCCGCTTCGACAACGACGCGGTGGGCACGTTCAACACGGGCCAGCAGAACCTGGTCGGCATGAACAACCAACAAGTGCAGCTGGATGATCTCACGCGAAGAGGCAACCAGGCGCAGGGCCAGCTGTACAACAACACGGCGACCGGACAAGTCAACCTCGACGCGATCAAGGGCACCAACGCAGGCAACGCAGGACGCGACACGACCATCCACGGCGCACAGCAGGGCGACATCGACTCGTTCGCCGGCAACCAACGCGGCGACGTCGCCGCGTTCGTGGGCTACGAAGACCAGAAACTCGATAACCGCAACGCAGTCACCGACGCGTTTGCGGGCGTGGGCACGGGCCTCTACGGCGGCGTGTTCACGCCGTCCGCGACCGCGAAAAAGGCCAACAAGGACGCGATCGCCGGCAACAACTTCTATTTAGACCCGAACCGAAAATACGGGTGATGGCCATGGTCGACTTCTACCTCGAGGACGACGACGAGCTACGGAAGATGCGCGAGCGCTTCCAGATGAGCGGCTCCGCGCAGCCCGAGTACGGCGCAGCTCTCGGCGGCGGCGGCGACTACGGTGCGCCACCGAGCGACCTCGATCCGCGTATGGTGCAGAGCTTTCTCGGGCAGCGTCCAGAGGCCGAGCCTTCGCGTGGCGGCTACCCGATTCCGCAGCGTGAGGGACCATCGTTTCTCGAGGACGCGGCATTGCCGGCGCTTGCTGGCGTTGCCGACATCATCGCGAACCGCGGCCGTGGGCTCGGGCAGATCACGCAGGGCGTCATCGCCGGCAAGGAGTCACGGCGCAACCGTGAGGCGCAGCAGTTCGAGGCCGATCGCGGCGCCTACATGAAGCAGCAGGACATGCAGGCCGA
>Ga0209342_10003819_pt1 | contig 15790 bp, 10 predicted proteins | sample RifCSP16_2_FD_184023 | JGI IMG/M metagenome (GOLD analysis project Ga0209342, IMG submission 184023) | Soil microbial communities from Rifle, Colorado - Rifle CSP2_sed 16_2 (SPAdes) (version 2) | ecosystem: Environmental > Terrestrial > Deep subsurface > Rock core/Sediment | place: Rifle... | reverse complement strand
GTGGAGCTCTCAGCCTCCCGGCTGCTGGGAAACGTCTTCGGCACCAGCAACATCGTCTGGGCAAACATCATCGGGCTGATCCTGATCTATCTGACCGTCGGGTATTTCCTGGGCGGCCGGTGGGCCGATCGGTCGCCGCACCGTCACACCTTCTATCGGATACTGACCTGGGGCGCCTTCAGCGCCGGACTGGTTCCCATCGCCGCCCGGCCGGTTCTGGGGCGGGCCGTAGCCGCCTTCGCACAGTTCGACGCGGCCATCCTGGCCGGCTCCTTTCTGGCGGTGTTGGTTCTGTTCAGCCTGCCGGTCACGCTGCTGGGCTGCATTTCCCCCTTTGCCATCCGGCTGGCGATGCAGGAGCGAGAGCAGGCCGGGCAGGTGTCCGGGCTCATTTACGCCATCTCGACCCTGGGGTCCATTGTGGGCACCTTTCTGCCGGTGCTCTGGCTGATCCCTGCCCTGGGCACCGCCCGGACCTTCCTGGCCTTCAGCCTGGGGCTGCAGTCGGTGGCGCTCATCGGCCTCTACCTGAGCTCCGGCCCGCGCAGCGTGCTGCGCCTGCTATGGATGCCGGTCCTCACCGTTGTCCTGTCTTGGCTGTCGATAGGCGGCCCGATCAAGGCCTCCACCAACGCCATCTACGAAACCGAGTCGGCCTACAACTACATACAGGTTCAAGAGGTGGGAGGCATCCGACTGCTCTACCTCAACGAAGGGTTGGCCGAGCACTCGATCTACTCGGTTGCTCAGCAAAGCGCGGTTTATGGCTACGGGACGTGGGAGTACTTCCTGGCCGCGCCCTTCTTCAACGCCCCGCCGGCGGGCAGGCAGAGTGTGCGAAGCCTGGGGCTGATCGGGCTGGCGGCCGGCACCATCGCCAAGCAGTACACCCAGGTTTTCGGCCCGATTCCCATCGACGGTTGGGAAATCGACCCGGAGATCGTGCGGGTGGGCCGTCGGTTTTTCGGCATGAGCGAGCCCAACCTCAATGCGGTGGTGGCCGACGGCAGGTGGGGTCTGACCCAGAGCGATCGTCGTTACGACGTGATCGCGGTGGACGCCTACCGCGTGCCCTACATTCCCTGGCAGCTGATGACCCGAGAGTTCTTCCAGGAGGCCAAGGACCACTTGCAGCCCGAGGGCGTACTGGCGGTGAATGTGGGACGGACGCCCGAGGATCGCAGACTGATCGAGGCGGTCGTGGGCACGCTGTCGGCGGTGTTTCCCTCCGTGCATCTCATCGACGTGCCCGACACGTTCAACTCGCTGGTTTACGCCACCGCTCGTCCGACCCGGCCGGAGAACCTGGTGGCCAATCTGCTGGCGCTCCAGGCAGAGGGCGCCCCCGCCGAACTGATCCAGGTCCTGGACCGCACGATCGCCAACCTCCAGCCCACGCCGGCATCGGAGGTGGTGTTCACCGACGACCGAGCGCCGGCCGAGCAGTTGGTGAATTCAATTCTGATCCAGTTCATCCTGGCCGGCATGCCCGGTCTGCGCTGAGAAGGAGAGACGATGGACGGAGTCCAGACATCCTCGAGCTGGCTGACCGCCGCTCGCTGGTTGCTGCAAGTCCTGATCCCGGTGGTGCTGGTGCTGACCAGCGTTCGGCTGATGCTGACCCGGGGGTTCATCCGCCTGGAATACAGCCTCCCGGGGTTTCCCGTGGACCGCTACGGGTTCACTCGCGCCGACCGCCTGGAGCAGGCCCCGATCGCACTGGATTACCTGCTGAACGATGCCGGCATCGGCTTCCTGGGCGACCTACGGTTCGAGGATGGAACCCCGGTCTACAACCAGCGTGAGCTCGGCCACATGGTCGACGTGAAGATGGTCGTGCGTGGGGCCCTGAGGATCTGGCGGATCGGGGGGCTGCTGGCGATCGGGCTAGGACTGCTGATCTGGCGTGTGGCGGGGGTGCCGGCACTGGGGGTCGCCCTGGAGGGCGGGGGCAAGCTCACGCTATGGCTGATGCTGGCGATCTTCCTGGGCCTGGCGCTCGCCTTCTCGGTCGTCTTTGTGGGATTCCATCAGGTGTTCTTTGAATCGGGCACCTGGACCTTTGCCTTCAGCGACACGTTGATCCGCCTCTTCCCGGAGCGGTTCTGGCAGGTGGCCTTTGCCACGGTGACCCTCGGGAGCGGGGCGATGGCGGGTGCGTTGTGGGCCCTGGCCCGGCGGATCCTTCGCGGGTAGGGCCCCGGCCCCCGAGTCCGTCCTCCGGCCCGGACCTCAGCGGCCGCCGGCCCTGATGCGGCCGCCGTCCGCGCTGGCGTTGCTTCTAAGCGCCGTACTTCTCCAAGCGGTCGGCGTGCGCCATCAAGATCGGCATCAGATCCACGCCGCGCAGCGTGCCCAGGCCGCCCCGGGCACAGGCCCGCTCGCCGAAGGTGGTTTCGGCGTCCGCCCGGGCCCGGCCGGGGGCCCAGATCAAGAGCGGAACCGGGTGCCAGGAGTGGGTGCGCAGGGCGGCCGGCGTGGAATGGTCACCGGTGATCGCCAGCACATCCGGCGCCAACTGCAACAGCCCGGGAAGCGCGGCGTCCACCGTCTCGATGACCTTGGCCTTGCCGGCGAAGTCCCCGTCCTCCCCCCGGCTGTCGGTGGGCTTGACGTGCAGGAAGAAGAAATCGAATCGCTCCCAGATCGGCTGCAAGGCGGCAAACTGCACCGCCGGATCCCCGCCTACGAACTCGTGGATCTGCATCCCCACGAGCTGTGAGACCCCCTTGTACATGGGGTACTGCGCCAGGCAGACGGCCCGCACCCCATAGATATCCTCGTATTTAGGCAGATCCGGGTCGGTGGAAAACCCCCTCAGGGTGAGCCCGTTGGCCTGGGGCTCATCGGTCAGCAATTCCTGGGCCTGGCGGATCCACTCATTGAAGAAGGCCGCGGTCCGCTCCGCTTCCGGGGCCAGCGGGCGAGCCGGCAAGGGGGAAGCGCCGGTCACCTGCGGATCGGTGTCATCGATGGCCGCGTGCAGGTCGGTACCGCGGCACATCAGGGCGAAGCGGTACTCCCGCACGTGCCGCACGGTGAACCCGACCCCGGCGACCTCGATTGCCGCCAGCCGCTGCACCAGCGGCGCGGCCTGTTCGGAGGAAATCCGGCCGGCCCGGCGGTCGCGGATTCGCCCCTGTTCATCCAGGGTGCAGAAGTTGCCGCGGGCCGCCACATCGCCCGGGCCGATCCGCAATCCCACACCGGTGGCCTCCAGGACCCCGCGCCCGATCTGAAAAATCAAGGGATCGAAACCGAAGAGCGCCAGGTGGGCTGGCCCGGAACCGGGGGACACCCCCGGGGCCACCGGCACGATCTGGCCCAGGCAGCCCTCCGTGGCCAACCGATCCATGTTCGGGCTGCCAGCGGCCTCCAACTCGGTGGGACCACCGGCCTCCATCGGCATTCCGCCCAACCCGTCCATGACGAGCAAGACGATCTTACCGCCAGCGGAGCGATGCAGCTGGCGCATCAAATCCAGTTGCTGGATCACCGGATGACCTCTCGGCATAGAAAAGCCCCGAGCCAGATTGGGCAAGGGGCTTTTGACAGGCAGGCCCAACGAGCTAGACGATCGCCCTCTGATCTCCGCTGGGTTCGAACAGATGCATGTTGTCCATGTTGAAGGCCACCTGGCCCTTCTGGCCGGTGCGCATGCTGGTCCGGGGGTCCACCCGGCCCACGAAGTTCATGCCTCCAGCCACCAGGTAGACGAAGATCTCGTTCCCCATCAGCTCGGTCACGTCCACGCTGGTCTCGACCAGCGACGGCACGATCTCAGAGGGGGTGAAGTTGGGGTCGTGGATGTCCTCCGGACGAATACCGAAGATAACCTCTTTGCCCACATGGGACTCATAGCGGGAAACCCGGGAGGCGGGCACGGTGGTTTGAAAAGCGCCGGCATCCACGATCAGCTTGCCGTCGGAGCGCTGCACCTTGGCCTTGAAGAAGTTCATCGCCGGCGAGCCGATGAAGCCGGCCACGAACACATTGGAGGGCGAGTCATACAGCCTCTGGGGCGTGTCCAACTGCTGCAGGATCCCGCTGTTGATCACCGCGATGCGGGAGGCCATCGTCATGGCCTCCACCTGATCGTGGGTCACGTAGATGAAGGTGGTCTGCAGCCGGTTGTGCAGCTTGCTGATGTTGGCGCGGGTCTCGACTCTGAGTTTGGCGTCCAGGTTGGAGAGCGGCTCGTCGAACAGGAAGACTTTGGGCTCGCGCACGATGGCCCGCCCGACCGCCACCCGCTGGCGCTGCCCACCGGACAGTTGGCGCGGCTTGCGCTCAAGGAGCTGCTCGATGCCCAGGATCTCGGCGGCCTCCTGCACCCTGCGCCTGATCTCCTCTTTGGGCGTCTTGCGCAGCTTCAGGCCAAAGGCCATGTTGTCGAACACGCTCATGTGGGGATAGAGAGCGTACGACTGGAACACCATGGCAATGTCGCGATCCTTCGGGGCCACGTCGTTCACCAACCGATCCCCAATCAGGATTCGCCCGTCGGAGATCTCCTCCAGTCCCGCCAGCAGGCGCAGGGCGGTGGTCTTGCCGCAGCCGGAGGGCCCCACCAGGACCAGGAACTCCTTGTCCTCGATCTGAATGTCCAGATCGTTGACCGCCACGACTTCACCGAATCGCTTGAACACGTGTTCGTAGGTTACGCTGGCCATGGTGCGCTCTCCTTCCTTCTGGGTCTCGTGCCATCGATTATACACCTGTGAACTGGCCTGCCGATTCGTCCCCCGGTCATCCCGGGCTCCGGGCGGAGGGAGGGCGGTCTTCGCGGCAGGCGTGCCTCCCATGCACTCGGCTGGCCTCTGAAGCGCTTGACTCCAGTCCCCTGTTCGATATATGATGGCCATGTAAGCGCTTCCATGACACAAACTTGGTTGCCAAGGATCCTTTACCGTCATACTCTGCTGAGCACGCCTTGTCTTGCCTTTTGCTTCCCTAAGAAACCCTGATCGCCGGCCCTTTTTGCCTTGAGCAGGCACAACTGTTCCAGTTTGGTGTAAACGCTTACATGACAGATGGCCAATACTCCCGAGTCACGATGGTAGATGTCGCCACCGAGGCGGGGGTGTCGTCTGGCACGGTCTCCCGCGTCATCAACCAGGATATCCATGTCAGGCCCGAGACCCGAGAACGCGTCCTGGAGGTTATGCAGCGGCTGGGGTACGTGGCCAATCGCCAGGCGCGCAGCCTGGCCGGGGGCAAGACCAACATCATCGGCGTGTTGGTCCCTGATCTGGGCACCGGATACATCGGGGAGATCATCCGCGGCATCGACATGGAACTGGGTTTCACCGGCCTCGATCTCATCCTGTACACGACCCATCGAACGGCCTCCAAGGAGTCCAATTACGTCGCCAATCTGGCGGAGGGGATGGTCGACGGTCTGCTGCTGGTTCTACCCCGCAGTCCGGCTGATTACGTTGAGACCCTCACGCGGCGCCGCTTCCCCTTTGTCCTCATCGACCACCAGGGAACCGGCAAGGAATGCCCGGCGGTCGGCGCGACCAATTGGCAGGGAGCCTACAACGCTACGGAGTATCTCATCCGGCTCGGACACACGCGGATTGGCTTCATCGCGGGATCCATGGATCTCGGCTGTGCCCAGGATCGTCTCGCCGGGTATCGTTCCGCTCTGCAGACACACCACATCCCCGAGGTGCCCGAGTTGCAGTATGCCGGCGAGTTTTTCCAGCCCGACGGATATGCGGGTGCCGAAGCCTTCTTCGAGCTGGCAGAGCCACCTACCGCCATCTTCGCCTCCAATGACGTGATGGCGATGGGTGTCATGGATGCCGTCCGCAATCGCGGGTTGCGGGTCCCGGACGATGTGTCCGTCGTTGGTTTCGACAACGTCCCGCAGTCGGCCGTGGTGTTTCCGCCGATGACCACCGTGCAGCAGCCGCTTGAGCAAATGGGGCGAGTGGCGACGCAAATGCTGCTGGGGATTCTCAGCAAGCCCGAGAAGCATGTGGGAAGAATCGAGTTGCCCACCGAGTTGGTTGTGCGCAGCTCAACTTCTTCCCCGAGGGGCAGGACTGCTTGATCGACTGGACCGCGCCAGCGCTGCTCAGGCTGTGTCGGATCCCAGGCCCAATCTAGCGAGAAAGGAGCACCAGCGACCACAGATCATCCGCCACTCACTTCCCCCAACCGTTGCCATTAGTTCGGAACGCTATCAGCTCGTTCAAGAAGGAGAAGAACAATGTCCCGCAAGCCTTACTTCCTGTGCGGCCTCCTCCTGATCGTCGCGCTGGCGCTGGCCGCCTGCGCGCCCGCGGCCACCGAAGCGCCGGCCGCTCCCGAGGGCCCCGCACCGACCGAGGCGGCCCAGCCTGAAGAACCCGAGGAGGCCGCGCCGGCTGAAACGGTGACGGTCACCTGGTGGCACATTCAGGTCGCGGACGACCAGAAGGCCCTTTGGCAACAGATGGCCGATGACTATATGGCGGCCCATCCGAATGTCCTGGTCGACATCACCGTGCTCGAGAACGAGGCCTTCAAGACCAAGTTGACTACCGTCATGCAGTCGGGTGATCCCCCGGACATATTCCAGAGCTGGGGGGGCGGCACGATGAATGAGTATGCCGAGGCCGGGCTACTCAAAGACATCACCGCCGATCTGGACACGGACGGCTGGCGTGACACGTTCTCGCCGGGCGCCCTTGGCGTCTACGGCTACCAGGGCAGGAACTACGGCGTGCCCCGTGACATGGGCATGGTGGGGTTCTGGTACAACAAGGACCTCTTCACTCAAGCCGGCATCGCGGCCCCTCCGGCGACCTGGTCTGAGTTCCTGGAGGCCGTGAAGGCGCTCAAAGCCGCCGGCATCACGCCGATCGCCCTGGGGGAGGGCGACAAGTGGCCGGGTGCGTTCTGGTGGGAATACCTGGCGGTCCGCCTCGGCGGGCAGGCGGCGTTCGATGCCGCGTCCAGTCGTCAAGGCGCATTCACCGACGCCCCGTTTGTCGAGGCTGGCGAGAAGCTCCTGGAACTCGCTGCCCTGGAGCCTTTCCAGGAAGGCTATTTGGGTTCCAGCTGGCCTGACGAGCAGGCTGTGATGGCCACAAGCAAAGCGGCCATGGACTTGATGGGCCAGTGGGCTCCCGGTGCCTTCAAGGACGCCAGTGTCGACAAGCAGGGACTCGGGGACAGGCTGGGCTGGTTCCCCTTCCCGGCTGTGGAGGGCGGCGCCGGTGGCCCGGCGGACGCGCTCGGCGGTGGGAATGGCTTCGTGGTCGGCGTGAATGCTCCTCCCGAGGCCATCGACTTTCTGAAGTACATCAGCAGCGTCGAGTCGCAGATCGCCCAGGCGGAAATCGGGATGTCCGTGCCCGTGGTCAATGGCGCGGAGATCGGTCTGTCCGATCCGTCGCTCAGGATGGTCCAGGAAGGCGCGGCCGCGGCCGAGTACTTCCAACTTTACTATGATCAGTACCTGCCGGCGGCCGTGGGAGGTGTTGTCAACGACAGTGTCCAGGGAATCTTCGCTGGCACGCTGACGCCCGAACAGGCGGCGCAGGCCATTGAGGCCTCGGCCGCGCAGGAGCTCGAGTAACAGGATGCGGGGATCCGCGGGGGTCGGTCCACGGATGGACCGACCCCCGCAATCTTGCCGGCGGCCGCGCCGCTCAATGCGCTCGAGACCGGCCAGCTTCGGCCCAGGCCGGCCTCATCTGGAGGCGAGCCCGGGACTCGTCTCACCCCGGCGACGTTGCATCCAATGACGAACTCCGGCATCATTTGGGTCGTGGTTCCCTAGGGCTCACTGCGGACAAGGCGCGCACCGTGGACACTGTCCCCCTCCGCCCGGCTCCCGTGCTCCTTGCAGGAGCAAAGAGCGTCCCACGACGGGTTCAGGGCAACCTGACGATCGCCCTGTTCCTGTTGCCGAGCGTGGCGCTCTTCGCGTTTCTCGTCATCTTCCCGATCCTGCAATCCATCTACTACAGCTTCTTCGACTGGAAGGGGTTCGGCCCGGCGGTGGACTTCGTCGGGTTGAACAACTTCATCACCATCCTGTCCGACAAGGTGTTTCTGGTCGCGGTCAAGAACGGTCTTCTCATCATCACTTTCTCGCTGCTTCTGCAGCTGCCGCTGGCTTTGGTCCTGGCGGTCCTGCTCGGACGCGATCTCCCGGGGCGGGTTGTGTTTCGCACCGTGTTCTTCTTGCCGTACGTCATTTCCGAAGTCATCACCGCCATGATGTGGTTGTTCCTCTACAACCCCGATCCGGATCGCGGACTGATCAATGCCATCCTGGTTCTCTTGCCTGGTGGACGGGCTCATCCCTGGCTGGGTGATCTCAACTCCGCCTTGCCGGCCGTCTTCGTCGCCCTGACTTGGAAGTACTTCGGCTACTACGTGCTGCTGTTCGTGACCGGCCTGGTGCAAATCCCTACCGATATTGAGGAGGCGGCGAGGATCGACGGCGCCGACAGCCTTCAGAGCTTCCGCTATGTCACGGTCCCCTTGCTCGGCAGCACCATCCGCACCTGTGTCTATCTCTCGGTGCTCGGATCGCTGCAGCAATTCATCGTGGTCTGGATCATGACCAAGGGCGGACCCGTCAACGTCACTGAGACCATGGCCACGTATATGTATCGCTTCGGTCTCGTGTACTTCAAGCTCGGCTACGGCTCGGCTGTGGCCATCTACATGTTCCTGATCTGCCTGGCCTTCTCGATCGTCTATCAGCGCCTCACCCGACGGCCCGACTATCTGGGTGGCCTGTGAGGAGGATCGATACGGTCCCGCGCCAGCGATGGAATTGGCGAAAGCTGAGGACGAGATCCCTGCAGTATCTCGTCCTGAGTCTCGTGGCGGTGGCTGTCCTGATCCCAATTGTGGTCCTCGCGTTCGGGGCCCTCAAGACACGCGGCGAGTTCTTGACGCGCCCCTACGTTCTCCCTGTTCCGCCGCGTTGGGAGAACATCCTCGGGATCCTGGGGCAGCCCAAGTACGGATTCTGGACGATGATGCGCAACAGTCTGTTGGTGATGGTGGCGACGACGGCTGGGGTCCTTGTGCTCAGCAGCCTGGCGGCTTTTGTGTTCGCCCGAATGGAGTTTCGGTCGAAGTGGTTGATCTTCAATTTCTTCACCCTCGGGCTGATGCTCCCGATCAGCGTCGCCATCCTGCCGGTCTACCTGGTGCTCCGCCAAACGAGCCTGACCGACAAGCTCCTGGGAGTGACCTTCGTGCAGGCCGCCTTCCTCCTTCCCGGGACAATCCTGATTCTGCGCGGGTTCTTCGCGTCGATCCCTGCCGAGTTGCAGGACGCCGCCTACATTGACGGCTGCGCCGTCTTTGATTTCTTCTGGCGTATCCTGCTTCCCCTTGCCCGCCCGGCGCTCGCCGCGATGACCGCCCTGACGATGATCGCCAGTTGGAACGATCTTTTGGTGCCCCTGGTGGTCCTGAACAATGAGGAGCTGTGGACGCTCCCTCTGGGGACGATGCAGTTCCAGGGCCAGTACAGTCAGGACCTGGCGCTGATCTCGGCCTTCGTCCTTCTCTCGGCCGTCCCGATGATCCTGTTCTATCTCGTCGCCGAACGTCAGATCGTGGCCGGTCTCACCGAAGGCGCGGTGAGGGGATAGGAGGCCGTACCGAGCGCAGCGCTGCAAAGCGTCCAGGTGCCGATGGGCATTCTTGTCGTAGCGCCTTCGCGATGAACGTCGACCCCGACGATAGCCTGCTACGAGGGCCAGCCCATGTCTGAATACACCCCTAGACCCGAACACAAGTTCGCCTTCGGCCTATGGACGATCGGAAACATCGGCCGTGATCCCTTTGGGTCCCCGGTGCGGGAGCCAAAGTCGCCTGTCGAGTTGGTCCACTTGCTTGGAGAAGTCGGCGCTTATGGGGTCAACTTCCACGACAACGACTTGATCCCGCTGGATGCCACACCCGCCGAAGCCGAACAGATCAAGCAGAAGTTCCGCCAGGCCCTGGATGACTCCGGTCTCGTGGTGCCCATGGCGACCACCAACCTGTTCGCCGACCCGGTCTTCAAGGACGGTGCCTTCACGAGCAACGATCACAAGGTACGCGCCTACGCGCTGCAGAAGACGATGAGCGCCATCGACCTGGGGGTCGAATTCGGCGCCCAGACGTACGTCTTCTGGGGTGGGCGTGAAGGGACGGAATCCGACGCCAGCAAGGATCCGGTGACCGCGATCAAGCGCACTCGCGAGGCCATGGACTTCCTGTGCGAATATGTGCTCGATCAGGGCTACGACCTCGCCGATTTCGCCCGCGGGTCCATGCGCACGTATTTGATCCTGAAGGACCGGGCCTCCCACTGGAAGGCCGACCAGGAGATCCAGTCGGTCCTGGCGCAGATCAACGCCGACGATGGCAGCACCGCAGCCTTCTCCGGCGCTTACACCACTACGAAGGCCGCCGACCTGAAGGAGTATCATTTTGATCCGTCCGCTCTGGGCAGACGTGGAATGGCCCATGAGCGACTGGACCAGCTGACGGTCGAGGTCTTGCTCGGCGTCCGCTGACCGCCGAGCGAGCCCGGAGTCCTCGCAGCCATTCAGGCTCGGGTCTGGTCCTAGAGGAGTCCATGCTGTGGGCAAAGCCACCCGAACCGAGCCACCCTATCTGAGCCCTCGACTCCCGACCTCCGCGCGCGTGCAGGATCTGCTGGCCAGGATGACCCTGGAGGAGAAGCTGGCCCAGCTGACGTCGTTCTGGTTCCGCGAGCTGCAGGACGGTCAAGACCTGTCCCATGAGAGGGCCCGGACGCTGCTGGGGAGCGGCATCGGCCAGATCTCGCGCGTCGGGGGGTCAAGCACACTGACGCCCGTAGAAGTCGCACGGGCCGGCAATGCGATCCAGCACTTCCTGGTCAGCGAGACCCGGCTGGGCATCCCCGCGATCTTGCACGAAGAGTGCTGTGCTGGATTCATGACCCTGGGCGGGACGATCTTCCCTCAGATGATCGGCCTGGCCAGCACCTGGGATCCGGCCCTGGCGCGAGAGATGGCCGGTGAGATCCGTCGCCAGATGCTGGCGGTGGGGGCGCGCCAGGCGCTTGCTCCGGTGCTCGACATCGCTCGCGACCCTCGCTGGGGCCGCACCGAGGAGACCTTTGGTGAGGATCCGGTGTTGGTTTCGCAATTTGGCGTGGCCTACGTCCAGGGACTGCAGGGCGAGTATCCGGGCACGGGCGTGATCGCTACCGGCAAGCATTTCGTCGGGCACAGCCAATCGGCCGGAGGCCTCAACTGTGGCCCGGTGCTGCTGGGTTCGCGAACACTGTGGGACGTCTACCTGATGCCCTTCCAGGCGGCAATTCGGGAAGCCGGACTGATGTCGATCATGAATGCCTATCCCGAGTTGGATGGCGATCTGGTCGCCGCCTCCCGCTCGATCCTGACTGATCTCTTGCGCGGTGAGTTGGGCTTTCAAGGCGTGGTGGTCTCCGACTACCTCGCCATCCCGATGATCCACTCCTTCCACCGCGCCGCGCAGGATCTTACCGTCGCGGCCGCCAAAGCGCTCCAAGCAGGTATTGATGTGGAGCTGCCCACCCGGATCTGCTACGGAGAGCCTCTGCGAGAGGCGATCGAAGCCGGTAAGGTCTCGCTGGAGGAGATCGACGGCGCGGTTCAGAGGGTGCTGCAATCGAAATTCGACCTGGGCCTGTTTGAGCAGCCCTATGTGGATGAGGCTGCGGTGCCGGAGGTCCTCGAAACCCCGAAGCAGCGCACGCTGGCACTCGAGATAGCCCGCCGGAGCATGGTGCTGTTGAAGAACGAAGGAGGCCTCTTGCCGCTGGTCGGCTCCGGGACGATTGCCGTCATCGGGCCGAATGCAGACCGACCTCGCCATCTCTTGGCGGACTACAGCTATCCCTCCATGCTTGAGCTGATGAGGTTGGCCCCCATGCCGCACATGGCTTCCATTGGCGACGTGGACGAGGATCGCCTTTTTGCGAATTCCGTCGCCATCCCTTCGGTGCTGGAAGGCCTGCGCGCTCAGGCCGATTCGAGTCAGACGATTCTCTACGCTCCGGGCTGCAGCGTTGCCGATCAGGATCGCTCCGGATTTGACGAGGCGGTCCAGCTAGCCGGCCGGGCCGACGTGGTTGTTCTCGTGCTCGGCGACAAGTCGGGCCTGGTGCCAGATTGCACCTCCGGTGAGACGCGAGATCGCGCCGAACTGGGCCTGCCCGGCGTGCAAGAGGAGCTGGTTCGAGCCGTAGTGGCCGTCGGGAAACCGGTCGTGGCCGTCCTGGTGAACGGCCGACCGCTGGCCATACCCTGGCTGGTCGAACACGTCCCGGCGATCCTGGAGGCCTGGCTGCCTGGGGAGGAGGGGGCGATGGCCATCGCCGAAGTGCTGTTTGGTCGGGCGAATCCCGGCGGCAGGCTCCCCATCACCGTGCCGCGTTCGGTGGGCCAGGTGCCGCTGTACTACAGCCACAAACCATCGGGTGGCCGCTCGCATTGGTATGGCGACTATGTCGAGCTGCCGAGCAGCCCGCTCTATCCGTTTGGACACGGATTGAGCTACACCTCCTTCGAATACTCTGACATCCGCATTGCCCCCGGGGCGGCTGCATCAGGTAAACAGATCGCTATCAGCCTGAAACTGGCCAATACCGGTGGCGTCGCCGGGGATGAAGTAGTGCAGCTCTACGCCGGTCAGGAATATGCCAGCCTGCCGCGTCCGGTGAAGGAGCTCAAGGGCTTCCGTCGCGTCAGTTTGGACTCAGGTGAGAGCTGCGAGTTGACTTTTCATCTCCCCGTGGATGCGATGGCGTTCCATGATGAGTCGCTGGAACTGGTCGTCGAAAGGGGCAGAGTCCGAGTATTCCTGGGCAGCTCCTCGGAGGATATCCGTCTGGAGGGCCAGTTCACCATCGCCGGGGCAGTCAAGACGGCGGTGCAGAACCGCGTGTTCGCGTGCCCTGTGGAGGTTTCGCGACAGCAGACTGTCGGGCGACGCGTTCCCACACCGAGGAGCTGACCGTGACGGACACAGCTCTCCTGCTTGGCATCGATGTCTCCACCACGGCGACGAAGGCCGTCTTGTGCGATCAGACCGGCAAGGAGCTGGCGGTCGCCGCGAGCCAGTACTCGTTCGATCAGCCCAGACCCCTGTGGAGCGAACAAGATCCGGGCTTGTGGTGGGACGGAGCGAAGAAGAGCATTCGCGGCGTGTTATCCACCGCAGGTGCCAAGGCCGAAGATATTGCCGCAATCGGCCTCACCGGGCAGATGCATGGTCTGGTGCTGCTGGACGGAGCCGGAGAGGTGCTTCGGCCGGCGATCTTGTGGAACGATCAGCGCACGCAAGCTCAGTGTGACGAGATCCATGCCCGCATCGGCCGGGAGCGGTTCATTCAAATCACCGGCAACCTGGCCCTGACCGGTTTCACTGCCCCCAAGATCCTGTGGGTGCAGCAGAACGAGCCGGAGGTATATGCAAAGGTCAGACACCTGCTGCTGCCCAAGGACTATGTGCGCTTCCGACTGACCGGCGAGTACGCATTGGACAAGGCCGACGGGGCCGGGACGGTGCTGTTCGAGCTGAAATTGCGCCAGTGGTCGGGAGAAGTGCTGCAAGCGCTGGAGATCGACCCGGCCTGGCTGCCGCCCACTTTCGAGGGGCCGGCGCCTACCGGGGCCATCACGCCCGAGACCGCGGCCGAAACCGGGCTGAGGGTGGGGACCCCGGTCGTCGCTGGAGGCGGAGACCAGGCGGCGCAGGCGGTGGGGGTCGGGGTAGTGGAATCAGGGATCGTGGCGCTCACGTTGGGCACCTCCGGTGTGGTGTTCGCTGCTACCCGCTCTGCCTTGATTGAGCCGCAGGGTCGGCTGCACGCGTTCTGTCACGCCGTGCCGGGCAGGTGGCATCTCATGGGGGTGATGCTGTCGGCGGCCGGAAGCCTGCAGTGGCATCGGGACACGATCGCTCCCGGTGTGGGCTTTGACGATCTGCTCCAGGAGGCGGAAACGGTCCCGGCCGGCAGCGAAGGGCTGCAGTTCCTGCCGTATCTGAGTGGAGAGCGCACACCCCACCCAGATCCACTGGCCCGCGGCGCCTGGGTCGGGCTCACCCGGCGCCACGGGCGAGGGCATCTGACCCGTTCCGTGCTGGAAGGTGTGGCCTACGGGCTGAGGGACTCCTTCGAACTGATCCGATCAGCGGGGCTGGGAGAGATCCACCAGGTTCGGGCTTCGGGGGGCGGCGCGAAGGGCGATCTGTGGCGGCAGATCCTGGCCGACGTGCTCGAGACTGAGCTCGTCACCGTCAACACCAGCGAGGGGGCTGCCTACGGCGCGGCCCTGCTGGCCGGGGTGGGCGCCGGCATCTGGCCGGACGTCCCCTCGGCCTGTGCGACCTGCGTTCGAATCACGGGATCCACGCGGCCTGATCCGGACCAGGTGGATACCTATCGCCAGGCCTATCCGATCTACCGCGACCTGTATCCGGCCCTCAAGCCCAGCTTTGACCGGATGGCCTCATGAGCGAGTTTTGCGGCCACGCTCCGCCAACGACTCAGCGAGATCTGAGCCCGAAGGCCTGAACGCGCCCGCCCACGATCACGGCGGCGAGCCCCAAGCTGAGTCTTACCACCATCCGGCCTCACCGGCGCGACCGTCGCCTATGCCTTTCCAGAGCCGGCGCGTTGACGCTCCTGGGGCTCTCTGGTATAGTCAGCCCGATGAGCCCGGAGAGAACCGACTCGGCCGGGGGCATGCCTCCACAAAGCCGCTGGCAGCTCTTTGGCCGGTGGCTGCAGCCAGGTCTAGGGGTCAAGCGGTGGCTGGGCCTACTGGTGCTGGGGATCGCGTTACTGGGTCTGAGTTTCGCCCTGCTCCTAGAGGGGCTCATCTCCTTGCGGGACACCGCCTCGTTGCTGGCCGCGCTTGGCCTGGGCGGATTTCCCCCCGGGCTGGCGGTGGCGGCCCTGGGTGCAGTCGGCCTGGCCGCTTCGCTGCTCTCCATCTTCCGACTCAATCGCAGCCTGCTCAGCCCCTTCATGCGGCATGGGAAGCCGGTGGTGGAGGAGGTGGCGCGGCACCGCCGCCTGAGTAGGGGCCCCAAGATCGTCGCCATCGGCGGCGGGACCGGACTGTCCACCTTGTTGCGGGGGCTGAAGCTCCACAGCGGAAACCTGACCGCCATCGTCACGATGGCGGATGACGGCGGCTCCTCCGGCCGGTTGCGTCGTTCGCTCGGTCTGCCGCCGCCCGGCGATCTGCGCAGCTGCCTGGCGGCGCTGTCGGAGGACGAGCACCTGCTCACCCAGCTGTTCCAGTACCGTTTCGTGGATGGGGAAGAGCTGGATGGACACTCATTCGGCAACCTCTTCATCGCGGCCATCAGCGGGGTGACAGGCTCCTTCGACCGCGGGATCCAGGAGGCTGGCCGGGTGCTGGGGATCCAGGGCCAGGTGCTGCCCTCCACCCTGTCCAATGTGCTGCTGGTCGCCGACAAGACCCCGGAGCTGGATGCCCAGGCCGTTCGGGTGGAGGGAGAGAGCCGCATTCCCAAGTTCCGGGGGCAGGTTCGCCGGCTGTACCTGGAGCCGAGCGATCCGCCGGCCTACCCGGAGGCGGTACACGCCCTGCTGAACGCTGACCTGATCGTGATCGGGCCGGGGAGCCTGTACACCAGCATCATCCCCAACCTGCTTGTGCCGGACATTGCCAACGCGGTGCGTGCCAGCCGGGCGTTCCGTATCTACGTGTGCAATGTCGCTACCCAGGCCGGGGAAACGGACGGCTACGACTGCGCGGCGCACAGC
>Ga0209342_10003818_pt1 | contig 15798 bp, 14 predicted proteins | sample RifCSP16_2_FD_184023 | JGI IMG/M metagenome (GOLD analysis project Ga0209342, IMG submission 184023) | Soil microbial communities from Rifle, Colorado - Rifle CSP2_sed 16_2 (SPAdes) (version 2) | ecosystem: Environmental > Terrestrial > Deep subsurface > Rock core/Sediment | place: Rifle... | reverse complement strand
TTCGACCAAAGCGGTCATGCTCGACAAGAACCGCAAGATCATGGTCAAGGCCTACCAGCTCTCCAAGGGCAACCCCATCGAAGACACCATGGAGATGTTCGCCCAGCTCCAGCAGGCGGTCCAGTCCCAGGGCGCCACCCTGAAAGTGCTGGGAGTGGGCTGCACCGGCTACGCCAAGGACATCCTTAAGGACGCCATCGGGGCGGACGCCGCCATCGTGGAAACCGTGGCCCACACGCAGGCGGGGCTGCACTATTATGCGGACGCCGACGTCATCTGCGACGTGGGCGGGCAGGACATCAAAATCATCATCCTCAAAGATGGCCGCGTCAAAGACTTCAAGCTGAACACCCAGTGCTCGGCCGGCAACGGCTACTTCCTGCAGTCCACCTCGCAGGGCTTCAATGTCCCGGTCGAGCAGTACGCCGACGTGGCCTTCAGCGCCAGCGCCTTCCCCCTCTTCGGCTACGGCTGCGCCGTCTTCATGCAGTCGGACATCGTCGACTTCCAGCGGCAGGGCTGGAAGCCGGAAGAGATTATGGCCGGGCTGGCCAACGTGCTGCCCAAGAACATCTGGCTCTACGTCAGCCAGATCCCCAACCTGGCCGCCCTCGGGCGCAAGTTCGTCCTCCAGGGCGGCACGCAGAACAACCTGGCGGCGGTGAAGTCCCAGGTGGACTTCATCGAGTCGCGCTTCAAGGGCAAAGACATTCAGCCCGAGGTCGTGGTCCACAAGCACACCGGGGAAGCCGGCGCCATCGGCGCCGCCATGGAGGCCTGCCGGTTGTGGGAGGACGGCAAACAGTCGACCTTCATCGGGCTCGACGCCGTCGCCAGCATCACCTTCACCACTACCCGCAGCGAGAGCACGCGCTGCTACTTCTGCAAGAACAAGTGCCTGCGCACTTTCATCGACGTGCAGACCGCCACCAAGCCCGAGAACTGGAAGCCGCCGGCGAAAACCAAGGTCCCGCTGGTTGAGGGCGCCACCCGCCTCATCATCTCCACCTGCGAAAAAGGGCAGGTGGAAAACGTGGACGACATGCGCGGCATCAAGGCCGGGCTGGACGCGGTCAAGAAAGCCAACCCCAACCTGGTCGAGATCTCCGCCAAGGCCGCCTTCCGGCCCACCAACGCGCCGGTGGTGGCCGACCCGCTGCCCCAGTACGCTTTCACCAAAGCCCAGAAGCAGCGGCGCGCCCGGATGCTCCAGCGCAAAGAGATCAAGATCGGTCTGGCCCGCGTGCTCAACATGTACTCCACCGGCCCGTTCTGGATGGCCTACTTCGAATCGCTCGGCCTCCAGCCCGAGAACCTCATCTGGTCGGACTACACCAGCGAGCAGCTTTACAAGGAAGGAGCGAAGCGCGGCGCCATTGACCCCTGCTTCCCCTCCAAGGTCGGCATCCCGCACGTCCACAACCTGCTCTACGTCCATCACCCCAAGAAGAAGTTCGACTACATCTTCTTCCCCATGATTGACTGCCTGACGACCGACCTGGTCCACGTGCAGGACACGCGGGCCTGCCCGACCGTCTCGGCCACCCCGGCGGCGGTCAAGGCCGCCTTCACCAAAGAAGGCGACGTCTTCACCGAGAAGGGCGTGCGCTACCTCGACCCCATCGTCAACATGTCCCAGCCCGGGGTGCTGGCCCGGGAGCTGTTCGAGACCTTCCGCGACCTCTTCGGCCTGTCGCTGGAAGAGAACGCGCGGGCGGTGGAGGAAGGCTACAAGGCGCTCGAGATCTTCTCCAATGTCACCCTGCGGGGCTACGGGCGCGAGGTGCTCGACCAGCTGGCCCGCGAAGACAAGATCGGCATCGTGCTGCTGGCCCGGCCCTACCACGCCGACCCCGGCATCAACCACGAAATCTTGGAGGAGTTCCAGAAGCTCGGCTACCCGGTCTTCGCCCAGGACTCGCTGCCCATTGACGACGACATCATCTGGCAGCTCTTTGCCGAAGACGTCGCCAAGTCGAACGGCGAGATCGATCACCCCATGGACATCCGCGACGTCTGGAAGAACTCCTACAGCGAGAACACCAGCCGCAAGGTGTGGACCGCCAAATACATCGCCCGCCACCCCAACCTGGTGGCGCTGGAGCTCTCCAGCTTCAAGTGCGGCCACGATGCCCCCATCTACGCCGTGGTTGAAGAGATTGTGGAGAAGTCCGGCACGCCTTACTTCTGCTTCAAAGACATCGACGAGAACAAGCCCACCGGCTCCATCCGCATCCGCATCGAGACCATCGGCTACTTCCTCAAGCGCTACCGGGAAAACCTGGTGCGCGAGAAGCAGAAGCGCCAGAAGATCCAGGAGGAGCTGGGCGTCATCGAAGCCGAGCTGCGCCGCGAAATCGAGTCCCGCCTGGCCCGCGGGCAGTCGGTGACCGAGGAAGAGCTTGTGGCCCTGGCCCCGCCGCCCTCCGCGCCCCCGGCCGCGCCTGCCATCCACGCCGCGGCGGGAGACGACTAGCCGCCGGCTCCGCCGCCCTCTCCGGGCTCGGTTGACCCTTCCCGAACCGCTCTGCTATCGTAAGGCCCGACCATGCTCGAAGCCGACAAAGTGATGTTTGAGATCTACCGGGACGCCACCTACACCGGCAAGTACCGCGTCGTCTATTTCACCGAGCTGGGCGACACCAACAAGGAGTGGGAGATCAACCGCGCGCTGGCCGGCGAGCATTTCTACGACGGCTTCCTCAAGAACTGGCGGAAGAGCGAAGCCAAGGCCGTCATTGAGCAGTTCATCCGCCGCCTGAACGACGGCGAGAAGCTCACCTCGCGGCACCTGGAAGAGGAGCTCAAGGACTACCTGCCCGCGAGCTCCTAGGTTGGACCCCCTCCGCAGAAAATGAACGACCCGCCAACCAAAACCCCCGGCGGCTTTTGGGAAGGCGTCCTCGACTCGGCGCTCGCCCAGGAGACGGAGAAGCACATCGCCGAGCAGCAGGCGGCCCTCGCCGTCCGTCCCGACGACCCCCGGCCCTGCTTCCACCTCGGCCTGCTCTACCACATGCAGGGAAAAACGGCGGCCGCCATCGAAATGTTCGAGCGGGCCCTGGCCCTCGACCCGGACTTTGCCCTCGCCCACGAGCACCTCGGCCAGATTTACGCCGTCCAGGGGGACTACGCCCGCGCCCGGGCCCATGCCCGGGAGGCCGCCGCCCGCGGCCACACCGCGCTGCTGGAGATGCTGGACCGCTACTCCCGGCGAACCCCGCCCGCCGAGTAGCGGAGGCGCGCGACCCGCGCTGCGCACAGTTGTGATACATTTTTCTCGTGCCTGATTCTTCTCCACGCTTCCTGCGCGCCTGTCGGCGAGAGCCGGTGGACTCGACGCCGGTGTGGTTCATGCGCCAGGCCGGCCGCTACCTGCCCGAGTACCGCGCCGTCCGCCGGGAGCATGAGATCCTCGAGATCTGCAAGACCCCGGCGCTGGCGGCGGAGGTGACCGTCACGGCGGCGGAAAAGCTGGGCGTCGACGCCGCCATCATCTTCGCCGACTTGCTCCTGCCGGTCGAGCCGATGGGGATGAAGCTGCGGTTTGCCACGGGCGAAGGCCCGGTGCTCGAGCAGCCGCTCCGCTCAGCGGAGCAGATTCGCGGGTTGAAGGCAGACGGGGCGGGGGAGCTCGGCTTTGTAGCGGAGGCGATTCGGCGGGTGCGGCGCCACTTCGACGGGCGCCTGCCGGTCATCGGTTTTGCCGGAGCGCCCTTCACGCTGGCGAGCTACATGATCGAAGGCGGCGCCTCCCGGCACTACCTCCACACCAAATCACTGATCGCCTCGCAGCCCGCGGTCTGGGCTGCCCTGATGGAAAAGCTCTGCGCGGTGCTGGAACCTTACTTGCTTGCCCAGGTGGAGGCGGGCGCCGAGGCCATCCAGCTCTTCGACAGCTGGGTCGGCTGCCTGGCGCCCGACGACTACGTCCCGCACGTCCTGCCGTACTCTCGCCGGCTGATTCAGGCGGTCCAGGGGCGCGGGGTCCCGGTGATTCATTTTGCCACCGGGGCCGCCGGGCTGTTGGGGGCGATGCAGGAAGCCGGGGCCGAAGTGCTGGGCGTCGATTGGCGCCTTCCGCTGGCGCGCGCCTGGGAGGAAGTGGGGTTCCGGCCCGCCATCCAGGGCAACCTTGACCCGGTCGCCCTCTTCGCGCCGCCGGCGGAGTTGCGGCGTCGAGTGGAGGCGGTCCTTGAGCAAGCGGGCGGCCGCCCCGGGCACATCTTCAACCTCGGGCACGGCATCCTGCCCGGGACGCCGGTCGAGAACGTGCAGGCGGCGGTCCGCTGGGTGCACGAAATCTCGGCGGCGCGGCAGGAAAGGGCTGGGTCGCGCCATGGCTGAACGAGATACGCGTTGGGGGGTGCTGCTGCTGGCCCATGGCGCCCCGGAAAGACTCGAAGACGTCCCCGAGTTCCTCCTGCGGGTGCGGGACGGGCGCCCGCTGCCGCCGCCCGCGGTGGAAGAGATCAAGCGGCGCTACGCCGCCATCGGCGGCGGCTCGCCGCTGCTCCGCCACACGCGTCGCCAGGCGGAGGCCCTGGCCGCGCGACTCGAGCGTCCTGTCTACCTCGGCATGCGCAACTGGCATCCCTTCATCGCCGAGGCGGTGGCGGCCGCGGTGGGCGACCGCCTGCAGCGCCTGGTGGCGCTCTGCCTGGCGCCGCACAACTCCCGCACCAGCGTGGGGCTGTACAAGAAGCATCTGGACGACTCCCTGGCCGGCGTCGGCGGTTCGCTTGAAGTCGCGTTCGTCGAAAGCTGGCACGACCACCCGCTCTTGATCCGCGCGTTTGCCGAGAAGCTCCAGGCAAAGATGCGCGAGGTCCGCAGCGCGGCGGGGACGGACGTGCCCGTTATCCTCACCGCTCACAGCGTCCCCGAAGAAACCATTGTCGCGGGCGACCCCTACGAGCGCCAGGTGCGCGAGACAGCGGCTGGCGTGGCCGCCGCAGCGGCCTGCACCGCCTGGCACTGCGCCTTTCAGAGCCAGGGGATGACGGCGGGGCCGTGGCTGGGGCCGACGGTCGAGTCCGTCCTCGACCGGCTGGCCCGGGAAGGGCACAAGCACGTCGTGCTGGCGCCCATTGGTTTCGTCTCCGACCACGTCGAAGTGCTCTACGACGTGGACATCGCCTTCCGGGAGCAGGCTCGCGCCCGAGGACTCACTCTCTGGCGGACCGAGTCGCTGAACGACTCCCCACTCCTGGTGGAGGCCCTGGCCGACCTGGCCCGGGCGCGCGCGGGCTCGTGAGCCCCCGGCGCATCGTTGTCCTGGGCGGCGGCATCTCCGGCTTGAGCGCCGCCTATCATCTGGCTGAAGCCCGCCGGGCCGGCGCTTCCGTGGACTGCCACCTCGCGGAAGCCTCGGCGCGTCTCGGAGGCGCTCTCCGCACGGAGCACATCGAGGGCTGCCTCGTGGAAGCCGGCGGCGACTCGATGCTCACGGAAAAAAGCGAAGCCCTCGAGCTGTGCGAGCGCCTGGGGCTGGGCGGGCAGCTCACCGGGTCGCTCGACGCCGCCCGCCGCACCTGGCTGCTCCACGGCGGGCGGCTGGTCGGGTTGCCCGAAGGGTTCGAGCTCTTGGTGCCGACGCGCCTCTGGGCGGTGGCGCGGACGCCGCTCCTGTCACTTTCGGACAAGCTCGCGCTGGCGACGGAAGCCTTCCGGTCGTTTGCGCCGCCAAGCGAGGACGAGTCCGTGGCGCAGTTTGTCGAGCGCCACTTCAGCCGCGGCCTGCTGGAGAGCGTTGTCGACCCGCTGCTTGCCGCCATTTACGGCGGCGACGTGGACGAGTTGAGCGCCGCGGCTGTCCTCCCCTGGCTGACCTCCCTGGAACGGCAGCACGGGAGTCTGGTGCGCGGGGCGCGCACCCTGGCCCGGCAGCGCCGCCGCGCGGCGGCTCCGTGCAAACCGTTGTTCACCACGCTGGGCGAGGGAATGGATACGCTGGTGGGGTCGCTCCGGGACCGGCTCGCGCCGGGGCGGGTCTCCTGCGGACAACGAGCCGTGGAACTTGCCCGGCTGCCCGGCGGCTACCGGGTTGCCTTTGAAGGCGGGCAAACCGAAGAGGCGGAGGCAGTGGTGCTGGCGCTGCCGGCCTATGAGTCGGCGAGGCTCCTGCGCCCGCTCGACGCCGCGCTGGCGGCTGCCCTGGAGGAAATCCCCTACAGCTCTTCCGTCATCGTGGCGCTCACCTACGAGCAACGCCGTGTGGGCGCGCTGCCGGCCGGGTTCGGCTTTCTGGTGCCCGCGAAGGAGCGGCGGCGTCTCGTGGCCTGCACGTTCGTTAACCAGAAGTATCCGGGCCGAGCCCCGCAGGACAAAATCCTGCTGCGCTGTTTTCTGGGCGGGAGGCGGGACCAGGGCGCGCTCGTGCTGAGCGACACGGAAACCCTGGGCATCGTTCGCCGCGAGCTCACGGAGATCCTGGGACTCGCGGCCGAGCCCCTGTTTGCTCGTGTCTACCGCTGGCCGCGGGCGCTGGCGCAGTACACGGTCGGGCACGCCCGGCGGCTCACCGTCATCCGCCAGCGCCTGGCGGAGCACCCCGGCCTGTTCCTCTGCGGCAATGCCTACCAGGGTATCGGAATCCCTGACTGCATCCGCTCGGGCAGGGAAGCCGCGGAGGGCTGCCTGAAGCAGCTCGGGGGCCAGTAGGCTGCCCGCCGGGCGTTTGACTTCAATCAGCGGCCATGACAAAATGTTTTCGATCCGGGCGTTGGGAGACAAGCTGAATGGCGACCACTGCTTACGTTCCGCCGGAAGTCGTCAAGCACGAGCCCCAGTCCAAGGGGATGACCACCCCGCGGAAGAAGGTGCCCCGGATTCTCGCGATCATCAACGAATGCTGCACCGGGTGCGCGGGCTCGCCGGCCTGTGTGGAGTACTGCCCGGTGGAAGACTGCATGTACTGGATCCCCGACCCCGAGCACCCTCCCTTCGGCCTCATCAGCGTCGACCCGCTGCTCTGCATCGGGTGCAAGCTCTGCACCAGCAAGGGTCCCGACGGCGCTTTCTTGGAAGGGTGTCCCTGGGACGCGATTGACATGGTCCCCACCGAAGAGTGGGAAGCCGTTCACGGCAAGATGCCCTACTAGGCCCCGCACCACACTTCGTCGGGGATCTGAACTTCCGGACCAAGTGATGCGCCGAAGTTTGGTGCGGGGTTAGGTCCGTTCCGCTACCGCTGTTCGGCGCGGCGGCGAATCGCCTCGGCGGTCAGTTGCGCCTGCTGTCGAACCCTGTCGGGCATCCCTTCCACGCCCCGGGCAAAACGCTCGACGTCCTCGAGATCGTTCGCGTCTCCGATGAGATACAGCGCGCGGAGCGCCTCCCAGACCTGGTCTTCGCCGGGCGCCAACAGAACCACGGGGGCATCCTGCTGGACAACGCTTCCCTCCGGCTTCAGCCATTGCTGCACCCGGCCGGGCAGTGGGGAGCGCAGCTCGACCCGCCCGGCCTGACCCGCCTCGAGGCGCGCCAGGAGCGTGCCCGGGTTGACCGGGTCTCCCTCCCGCAGGCGAATCGCCAGGGTCCCGGCCTGCGAAGCCGCAACAGCGTACGGCCGGAGCATCATGAGCAACTCGCGCTTGCCGCCCGCGTCGCCAAACCGCACCAGTGACAGCGCGGCGTTCCGCCGCACCAGGGGTTCGGAATCCAGCAGCAGGTCCCGCAGGGCGCCGTGGAACTCCTCCGCCTGGTTGTCCTGCCCCATCCCCCAGGCCGCCGTGGCGCGGATCTCGGGCGAAGGATGCGCCGCCAGCGCACGGATCTGGGGATACCAGCGCTTGACTCCGGGGTCGCCCCGCACGATGCGTTCCCCCAGCTGCACCAGAGCATGCTGGGTCTTGCGCGGGTGTTCGGTGTCGGCGAGGTAGCGGCTCGTCTCGTCGTCGCTCAGCGGCCGGCCGAACCAGGTGCTGCGCCAGAAAAGAAAAGGCACCAGGACGAAGGCCAGCACGAGCGCCAACATCCAGAAAGGCGGCCGGAACTTCGTGCTCGGTACGGACGGTGGCGACGGGTTGGTTGTGGGCAAGAGTTGTTCCTGGAGCAGCCGGACACGAAAGCTTATAGCGGCCCGCGCCGGGCGTCAAACCACCTTAGTAGAGGTGATACAGCATCCAGTAGATGACGACGCCGGTGACGGAGACGAACAGCCACAGGGGAAGCGTCCAGCGCGCCAGGCGCCGGTGGCGCTCCAGGTCGCCTTTCCAGGCGCGGTGGAGCGTCACCAGCGCCAGCGGCAAAATGGCGGCCGCCAGGATCACGTGGGGGATCAGGATGCTGAAGTAGGCGATTCGTATCCACCCCGCGCCGGGGAAGGGCGTGCTGCCGTGCTGCGCGTGGTAGTAGATGTAGGAGATCAAGAAGAGCGTCGACACTCCGAGAGCGGAGAGCATGCACGCCCGGTGCGCGGCCACCTGTTTCCGCCGGATGAACAGGTAGCCGGTCACCAGTAGCAGGGCGCACGTTGAGTTCAGCAGGGCGTTGAGGGTGGGTAGGAAGGAGACGGGAACCACCGGGCGCCCCTAGCCCCAGTCGCGCCGCCCGGGTCGCTGGGCGACGACGAGAGAAGCGACGGCCGTCAGGAGCGCAAAGCCGGCGGTCACCCCCAAGGCCAGGGCCATCGAGGGCTCTCCGCCGGGCGCGGTTGTGTTCCAGTAGAAAAGCTGCCGCAGGGCCGCCATACCATACGTCAAGGGGTTGAGTTTCATGCTCCACTGCACCCACCCGGCGGCGCCTGTAGCGGGAAACAGGGCGCCGGACAGGAGCCACATCGGAATCAAGAACAAATTGACCACGGCGTGAAAACCCTGGACCGAATCAAGCTTCCACGCCACCACGAATCCCAGACCGGTCAGCGCCACCGCGATCACGAAGAGGATTCCCGCGATGAGCAGGAACTGCGCCGGCGCCAGCCCGATGCCCGCGGCCGGGGCGAGCAGAACGAAGAGCAAGCCTTGCCCGGTCGCCAGCGTGGCTCCCCCGAGAATCTTCCCGAGCGCCAGGGTGAGGCGGGGCAGGGGAGCCACCAGCACCGAAAGCAAGAAGCCCTGGTGGCGGTCTTCGATGACCGACATCATGCAGAAGATGGAGGTGAAGAGAACGATGAGCAGCACCGTGCCCGGAAAGAAATACTCCAGGTAGCTCATCCCGGCGGGGGCGGCGCCGTGGCGGAAAGAAGTTCCAATGCCCGACCCGATGAGGAGCCAGAAAACCAGCGGCGTCCCCAGAGCTCCCACCACGCGGCTGCGATGACGAGTGAAGTGCAGCAGCTCGCGCCGCCACAGCGTCCCCACGGCGAGCGCGAGGCTGGGCCGGGGAGGTTCGCCGGGCGGCCGAGAAGCGTCGGTCATGGTTGGGCGGGAGGCCTGCCTTCCGCCGCCGGATTGGCGGCCGCCGGCGCCGCGGCGCGCCGGCGCTTCACCGCTTCCCACAGGCCGGCGTCGCGCGCCAGCCACAGGAAGCAGAAGCCGAACATGGAACTCACCAGCAGGCCCACGGCGATCATCAACAGGCCGTCCAGGGTGAGTATTTCTCCCACCAGGAATCCCTGCCAGGCGGCGCGGGCGACAGCCCAGACCACCGTTCCCAAAGAGGCCGCGGCGATGAGCAGGCAAAGCAGAGCCAGGGCCAGGGTCTCTCGCATGTCCCGCACCTCGTGAACAAGAAATTCTATCATGGCGCCGCCGGCCGGCCGGGAGACTCTTCCTCCCAGAAGCGGTGGCCGGTCTCGCGGATGAACACATCCTCGAGGGTGGGCTTGGCCACGGTGACCGCATCGATCTGCCCGGGGAAGGCCTCGACCAGCTCGGTGACGAACTTGTGCGCGGCGGGGCGCTCGAGCCGCACCCGGCCGCCCAGCACGACGGGGGCGCCTCCGAAACGCGCCTGGATGGCGCTGCAAAGCTGCTCCGGTTCACGCGCCTCGAGGATTAGGACGTCGCCGCCGATTTTCTTCTTGAGCGCCTCCGGAGAGCCCAACGCCACCAGGCGGCCGCGGTCGAGGATGGCCAGCCGGTCGCAGGCTTCGGCCTCATCCAGGAGGTGAGTGGTCAGAAAGACCGTGACCCCGTCAGTGTCCCGCAGGTGGCGCCAGTAGACGCGCAGGTCGCGGCGCGCCCCGGCGTCGAGCCCGGTGGAGGGCTCGTCGAGCAGAAGAAGTTCCGGGGAGTGGAGCAGGCCTTTGGCCAGCTCTACGCGGCGGCGGAGACCCCCGGAGAGCGCTTCCACGCGCTCAGCGGAGCGCTCTTCCAGTCCCAGGCGAGCCAGCATGTCCGCCGTCCGCTTCTGGAGTTCGCGGCCGCGGAGGCCGTAGAGGTGGCCCTGGTGGCGCAGGTTCTCCGCGACCGTAAGCTTGCGGTCGAGGCTGGGCGCCTGGAAAACCACTCCGATCCGCTGCCGCACCGCCAGCGGCTCGCGCACGACGTCGCGGCCGAACACCCGCGCCTGGCCCGCCGTGGGCTCGAGGAGAGTCGTGAGGATGCGGAAGAGTGTGGTCTTGCCGCCGCCGTTCGGCCCCAGCAAGCCGAAAATCTCGCCCGGGGCGACGGAAAAGCTGACGTCGCGGAGCGCGGGGCGGGAGTCGTAGGAATGACTCAAGCTGGTGATTTCGATGGCGGCGGGTGGATTCATCCTTGCCAGCCGGGAGCTATCTCTTGTCGAGCATCAACAGGACAAAGAGCAGCGGCAGATAGGCCACCGAAGCGTGCAGGAGATGCTTGGCGTGCAGGTTCGAGTGGGTGCGGGCGGCACGCAGGGCGAATCCCAAAAAGCCCAGGCTGAGAAGGAGCGCCCCGAAAAAGTACACGGGGCCGGCCATGCCCAGGAAGGCAGGCATCAGCCCGGCCGGCACCAGCGCCAGCGAATAGCCGACCATCTGGCGGCCCGTGGCCGCGCCCCCCGGGTCCACCACCGGCAGCATCACGATGCCGCCGCGGGCGTAGTCTTCCCGGTACATCCAGGCGATGCTCAAGAAGTGGGGGAACTGCCAGAGGAACAGGATGGCGTAAAGAACCCAGGCCTGCGGGTCGAGAGTGTTGCGCGCGGCCGCCCAGCCGATGAGCGGCGGCATGGCGCCGGGGAACGCTCCCACCGCCGTGCACCAGGTCGTCCGCTTCTTGAGCGGCGTGTAGAGAAACAAGTAGCTGGCCCAGGTGAGGAAAGCCAGCAAGCCTGCCAGGGGATTCACCAGCCAGGCCAGCCAGAGGATGCCCCCGGCCGAGAGCAGGGCGGCGAAGCGGAGGGCGGCGCCCGGCTCGAGCCGCCCGGCCGGCAGCGGGCGCTGGGCCGTGCGGCGCATGCGGGCGTCGTCGCGGCGTTCAAAGAGCTGGTTGAAGGCCCCGGTGCCGCCCGCCACCAGCGCCGTCCCGATGAGCGTGTGCAGGAGACGAGTCAGGTCGAGCGCGCCCCGGGCGCCGGCGTAGAAGCCGACGAGCGCGCTCACGACGACGAGCGATGTCACCTCCGGCTTGCTCAGCTCCCAGTAGTCCGTGAGCCGGGCAGCCACCCGGAAGCGGCCGGGCGCCAGGACGGGTTCAGCGACGCTCTTCATGCCGGCGCTTTCTCCGCCGCCAGCCTCGGCGCTTCCTCGCGCCGGAAGAAGCGGCGATGACATTGGAGCGTGAGCACCACGCTCGCCGCCAGCGCCAGCCCGCCCACGGCGACGTGCGCCACGGTCAACGCCACCAGCGGCAGGGTGGGCTGCGGCGCCTCCAGGGCGGCCAGGCGAGACAAATAGGCCGCCGGGCCGAGAAGCAACTGCACTGCCACCAGCGCGGCCAGGCTGACCGCGGGACGCCAGAGCGGCGCCGGCCGCCCTTGAAGGCTGCTCACGCGCTTCGCGGTCCACATCACCAGGTAAGCGACCACCGCGGCGCCCACCACGTGGGGTAGAAGGCTGAGCAGGGAATGCCGGTAGGATGCCCCCAGCACCAGCTGGCCGAAAAGCGCCAGCGTGGTGGCGCCGCTGAGACCGCGGAGCGAGGGCGTGCCCGGGTCGGCCACCCGGGGGGTCGGTTCTTTCCAGTCGCGGCTGGTGATTACCGCCAGGCTCACCGTCAGGCAGAAGAAGATTTGCGCGAGCGAGGCGTGGGCGATGGACACGGGACGGGGAAGCAGGAAGAGAACCGTCAGCCCGCCGAGCAGGCCCTGGAGGATGACGGCGGCGAGCGCCCCCAGGCCGAGGCGGCGCACCCAGCGCCGCGGCTCGCTCCGCCACAGCCAGACCGTGAGGATGATGGTGAGCAGGCCGACGAAGGTCGCCACCATGCGGTGACCGTGCTCGTAGAGGATGTTGCCCACCAGGGGAGGCATCCAGGTGCCGAAGGACAAGGGCCAATCCGGGACGGCCAAGCCGGCGTCGTTGCTGGTGACGAGCGCCCCGGCAATGAGCAGGAGGAAGGTAGCTGCCGCCGTCAACAGGGCAAAGCGGTGCAAGCCGCGACTGTGGGGCGCCCCTGGGGTCTCCGACCTCATCGAGACAGACCGTCCCTCCGCGCCGGCTTTCTTCTAGTCTCCCGCGCCGGCGGGCGGGGAGATGGTGAAGTCGACGCTCTTGGTTTCCTTCGCGCCTACCGTCACCTGCTGCTCCACCGTGCCGAACTTCTCCTGCCAGGCGGCGATGGTGTAGCTGCCGGGGGGCAGTCCCTTGATGGTGAAGGTGCCGTCCGGGCCGGTGACCGCGAAGAAGGGGTGCTTGAGAACCCCGATGTAGCTCTTCATCCAGGGGTGCACGTTGCACTTGACCGGGATGAGGAGCTCTTCGCGCGGGAAGTTCTTCACCAGCGGCTCCGCTCCCGGCGGCATCGAGGTGTTCCACTCGCGGTTCACCGCGGGCACGGGGTGGATGTTGTGCGTGGTGGCGTCGCTGTTGAGGATCTTGACGTCCTGGTTGACCTGGGCGCCGACGACGTGCGGCGTGTACAGGCAGCCCTTCTGGTCGAGCACCACCGGCTGCGTGGGGGTGGGGAAGCTGTAGTTGCCCAGGCCTGCTTTCACGTACACGAACACGGAGCGCAGCGTGCCGTTGTCATTGACCACCACTTCTTGGGAGTAAACGGGCGTGCCGTGCAGGGCGGCGCAGGCCGCGTCGGCGTCCATGCGGATGCGGTTGGCCTTGGGCTTGCCGTCCTTGTAGATCACCTTGCCGGTGATGGTGGCGGCCGTAGCCGGGTCCACCGCCGGGCCGGCCGGGGCCGCGGTTTTGGCCGTTTCTTCGGCGGGTTTCTCCGCGCCGCCGCAGCCGGCGAGGAACAGCGCCAGCAGAATACTGGCCGTGCCGAGAAGCTTGCGTTTGGTCATTGTCCTACCCTTTCTCCTGTTGGAGTGCGAACCAGCGAACTCAATGGGATTTTATCAGATTCCGGGTCACCGCGGTCTCTTTAGCTGCGGGGACGGAAGCCAGGCGGCCCGTCAGTTGCCGCTGCTCCTCCGGACTCAACTGGAACATGTAGCGCACCAGGAGCTCGGCGTGGTCGCCGGGATAGCCGCGGGCGCTCTCCGGGTGGGGGCCGGAAAAGACCCAGCGGTCGCCCTCGCGGCGGAACAGGCCGGAGGGCATGGCGGTGCCCGGGGCGAGGCTGGCCGGGTCGAGCATCCAGCGCTGCGTCCAGCCCGGCTTCAGGCGCTCCTTGGCCAGGAGGAAGTTGGGAGCGGTGGCGCTGCGGTCGTGCCCGGGGTCGCCGGTGGCGTGGCACTTCAGGCAGGGCGCGGCCGGATGGGTGAAGAGCTGCCGCGCCAGGGTGCGCTCGCGGTCGGTCAGCGGCGCCAGCTTGGGCGGGATGTAGGGCTGCGCCTGCGCCGACAACGCTTCAAAGAAACGCACTATCTTTTGAATCTCGCCCACGGAGAAATGGAAGGTGGGCATGCGCGCCCGCAGGTAAGGCCGGACGCCGTTGCGGTCCAGGTCGGTCGGGCTCAACGCCGGATTCTCGAGGAAATGCACCAGCCAGTCCGGGTTCAAGCGAGCGCCGGCGCCGATGAGGAGGGGAGGGAGCTGGTCCTTGCCCTCGGGGGTCTGGTACTGGGGCAGGGTCATGAGCACGGACTGCTGCCCGATGCGCACCTGGTGGCAACCCATGCAGTTGTAGCGCGTGACCAGCCACCAGCCTTCCTGGATGTCCCGCCGCCGGTCGGCGGGCCGGTAGAAGTAGTCCTTGGGGAAGGCCGGCTCGCTGCTGCCCAGGAGGAACGTGACCAGGGCTTTGCGATCCGCCTCCACCAGGTTCGGCGTCGGCATCCGCAGCCGCTCGAGCGGCTCTTTGATCTTGCCTTCGTCGAACACGGCGGGGTTGGCGAGCTTGCGCTCGAAGAAGCCCTTGTGGTTGTACCAGTCTTCGCGCTCGGCTTCGTGGGTGAGCAGGGCGAAGTCCAGGCGCTCGATGGGCTTGCCCCCCTCGGTGGTGAGCTCCGTCCCGATGCGCCCCTCGTCCTCGAACCCGGCAATCTCGTGGCAGCCGGCGCAGCCGTAGTGCCTCACCCAGAAGCGGCCCTGCTGCTTGAGCTGCGGGTCTTCCATCCAGTCGGCCTTGGCGTAAGCGGAGGGGTCCTGCTTCCGCTGGATCATCAAGTAGCTGGCGAGGTCGCGGGCGTCCTCCCAGGTGAGCCGCAGGCTGGGCATGACCGTGCCGGATTGGAGCTGGAGCAGCTCGCCGTCGTTCGGGCAGGTGGGGTGTTCCGCGTCGAAGACGAAGGGCAGGCCTTTGCGGGCGTAGTCCTCCGGCCCCAGGTCGCGTTTCTCCCTGGGGCAGTAGGGCCGGGTGCGCTCGCGGGGATTGTGAATCCAGCGCACCAGGAAGTCGTAGTTGGCTTTTTCGCCGACGCGGCTCAGGTTGGCGGCGAAGGTCCCGCCCAGCTCCTTCTCGCCCTCACCCAGAGAGTGGCAGGCCAGGCAGCCGCGGCTCTCGAAAAGCTCCTGGCCCCGGGTCGGGTTGCCGCGGGGCTGGGCGGGGAGCCGGGCCTGGAGGCCCGACTGCCAGAGGTAAGCGGCGATGGCGCGCCGCTCGTTCTCCTGGAAGCGGAAGCGCGGCATCTTGGTGGTGGGCCGCCAGGCGTGCGGGTTTTCAAGCCAGACGGGGATCCAGTCCCGGCGGAGCTTGACCCGCACCTCTTTCAAGTTGGGCCCGACGCGCTTCTCTTCCTGCATCAGGCTGGCGGCGCGCATCTTAAGCTGCTCGCGCTCGGCGTCCATGCGGCTGATGCCGATGCGGAGGTTCTCGGCGCGGGCGTAGAAGCGCTGCGCGGCTTCGTTGGTGTCGGCGGCGTCGCCGTCTTTGATGCTCTGCTGGATCTCGCGCTCGGTTTCGGCCTTTTCGCCGTCGAGCTGGCGGACGGCCTGGCGTGTGGCCTCGAGGCGCTCGCGCTCGTCATCGAAACCTTCGAAGCGGTGGCAGCCGACACACCCGCGCAGGCGGAAGAGCTCCTTGCCGCGGTTCAACACCTCGGCCTGCTCCACCACCATGTCGCGGGCGTGGCACTGCTGGCAGCCGGCCTCGAAGTTCTCGCGGTCGTAGAGCGGCCAGAGCCAGTGCTGGTAGCGGCCGTGGGCCTTCACGACGCTGGCGGTGGCGCGGCCGTTGCCGCCGTGGCAGGGAGAGCAGCCGAAGCGCTCCGGGTCGTGAAGTTTCAGCAGCTCGCGCCGGGGATGGCTGACGTAGACGTTCTCGCCCCCCAGGTCGGCGGCCGTGAGCCGCAGCGGCTCGCGGGCGCCCAGGTGGCAGGATTCGCAGCGGTCCACCAGCTCGGTGTCGGCCACGTGGATCTGCTTGATCTCGATGCTGAAGCCTTCCATCT
>Ga0209342_10003817_pt1 | contig 15798 bp, 15 predicted proteins | sample RifCSP16_2_FD_184023 | JGI IMG/M metagenome (GOLD analysis project Ga0209342, IMG submission 184023) | Soil microbial communities from Rifle, Colorado - Rifle CSP2_sed 16_2 (SPAdes) (version 2) | ecosystem: Environmental > Terrestrial > Deep subsurface > Rock core/Sediment | place: Rifle... | reverse complement strand
GGCGAATCGGTAAGCGAAGAAATTATTACGGAGTGTTCTGTATTCTTTGTCGTGTATCTGGGATTCTTTGGTGTTTGTTCCCTGGCACTCATTGCATTAAACACAGATATAATCACCGCCTTTTCTGCTGTAGCTACCTGTATGGCAAACTGTGGACCAGGATTAGCGAAGGTTGGTCCAATGGCTAATTTTAGTGATATGACATATGCCGGTAAGTGGATATTAAGTTTCTGTATGCTTTTGGGCAGGCTGGAAATTTACAGTTTGATACTTCTCTTTTTGCCAATCACATGGAAACGTTAGAATTCTGTTGACTCATAAAAAATGAGATGATATACTTTGAAATCTCTTACGGGCGATTAGCTCAATTGGCTAGAGCACTTGCCTTACAAGCAAGGGGTCATAGGTTCGAGTCCTATATCGCCCACCATTGTCTGTAAACAAGAGTGAAAATAATTAAATTCAGGGGCCGTAGCTCAATTGGTTAGAGTACCAGACTGTCGATCTGGATGTTGCGGGTTCGAGTCCCGTCGGCCTCGTTTTATAACTTATACATTTTGTAAAGACATTGTTTACGTCTTTACAAAATGACCATATTATCCCGATGAATAACCTCATCGTACAACTTATACCCCAGCACCTTTGCGATACTGGAGGTACTGCATCCTTTAATCTTCTCTATCTCTTCGGAAGAATAGTTTGTTAGACCCCTGGCAAAAATTGTCCTATCTTCTTTTTTACAGACCGAAACAATGTCGCCTTTACCAAAAGATCCTTCCGCCGCTACAATGCCAGAGGCAAGCAGGCTTTTCCCCTTCTCTGCTAAGGCATGCACGGCGCCATCATCGACATATATTTTTCCCTTTGGTTTGATTGTGTATCCAATCCATCTCTTGCGGCTAGTTAGCTTTTCCTCTTTTGGGAGAAACAGAGTGCCAACGTTCTCACACTGCACAATCTTCTTCAATACGTTATCCATTCGTCCATTAGCAATAATCACCGCTTCACCTGCATTTATTACCACGGATGCCGCCTCCAGCTTGGTCTGCATGCCGCCCACCCCCCTTGCAGTCTTCGAATCAAATGCCAGTTGCTTAATTTCATAAGAAATATTTTCTACAATGGGAATAACGGTTGCCTTGCTTTTTGCCGTTGGAAATCTATCATACAACCCGTCAACGGAAGAGAGGATAATGAGCAACTCTGCATTCAGCAGGTTCGTCACCAGCGCGGAAAGCGCATCGTTATCACCGAACTTGATTTCATCCACGGAAATCGTGTCATTCTCGTTTACGACAGGAATGGCATTCATCTGAAACAGCGTATGGATCGTATTGCAGGTATTCAGATACCTCTGGCGGTCTTCAAAGTCCTCACGGGTAAGGAGTATCTGTGCCGCATGGTAACCGTGAAGCTTGAAACACTCGTCGTATGCCCCAATCAATTTGCTCTGGCCTATCGCAGCAACTGCCTGTAACTCTGGTAAAGTGGAAGGTCTTTTCTCGATGCCCAGTTCTCCCATGCCAGAGCCAATTGCGCCGGAACTCACCACAACCACATCGTAGCCCATCTTTTTCAATTCAACGACCTGCCCGGCGAGTCTCCGTATCTGCTCCCTATCCACATACCCATCATCGGTAGTGAGCACGCCCGTACCTATCTTGACAACGACCTTTTTTACCTTTGATAGAATTTGCGTCCGTATATCATTCTTTGTTTTCATACTAAACACCAATCCTGTTAGATAGGACACAGATTTTCACGGATATTTGCAGGGGTTTAAAATCTTAAACCCCTACCTTATAAACAATCCGTGTTTTCTGTGTTTATCTGCGTCCTAGTAAAAAATCCATAAAATATATTTTGTATTTGTTTCTTTGCATCCTCAGCGTCCTGTGGCTAAGTATTTCCCTTGATTTAGCTTAATTAAGGTAGTTATAATCCCAGAAAAAGTCAAGAAATATTGTAATAAGGGTTTGAGGAGATTGCAATGCCCGAAATTTCCAGATTCTTTGGAATCGTAATCTTTATGAACTACAACGACCATGAACCACCACATTTTAAACCTAAATTCTGTAATTGGACACAGATTAATACAGATATCTGTAAGGGTTTAAAATCTTAAACCCCTACCATGTACATTTCACATTTATCTGCGTCCGACTGCAATTTTTAGGTTAAATATTAAACAACCGTTTCTTCAAATTTATTATCGTATCACTCAATTTTTTATTCCGCACCCAGCATTGTCCGGTTAGGAATTTGCCTGCACCGGCTTTTGTCATACCCGAATGCTTTTATCGGGTATCCAGAGGTTCGTCCATCCTAGATTCCCGCTAAAAACATGCGGGAATGACAGCTTTCGAGCAATGGAATAAAACGCGCAGAAATCTAACCGGACAATGCTGCTCCGCACCAACTCAGCATTCATCTGTTTATATTTCGTTAAAATTGCTGCACCGAGTATACCATCGAAAAATTCCAGTTTACAAAGCCTATCCCTTCTGTTAATTTAAAGCAAAAAGACAAGTCATAAAAACAATATACTGCAATAGAAAATATCAATATTTATTATTTAAGATGCGGCCCTAGTACCACAAGCATTGGCAATATGACTATTTATTGGGATAGGAACGGGAACTACATGGGCAGTTCGCAGTCCCGGTAGTAAGGGTTGATGCGTGAAACCTAAAAAGATTATTGCGTGCTGTGAACGGTTGGTGTTGGGTTTCACTTCCGTTCAACCCAACTTTACGCAACTTTTAGACGGAGAGGGAAAAAGATGGGGATATTACAGGAAATTAAACAATTATCTCACATTGATAAGCTAAGAGTCATGGAAGCCCTTTGGAAAGATTTAAGTAGTGATGAAGAAAAGTATGATTCGCCTGCATGGCATGAAGCTGCCCTTGGGGAAACCGAAAAGAGAATGAATGATGGTATTGAAGAAGTTGTGGATTGGGATATTGCGAAAAAGAATCTCAGGAAGCAATTTGAATGAAAATTCAAATCCTCATTTCCGCGGTAAAAGACTTAGAAGAAGGTCGAATATTTTACGAGAAACAGGGCGGGGGTTTAGGGGATTATTTCTTTGATACACTTTAAATAATTTTGGAGGCTAATAAATGACACCTCGTGAAACATTATTAGAAGATGCTTTAAAGTTGCGAGCAGTAGAGAGATCTTATTTAATTGATGGATTAATGGCAAGTTTAGAGAAGCCCGATCCTGATATAGAATCGATATGGGAACAGGAAGCCCTGAGAAGACATGAAGCTTATAAACAAAAACGTGTAAAAGCTAAGGATTTGGAAAAGGTATTAGGAAAGTATAAGTAAGATGCGGTTTAAAATACTATAGAATTAATAATTTATGATCTCCAAGCGCCAATTCATGGCGCTGGCTTAAGACGCATAGCAATATCGTGTGTATGAATAGCAAAATTAAAGAAGAGATTTTAAGTAATTCGTTGGGTGCGCTTCGCTTCACACAACGAAACTGAAATTGCTGCACCGAGGATACTATCGAAAAATTCCAGTTTACAAAGCCTATCCCTTCTGTTAATTTAAAGCGAAAAGAAAAATTAAAAATCACTATAATTATGGACAACACAAAATATAAATATTTATTTAAGATGTGACCCTTTAACCTCGCTCTATTGGCGACAGTGTTTCAATCGAACTGACTGCAAAAGTTCAAACAGTTGTGTACAAAATCTCACTGACTTTTCGACTCGACAAACACGAACTCATACTTTTAATCGCTACCTTACCGACATATTTTTTAGATAAACAATGAAGCAAAAATTAACCATAGCGAAACTGATTAAAGAAGCTCAATATTTTTGTGTTGCTCAATCTAAATTTCAACATAAAGAACTTTTCGGAGTTACTGACGGTAAAGCCGTTGGAACACTCATTGAACAAAAATTTCAAAAGCACTTAAATGATAAATATGAAGTTACAATTGGCTCTTCCGCAAGCGGTGTTGACTTACCCTCCGCAGACATTTTAACAGACATCAAAGTAACATCAATAAAACAACCTCAATCTTCTTGTCCTTTTAAAGATGCAAAGCAGAAAATCTTTGGACTTGGTTACAACCTTCTTGTATTTGTTTATGACAAATCAGATAACCCCAAAACCAAAACTGCAACTTTGAATTTTGTTAGTTGTTCATTCGTTTCAAAAGAACGAACTGCTGACTACACAACAACTTTCCGTTTGAGAGAAATGGTTAAAGACAAAGCCAATGAAGCTGACATCATAGCTTATCTCAATGACAAGAATATACCTGCGGACGAAATAACTTTAGCAAAATTAGCTGAACAAATTATACAGACACCACCAGAACAAGGGTATTTAACTATTTCCAATGCTTTGCAATGGAGATTACAATATCAAAAAATTGTAACATTGTCTGAAGATATTCCAGGAATTTCCAAAATAGTTAGTTATAATAAACCTAAATGATGAAAGTATTTGAAGCAAATATTACTCATCAGGTTTCAGATTTCTTACGCAAGAAGCTGAACAGAACAACAACACTTGAAACTGCTAATCAAAAAATGTTTGATGCCTGCGGCATCAAACATTTTTTTGATAGTGAGGTGGAGTTTGAGGCACTTAAAGAAATTATCTGTTCGACAGAAAATTTAGTTGAAGAACCTGATAGAGATGAATACGGTGACTTTCAAACCAATTCTGATTTAGCAACTAAAGTTGCTAAATTTTTGAAACAAGGTTCATCCGATCCTAAAATCATAATTGAGCCAACTTGCGGAAAAGGAAATTTTGTTATTGCTTCTCTAAGCACATTCAAACGAATTGAAAAAATATTTGCAGTAGAGATTTACAAACCTTATGTGTTGGAAACCAAGTTCAATATTCTTCAATTCTTTATTGACAATCCTGATGCAAGAAAACCCGAAATTGAAATTAGCCACTTTAATGTTTTCGATTTTGACTTCAAACAAATTTCAAAAGAACATTCAAAAGAAGAAATTTTAGTAATCGGAAATCCACCTTGGGTTACCAACTCAAAGCTAAGTAGTTTAGAATCGGGCAACCTTCCAACAAAATCAAACTTTAAAAACCATAGCGGTTTAGATGCAATAACGGGCAAAGGAAATTTTGACATTGGCGAATACATTACTTTAATGATGTTTGATGCTTTCCAAAATTCAAATGGATACTTTGCTTTCCTTGTAAAAAATTCGGTTATCAAAAATGTTGTGTTCGACCAAAAGCAACGGAGCTACAAAATTTCTGACTTACAAAAACTAACTATTGACAGTAAGAAAGAGTTTAATGTTTCAGTTGAAGCATCATTGCTTTATTGCAAACTCAATGAAACTCCCGAATTCGTTTGCAACGAATTCAATTTTTACAATCACTCTAAACTGATAAACAAATTTGGTTGGGTGCAGTACAAATTTGTTTCAGATATTGAACGCTATAAACACAGCAACGACATTGACGGAGTTTCTCCTTTCGAGTGGCGACAAGGTATAAAACACGATTGTTCTTCAATTATGGAGTTAGACAGAGTGAACGGACATTTTGTAAACGGACTTCAACAGGAAATTAATCTTGAAGAAGATTTGGTTTACGGAGTGCTGAAAAGTTCAGACCTCAAACAAACTGTTATTGACAAGACAAGAAAATTTACAATCATCACACAGAAAAAAGTTGGGCAAGACACTTCGTTTATCAAAAAAGAATTTCCGAAAACATTCAACTATTTACACAAGAACAAATCTCAATTTGATTTACGCAAATCAAGTATCTACAACAACAAGCCTGACTTTTCCATTTTCGGAATTGGCGATTACTCATTTGCACCTTATAAAATATCCATTTCAGGTTTATACAAAAATTATTTTTTCAATTTAGTATTACCACAAAACAGAAAGCCGATTATGCTTGACGACACTTGTTATTTGCTTGGCTTCGACAAATTAGAATTTGCTGCTTACACTCTTATACTTTTGAATTGTGACAAGACAAAAGAGTTTCTTCAAGCTATTTTACTTTTTTATGCAAAGCGGACTTTTACAAAAGACATCTTAATGCGAATTGACTTGCTAAAACTTTCAATGCAATTTTCAGGACTGAAAATTAAAGATGAACTTGACGAAATAAATGAGAGATACAACTTGAACATAAAACTTGACGAGTGGGACGAATTTATTAAAGCGATGAAGCCAGTTCATTCACAACAACTGACATTATTAGAACCTGTGGTGAAATACAAAAAGAGAAGAACATAAAATGGGGATATCCAGGGTCGCATCTTAATTATTAAATAATGGTGCATATAAAATTAAGACAGATAATAACCTAACCCGAACAAGTCGGAAGGAAGGACTGATTAAGTGGATTAACGGTTTGTATCAATTTATTTTGCGCAACACTAATCAACCATGTCATCACCCACAGCATGTGGCAGGTCAACGGGCCGAAATAGTTTTATAATATAAGGTATAAGAAAGGAGAAAGACTATGGCAACGATTAACAAAGAGCTTGAGGCAAAAATACGGTCTTTGTCGGATACCGAGAAGCTTAAACTTGTCGATTCAATCCTAACGCAGCTTGACAGGCCAGACCCGGAAATCGACCGTATCTGGGCTGAAGAAGCAAGGAATCGCTGGCAGGCATACAAGGCAGGCAAATTAGAGACAGTTTCTTATGAAAAGGTGATGAGCAAACATCGAGCCAGATGAACATTCGCTTTCTAAAACCAGCACAATCAGAGGTTGACGACGCAGTTGTATGGTATGATTCCCAATCTTTCGGTCTGGGTACACAATTTCTTGATGATTTAGACAGGGTTGTTAGAAGGATAGTTAGTTATCCATTGTCATGTCCGGAGATCGAGCCTAATCTCAGGCGCTGCCTGCTTTCAAGATTTCCATACGGACTTATTTATGGTGTTGATGCCGATACAATTATAGTTGTGGCAGTTTCACATCTCCATCGTGAGCCGAGATATTGGATTAATAGAATACTTAATGAAGGCAAATAAGTTATGTTGCAGCATGCCAACATAGCGTGATCAATCCTGAAATCACGGCTCAGGGATATCGAGGGTCGCATCTTAATTATTTGGATATAAAATTAAAACAGAGACCAACCTAACAATGCAATGCAACCGACAAGAAAAGTGCGACGGCCAATTTTATGCTAAGGAATTTCAATCCCCGTTTACACGAGGACGAATCTTTTGTGATTCCCTTCTAAAAAGAGGGGATAAAGGGGTGTGTAAGTTTGCCGCAACACACCCCCAGCCCCTCTTTCTAGAGGGGAGCTAAAAGTCGCTGCCGAAGGCCTAATTTTAAAAGTTCTTCATCTCCACTATCAATAACCGTAACTGTTCACCGCAAAAGTGCGTGAAGAACGCAGAGTGACAACCCCCTTAGTCCCCCTTTTCTAAGGGGGATTGTTTCGGGTGTCCCCCTTAACAAAGGGGGATTTGGGGATTGTTATGCGATCTCTGCGGTGCGCTGAACTGTTACCAATAACCTTATAGGTAGATCATGGCTATTTTCCCAGAACCTAAAGATTACCAAAAGTCCGATTATTCACTGCTCCTGAATGGCTTGAAAGAGGGTGTAAAGGATTTGTCTCCGGCCTATTTTGCAATGGTTATGGCCACGGGTATTATTTCCATTGCAGCCTATTTGCTAGGGATGCCGCTTGTAGCTGTTGCCCTGTTCTGGCTGAATATCGTTACTTACCTGGTCTTATGGTTCCTGAACGTGCTGCGAGTCATTTGGTTCACGAGCCAGTTCTTCAGCGACATGGTCGACCACAAGCGTGGACCTGGTTTCTTCACGTCCATTGCCGGATCATGCGTTCTCGGCAGCCAGTTCGTGCTGATCTCAGGGAACTACCATGCAGCAACATTTTTATGGGTACTGGGAATCATTCTTTGGATAGGTTTGACCTACACCATTTTCACCGCCTTTACCATTAAGGAGAATAAGCCCTCTCTGGACGAGGGCATCACCGGTGCGTGGCTGCTTGCTGTTGTCTCCACCCAGTCGATCTCAGTCCTGAGCGCCCTCATAGCCTCACACTGGAAACAGCCTTACAAGCTTGAGGTAAACTTCTTTGCCCTGTCTATGTGGCTGTGGGGCGGTATGCTTTACATCTGGATGATTTCCCTCATTTTCTACCGTTACACGTTCTTCAAGTTTTCCCCCGGTGACCTGTCGCCGCCCTACTGGATAAACATGGGGGCAATGGCCATCTCTACACTGGCCGGTTCTCTGCTGATTGCCAACGCGCCAGACGCTCCATTCCTTCGGTCGCTGCTTCCCTTCCTGAAAGGTTTCACGGTGTTTTTTTGGGCGACTGGGACGTGGTGGATTCCCATGCTCTTCATTCTGGCCACGTGGAGGTATGTCTACAAGCGATTCCCACTGAGGTACGACCCCTTATATTGGGGAGCGATCTTCCCTCTGGGCATGTATACTGCTTGTACATTCCAGATGGCACGGGCGATGGAGCTGGAGTTTCTGCAGGTAATTCCGCGCTATTTTGTATACATAGCGCTGTTGGCCTGGCTGGCCGCCTTCTCCGGGCTGGTTTACAAGCTTATGTGCCGCCTGTTCGTTTTCTTAAACAAGCGAGGCCGCTCGAAACTTTAAGTTCGAGCCCAAAACGATTTGTTTTTCAATATTACTTCTTTGGAGTTGCGTGAGATTTCTTCGGTATAATGCTGCGATGCAAAAGGCTTCCCCGCCACCAATAATACCTTTCAAAGGAATAATAGCTATAAGGATGATGCCCTCTGAGAATCGGCCAAAGATATATTTCTTTCGTGCGTATCAGTAGATAGGTGTACTCTGTTTCTCCCAAAGGCAGCACCCTTTTCCCCTGTATCTGCCCTGCAACGGTAACAGATCGCCCTTTCGTATAGATATTTAAATATTTCTTTAAAAGAGATATCTGGTCTTCCCTGTTCCCTAAGTTGCCTGGATATAACTGGCGTACAACCAGCCAGCAATAGCAATACTACAGGTAATATCGATTTGTGTAGAATGAGGCATTTATCGCTTTTTGCCATTTATTTGGGGAGCGTTATACATGTGGAAATGGGGACGGGTCTTTATTCTTGGCATAAGGTCCTGGGCATGAAAATTATGCTCCAGGTAAGACCTTTTAGATTATGCCATACTCAAAATTCATACACCAACTTTTTTCACCAACATCTCGTTCACTATTTTTGGGTTTGCTTTGCCCTTGGTTTCTTTCATTACCTGTCCTACCAGAAAGGCAAGGGCGTTCTTTTTCCCCTTCTTATAATCTTCTATTACACTGGGATTACCAGCTATCACTTTATCAATTACCGATTCTATCAACCCCTCATCGCTGATCTGAGCCATTCCTTTCTCTTCAATAATCTTCTGGGGTTCTTTGCCCGTTTGAATCATCTCAGAAAAAACTTCTTTTGCAATGGTGCTGCTGATGGTGCCTTTCTCAATGATTTCAACTAACGCCGCCAATTGCCTGGGTTTAATTGGCAGATTACTGATGTCCAATTTTCTGTCCTTTACTTCTCTCAATAAATCATTGATAATCCAGTTAGAAAATGACTTGGGACGATTCAGGACTTTTATGCACTCCTCAAAGAAATCAGCAAGCACCTTTTCTTCTGTAATGATACTGGCGTCATAATCTGAGAGTTTACATGCCTCAATAAACCTCTGTTTTCTTGCAAGTGGAAGTTCGGGTATAGAATTTTTTACCTCAGACAGCCACTTTTCATCAATTAAGACAGGTAAAAGGTCTGGTTCAGGGAAATAACGATAATCCTGAGATTCTTCCTTTGAACGCATCCGTTCGCTCTTTTCGTTTACCTCATCCCACAATCTGGTTTCCCTGTCAATGGTTTCTCCCCTGTCCAGCAATTCAGATTGTCTCATTGCCTCATATTCAATAGCCTTTATAACAGACTTCATCGAGTTAAGATTCTTTATTTCGACCCTGTTGCCAAGTTTCTCAGGCCCTTTTTTTCTCAGTGAAATGCTTGCCTCAAACCGGAGAGAACCTTCCTGCATCTTGCAATCGGAAACCTCTGTGTATAAAAGTATCTTCCTCAAAGTCTGCATGTAACTTTCTACCTCGTCCACGTTTCTCATATCCGGATACGAAACAATCTCAAGCAAGGGGACGCCAGCCCTGTTGAAGTCTACAAGACTGTAATCAGCCCCTGATTCTTCAGGATGTATAAGTTTGCCTGCCTCTTCCTCCAAATGAACATTATGGATGCGAACCTTTTTTATTGTCCCATTCACGCTCATATTCATGTGCCCATCTACACCAAGATTATAATAATTCTGGGAAATCTGGTAGTTTTTCGGTAAATCAGGGTAGTAATAACTTTTTCTATCGAAATTCGTGAAGCGGTTAATCTCACAATCCAAAGCAACTGCTGCCTTTAATGCATATTCAAATGCCTTTTTATTCATAACCGGTAAAACCCCTGGCATACCAAGACAAATTGGACACACATGCGTATTAGGTTCGGCGCCAAATTTCGTACTGCATCCACAAAACAACTTGGTTATTGTGGCTAGTTCTGCATGAGTTTCTAAACCGATAACAACTTCGTATTCCATATTAACAACCTTCAGCAATTTCTTTTTGCCACCAAGACACCCAGTCAGAAAGTTTTACCTGAGGCTCTGTGTTTCTGTGGCCATTTATAATTTAATCACACTTACACGGATGAACTTTTTAGTGGAGGCTTCTTCAAATGAAAATCAGTCTCTCGTTCAAAAGCATATGCAATTTGTAAGATTTTTTTCTCTTCAAAATGTTTTGCAAGGATTTGCATTCCAATAGGCAACCCTGTTTTTGAAAATCCACAAGGAATGGAAATACCCGGAATGCCTGCAAGATTAGCCGGAATGGTGTAGATATCGGAAAGATACATTTCTAAAGGTTTATTAGCGCGTTCCCCAATTTTAAAGGCAGGAACAGGAGACGTTGGGCACATTATGCAATCCACCTTTTCAAAGGCAGCATCAAAATCAGTTTTTATTAGATTTCTTACCTTCGATGCCTTCATATAGTATGCGTCATAATAGCCGGAACTCAGTGCATAGTTTCCCAGCATAATACGGCGTTTGACTTCATTACCGAATCCTTCTGAACGAGTACGGCAATACATGTCAATTATTCCGCGTGATTCGCTCGTCCGATAACCATATTTCACACCGTCATATCTGGCTAAATTAGAGCTTGCCTCTGCATTTGCAACAATATAATAAACAGCAACGGCATACTCGGTATGCGGCAGGGATATGTCGACAACCGTTGCACCAAGCTTTTCATATAGCTTCAAGGCATCCTTTACTGCCTTACAGACCTCTGTATTCAAGCCGCCTGCAAAATATTCCTTAGGGATACCAATCCGTAATCCCTTAACGCCTGAATCAATTCCATACAAATAATCTGGAACGGATACCTGCGCAGAAGTCGAGTCGTACGAATCATACCCGGCTATTACCTGCAATAGGAGTGCTGCATCTTTTACGTCCTTCGTAAAAGTGCCTATCTGGTCTAAGGAAGACCCGAAGGCGATCAGCCCATATCGTGACACCCTGCCATACGTCGGCTTTATACCCACAACACCACAAAGAGCCGCTGGTTGTCGAACAGAACCGCCAGTGTCAGACCCCAGAGACATAAATGAGAAGTCTGCAGCTACTGCTGCGGCTGAACCACCACTGGATCCACCGGGAACACATTCATGACTCCAGGGATTGCGTGTTATTTTATAACCAGAATTTTCTGTAGATGACCCCATTGCAAATTCGTCTAAATTCGTTTTGCCTATAATTATGGCATCTTCTTCTTTCAGACGTTTAACAACAAAGGCATCATAAGGGGGGGTGAAATTTTGAAGGATCTTTGAAGCACAGGTAGTGGTTAAATTTTTTGTGCAGACGTTATCTTTAACGGCGATCGGAATGCCTGCAAGCAATCCTACCTTCTGGCGATTCCCAATCTTTTTGTCAATTTCTACAGCTTTTTCTAAGGCCTCTTTTTCGCACGTTGTTATAAAGGCCTGAACATTCGGTTCAATGTCTTTTATCCATTTAAATAGCTTCCCGACAAGTTCGGTTGCTTGTATTTCTCTGGATAATATTTTTTCTTTTATTTGGAGTGCGGTAAATCCTAAGAGTCTCAAAGATGCTTCTCTTATTATCTGAATATTTTTATTCAATTACTTTTGGTACTTTAAAAAAAACACCCATAGTGGAAGGAGCGTTGATTAGGGCATCTTCTCTTGATATTGGCGGTTCCAATGTATCCTCTCTAAATACATTGGTTGTATTTATGGAGTATGCCATTGGTTTAACATCTTCAGTATTTAATTTGTTCAGTTTTTCTATATATGACAATATATCACTGAGCTGGTGAATAAACACTTCTTTTTCCTGATCGGAAAGTTCAATCCGGGAAAGATTTGCAATGTATTCAATAGTCTTTTTATCAATTTTCATAGAAAGATAGCAGTGTAACTTTGCTTCTATGATGGCGCCTTTACTACTTTACCGGCGCTAATACAGCGAGTACAAACCTTCATTCTCTTGACAGATCCGCCAATCTTAGCCCTCACCATCTGTAAATTCGGCTTAAACGTTCTTTTTGTTTTGCCGGTAATTTTCCTACCAACGCCACCCTTCCACTTCGCCAATCCTCTCCGTTCTATCTGATTTCCAACCTGAGTTTTTTTCCCACATAATTCACATACGCGTGACATAATTATACCCCCGTCTCAATAATATTTTTATCCCACTGCTTTTTCGTTCTTTTCCCGGCAATCTTCACACAAACCCTGGATTTGTAAACGATGAGTATCTGCCTTAAATTTATTCTTTCTACAAACTTCTTCCTGAAGCTTTTCTATCCTGTGTTCTGTAAATTCAATTATTTTTCCACAATTATTGCATACTAAATGGTCATGGTGTTCGTGGCCGTATACGTGTTCATAATGTGCATGTCTTTCACCAAAAATAACTTCTCTTAATAAGCCACTTTTTACGAGCAAGGCTAAAGTACGATAAATTGTAGCCTTTGAAATTTTCATGTCGTTAAGTCTAAGATCGACCAATAATTCGTCTGCCTCAAAATGTTTGTGGTTTTCAAACACACGATTCAGTATCGCCTGTCTTTCAGACGTAAACTTTAATTTTTTCGATGTTAGATATTCTTTAAAAATATCGTCTTTTGAAAGCATACCACAGCATCTTAAAATTTATTTAAAGTATAAAAAAATTTGCTTAATTAAATAAAAAACCCATCTCGAAAATTCGAGACGGGTTTTTTTAATTATTCCCGGCAGTAACCTACTCTCCCAGCTTTCACCAGTACCATCAGCGTAAGAACCTTAACTACCGTGTTCGGAATGGGAACGGGTGTTTCATTCTTACTATGCCCACCGGAAAAAATATAGATAATGAATAACTTAACGGTAACAATTGACTCTTTGTATGAATAAAAATAAAAAGTCAAGCTTTTCGACTAATTAGTACCAGTCAGCTGAGTATATTACTATACTTACACCTCTGGCCTATCAACCTCGTAATCTTCAAGGTGTCTCTCTTCCTATAAAGGAAAACGATATCTAGTTTTGGAGTTGGCTTCATGCTTATATGCCTTCAGCATTTATCCTTTCCGTACATAGCTACCCAGCGATGCCGTTAGCACGACAACTGGTTCACCAGAGGTACGTCCATCCCGGTCCTCTCGTACTAAGGACAGATCTCCTCAAATATCGTCCACCCACGGCAGATAGGGACCGACCTGTCTCACGACGGTCTAAACCCAGCTCGCGTACCGCTTTAATCTGTGAACTCCAGAACCCTTGGGACCTTCTCCAGCCCCAGGATGCGATGAGCCGACATCGAGGTGCCAAACCGCCCCGCCGCTATGGACGCTCGGGGGCGATCAGCCTGTTATCCCCGGAGTACCTTTTATCTGTTGAGCGATGGCGTTTCCACACACAACCACCGGATCACTAGGCCCTGCTTTCACATCTGCTCGACTTATAGGTCTCGCAGTCAAGCTTCCTTCTGCCCTTACACTCTACGTGCGGTTGCCAAGCGCACTGAGGAAGCCTTTGGACTCCTCCGTTACTCTTTAGGAGGAGACCGCCCCAGTCAAACTGCCCACCTATCACTGTCCCAAATCCGGATTCACGGAATTTAGTTAGAATTTTAACATAGTAAGAGTGGTATTTCAACGTCGACTCTGCCCCAGCCAGAGCTGGGACTTCTTAGTCTCCCACCTATCCTACGCATACTGTGACAAAACCCAATAATAGGCTACAGTAAAGGTTCACGGGGTCTTTCCGTCTTGCCGCGGGTACGTGGCATCTTCACCACGACTACAATTTCGCCGAGTCCCTCGTTGAGACAGTACCCAAGTCGTTACGCGATTCATGCACGTCAGTAATTATCTGACAAGGAACTTCGCTACCTTAGGACTCTCATAGTTAGAGCCGCCATTCACCAGCGCTTCGGTTCTGAGCTTCGCATCCTTTCGAACACTAACCCATCCCCTTAACGTTCTGGCATCGAGCACGCGTCAGTCTCTATACGTTGATTATAAATCTTGGCAGAGACTTGTGTTTTTAGTAAACAGTCGCCCGGGCCTTTTCACTGCGGCCCCGAATAAATTCGGGGCACTCCTTCTCCCGAAGTTACGGAGTGATTTTGCCGAGTTCCTTAACGAGGGTTCTCTCGAGCGCCTTAGGATCCTCTCCCCGCCTACCTGTGTCAGTTTTAGTACGGACACCATAATAGCTCGCAAACGAGGCTTTTCTTGAAAGATGCTCCGGTTACTTAAGGGCTTACGCCCACGTACTCACCTTCGATGCCATACGTCTCGGATTTACCTGAGACAACACCTCCGGCTTGAACAGACCGTATCTAATGGCCTGCCAACCTTCACATCTCTGTCCCCCCATGCTCAACGCTATTACGGTGGCACAGGAATATTAACCTGTTGTCCATCGTCTACGCCTTTCAGCCTTGACTTAGGCTCCGGCTAACCCTGGGCGGATTTACCTTCCCCAGGAAACCTTAGGCTTGCGGCGAATAAGATTCTCACTTATATTATCGCTACTTATACCGGCATTATCACTTCTATATCGTCCAAGAGTCTTTTCAGTCTCTCTTCAACCTACCATAGAACGCTCCCCTACCACTTTTGAAATTACGCATAATTTCAAAAATCCGAAGCTTCGGTAATAGACTTGAGTCCCGTAATATTTTCGGCGCAAGAATGCTCGGTTAGTAAGCTATTACGCACTTTTTAAATGATTGCTGCTTCTAAGCCAACATCCTAACTGTCTTCGCACTCTCACTTCCTTTATCACTTAGTCTATTTTAGGGACCTTAGCTGTCGGTCTGGGTTGTTTCCCTTTTGACAAATGAAGTTTATCCCCCACTGTCTGACTCCTATGGTTCATACAACGGTATTCGGAGTTTGATTGAATCTGGTAGCCTGGTGGGCCCCAACATTCATTCAGTATCTCTACCCCCATTGTACAATGCATAGGGCTAGCCCTAAAGCTATTTCGAGGAGAACCAGCTATCACCAGGTTTGATTAGACTTTCACTCCTCCCCTCAGTTCATCCCATCACTTTTCAACGTAAATGAGTTCGGACCTCCACGAACTTTTACATTCGCTTTATCCTGACCAAGGGTAGATCACCTGGTTTCGGGTCTACTATGTACTACAAAATCGCGCATTTCACACTCGCTTTCGCTACG
>Ga0209342_10003816_pt1 | contig 15804 bp, 16 predicted proteins | sample RifCSP16_2_FD_184023 | JGI IMG/M metagenome (GOLD analysis project Ga0209342, IMG submission 184023) | Soil microbial communities from Rifle, Colorado - Rifle CSP2_sed 16_2 (SPAdes) (version 2) | ecosystem: Environmental > Terrestrial > Deep subsurface > Rock core/Sediment | place: Rifle... | reverse complement strand
GTCGGTAGGGAGGAAGCATGAAGCGGCTACTCATCGGCGTCGGCGCGATCGTCGTGCTCGTGGGCCTGGCGGCCGTGATCGGGGCGTTTCTTCCAAGAAACCACGTGGCGTCCAGCAGCATCAGGCTGAACCAACCGCCGGACTCCGTCTGGGCGGTGATTCGTGACTTCGGCGCGTTGCCGTCCTGGTGGAAGGACGTGAAGCAGTCGGTGCGCCAACCGGACCAGGGCGGGCTGGAGCGTTGGGACCAGCAGACGGGGATGGGGTCGATGTCCCTCGAAATCACCGAATCCCGGCCCCCCGCCCGGCTGGTGACCCGCATCGTGTCGCCGCCCGGCGCCGCTTTCGGAGGCACCTGGACCTACGAGATCGCGTCAGTGGACGGGGGAGGTCGCCTCACGATCACCGAAGACGGCTGGGTAGCCAATCCGCTCTTCCGGTTCCTGGCGCACACGATCTTCGGCGTGCACGGGACGATAGACGGGTACCTCAAAGGGCTCGGGACCCGTTTCGGCGAAACGGTCGAGCCGGAACACGTCAGGTGAGGACCGGCGCCGCGGCCCTCTAGAATCGTGCCAGGTACGTGAGCTTCAGGATCGCCGCGCGACTGTCGAAGTCCCACAACGAGGTGTCGGAGCCGCGGAGTTCGTTGAACACGAGAAACAGGTCGCTTCCCGGCCGGTGGATCACGTTGAACCGTAGGTTGGCGCTGAGCGACCGATCGAGGCTGTTGTACTGCGCGAGCATGAGCAGCGTCACGCGAGTCGAGAACGCCAGCGTGAGCCGCGCCGTGACCAGGTCGGCGACCAGGGAACCGTTGGGTAGCGTCACCCAGTTCCTGGTGCCGCCCAGCTGGAAGCGGATGTGCGGGTCCGGCGTGGTGACGAGGCTGGCCTGCGCGCTCGTCACGGTGCCGCCGAAGGAGCGGAGGATCGAGCCGCTCGAGCTCAGGGCGACGGCTCGTTGGAGCGCGGTGTTGCCGAACCAGCCGACGATCTGGTTGTCGTAGTCGCCCGGGTCCACCGGGATGCTGTCCGACAGGTCGAACGCTTCGTCCAGCCGGAGCTTCCCGGTGAAGCCGAACAGGGCCAGGGATTCGCCCGACTGCCATTCGAAGCTGAAGCCGGGTCCGGTGTTCCATTCTTGCAGCCCGCCGTCCCAGCGAGTCACCACGTTGAGGTCGTAGAACACGTCGATCTTCCGGAGCCCCAGCGCACGGGGACGGGGCGTGACTCGACCGAAGGTCTCGTACCGCCGCATGTCTTCACGGGTGATGAAGCCGAGGTCGGCAACCGCGTCCGGAGCCACGCCGAGCGAGTAGGCCGTGACGCCAAACCGGTCCGCCTGGAAGTCCGCGGCGAGGCGGTACGCGGCCCCTTCGCCGCCCGGTCCGGCCGTGGCGGTGCGGGCGTAGAACCCCTGCACATTGAGCTGGCCGGTCGGCCAGAGCGAGGCGTCAACGCCGCCGGCGCTGTTCCAGTAGCCGCCGGCGCGTCTCAGGTCGGTGAGCATCGCGCCGACGTACGAGCTGGCGCCGACGTCGCGCTTCAGGCGCGCCACGGCGTAGTTGGCGCGGCGCTGGTCAATGACCTCGTCGGTCACCACGTCGAGCAGCCCTATGGTCTGCCCGCCCACCCGGCCCGTGAGCCGCGCGCCCGCGATGAGCGGCACCGAGCCCGAGTCCGAGATCCCGATGCGCCGGGAGAAGAACAGCAGGAACGGCGGCGGCTCGATGGCGGCGCGCATGCCGAACTCGAAGATGCCGGCGTTCTCCAGGAAGAAATCCCGTTTCTCGGGGAAGAACAAGTCGAACCGCGTGAGGTTGACCTGCTCCGAGTCCGCTTCCACTTGCGCGAAGTCGGTGTTGGCGGTGGCATCGAGCGTGAGCCCGGCGCGCACCTCGTACTTGAGGTCCACGCCCGCCTTGAGACGAGTATCCCGATTCCCGGCTTCCTCCTCGCCCTCGGCGAGCAGGTACGGCTTGGTTTCCAGCGCCAGGCCGGAGCGGGGCAGCGCCGCCAGCCCCACGAGGTGCCCGGCCCGGCTGACGCGATGGAGGCCCTCGTTGTCCCGGGACCAGGCGGTCCACAGCGATTCCTCGTTGTGGGAACGTGCCACGCGGGCCACGTTGAAGCCCCAGGTCTGCGGGCCGGTCCCGGCGGGGTAGCGCAGCGTACGGAACGGGATCGCGAACTCGGCGGACCAGCCATGGTCGAGGCGAGCTGCGCGCACGCTCCAGACCGCCCGCCAGTCCACGTTGAACTCGCGGCCCTCGTCCGTGAGCAGCGCGTCGAACTCGGCGCCGTTGGGGTTGGTTGCGAAGATCGCCGCGTTCCGGTGGTCGTGGAACGCGTCCAGCACGATGGCCACCGCGTCGTCGGACCCGAACTGAGGCCGGCCAAAGAAATCCGGTGCCAGCAACCGGTCGCGCTGCAGGACGCGCGCGACGATGCTCCCACCGGCGCGGGTGCGGGCGACGATTCCCACGTACAGCACGCCTTCGTCGTACAGGACCCGCACTTCCGTAGTATCGTGGGCCGGCGCGCCGTCCTCGGGCTCCCGCTGGCGGAACCCGCCGGTGGGAAGCGCCTGGTGCCAGGACGCTTCCGTGAGACGGCCGTCCAGCGTGATGGTGCCGTCCGCGACCCGAACGGCCCGGATCGCCGGGCGTACGGAGTCGGCCTGGAGCAGGGTGACGAACGCCAGAACCGGGATCACTCGGAGCCTCGTTGCGCGAGCTTTCTTACTCCCCGGATTGAAGCTGTCAAGGGCGACTCACGGTTGCCATCCCGAGGCGGGCCGTCTAGACTCCCGGCGGGTCGAGCGGGTTGAGAAGTCAAGTCCATGGCACTCATCATCGTCCGCAAGAACGGGCCGTACCGGGTGCACGGGCCGGTGGTGCTCCAGGACGCCCAGGGCAACGAGATCGCCCTGCCGGCGGAGGTGTTCACGCTGTGCCGTTGCGGGCACTCGAAGACCAAACCGTTCTGTGACGGCTCGCATAAGCTGGTCGGGTTCTCCGACGTGAACCCCGAGCCGCCGCCTCCGCCGCCGTGAGGATCGCCGTGTGCATCAAGCGGGTTCCCGACACCGAGACCCGCATCAAGATTGCCGCCGACGGCCGCTCCATCGACGAGAGCGGCGTCAAATTCGTGCTCAATCCCTACGACGAATACGCGGTGGAGGAGGCCCTGCGCCGGAAGGAAGCCGTGGGATCCGGAGAGGTGGTCGTGATCGCCCTGGGCTCGGACGCCGCGCAGGAGACGATTCGCACCGCGTTGGCGATGGGCGCCGATCGCGGAGTGCTGCTCAAGACCGATCAGCGAGTGCACGATCCGTTGGTGATCGCGCGCGCCTTGGTGGCCGAGCTCGAGGGCGGCGGGCATGATCTCATCCTGTTCGGCAAGCTCGCCATAGACGACTCGAGCCACGCCATCGGCCCGATGGTGGCCGAGCTCCTGGGCCTGCCGTGCGTGAGCGCTGTGGCGCGGTTAGCGGTGTCGGACGGGAAGGGCACGGCTGAGCGGGAGGTGGAAGGTGGGGTGGAAGTGGTGGAGTTCCCGCTGCCCGCCGTCCTGACGGCCGACAAGGGGCTGAACGAGCCCCGCTATCCGGCGCTCAAGGGCATCATGGCGGCCAAGAAGAAGCCGCTCGAGGTGAAGCCGGTATCGGTGGAGGTGGGAGGACTTGAGGTGCTGGAACTGGTGTTGCCGCCGGAGCGCAAGCCGGGGAGGATCGTGGGAGAGGGCCCCGAGGCGGTGCCCGCGCTGATCCAGGCGCTGCGCACGGAAGCGAAGGTGCTCTGATGGCGGGCGTCCTGGCGATCCTGGAGCAGCGCGACGGCGTCCTCAAGAAGGTCTCGTACGAGGTGGTGACGGCGGCGCGGTCTCTGGCGGACCGCCTGGGCACCGGCGTGGACGCGATCGGGATCGGGCCGATGGCGCTCGACGCCACGGGCGCCACCAAGTTCGGCGCCGACGAGGTCGTCATTCTCGCAGATGATCGCGCGAGGCTGTATCAACCGCATCTCTACGTGCGCGCCGTGTTGGAGCGAGCCAAGACCAAGGACTATCGGGCTGTCCTCCTCAGTGCCACAGCGTTAGGAAGGGACCTGGGGCCCAGGCTCGCCGCACGGCTGGGCTGTCCGCTGGCGGCCGACGTCACGGAGATCGTGGCGGACGAGGGGATCGTCGTCGCTCGGCCGGTCTACGCGGGAAAGGCCGTATACCGGTTGAAGGTGACGGCCCCACGCTGTGTGATTTCGATCCGGCCGAACAGCCTGACACCGGTAGAGCAGCCGCGAACCGCGACACTGCAGCACGCGGTGATTGGTCTCGACCGGGAAGGGCCGGTGGCCCGCACTGCGGCGATGAAGGCGCCGGCCGAGGCCAAGCTCGACGTGGCCGAGGCCCCGATCGTGGTGAGCGGCGGGCGCGGTCTCAAAGATCCCGCCAACTTCAAGCTGCTGGAGGAACTGGCGCGGGCGCTGGGGCCGGCGGCGGTGGGGGCCTCACGTGCGGTGGTGGACGCGGGGTGGCGGGCCCACGGCGATCAGGTGGGGCAGACCGGCAAGACGGTGAGCCCCAGCCTCTACTTCGCCATCGGGATCTCGGGGGCCATTCAGCACCTGGCAGGCATGCGCACGGCCAAGGTGATCGTGGCGATCAACAAGGACAAGGACGCGCCCATCTTCAAGGTCGCCGACTACGGGATCGTGGGCGACCTGTTCGAGATCCTTCCCCGGCTCACGCAGGAGATCGAGAAGGTCAAAGCCGGCGCCTGAGGCATGACGCGCCCGTTCGTTCCCGCCGACCATCAACCCGCGCTGCCGCTGGACCAGCTGATCGTCCGGGAGCCAGCTAGTCCCGAGGCGATCGAGCTGGACGTGCTCTTCGTGGGCGGCGGCCCCGCGAGCCTCGCGGGCGCCATCGAGCTCGCGCGGCTGGTCCAGCGAGACCACCAGCAGGGCGGCGGAGTGGGGGAGGTTCAGATCGGCGTCCTGGAGAAGGGCGAGCGACTGGGCGATCATTGTCTTTCCGGGGCCGTGGTCAACCCGCGCGCGTTTCGCGAGTTGTTTCCCGAGCTCAAAGTCTCTGACTTCCCCTTCGGCTCACCCGTCAACCGTGAGGCGGTCTATCTCCTGACCGAGAAGGGGCAGGTGCGGCTCCCCACGCCGCCCACCATGAAGAACCACGGCTTCTACGTGGCTTCGCTCTGCGAGATGGTGCGCTGGTTGGGTGAGAAGGCCGAGCAGCTCGGCGTGAACCTGTTCGCCGGGTACCCGGCTGGTGGATTGCTGGTGGAGGGCCAGCGCGTGATCGGCGCCCGCACCACTCCGTCGGGTCTCGACCGCGAAGGGAAGCCCACCAGCAGCCACCAGCCGGCCACCGACGTCACGGCCAAGGTGACGGCGCTGGGGGAGGGCACCAGAGGCCTGCTCACGCAGGCGTACCTCGAATGGCAGCGGATTACCTCGGAGGACCCCCAGATCTTCGCGTTGGGCGTCAAAGAGCTGTGGGAAACCAAGCGGCCGCTCGCGCAGGTGATACACACCCTGGGCTGGCCGCTCCCCAACGACGCGTTCGGGGGGAGCTTCATGTACCCTCTGCAGCCGAACGTCGTGGCATTAGGGATGGTGGTGGGTCTGGACGCTCCGGATGCGGGGCTCGACGTGCACGTCCTGCTTCAACGGATGAAGCTCCACCCGCTGTTCCGGCCGTACCTGGAAGGTGGCGAGCTGCTCGAGTGGGGCGCCAAGACCATCCCGGAAGGCGGCTACTATGCGTTGCCGGCTCGAAGACACGGCGACGGCCTGGTGATTCTGGGCGACGCGGCGGGGTTCGTGAACGTGCCGGCGCTCAAAGGGATTCACTACGCCATGCAGTCGGGCATGTTCGCGGCGCGGGCCATCTTCCGGGCGTTGAAGCGGGGCGACACAAGGGCGGCGTCGCTCGCCGAGTACGACGCCCAAGTGGACGCGTCGTTCATCCGCGACGATCTCTACCGCACGCGCAACATGCGGCTGGCGTTCAAGCACGGTTTCTACGTCGGCGGCATCAAGGCGGGTCTGATGACGCTCACCGGCGGGCGGTTCCCCGGCGGGCGGATCGCGATGCACGCGGACGCCAAGGCGGCTCGCACCCGGGCCGTGCCGGCCCCGTTCGCTCCGGACGGCAAGCTGACGTTCAGCAAGCTGGACGCGGTGTTCCGCTCAGGAAACGCGACCCGCGACACCATTCCGTCCCACCTGGTTCCGGGTTTTGATGTCCCTCGGGATGTGGCAGACCTGTATGCGCATATGTGCCCGGCGGGGGTGTACGAATGGGTGGAGGGGAAGCTGCGGATCAACCCGCCGAATTGCGTGGACTGCAAGGCCACCGACGTGCTGGGCCCGCGGTGGACGCCGCGGGAGGGCGGCAGCGGGCCCAAGTACCAGAGGATGTAGCTCCGGACCGGGCTACTCCTTGGCCTCCGCCTCCTTCCCGAGATGGCGGTCCAGGAAGTAGATGGCCGAATTGGAGGGGCCGATCATCCGCACCTGCTCCAGGATCGTCTTCGCCGCCTTCTCCTCCTCCACCTGCTCGTTGATGAACCACTGGAGCATGGTCTGCGTGGGATAGTCGGTTTCGGCCGCCGCCAGCGCGTACAACTTGTGGATGCGCGCGGTAACCCCCTGCTCCTGCTTCAGCGCCTGCTCCCAGACCTCGGTCGGCGACGCAAACTGCGCCGGCGGCTGGGCGATGGCCGCGAGCGTGACGCGCCCATCCCGGTCGTGCACGAAGTCGAAGATCTTCATCGCATGGGAGACCTCTTCCTGCGCCTGGCGACGCATCCAGCGCGCCGAGCCGGTGAGATTGCTGGCCTCGAAGTGGGCGGCCATGGCGAGATAGAGGTAAGCGGAACCGAGCTCCGCGTTGATCTGGTCGTTGAGCGCAGCTTGGAGCTTCTGGCTGAGCATAAGTCTCCTGCCTTAGAAGGTCGGCTCCGGCGTGTGTACCGGATCGTCCAGCAGCATCGCCGTGAGCGTCTCTCCCGCCTTCACCTCCCGCCTGTCCTCCGGCACGATCAGCAGCGCGTTGGCTTTCGCCATGGAGGTGAGGATCCCTGATCCCTGCGGGCCGGTGAGCTTCGCGGACCGTCTGCTGTCCGCGTTCTCGGTCACGACCGCCCGTAAGAAATGCCGCAGCGGCGCGCCCAGGGTGATGGGCTCCGCCACGGTCACCGGGACGGTGCGGCGGAACAGGTTGGTGTGACCCAGCATCTTGCGGATAGCGGGCCGGACGAACAGCTCGAACGTGACCATGGTGCTGACCGGGTTCCCGGGGAGGCCGATCCACGGCAACGCCCCGATCACCCCGAACCCCACCGGCGCGCCCGGGCGCATCCGGATCTTCCAGAACTTCTGAGTCGCCTTCACCTCATCCAGCACCTGTCGAACGTAATCGTGCTCGCCCACGCTCACGCCGGCCGAGGTGACCAGCAGGTCCGACGTGAACCCGGCCTGGACCCGCCTGCGGATCTCGTCGGGGTCGTCCTTCGCGACACCTAAGTTGATGGGCTCGGCGCCGGCGCCGCGGATCATCGCCAGGAGCGTGTAGGTGTTGGACGAGGCGACCTTCTTGCCGTGGAGGATCTCCTCCCGCTGCTCCAGCTCCGCGATCTCGTCCCCGGATCCGAAGAACGCCACGCGCGGACGCCGGTGCACGAACACCTCGCTCTCGCCGATGGACGCCAGCACGCCAAGCTGTGCAGCCCCGAGCGGCGTGCCGCGCGCCAGGATGAGGCTGTCCTTCTGAATGTCCTCGCCGCGGCGGCGGAGGTTCTTCCCCACGTCCCGGGGGTTGTCGATCCGCACCCGGTCGCCCTCCAGCGGGGTCGCATCCTCCTGGCGGATGACCCCGTCGGCGCCCTGGGGTAAGGGCGCGCCGGTGAAGATCCGGGTGCACTCCCTGGGGCCGAGCGGTTTGGTCGGGAATTTCCCCGCCGGGACGGTCTCCACCACGCGGAGCTCCACTCCCGCTTCTCCCGCTCCTGCCGCCTTCGCCGCCGTCGTGAAGTCGGCTGATCTCACCGCGTACCCGTCCATCGCCGAGTTGTCCCACATCGGGACGTCCATTGGGCTCCGGACGTCGCGGGCGAGCACCCGGTCCAGCGCTTCCAGGAGGGGGATGCACTCCACGGGGAGGAGGCGGATTTCCGCCGTGATCTGGCTGGCAGCTTGAGCGGGCGTCAGCTCGCCGGCGAAGATGCTCGTCGAGGTCACTGAGCCCTCAGTCCACCACGACCGCCCGATCCCAGGCCAGCTGCGCCAGGGTCACCAGCCACCCGGTGTCCGTGAACCGGAACGTCGGGATGGAGACGCGGAGCTGTTCATCGTCGGTCACCATGGCCACCCATTGCGTCGCATCGCCGCTCGCGGGATCGAACAACGGCTCCGGGTGCTTGCTCTTCCGGTGGACCTCGATCTTGGGCAGCGCAGCCTTCTTGTATCCTTCGATAAGGACGATATCCGCGTCGCCCAGGTACCGGCGTACCAGCGCCAGCGGGTCCTCCGCCTGCTCGGTCGTCCGCTCGAACAGGACCCGCCCGCCCGGGAACTCCATGAGCACCCGCTCGGCCATGCCCTCGGTGTAGTGCCGGTGGGTATCGGTCCCCGGCTTGTCCACTTCGGCCGGGTGAGCGCCGTGCTTGATGGTCGCCACCCGGCGGCCGCGCTTGACCCATTCAGACGCCAACGCCACGACCAGGGATGTCTTGCCGGCGTCCTTCTTGCCGACGATGGAGATCACCCGCGTCGCTGCCACATCGCCTCCGCCTCCGCCAGCTCCTCAGCGGTGTTGACGTTGTAGAACAGCAGGGCCGGGTCGCCGTACCGGCCCACCTCCTCCAGGGCCAGCGGATGGCCGGACCGCAGGCGGGGCCGTACACGGCGCACAGGGGCTCTACCCCTCGCTTACCGCCACTCTCCGGGAGGAAGGCATCGTACCCGTTCGACCCCTCAATGAGCGCCTGGAGCAGCGGTACCGGGACGAACGGCATGTCCCATGCCACCAGGAGCACGGGCCCCTGCGCGACCGTGACCGCCGTGTAGATCCCGCCCAGCGATCCGCGCTGCGGCAGCACGTCCCGCACCACCTTGAGCCCGGGGTACCACGTCTCCGCGTCGGCGGCGTTCGCCACCAGCAGCGGCAGCTCACCCGTGGCTTGCCGCAGGTTCGAGACGACGTAATCCAGAATGCGCTGGCCGCCCACGCGCTCCAGGCCCTTCGGCCGCCCGCGGAAGCGACTGGCCGCCCCGCCGGCCAGCACCGCGCCGCAGACCTTGCCCGTCACACCCCACCCGGTGGGTGGACGTGGGGCGTCCCGCTCACGGCCCGGCCCACCAGGACCATGCCCGCCCGCCCCGCAATCTGGAGCGCCAGCGACGACGGCACCGACGGCGTGGCGATGTAGGCGATCTGGGCGCGCGCTCCCTTGAACGCCAGCTCGCCCGAGATGCGACCGGTGACCAGCAGCCCCAGCCCGGGCAGCCGGCGCCGCGCCAGGATGGCGGTGCCGATCACCTTGTCCACGGCGTTGTGCCGGCCGATGTCCTCGGCATGGTGCAGCAGCGAGTGCCCGTCAGTCAGGACCGTCGCGAGAGGGCTCGCGGGCGAGCATGGTGGGATCGGCGAGCATCGTGGCCACCGCGCCGCAGCCCGATGCCAGCACCGGCTTGCGGTTCTCCCGCTGTACCGCGAGCGCCAGGTCCGCGTCCACATCCGCCCAGAAGCCCAAGTCGGTAGCGCAGGGGCGGAGCTTCTTGAGGTCGTCCAGCGTGCGGATGTACCCCTCGCCGTGCAACCACCCCACCACCAGCTCCTCGAGTTGCTCGGGGGTGCACATCCACGTCACGGCGGGCGCGCCGTTGACCTCCAACCACACGGGGACCTCCTCGACGATCGCCGAGTCGGCCACCATGCGGCCGCCGCGCTTAGCGGGCCGAGTGGGCTGCATCCACTCAATGTATCCCCCCATCAGAACACCCGCACGGCCATCGTCTTGATGGACAACACCACCGGCGATCCGATGGTGAGTCCCAGCTCCGCCAGCGCCGCGTGGGTAATTCGCACCACCAGGTCCACGCCGGCGTCCACGGCCAACGTGACGCCGCCTCGGCCGTCCTCGCTGATGCGGCGGATCCGTCCTTTGAATTCGTTGCGGGCGCTCGAGTGCAGCGGCTCGGCGCTCACCACGATGTCGCCCGGCGGGAGCGCCAGGATCGCAGGCCCCGACTTGTCGGTATACACCTGCAGCGTCAGCGGGCCGGCGCGGACCGTCTTGGTGCCGGAGCCGGGTGGCAGGTCGGTTCGGAACAAATTCTCCGGCGTCACGGGGGACGCCTGGCCGTCGGTCAGGGCCAGGAGGCGGTCCGACCAGCGGTAGGCCTCTTCCAGCTGGTGCGACGCGAAGCACAGGGCCGCGCCGCGACTTCGCTCTTCGTCCAGAATGCGATACAGCGCGCCGGTGGAGGCGGGATCCGCTGCGCTCGCCGGCTCGTCCAGCAGGAGCGCGTCGGGCTCCAGCGCCAGGGCCCGGGCGATGGCCACCTTCTGCGCTTCGCCCTCGCTTAAGCCCCTGGCGTTTCGGTCCCCCAGCCCGCCGACCCCCAGGCGCTCCAGTGCGGCGCTCAGGCGGGACTCGGCGCCCGGTCCGGGCACGCCGTGGAGCGACAAGGCGTACCGCAGGTTCTCCCGTACCGTCCCGGCGAACAAGAACGGCCGCTGCTCGACCAGCGTGATCCGTTGCCGCGCGCGCCGCCGATCGGCGCCGCTGCGCACGGCCTGGCCCTCGAGCAGCACGGTTCCCTGCGCCGGGGCCTCGACGCAGGCCAACAGGCGGAGCAGCGTACTCTTGCCTGAGCCGTTGGGGCCCACGACGGCCGCTACGCTGCCCCGCTCGAGGTCCAACTCCCGGATGGCCAGGACCCGGCGCCCGCCGTAGCCGTGCTGTACGTCGCGGAGGCTAAGCAGCCCCATGTCCCTGAAACAGCTGGAGCAGCAGGTTCACGGTGAGCGCGAGTGCCAAAAGGACGAGTCCCAGGGCCATGGCCAGCGCGAAGTCCCCCTGCGACGTCGCCAGCGCCACCGCGGTCGTGAGGGTCCGGGTGTGATACCGGATGTTCCCCCCCACGATCATCGCGGCGCCCACCTCCGCCAGCACCCGCCCGAACGCCACCATGACACCGGACATCAGCGCGAAGCGGGCCTCCCGCGCCACCGCCCAGTGGGCCCGCCAGGTCCCGGCGCCCAGGGTGAGCGCGGTTCGGCGCACGCGCGAGTCAACCCCCTGGACGGCGGCCGCCGTGAGCGCGGCCGCTATCGGGACCGCGAGCACCACCTCGGCCATGACGATGGCGACCCAGGTGTACAGCAGCCCCAGCCCACCGAGCGGCCCCCGCCGAGCGAGCAATCCCCAGATCAACAGGCCCACGACCACCGTGGGGAACGCCAGCAGCGTGTTGAACGCCGTCAGGGCGGCGCGCCGGCCCCAGAACCGCGTGGTCCCCACCACGAATCCCAGCGGGACACCCAGGCCGCAGGCGATGAGCGTGGCGACGACCGCGACTCGAAGCGAGAGCCACGTGATGCCGAACACTTCCGCGTCGCCGCCCAGGACCAGCTGGGCGCCGCGACGCAGCCCGTCGGCGAAGAAGTCCAAGCGCTCAGGTCCGGAGGATGAAACTCAATCCGACGAGGAGGGTCGGATGGTGCACCCACTCCCGACCCACGCTCACCCGTGGCGTGGCCCCCGACTGCCACGACCCCGGGTAGCGCAGCCGCCAGATTGGATCCCAGGCTTCGATCCACAGGCTTACGGGTCCGGCGCCGTAGCGTCGCAGGCCCAGGCGGGGCCCAAACTGGAACGGGTTGCCGAACGCGAACCCGCTGCTGTCCTGGGTGACGGTGCTCCCGGTGGCCAGGCCCAGCGAGGCCCCCACGTACGGCATCCATCCGTGCCAGGTCTTGGGGCCCGTGATGCGCAGGGTGAACCCCGCGTCCGCGATGATTACGGACTGGCGGGCGATACCTAGGCTGCCGCTGTCAGGCGCGGCCGTCGTATCCACCAGCCGGCGATCGAGGTTGGCCCCGTGCACTCCGACCGTCATCTCCAGCGAGCCGCTCAAGGAGAGCGAGTAGCGTAACCCCGCCAGCGGTCCCTGTTTGGGTCCCGCCCCGGCCTCGCCCCCGCCCCCCGCGAGATACCCTCCGGTGAACGTGATCTGATGGCTGGCGCGCAGGTCCCGGTAGGGCGAGTGCGCGGGGTCGTGGCCAATCTGCGCCAGAGCGGTGGGCGGAGCGAACGCCGTCACCAACGCGACCAATGCAGTGGTGCCGAGCGACGTCCGCGGGTTGTTTGACATGGAGTTTGGGCTCTCGTACAATGCTTCGGAGTGAGGGTGACGGCGCAATCTAGCTTCGTGCGGGCGGCCCTACCAGCCTGGCTCGTGGCGTGCGGATGGGCATTGGCGGGCGCGGTGCCCGCTCCGGCCCACGCGCAGGCGCGCTTCCGGGCCGCGCGCGCCGAGAATTTCCGCCAGCAACCGGGGCCGGACCAGAAGATCTTGGGCTCCGTGTACCAGGGCACCGAGCTGGTCGCGGGCCAAACCAAGGACGGCTGGGTGGAGGTCACCCTCGAAGGATGGATCTTCGGCCGGTCGGTGGGGCGGACCACACGCGACGGCTTCAATCTCGCGGTCACCGTGAGCGGGGGGGAGAACCTGCGCGCGACGCCCGGCGGGCGGGTGTTGGCGCGGTTGGCCAACGGGTTCTTGCTCGATGAGGTGAGCCGCAGCACGAATGGATGGGTTCAGGTCCGGCGGACCGGGTGGGTGTGGGGGCAGTCGCTGGAGCCGGTAGGCAGCGTCGCGGGCGCGGGGGAAGCGGCTGCGCCGGCGCCGGCACCCACGCGCTCTCCCCCCGCGGCCGACCCATCGGGATCTGCGGGGACCGCGTCGCTCGACCGAGCCGTGACCGCCCGTCAGACCGGGGTGCACCGCCTCCCAGACAGCGAGCCCACCGGCTCGCTGGCGGAGGACACGCCGGTGCGGGTGCTGGCGCGCTCGGGTCAGTGGGTGCGGGTCGCGATGGAGGGCTGGATCAAGGAGAGCGACCTCAGGCCCTCGTCGCCCGGGGTGCTCGCCGGCGTGAGCGGGGCCGAAGTGCGCGCGCGACCCGCCGAGTTCGAGGGGAAGACCGTCCAGTGGACGGTGCAGTACGTGGCACTCCAGACCGCCGACGAGCTGCGCCGCGAGATCCCGGCCGGGCAGCGCTACATGCTGGCGCGAGGTCCGCTCCCGGAATCGGGATTCATCTATGTGATCCTGGCGCCGGCGATGGTGGGGCGGATCGAGCAGGTGCAGCCGCTGGCGGAACTGGTCATCATCGCGCGCATCAAGGCCGGCCGATCGCAGTATCTGGGGAACCCGGTCGTGGAACTGGTGGACCTGGCGGTCCGCCGACCGTAGGAGATCGACGCCATGGACGAGATTTTACGCAAGCGCATCGAACGCAAGTTGGATGGTTTGCCGGAAGACAAGGGCTACCAGGTCCTCGATTACATCGAGTTCCTGGAGTCGAAGTACGGCACCACGGCACGCCAGCCCACGCCCGTCGAACGTATCACCGAAGGTGTCGGAGACACGTTGCGGGCGGTGCGGGTTCCGGCGGAAGCGATCCGCGGGACCATGGGCGTGGTGGACTCGGCCAGCCGCATGATGCAGAGGCTGGCGGCGGCCGGGCGCGCGGCGGTGGAGGAGCTCAAGCAGGGCACGGCGGCGCCGCCTCCGCCCACTCCCCCATCGGCGGCGGAGGGTGTCTCAGACCCGGCGCCGCCCGAGCCAGCGAAGCCCGGCGGCACCGCTTGACCCTTCCCGGCCGGAGCGGATAACTTCGGCCATGGAACGAGGGAATCGTGACACCTGGACCCGCGCGGCCGAATTCGGCCGGCGGGTTCTTGCGTATCTGGGGGGAGACCTATGAGTCGATTGCACGCCGGCGTGGCGCTCACCTTCGACGACGTGCTGCTGGTACCGCGGCATGCGAGCGTCCACCCGCGCGACGTGGACGTACGGAGCCGGTTCACTCGGGGCATTCCCCTCAACGTGCCGCTGGTATCGGCGGCGATGGACACGGTGACCGAGGCCGAGATGGCGATGGCCATGGCGCGGGCGGGTGGGATCGGCGTCCTCCACAAGAACATGCCCATCGATCGGCAGGCGGCCGAAGTGGACCGGGTAAAGCGATCGGAAAGCGGGATGATCTTGAACCCGATCACCCTGGGGCCGGACCGGCCGCTCCGCGAAGCGGCGCAGCTCATGGCCCGGTTCAAGATTTCGGGCGTGCCGATCGTGGACGACCAGGGACGGTTGGTGGGCATCATCACCAACCGGGACCTACAGTTCGAGCGGAGCCTGGACCGGCCCGTCCGCGAGGTCATGACCAAGGAGAAGCTGATCACCGCGCCGGTTGGCACCACGCTGGACGAGGCGGAGCGCACCCTCGGTAAGCACCGCATCGAGAAGCTGCCGGTGGTGGACGACAAGGGGATCCTCCGGGGGCTGATCACGGTGAAGGACATTTTCAAACGGCGGCAGCATCCGGACGCCAACAAGGACCAGCACGGGCGCCTGCGGGTGGCGGCGGCGGTGGGCGTGGCCCCGGACACCCAGGCCCGCGCCCAGGCCCTGCTGGCGGCGGGGTGCGACGTGATCGTAGTGGATTCCGCCCACGGCCATTCGGAAGGCGTGCTCAACACCATTTCGCTCCTGCGCGAAGCGTTCCCCGAGGCCCAGATCGTGGGCGGCAATGTGGCGACGCAGGACGGTACCCAACGGCTGGTGGAGCGCGGCGTGGACGCGGTGAAGGTCGGCGTGGGGCCGGGCTCGATTTGCACCACGCGCGTGGTGACCGGGGTCGGCGTGCCGCAGATCACGGCCATCGTGGACGCGGTGCGCGGCGCCGGCGACGTCCCGGTGATCGCAGACGGCGGCATCAAGTATTCGGGCGACGCGGTCAAGGCCCTGGCAGCCGGCGCGTCCAGCGTGATGATGGGCGGCATGCTGGCCGGTACCGAGGAAAGCCCGGGTGAAAGCTTCTTGCTGGAAGGACGCCGCTTCAAGGTGGTGCGCGGCATGGGCTCGCTCGCCGCCATGCAGGAAGGCTCAGCAGACCGCTACTTCCAGGAAGGGGAGCTGTCGTCCCAGAAGCTGGTGCCGGAAGGGATCGAGGGTCGCGTGCCCTACCGGGGGCCGGTGGCCGACGTGCTGTTCCAGATGACCGGCGGCATCCGCAGCGGGATGGGGTACTGCGGCGTGGTCACCATCGAGGAGCTGAGCTGCAACACGGAGTTCATGCAGATCACCTCCGCGGGCCTGCGCGAGTCGCATCCGCACGATGTGGTGCTGACGCGAGAGGCACCGAACTACTCACTGTAGACGGTTGTCGGTCTTCGGTTATCGGTCGTCGGTGAGGGCCTCCAGGAACCGAGAACCGATAACCGACAACCGAAAACGTCTTTCACGCACACAGCACCGCGCCGCTCTCCGCTAGCCGGCCAATCTCTCCGTCGTCGTATCCCAGCTCCGTCAGCACCTCCCTCGTGTGCTCCCCCAACACCGGCGCCCCCCGCCGGACCTCGGCGGGCGTCGCCGTCAGGCGGATCGGGAACCCCAACGTCGGCACGGCGCCGAGCCGCGCGTGGGGGACCTCCGTCAACATCTCGCGCGCGGCGGTTTGGGGATGATCCAGCATCTCACGAATAGTG
>Ga0209342_10003814_pt1 | contig 15806 bp, 16 predicted proteins | sample RifCSP16_2_FD_184023 | JGI IMG/M metagenome (GOLD analysis project Ga0209342, IMG submission 184023) | Soil microbial communities from Rifle, Colorado - Rifle CSP2_sed 16_2 (SPAdes) (version 2) | ecosystem: Environmental > Terrestrial > Deep subsurface > Rock core/Sediment | place: Rifle... | reverse complement strand
CGCACGTCTGGGTCTCGCCGGAGTTCCACTCCTCCTTCTCCGGCGCGATGAAGAACGCGCTGGACTACCTCTGGTCGGATCACCTGCAGGGGAAACTTGTGGCCCTGATCGGCGTCGTCGGCGGGGCGATGGGCGCGGTCAACACGCTGAACGCGCTGCGGCTGGTGGCGCGCTCGATGGGCGCCTGGGTCCTGCCGGCGCAGCTGTCGCTGACCTCGGCGGAGTGCAAGCAGGGACTGAGCGACGACAACAGAGAGCGGTTGCGCCGTCTCGCCGCAGAGATCGTCCGCATCGCGCCGCGGCTGCTGGAGGTCAGCGAGCAGTCCCCGGTGGAGTAAGTCGTGGCCTAGTGGTGCGGGAGGGTGCTGACGGCGCGCAGGCGGCGGGCGACCTCGCGGAGGATACTCAGCGTGATCTTGGGATTTTGCTCCAGCAGCTTCGTGAAGTCCCACGAGGCCAGACCCAGGCAGACCGTCGGCTCTTCGGTGACCACGTGGGCAATCCGGGGCAGCTGATCCAGCACCGAGAGTTCGCCGAAGAAGTCGCCCGGCCCTAGCCGGGACAACGCCTCGCCGCTGCGTTCGACCCGTACCCTCCCCCTGATGATCAGGTAGCATCCGGTGCCCACCTGACCCTGCCGCACGATGTAGCGGCCGGCGGGATACTCGATCACCGTGACCTTGTCCGCGATTAACGCCAGCGAGCGCGGCGACACCTCTTTAAAGAGCGGCACCGTGCGCAGCCAGGCGATCTTTTCCTTCTTCGTCAATTCCATGGCGCGGGGTTGTTTCGACGAGGCCGAGAGGGCCTCCTGGCGGGCGGAGGCTGCGGGACTACAGGTTGCGGTCGGCCCAGCGGATCGCCCGCAGGATCAGCGTCACGCCGGCCAGCACGAGCACCACCACGGCCCAGGCCAGCGTGACCACCCGAGAGCGGTGCGTGCGCGCCCGCGGCAGCCCGAAGGATGTGCGACGGAGCAGGCCAGTAGCCACCATTTTCTCATGCCCGGAAGAGTGATGGTTCAGTCGCTGCGCCGGTAGGCGGCGCGCCCTCCCTCGGTGATCTCCAGCGCCCGTCCGTCGGCGACCAGCAGGTCCAGGTGGCCGATCACCTCCGAGAGCGTGAGGAGACGGTTCAGGGGGTCTACGTTGGGGAAAAGTAGGCGCGCCAGGTCGAAGGCCTGCTGCGGCGTGTCGGTGAGCAGGGCGGCGATCTGCTCGCGGCGCTCGACGTGATGCTCCAGCATCCGGAGAATCCGGGGGGCGGCCGGGCCAAACGGCTCGCCGTGTCCGGGGAAGATCTGCGCCGGGTTGAGGTCGAGCAGGCGGCGCAGCGACCCCAGCAGCAGCGGCAAGGTGCGGATGCGTGCGCCGTCCGGCGTGAACTCGAGCAGTGGGTTGGGGCTGATCTCCTCCAGGAGCACGTCCCCGGCGATCACCCGGCTCTCCGCGCTGAGGCAGATGTGGCCAGCGGAGTGTCCCGGGGTGTGCAGTACAGTCAATTCGACCTTGCCGGACGTGAGGCGCATGCCGTCCGTCAGGGGTTCGAAGGAAAGCAGCGGGTCGAGGAGCCGGCGCATCGAGCGCAGCGCCTCATAGACCAACGGGCCGAGCGACGCCGGTGCCCCGTGCTGCCGGAAGAAGTTCAGGAGGTGATCGACGAACGCTCGTTCCCCTGTGAACTTGGGTGTGTCGTCCGGGTGGGCGTAGACGGTCGCCCCCGTCTCCGCGACCAGGGTCGCCGCCAGGCCGAAGTGGTCCGTGTGTCCGTGGGTGAGGATGATCCGCCGCACGGCGCGCAGCGGCACCCCGGCCGCCGCGAGCCCCTGTTCCAGCGCCGCCCGCGCGGCGGCGGTCTTCGGGCCCGTGTCCACCAGCGTCACGGGTTCCTCGGGCAGGAGGTAGGCGTTGACCGGGCCGACGGGAAAGGGTGTCGGGATGGAAATAGGATGGATGGTGAGTGTCACGACGGCCGGATGAGCATTCCCCTCTGAAGTTCTCCGCGAGCAGGAAGGCTCCCCCCGGGCGCCCAACTTCTCTGCGTATGGTTCTGACAAAGGCTCAGCCCGTCGCGCAGGAGAGCGTCCCGGCGACCTTCTTTGCCCGGGCCGCCATGCATCCACGGAAGGTCGCCCTGCGCCGGAAGCGCCTGGGGCTGTGGGAGTCCATTACTTGGGAGCAGTACACTGAGCAGGCGCGGCTGGTGGCGCACGCGCTCATGGCCCTGGGGATCGAACCCGGGGAGCGGGTCGGCCTGGTCGGCGAGAACCGGCCGGAGTGGCTCTTCGCCGACATGGGGATTCAGAGCGTCGGCGCCTGGACCACCGGCATCTACACCACCAGCAGCCCCGAGCAGGTGCACTACATTCTGGAGCACGCGGAGTGCCGCCTCTTCTTCGTGGAAGGAGAGGAACAGCTCGATAAGGCGCTGGAGGTGCGGGACCGGCTGCCGAAGCTCGAGCACATCGTCGTTCTGGATCCCGAGGGCCTGCGCACCTTCCAAGATGCGCAGGTCCTGATGTGGAGCGAGTTCCTCAATCTGGGCCGGGCCCACCGGGCGGCGCACCCCGACGCCGGGGAGGACCGGCGGTCGCGCATCCGGCCCGACGATGTGGCCGTGTTGATCTATACCTCGGGGACTACCGGACCGCCCAAGGGGGCGATGCTCACGCACCGCAACATCCTCTGGACTGCCGAGTCGCTGGCGGGCGCCCTGGGATACCGATCCGCGGACGAGGTCCTCTCCTACCTGCCGCTGTCGCACATCGCGGAGCGGCTGACGTCGGTGCTGGTGCCGGCGTGCCACGGGTATACGGTCAACTTCGTCGAGAATCTGGACACGGTGCTGGACAACCTCCGCGAGGTGGCGCCGACGATTCTGTTCGCCGTGCCGCGGATCTGGGAGAAACTGTATTCGGCCGTGGACCTGCACATGCGCGAGGTGGATCCATTCAAGCGCCTCGCCTACCGCGCGGCCGCGGCGGTCGGCCGCCGGGCCGCGTCCTACCACCAGAAGGGGCGCCCGCTTCCATGGGGACTCGGGTTTCTGTACGGGCTGAGTGACGCGCTGCTTCTCCTGCCGCTGCGGCGCCGCCTGGGTCTGCACCGGATGCGCTGGGCCCTCTCCGGGGGCGCGCCCGTCTCGCCTGATACCCTGTCCTACTTCTGGAGCATTGGTGTCACGGTGCTGCAGATCTACGGGCAGACGGAGGGCAGCGGTCCTACGACCGTGCATCGGGTGGGGGACGTCCGCCCGGAGACCGTGGGCACCGCCCTTCCCGGGGTGGAGGTCCGCCTGGCCGACGACGGCGAGATCCTGTTTCGTGGGGGAAACGTGTTCAAAGGCTACTTCAAAGACCCGGCCGCCACGACGGCCACGATCCGCGAGGGTTGGCTCTACTCCGGCGACGTGGGCGCCTTCGATCCGGACGGACACCTGCGCATCACCGACCGGAAAAAGGACCTCTTCATCACCGCCGCCGGGAAGAACATCGCCCCGCAGTATATCGAGAATAAGCTGAAGTTCTCCCCCTACATTAACGATGCCGTCGTCATCGGGGACGGCCAGCGGTACCTGGTGGCCATGATCGTGATCGACGAGGAGAACGTGACGAAGTGGGCGCAGGATCGCCGTCTGCCCTTCACGACCTACACGGACCTCTCCCAGCACGAGGAGATCCGCGACCTGATCGCGCGCGAGGTGGAGGCCGTGAACAAGACCCTCTCCTCGCCGGAGCAGGTGAAGAAGTTTACGGTCCTACCGAAACGCCTCTACGCCGAGGACGGCGAGGTCACGCCTACCCTCAAGGTGAAGCGGAAGGCCGTGATGGAGAAGTACGGGGAGCTGATTAGACAGCTCTACACGGGCGGTTAGCCCGGCTGTTCACGCCCAGCGGCGGCGGATCTTGTAACGTCGGAACCCCTTGACCGAGGTCTCCTGGACCAGCCCCAGGTACAACTCCTGTACGTGGGGGTTCTCGCGCAGGCGGGCGGTGGGGCCCTCCAGCACGATCCGGCCGCCTTCCAGCACATAGCCCCACCGCGCGAGATCGAGCGCCATGCGGGCGTTTTGCTCCACGAGCAGAATAGCCGTCCCCGCGGTGTGCACCTCGCGGATCACGCGGAAGATCTCCTGCACCACCATCGGGGCCAGCCCCAGGGAGGGCTCGTCGAGCATCAGCAGTTTCGGGCGCATCAGCAGCGCCCGGGCGATGGCCAGCATCTGCTGCTCGCCGCCGGAGAGCGTCCCCGCCACCTGGCCGCGGCGTTCGCGCAGTACGGGAAACAGGTGCTGCACGCGCTCCAGATCACTGCGCACTTCGCCGTCGCGCCGAGTGTACGCGCCCAGCGCCAGGTTTTCCTCGACCGTAAGCTCGGGGAAGATACCGCGCCCCTCGGGGATGTAGGCGACGCCGAGGCGGGCGACGTCCTCGGGGTCCCATCCGTTCACCCGACGCCCCAGCACCTCGATCGTCCCCTTCTCCGGCTGGTCGGGGATGTACCCCATGATCGTGCGCAGCAGCGTGGTCTTGCCGGCGCCGTTGCTGCCCAGCACGGCGACGATCTGCCCTTCTTCTACGGCCAGGCTCACGCCGCGCAGCACAGTCAGCCGCCCGTAGTACTTGGTCTCGACGTTATGCACCTGGAGGAGAGTGCTCATCAGGCCGTCTGGGTGACCGCTGCGCCGAGGTAGGCGCGGATGACCTCGGGGTGGCGCTGCACCTCCGCGGGCGTGCCCTCCGCGATCTTCACCCCGTGATCGAGGACCGTAACGCGCTGGGAGATATTCATCACCAGCCGTAGATCGTGCTCCACCACCACAACCGCGATGCCCCATTCCTCCTGGATGTCTCTGATGCGGAAGATCAAGTCACCCTTCTCCTCCGCGCTCATCCCGCTGCTCGGTTCGTCCAGCAGGAGGAGGGTGGGTTGCACGGCCAGTGCGCGGGCGATTTCCACCAGGCGCTGCTGTCCCATGGGCAGGTCGCCGACGCGGCGGTCGCGCGTGCTCTGCAGGTCCAGGAAGTCCAGGATCTCCTCCGCGCGGCGGCGGTGCCGCACCTCTTCGCGCCGCCACAACGGGGCGCCCAGCGCGGCGTCGAAGAAGCCGACGCGGTAGTGCAGGTGGCGGCCCAGGAGCACGTTGTCCAGCACGGAGCTCGTGCGGAAGAGTTCGATGTTCTGGAAGGTGCGGGCGACGCCGAGCCGCGCGACGGCATCGGGTTTCAGCCCGACAACCGGCCGACCCTGGAAGCGGACTGTGCCCTCGTCCGGACGGTAGAGGCCGCAGACGCAGTTGAAGAGGGTGGTCTTGCCGGCACCGTTGGGTCCGATCAGGGATACGAGCGAGCGGGGGCCGACCGTGAAGTCGACCCCCGCCAGTGCCTGGATGCCGCCGAACGCGATCGAGAGCTCGATGACCTCGAGGAGCGGGGCCTGCTCGGTCACCACCGCCCGCCCGCTAGTACTGCGTCGGGTACGTGATCCAGTCGGTAATCTTCACGTACTTCCCGCCGGACGACTTGACGATGTGGATTCGGTTCAGCCCCTGATGCCGGTCCGGCCCGAAGGTGACGGCGCGCGAGACCTCCCCGTTCCAGTTCCGCAGAGATTCCAGCGCCGTCACGATCTTGTCCTTGGTGACGTCGGGGCCGGCGCGGCGCAGCGCCTCCACCAACGGCTCGATAAACGTGACCCCGGCCAGGGCGTTGTACGGGCTGCGGGCCAGCCCGGCGTTGTAGCGAATGAGCGTGGCCAGCATCTGGTCCACCTTGCTGTCCCCCAGCCCTGGCAGCGGGAAGTAGGCGGTGGAGTAGACGTCATTCCAGGCTTCTCCGGCCAGGACGAACATGATCGGGTCGCCCAGCGTGAACGTCGCCAGGAGGGTAGGCCGCCAGCCCAGCTTTGCCATCTCCCGGACGATCAAGGCGCCTTGACCGGGCGTGGCCGCGATGAACACGGTATCGGCCCCGCTGCCGCGCAACTTCACCGCCTGAGCGCTGACATCCGCATCGGTGACCTCATAGGAGGCCTGCCCGACGAGTTTGACGCCCTTGGCCGCCGACAAGCCGTACTTCACCCCGCGCAGCAGGCCCAACCCGTACTCGTCGTTCTGGTAGAAGACGGCAATCTTCTTGGTCCCGAGTTTGTCCGCCGCGTACTGCGTGAGGATCCGCCCTTCGTTGAGATAGGAGGGATAGGTGACGAACAGGTACTTCCGGTTCCGCCAACCCGCGAAGATATCATTGGTGGTTGGGCTGATCCAGAGCGTCTTGCTTTCGGCAATGTAGTCCCGCGCAGCGAAGGCATTGGCCGTCCCGATCATGCCCACGATGGCGAAGACCCCGTCCCGCTCGACGAGTTCCCGCGCGTTCAGGACGGCCCGCGGCGGGAGGTATGAATCATCGCGCAGCACGACCCGGAACTTCCGGCCGTGTACCCCGCCGGCATCGTTGACCGATCTCAAGAAGGCGTCGATCCCCCCACCGACACCGGTCCCCCAGTAGGCCGCAGGGCCGGACAGCGGGAGGGTGCTTCCGATGACGATCTCGGTGGGCGAAATCCCCCGTTCTTGCGCGGTCAGGGACACGGGGAGCAGCAGCCCGACCAGCAGCAGGGCGGTGCCCAACAAGCGCACTCGGCTCATGGATTCCTCACCCTCCTCGGATGGTTCGTTCCACGATGGATCACTTCACCTGAGATTTCGGCACCGTCGACCTTCCACCTACCGTCTAAACTCGCCGACGGTATTCCCGCCCGAGCAGCCCCTCCGGACGGAGCATCAGGGTCAGGATGATGATCAGGAAGGCCAGCGTGGTCTTGAACTTGAACGAGATGTACCCGGCGAAGAGGCTCTCCGCCAGTCCGAGCAGCCAGCCGCCCAGGACCGCCCCCGGAAGGCTGTCCATCCCGCCGAGCACCGCTGCGGCGAACCCCTTGAGGAACGGGTCCAGCATCATGAAGGGCGTCAGCAGGGTCACCGGCGCCGCGAGGATCCCGGCGGCGGCGGCGAGCATCCCGGCCAGCCCCCAGGTGAGGGCGAAGATGCGCCGCGACGGGATGCCCAGCGCCTGAGCCGCCGTTAGGTCCTGGGCTACGGCGCGCATGGCCAGTCCCACGCGCGTGCGCTGCACCAGCAGGTAGAGGAGCGCCACGAGAAGCAGGCCGGCGGTCGTCAGGCCCAGGCTGAGCTGGCTGATGACGACGCCGCCCAGACGGTAGACGCGCACATCGGACAGAGGGAAGGGGAACACCTTCGTGTCCGCGCCCCACACAAGAACAACGAGCCCATTGATGGCCAGCGCCAGACCCAACGTGACGACGATCCGCCCCAGGAGGGTGGCCTCTTTGACCGGGCGGATGATGAGGAAATAGAACGCCGCGCCGGCCAGGGCGCCGGCCAGGAGAGCCCCCGCCATGGCCGGGAGGAACGACCACCAGCCCGTCTGCGGGCCGATGGGGAATGGTGTGGGCGGCTGCCTCCGGAGGAGCACGGTGAATCCGACGAATGCGGCCAGCGTCGCCAGGTCGCCGTGGGCGAAGTTCAACACGCGCGAAGAACGGTACAGCAGCACGATCCCTAGGGCCACCAGCCCGTAGAGGGTCCCCGCGGTCAGCCCGCCGACGAGGTACTGGACCAGGTCGACCATGCGCTACCGCCCTGCCGCGGTCAAAGTGGCCACGTCCTGAAGTAGAGCTTGACCCGCAGCCATCGACCGTATAGTCCCTTCGGCTCGACAACCATCATCAGGATGATCGCGCTACCGAAGATCAGTGGGACCCATTCCCGAAGGAGGGTCAATTGCTGCGGCAACACCGTGAGGACCACGGCCCCGATCAGCGCGCCGGGGATGCTGGCTAGGCCGCCGATGACGATCATGGCGAAGTAGAAGATCGATTCCACGAGCGTGAAGCTCTGCGGCTCGATGTGCCGGAGCGCCTGGCCGAAGAGCGCGCCGGCGATGCCGGCGTAGAAGGCGCTCACGGCGAAGGCGAGCGTCTTGTAGCGCGTCAGGTTCACCCCCACGACCTCCGCGGCGATGTCGCTGTCGCGGATGGCCACGAAAGCGCGCCCCACGTGCGAGCGCGTCAGATTGAAGGCCACCCAGGTGAGGAGGACGGCGCCGCCTACGGCCAGGTAGTAAAGTCGCTGTTCGGCGGTCAGCCCGGCCGGGCCGAACGTCACCTGCGGGACGGGCAGCCCCATGCGCCCGCCGGAGAGCGCCTCCCAGTTGGTCAGCACCTGATGCACGGCGATGCCAAAGCCCAGGGTGGCGATTACCAGGTAGGGGCCGGTGAGGCGCAGCGCGGGCAGGCCGACGAGAAACCCAAAGGCCGCGGCGACAATGCCGGCGGCCGGCCAGGCGAGCCACCAGGTGACGCCGAGCTTCGACATCAGCAGCCCCGAGGTGTACGCGCCGATGGCCACAAACCCCGCGTGACCCAGGGAGATCTGCCCGGTGTACCCGGTGAGGAGGTTCAGTCCGAGGGCCACGATGGCGTTCACCGACACCAGGATGGCAGTGAATACCAGGTAGCTGGGGGCGTACCAGGGGAAAACGGCCAGCCCGATCAGCGCGGCGGCCAGGGCGAGCCAGGCCGCGGCGCCGCGCACCAGGGCCAGATCCTGTTCGTACCGCTCCCGGAGGTCTCTCTGCATCCGTGGACCGCACCGTCCGTTTCGGGGAGCGGCAGCCGTTTCCCTTGCCCGGCATGCTATAGTTTTAGATGTACGGGGCCTCTGGGGTTATGGTCCAGAGGCTTGTTCGTCTCAGCGCGTTGACCCAGGAGGGTCCAGTGGTGACGAACCGTCTCAAGGTGCTGGTCGGGGGCGTCCAGCTGCGGGACGGGGTGGGCACGGTCATCGATCTGGTCGGGCGCATCGCCACCCGGGCGGGGTTGCATGTGCTGGCCAACGAGCGGAACTACGCCTCTACGATCTACGGCGCCCACCAGTTTGACCCGCTGCTCATCTGCGACGAACCGCCCATCTCCCACGGAGACGATGAGATCGACATTCTCGTGGCGCTGGAGTTCGACGCCAACCCCGACGCCCCGCAGCAGCCCAACCGCGACACCATCCTCCGCCACGGCGAGCACCTGAAGAACGGCGGCGTGCTGCTCTATGACGCCTCTACCGGCACGGTAGCCACTGAGGCCTTCGAGGCCCGCGGCATCAGGATCTTCCCGCTGCCGGCCCGCCAGATCGCCCTGCGGGAACTCAAGCGCGAAGTCGTCAAGAACATGGTGGTGACCGGTGCGCTCTTCCGGCTCCTGGAGTTCGACATGGACCAAACCTTCCTTCGAGCATTCCTGGAAGAGCGGTTCCTGCGCAAGGGACGCGAACTCGTCGACCTCAACCTCACGGCGGCCAGGCGCGGCCGGGAGATGGTCGAGGGCGTGCTGCAGGAGCGCGGCTGGGAGAACGTCGGCTTCCGGCTGGAGCCGCGGCCCGGGCGGGAGTCGCTGCTCTTCATGTCCGGCACGGACGCGTTGGGGATGGGGGCGATCCAGGCGGGATGCCGTTTCTATGCGGGTTATCCGATCACGCCGGCGTCCCCCCTGCTGGCCTTCATGGACCAGCACCTCTACACCTACGGGGGCCGATCCCTGCAGGGGCAGAACGAGCGCGAGTCCATCCGCGCCGCCCTCGGTGCTAGTCTGGCCGGGGCCCGGGCGATGGTGGGAAGTTCGGGACCGGGCATCTCCCTGAAGGTGGAGGAGTTCGGTCTGGCCGGGACCGCGGAGATCCCGATCGTGGTTGTGGATTCGCAGCGGGCGGGACCTTCGACCGGCATGCCGACGAAGACCGAGCAGGGGGACCTGCGAATGGCCGTCGGCGCCGGTCACGGCGACTTCCCACGCATCGTGCTCGCGCCCTCCACGCTGGAGGAGTGTTACACGCTGATCGTGGAGGCCTTCGACCTGGCGGACAAGTATCAGTGCCCGGTCTTCTTCCTTACCGACCTGACCCTGGCGGAGGTGCGCCAGAGCGTCCCGGAGCGCTTCTTCCAGGAATCGATGGTGCGCATCACCCGGCGGGGGGTGCTGCAGGAGGACGACCTGCGGCGGGACGGCTTCAAGCGCTTCCGGATCACGGACTCCGGCATCTCCCCACGCATCTTTCCCGGCACGCCCGGCGGCATCTTCAAAATTAGCGGCACGGAGCACGACGAGTTCGGTTTCGTCACCACCGACCCGCCGAAGCGCAAGGCGATGTTGGAAAAGCGCATGCGCAAGATGGAGACCTACCTGCGCGAGAATGCCAGGGGACCGCAGATCTACGGTGACCCGAAGGGGCGACCCGTGCTGGTCGGCTGGGGCTCCAGCAAGCCCGTGCTGCTGGAAGCGCGCGCGCGCCTGAGCCAGGAAGGCATGGAGGTGGCGGTGGTGCAGATCACCCACCTCTGGCCGTTCCCCATCCAGCTGGTAAAATCGGTGCTGGAGCAGGCCTCCCCGCTGATCATCTGCGAGCAGAACTACTCCGGGCAACTGGCCGACCTGATCCAGGAGCGCTGCCTGCTGCCGACGCGCCGCATCCTTAAATACAATGGGCGGGTTTTCTACGTCTCCGACATCATCCGCGGCGTGCGCGAGATCGTGCGGAACGGCGCTGCCGAGTTCCGCGTCGCGGAGTTTATGCCCGTGACCGTGGAGGCTCACGAAGGCGATTGAGGAGGCACACGAGGGTGACTGAATCATGAGCACGCAGCCGGCCGCCAAGGCCCCCGCCAGCAAGATCTGGGAGGAGAACGCCACCCCCCGGCACCGCATCCAGTGGTGCCCGGGCTGCGGCGATTACGGCGTCCTCAGCGCCCTGAAGATGGCGCTCACGCGGTTGGAACTGATGCCCCACGAGGTCCTGCTCATCGGCGGGATCGGGTGCTCGGGGCAGATCCGCAACTATCTGAATGGAAACGGGTTCCACGGCACGCACGGTGGCCCGCTGGCCTACGCCGTGGGTGTGAAGATGGCCAATCCGGACCTGCGCGTCATGGCCCTGGCGGGTGACGGGGACACCTTTGCCATCGGGGTGGAGAACTTCGTGCATACCTGCCGGCGCGACCCCGAGGTCACCTTGATCGTCATGGACAACGGCGTCTACGGCCTGACCACGGGGCAGCGCTCACCCACCGGCGGGCTGGGGCAGGACCAGCCGGAGTGGTCGGAGGAAGATCCGCCACCGTTCAGCCCGCTGCGGCTGGCCCTGTCCGCGGGCGCCACCTTCGTCGCGCAGTCCTTCTCCGGCGACCCCAAGCACGCGGCCGAAGTCTACGTGGAGGCGATGGAGCATCCGGGCTTCGCCTTCGTCAACGACTTCTCGCCCTGTGTGACCTACAACAAGTTCAACACCTATGAGTGGTTCAAGGAACGCGTTGAGCCTGTCCCGGCGGACCACGACCCCAGCGACCTGGAGGCGGCCTGGGACCTGCTCGCCGACTTCAGGCGACGCGGGCGCTCACCGCTGGGCGTCATCTATCGGAACCCCCGCAAGCGGAAGATCTACAAGCGCGTGCCCATCTGGCCCCAAGAGTTGGAGAACATCGACCTGGAACCGATGCTCCGCGGCTTTCGGTAACTGCGGCACCCACCCTTCCAGGGGCGGCCTCTCTCCGGACGACTGCTGGACGCGGGGGCGGGCCGTCGCGTACGCTGCAGTTGAGATGCCCCGTTGGGCGGACCTCTTCGCACGGATTCTCCGCGGCGACGCCCCGCCGCCCCCCGTGGCCACCCTGGTAGGGATGGAGCTCGTTTCGGTCGCCCCCGACCGGGCGGTCTTCACCATGGACGCCGGCCCGCAGCACGGTAACCCTTTCGGGAGAGTCCAGGGCGGCCTGCTCTGCACCCTCGCCGACGCGGCGATGGGCACGGCGTACGTCTCCGGGCTGCGTGACGACGAGAGTATGACCACGCTGGAAGTGAAGATGAACTTCCTCCGCCCGGTGCGGCGGGGGCGGCTCACCGCCGTCGCGGAGGTGATCAAGCGCGGGCAGCGGGTGGGGCTGGTGGAGTGTACGGTCACCGACGAGCAGGGCCGGATGGTCGCCCGCGCGAGCTCGACGTGCCTGACGCTGCGGGCCGGCGAGGAAGGCGGCGGTGCCGCAGGGGAGGAGGCAGGGGGATGACGCTGCGCACGGCGGAGGCGTATCTCAGGGGTCTGCGTGACGGGCGAGTCGTCTACTTCCGCGGCGAGCGCGTCCCGGATGTGACGGCTCATCCGTTCCTGCGGCTGGGGGCCGAGCACACGGCGTTGGACTTCCACCTGGCGGAAGATGCGGCGTATCGCGACCTCGTCGTGGTGGAGGATCCCGACGCGCGGCGGCCGATCAGCCGCTACTTCCTCATCCCCCGTAACGCAGGGGATCTGCTGGCGCGGCACCGCCTCATCGAAACCGTCACCCGGGCGGGCCAGTCCTTCGTCCCGCTGGTCAAGGAAATCGGCACCGATGCGCTCTTCGCCCTGATGATTGTCGGCGCCCACCTGGAGCGGGCCGGGGCGCCCTACCTGGAGCGTGTGCGCCGATTCTACGCGCACTGCCGGGACGGCGACCTGACCATGGCCGTGGCGCAGACGGACGTGAAGGGCGACCGGAACCTGCGGCCGCACCAGCAGCCGAATCCGGACGCCTACGTGCACGTCGTAGAGGAGCGCAGCGACGGGGTCGTCGTGCGCGGCGCGAAGGCCCACACGACGAACGCCGTGTTCGCCGACGAGATCATCGTCCTGCCCACCCGAGCGATGGGACCGGAGGACCGCGCCTTCGCCGTGGCCTTTGCCGTTCCGGCGAACACACGGGGGCTGCGCTTCATCGCCAGCCCGCGGGGCTTTTCCGCCCGCAGCGCCTTCGACAACCCCTTGAGCGCGCCGCGCAAGACCGTCGAGTCGCTGACCATCTTTGACGACGTCTTCGTTCCCTGGGAACGGGTCTTCCTCAACGGGGAGTGGCAGGCGGCTGGCGCACTGGCCAAGATCTTCGTAGAGTTTCACCGCTTTACCGCCATCTCGTACAAGCCTCCGCTGCTGGAGCTGCTGCTCGGCGCGGCCGCGCTAATGGCGGAATACAACGGCATCGCGGCGGCGGGCCACGTGCGGGACAAGCTGGCGCAGATCGTGATGTACCTGGAGACGGTGCGCGGGCTGACGAAAGCGGCGGCGCAGGGGTGCCGCCTCCGGGAAGGCATCGCCGTGCCGGACGTCGCTCTGACCAACGCGGCCAAGTACTACTTTGCCTGGCACTACCACGAGATGGTGCGGGCGGTGCAGGACATCGCCGGAGGTCTGGTGGTCACCGCGCCCATGGAGGAGGACTGGCAGAATCCGGAAACCCGGCGGGACATGGAGCGCTTCTTCACGGGGAGCGGTGGCGTCAGTGCAGAGGACCGGCTGCGCGCGACGAACCTCGTCCGCGACCTGACCGCGTCCGATCTGGGCGGCTACCTGGAAGTCCTGGCGATCCACGCCGAGGGGTCGCTCGAAACCCAGAAACTCACCGTCCTGATGGACACCGACCTCGAACCCTATAAAGCCTACGCGAAGCGCGTGGCCGGCATCGCAGTTGAGGCCGGCACTCCGGCGCGGGTGCCGCACGGCTGACCCACGGAGCGGCTGAACGATGCGCGTGCAGCACCTCTTCGACCTCTCCGGGCGCGTCGCCCTAGTCACCGGAGGGTCGCGCGGTCTAGGGAAGGAGATCGCCGAAGGCCTGGGGGAGGCGGGGGCGCAGGTCGTCATCGCCGCGCGGCGGGAGCAGTGGCTTCGGCCCGCGGAAGAGGAACTGCGCGCCGCAGGCATCGAGTGCCTGGCGGTGGTCTGCGACATCACCCAGTCGGACCAGGTGGGCGCGTGTGTGCAGGCGGCGGCGGACCGCTTCGGCGGCGTCGACATCCTGGTCAACAACGCCGGCATCACCTGGGGCGCGCCCGCGGTGGAGATGCCTCTGGAGAAGTGGCGCCAGGTGCTGGAATCAAACCTCACGGGGACCTTTCTGGTGACGCAAGCGGCCGGCCGGTTGATGATCGAGCGCCGCTACGGCAAGATCATCAACGTCGCCTCCCTCGCCGGACTCCTGGGCGACCGGCCGGAGATTCTGGACGCGATCGGCTACAGCACTGCCAAAGGCGGGATCATTGCCCTGACCCGCGATCTGGCCGTTAAGTGGGCCCGCTACAACGTCTACGTCAACGCCATCGCCCCCGCGTTCTTCCCCACGCGCATGACCGAGGCAGTCCTGGGGCGGAACCAGCGCCTCGTCGAGGAGAGCACGCCGCTGGGGCGGATCGGCCGGCCGGGCGAGATCAAGGGCGTGGCGGTCTTCCTGGCGGCGGCGGCCTCCGATTACATCACCGGGCAGGTGATCGCGGTGGACGGAGGCCGGAGCGCCCTCTAGACGGCGAAGCGAGGCGAAGAGCCGCGGGTCTCTCTACCCTTTGGGCTTGTGCTGTAACGGTTCGGGCGACCGCTCGAGGTCCGGCGGCTTCAGGGTGAACGTCCAGACCAGCGAAATCTCCTGCGGCGGATAACAGACGCGGTCGTCGCAGGCCTGAATCGCCAGCGTCCCTTTGATCTCCAACATGCCCCCGGCGTCGTAGACGGGCTGCAGTTCGAAGCGGTTGCCCAGCGCCATGTCGATGCTGATCCGCACGCATTTGTCGTACACCGTCACCGTCTCGTCGAGCAGGGGAATCGTCAGGAGCGCCGAGGGCGGGTACTGCACGCCGCGCAGCCGCAGGTAGGTCTGCTCTTCTATCGTCACCGCGACGCCTTGATAGTCCGCCACGCCAGGCGCGTACACGTGCACGCCCGGCTGCGGCCTGATGTCCACGAAGAGTGTCACCGGATTGCCCGGGTAGAGGCTGGGCCCCGTCGACGCGGTCAGGACCTCAAGGTAGTCGAACCGGTGCGTCACCCGCGGCGGCAGCGGCGGAGTCTTGCCCAGGCGAAGGAGCAGCGTGGCGGCCGGCAGGCGGTGGATGTAGTGCTCCTCCAGGATCTTCTGCACCACGATGCCGCGGGCGTCCACCAGGAACGTCGCGGGATACGGCACCCCGTAATCCCGGCTGGTCGGCTCGATCTCTTCGTTGAAGAGGCCGAACCGGCGGATGATGCTCGAATCCGGGTCGGCCAGCATGGGGAAGGTGATGCGCCGGCGGTCGGCAAAGTCGCGCAGGATCTCAACGGAGTCGTAGCTGATCGAGCAGACGCCCCAGCCTTCCGCCGCCAGCCGCTGTCTGTTCTGCTCCAGCTCGACGAGCTGGCCTTTGCAGTAGGGTCACCAGTCGGCGCTGCGGATGAAGACGATGAGCGCTCCGGCGGGGCCGCGGATCGTCTCAAAGGTCTGCTTTCGACCGAACTGATCGAGCGCCTCGAAGGGCGGAATGGCTGCCCCGACACGGGGCCCGCGCTTGGAGGCCTCGAGGCCCTCAGGCATCGCCGCGCGCCCCCGCGGCAGGCACGCTGCTACGCATAGGGGTTCCGCACCAGTTCCTCAGCCAGCGCCTCCGCCAGCGGCGCTACGGTCTCCCGGTCGAAGTTGAAGCGCGCCCCGGCCGCGGTGAAGAGGTCGGGCAGCGAGCGGGTCCCTCCCAGGGCCAGGGCGGCCCGGTAGCGGGCCACCGCGTCCCCGTAATCCGTGCGGGAGCGTAGCCAGACCTGCAGCGCGCCGAGCTGGGCGATGCCGTACTCGATGTAATAGAAGGGATGGAGGAAGATGTGCAGCTGGCGGTGCCACATGAAGGCCAGGGCCTCGTCGTGCCCGGTCCAGTCAACTCCGCGGTGGAACCGGCTGTGAATGCGCACCCAGGCCTCCC
>Ga0209342_10003811_pt1 | contig 15810 bp, 21 predicted proteins | sample RifCSP16_2_FD_184023 | JGI IMG/M metagenome (GOLD analysis project Ga0209342, IMG submission 184023) | Soil microbial communities from Rifle, Colorado - Rifle CSP2_sed 16_2 (SPAdes) (version 2) | ecosystem: Environmental > Terrestrial > Deep subsurface > Rock core/Sediment | place: Rifle... | reverse complement strand
GTTTCAAACGATCCTCCGAATATGGATTAAATCCAAATTCAAGCGTTCCAGTAGGAAGATAGTTAAGATATTGAATGGCCGCTCCAACCGTATTTTCACGCCTGAATGCGGCACCAAGAACGCCTTGAACTTCCTGATTCTTCGGCTCCGGCTGTTGATTTTGAATCGTAGGCTGCGGAATCGACGGTTCAGGAATCGCTCCGCCTTGAAATTGTTCCAACGTTCCGAGCGGACTCATAAGGGCGGCTGCCTTTTCAAAATAAACTTCCAAGCCGAATCTTGTTTCTGTTGTTCCTTGTTGAGATAATCCTGGCTTGGCTGCCATCTGATTTGTTGACTATTCGCATCAAGAAGCGGAGCCACATACCCGTCCTTCGTGAGATAAAATACGGGCCATGTCTTGGAATGCGGCGTTTCAACATCAGCATCAAAGAAAATGTTTGTAGAAAGAACGCCAAGCGATTTTGCGGTGTCCGCTATGTCGGCTTCAAAATTATCGCCAAGCGCGCCGGCCACGTCGATTTCAGGGCGATGAAAGTCAGGAAACGTATCGGGAGCATACTGCATCCACCGAGGATTTCTACCAGGAGAACCGATTGAAGAATTGGACCATCTTGCCATTACATCTTTCATTGCGAAATCAATGGAAGGACTTGCAAGCCCGCCGGTGCGGTAGTTGTTCTGCGCCTCGAAAAGAAACTGGTTCAGCATGCCTTGCGGAATGTTTTTTTCAGCAATTTTAAGCGATGTGACGTTTGTCTTTTTATCGAATCCAAGCCCAAGGTTGTTGGCAAAAATCTTCATGGAAGTCTTGACGAACTCGTCGCCATGCGCCATGCGATCGCGTTCCTGGACGATCTCCTTGTTCTGAGGAGAAAACTGAGCAATAATGTTTTGAGGCGAAATTCCGGTCTGATTGGCATAATCTACATACTCGGCAAAACGAAGCGCGTTCTTACCCTCATCGCCTGCGAAAGCATCCTGAACGCCTATCGGAGATAATCGCTTCAATTCTGTAAGCGAATCAGCAGCGGAAATCTTGTCAGCATCTGTCCCACCAATGATTTTGCCGATAATATCGTTCTTTATCTGCGACGGAATAATGGACGTGTTTTCAACAAGCTTTTGAAATGCAGTGGCCTTATCTTCTTGATTTAACGGGAGAATTCTTTGAGTGTAATATAAATCCACCATGGCTTGGTCCCTGACTGACTTGGTCTGGTCGCCTATTTGAAAATCCGCCCTGCCATCCGGCGACATGGTGATGCCTGATTGCGCGCCGAAATCAATACGTTTCTGCACTCTATCAAGCTGTACCTGCTCAAATAACGCCTTGTTTTGTTGCTCTAATTCTTTTTTTGCAAGAGATTCACGTTCATTCCCACGACGACGCAGCTCAGCCTCAATCTCGCGTTTATAGACGGGTCTACTTTTAATATCAACACCAGGCAAAAACTGTGGATTATCCAAGTCTTTTCTTAGTGCAATCAATGATTTGTCTGGCGTTTTGGCGTTAATAAGGGTGTTGACAAATCCTTCCTGAGCACCATTAACAAGAAGTTGGCTGTTTTTCGCGGCTTCTTCCTGGCTTAAAACACCGGATTCAACCCCAGCATCAAGAAATGATCCGAATCTATCCTCAATCCCCTGTATAAGCGTCGCATTGCCGTCTGCAAGGGCCTGAACGTATTGACCCTGCATAACCGGCAACGCCTCCTCCAATTGCGCCCTATAGGCATCCACCCGCCTCCTGTTGGCATCTTTTTCGACGTGGGCGGCATATGAAAGCGCAGATTGCCTGAAATCGTTCATGACCGACATTTTGACCTGTTCGTCGTTCACGCGATCATTTAGGTCTTTTTGGATAAGCGCCGCGCCTTTTTGAAAAAACCCAGCGGATTGAGATGGATCCATCTTTGCGGCATCCTGCATCAAACCCCCGAACTTGGCGTCCATTTCGGTATTGAGACTGTAAACTTCACGTTGGCGATCAAGAATATCCTTACGATGTTTCATTTCAACGGCCAGATCCATAATCTGACCACCGAGTCTTGCGATATCACCGCCAGGAGAAAAAGCCGCTATGCGCTCAGGCGATTGTCCAGGAGCAGGAGCTGTTGCCTCAGCAGCAACAGAAGACTGAAAAGTAGGGATATTAGGCATTTTCTGGTATCCATCCCGCTCCTGACGAAGTCGGTGGCGTCGTGGGCGACATACTTCCAGAGGCGAAGTTAATCCCAGCCCCCAAAATGCTCGTCATGGAATCCGAGAATGCGCTTTGCTGGAATCCTTTTGCCTCGCCCAAAGCATTCAGCGCGGATTGTCTGTAATAAGCAGCCTTATTGAATCCCTCGATTTGCGTTTGCGCGACATCCTGGTTTTTAATCGAAGTAAGTTCGTTCAGCACATCGAATGAAGTCCCGCCGGCGGCGACGCCTGACGCCAAAAATCCAGTACGTGCGGCGGAAATTCCTTTCTGCCTTGCCGTTTCAAGGCGCTGCGCGTTCAATTTTGCGGCTTCGATTTCACTTTGCGCCTGGGCGTTATAAATGGCTGCGTTTTGTCTTGCGATTCTTGCCGCGCGGGCGCCTCGCATGAGACCACCGACAAGATTAAGGCCCGCCCCAGCCGCGAAAAGAGCTACAGGCAACATGATTGATTCCTATCTTTCACTGGTGAGCGCCTCCATTTCAAGCGCGAGAATCGTCATCGGCAATGGATCATCTTGTCGTACGACTACTTCTACAGCTTTATCCCATGGCCCAGCAAAAGGCAACGATACAAGCCCAGTAAAAAGCGCCGGAGGGCTATCCATGACGTCATCCATGCTTCGATAACTGATGATTTCCTGCGTTGCAGTATCAGGCCCGAACGTACCTCCAAGCGTTTCAAAGAAGCGAAGCGCAAGACCGTACACTGTTTTTGTCTTTCCAAGCACGTCCCCAATCCGTTTTGGATACATAGGAAGCGTCTCTAAAATGGAAGAGTACCCGAGGCCGACATGCACGACGGAGTACTCGGCATCGAGCGTGATTTCTCCACCAGATACCGTGCGATCAGGATGCGTCGCCCCATCCGTCAAGACTTTAACGATTTCACCCTCAAGATGATCTAAGCCTGAAATGGTGTCCGTTGGCACACCGTCATACGTGATTCCACAATCCACATAATAGGCATCTTCTTGATCCGTAACAATCCCGTCATCGTCATGTGTTGCGCGGTAAGGCTGCTCAAGAATCTCAACATAGCGTTTTGTCTGGCCGTTAATCGTTCTCTTAACGAGAAGATAAACATCCTCGCTTTGGGTTTCAGGAATCACGGCAATGGATTCGACAACGGCGGCTCCTGCCGCACTCGCTGCGATTTCTTGGACGTGCCAGCCGAATACCTTGTTTTGCGTATCATAAGTAAATCCAATCAGCTTACCGTCGTTTCTTACCATCCAAATCACGGGAAACGGCTGCTTCTGAAAATCCATGTCGATAATGCCGCCACGGCAAAGATGCTCTGAAAGGTCCGATAAAACCTCGCCGTCAAAGCTGTCTTGCTGGACGTTGTAAACAAATTGCCTGAGCTTCAAATCGGAATTATCCAGAAAGACGATGTTTTTTCCTGCGACAAGGGCAGGGATCCTGCTGTTATCTGATGAACCCCATGAAGATTCAGGACTGATTTTGACATTCGTCGGCGCTAAAATCTGAATATCAAGACCGCGATTCAGCGTAAATTCTTTCCCGAAGCCTCCGATACCGAGACAGCGCACGGCTTCCTGCATCCATTCGATGACGTTAATCGTCGAGGACGCAATCGTAAAACGCATACCCGAATCATCGTCTATCTCTCCATCCACAAGCGACGGCGCAAAATTAGTAAAATCTCCTGATTTCGATGCATCAATGGTGTTTGGATAAGACAAAGTCCCGCCGAAAAGCGCTCGCTGCTGATAAAAAGACATGAGCACTGGCCAGCCGTCTGTGTCGGACCAGGCCCCAAGTCGCCAGTTTTGAGAAGGCGCAGCCACGCCTGCTCTGGCAAAATCAGATTTCACATCGGCATCGACGTGCGTGGAATCCGTGACGGCCGTGATGACGGCCCACCCCCAAAATGTATCTGAGGCCGGATTCGTCAATCGAATCAGGCGACCAACATCCGTCGAAACAAAGCCAATGCCGCCGTTGATTCCGTCGATCGCGCTTGCCGTAATCGTAATACTTCCTGTCTTGGCACTCGGCGTAAGCGTCGTGGTAATCGTTGGATCCACGCTGCCTGGCGCATCAAGATATGGCCCGTCGCGCATGTCCATATCGGCTATCGTCCACGTCACATCATCCGAGCGCGTGATTATCTGAGGTCGCACCTGTCCCTGCTTGTGCGTGATGAAAAGCGTATTGGCGATTTGAACATAACGGAGATCATCAAGCGTGGCCGTTGTAAAAGGCGTGACGACTTCTACTGGCCCCATGTCCGTAATCTGCGTTCTGTTTGCATAGACGCGAAAATACAGATTCCCGAACTCCAAAATATAAGCCTCAACGTTGGAATAGACGAATTTGATGTAACGCGCCTGTTCCGAATCTTTAATCTCAGCGATAAACCTGCTTCCTGGCCTGCGAACAACGCCACCGTGCTGAATCGAGATCATGTTTTGAAGCGTTTTAAGTCCCTTATTGTAAACGTCGGATTCGATGCGCCCATGCAAAAGCGGGGAAATTTCCCCAGCGGAAAAATCGGTTACGATAACGGGAATGTCGGCCATTAGAAAACGAAGTCCCTTGTGAAATCGAGATCGTCATCGACTCCACCGACGTGTGCGTCCAGGAAGTGATCGGCCTCTACTGTTTGAATCGATGTTTCAATGGAATCGTAATATCTTGCCTCTGAAATCGCCGTTTGATAAAGCACCATGGCGTCGGAAACGACGGCGCGGCTACCCGTAAGGCGAAAACCCGTTGTTACGGCGAGACGCATGGCAAGCGCATGACGGCACATGCTGTCCAAATCATTCATATCATCCGTTTTCCGGATGTACTTGAATTTAAGCGGGCTGCTTTCATTGGTTAGAATCTTCCCGTTTTCCACGACATACTGAGCGTTTTTGTTTTCAAGTGAAACGACAAGAAGAAAATCCGTAGGAAGCGTGAATTGACGTGTAAATTCATACACAGGCGCATCAACATCAGCGGCCGCACTGTACCGCTTCGTTACGCAGTTCCAGAAATGAAGCCGTAAAAGCTGCTCCTTGATTGGATCGAAAATCGCCTTCATAGTGCGGGCCGGTTTGGTGGCGTCATCAAGAGTCAAAATAGGATCGACGCCGAGTTGGATCAGAGCTTGATTTGCAATTTGAACCTTTGAGCTTGCCACAAGCCCTCCTGTTTTTAGTATCGAGGGATTGCGGGCCTCATAAACCCGCAACCCCTCTTATCATCGGCTTTGTCGGATCCGCCGGTTAGGGCAGGTAATCGACGTAGCCGCTGAGCACTGCGCCGGCAAGCCAGTCTTCAGTAAGAACTTTCGCCGTCAAAACAATCGCGGCTGAAAGCTCTTGCCCGAAAAAGAGCGCTGCGGTGTTTGCGAATGCTCTTGATCCTGCGGCGTCAACGGAAGTCGTGCCGAGATACTTATCTACGGTCGTCCCGTCGCCAACCTGCACGGAGGCGTCGCCGCCACCAGTGCTCATGGCTTCATTCACCAACAAGCCGCCCAAGATACGTGAGCCGTCGGGAATGCTGACAAGCTGGATCAGGTTATTCGCTGCTTCGTCTCCGACAGGAACCGTGTACTTAAAATACTTCCTTACCGGAGCGCCTACCTCGTTGTGCCCGTGCATAACAGGAGGCGATGCCACTTCGTCCGTGTACTGATCTGATTTATTCGTTGCCATCGTTATTTCCTCCTTTCGTTATGCTTCGAGGCAGAGAGCGGAAACCACACGGGCTTCCTCGATTCTCACTGCACCGAGCATGACCTTGTAAAGCAATTGCGTCGTATTGGATTTCGTCGGGAGCTTATCGACGGAACCCTTCGGGGCGATTCCCATCAATAATCCGATGCCGTCCTTTTGGAACGCAAGAGCCTTCCTATAACCGCTGCCGTCTGTCGGCAAAAGCTCTAAGCGGATGACCTTGAAACCAAGGAATGAATCCACTTCGCCTTTGACCAGGGCCTTGACCGCATTATAGTCAGAGCTTGTCAGCGTGCTGTCATTCAGAAGGTCATCGTTCAACTGCGAGGATCCGATGACAAGATAACGATCCCTGTCCGGCACTTCTCCGGAATCAAGGATTTTCTTCATCCGAATCCATTTCGCCAGGCTGAATCCAACGGGAGCCGCCGCACCGAAATCGACTGCGACAAGGTTGTTGGCATCGAAAGAAACCTGGCTTGCACCTTCCTGGCCGTCATCAGCATCCGCGTAGGCCGCATTGATAATGCTCTGGTCGATTCTGCGACCTGCTGCGGCGCCATGCGCCTTGACGTAGCTTGATTGCAGGCTGACCGCAGTTTGTACCTCATCTTCCTCGTCGATGGTATCCGCAACCTCGAAAGGAATGAGATTGGCCCAACGACGTGAATGCGGCGTGTCTACATACTGCGTATCGGCTCTCCTGGACGTGCGTTGAACCATGTCAACGCTACCGACCTGGTCGAATGAGCCGCGTTTGCCCGTGATCTTTTTCATGTTCACGCACATCAGCAACCGCGCTTCCTCCTGCTGGGCAAGCAGAGTGACGTTATCCGCGTATTGCTGGCTAAAACTTACTGGTATCTGATCGCTCATAGTGGCGTCCTCCTTTGAAAAACGTTTTGTTTCTCAGCGGACGCTTATCGAACCTTGCGGTTCGGGCGATCCTAAACGCATGCGGTGCGTCTAGCCGAAGGTCTTTTCCCTTCGTCAGCGGGACCGTTTCCGGTTGTCCCGCTTAATAAATCTTGATTCTTCAGGAGCCACATTTTGAATCGCGGCTTTTCCTTCAGAACCTTTCTCGATGAATACTACAAAAGCATCAGCCCTGTCAATGACTTCATCTGTTCCAGGCGGAAACGCTTTCCCGTTGAACGTATTTACGGCGATTTTAAGCGCTTCGATTCTCTTTTGTTCGGCGTCCATCAATATCCTTCTTCTTGGCGTTGAGGTTCAGGATAAGCAGTCTGATAGAGCTTGCGTTCGGTTTCGGTGACTTCCTTGTGACGCGGATGATAGGGATTGCGAAGCGCATCAATGACTTCCTTGTTGGATTTGAATTTCGCAATTTCATCCTGCGCTTCCTTCGGGGACAAGCGAAGCGGCGCGGCCCCCTGGCCAGTCACATCATCTTCGGCTAAAAATTCTCCAAGTTTGGCGAATGCTTTAATCATGATGGGATGATTTCCAAGGCCAGATTCATCAAGAAGCTTGATCAGTTGGTTTTCGTTAGAACCAGGAAACGCAATCTCTCCGACAACGCGGACGGCGTTTTTCGCTAAGGCGTCGCGCTGCAAAAATGAATCCCCCCATTCACGACGCAGATCGGCAACGACGGTTTCCTTGGTTTTTTCGTACTCGGTCAATTCGGAAGCAAGTTTGTTATGTTGTTGCTGGATCTCATGCTGGTATAGGTTTGCCGCTTGTTTTTGCGTAAGACCATGCTTATGAGCTGCATCGAAAAATGATTTCTTAAAGGCGTCATCCGGCTTGAACAGCGAATTAGAATCCACTTCCGGTGCTTTGTAACCATCCGATTTTTCCGGACGACCAAGTTTATTCCACACCGGATTCCAGGCTTCATCGGGATCTGTCGGAAGCGGAACGGAAATCCTTCCGCCCCCAATCACCTTTTGCGCATTCATATAGTTTTTCGCGAGATCCTCAACGGTTTTAACCGTTGCGAACATCGGCTCGGATTTCAATTCATCCGGTAACATTCCGATAAGCTCGTGGCCTCCTGTGGATTGTTGGTTCTCAGTCTGTTGCGTTTCATTCGTTTCATTCTGCTGCTGCTGCTGATTCTTTTCATCTGCCATATGCTTCTTCTCCTTCTGGATTGACTTGGTTTTCTATGATTCGATGTGAAATCGTAACAACATCGGAAAGCGATAACCCGATCTGGGTTATGATAAAAAGAACGGCCTCGCGTTTTCCCTCTCTCCTTGCAAGTTCAAGAGCATCCATTCCTGAATCAAACGTACCTTCAAGAACATTGGATCGTTTCATGAGATCCTCAAGTACGGCCCTGCCATTCTCAGTAGAAAACACGTCACGATAGAGATCGGTGACGCGCTTCCTGCGCTTTGTCATGAAAATAGGATTAGACATTCATGCCAGCTATTTGTTGGGCTTGCGCGGCGTTTTTCGCTGCCGTTGTTTCCGTAACCGCCTGTTGCGCCTGCATCTGTTTCATCTGTAAATCCTGCCTCTGCGCCCTGATTCTTTCCACGACGCCACGATCCGCTAAGAACTTTTGCGGAACGGATAAAATTCTAGCTAACGAACGTGATGCCACATCGGAATCCAGGTTGTCAAGCACCGGCATTCCGCTTTGCGCCAAAGGCGCAATCATGGCAAGCCATTGCTGGAACGCCGTTACGTCAGAGGCTTTCTGAGAAACGGCAAGAGGCGATATGAAATCAATCTCGAAAGCCTGGCCAGAAATACTTGCCGGCGGCTTTAAAAATCCGTTGTTCCTGAACATGACGTTGAAAAGGCGGATCACGAATGCCCTGGCGAACTCTTTGTGGAAGCGGTTTGCCTTGTCGGAAAGTTCTTGCATCTGCGTCTGCGTGCGCTTGGCCACTTCCATCGCGGTCATGCGATCCGATTCCGGAATCTGAAACAGATGCAAATGGAATCCGCGCCGGATCTGTTCGCGTTCCATTTCGATAAGCTTGTACCCGATGTCCGGCCTTGCTCCTACATTGAGCGGTTCGAGTCTTGAGCCTTTCCTAACGTGATTGATGGCAAACGGCGTGAATCGAACTTTCGACATTGCGGAATCGTCGTCCATGACAAGAGGAGGCGCGATGGCAAGCTGAGCACCGCGAAGGATGACGCGCTGCATGGCGTTCACCGTGCGGATGGATGGAAGCATTTTCATCGCAGGACTTCTACCGTACTCTTCTTTCGAGGCTTTCATCCAACGCGGAACCATGTAGGGAAATTCTTTGAAGCCGCCCTCACGGAGCGTCACCATACGCTCAACGTCGATATAGACTGAGGCCCACGGCATGTTCTTGTTGTTCATAAGTTCGATGTTTCTATCCGTACGAGGAAACACGGCGTGAAGCATCGGGAATTTATGCTCAGGTTTGTCCTTGGCCATGCGCTGCATTTCATCGGAAGCCGTATCACCAAACTCTTGAAGACATTGCCTCGCCGTCAGCTTGAAAGAACGAAACACGGTATCCACGATGCCGTTGTTGTTTTCCTTGATGTAGCACTCGTTCAAGGAACGCGATGACGCCACGAAGCTTCGTACGTTATCGCGCGTAAACATGCATGACGTGCCGTAACCCAGAAGCTCAAGGATCGTTTCATGGCCCTGGACGTAGAAATTGGTTTCAGGCGAATTGATGACGGCAAGCATTCTGTCAACGCAATCATCGAGCCAGATGCGATTTTGGTCGTTGGCGTTGGCGTCTTGATCGACAAGGACAAGATTGAACCACCGGATGCCTGGATTGATGGTAAGGCCGAAGATGCCGGAAGAAAGCTCATCAAGGGCCTGTGGGCCTGTCGTATCGAAGATATGCTGCGTTCGTTCGAGGCCGGAGGATCGTTCCGTCGTAAAATCTCGGAACGGGAAGACGTAATCGGAAATGCGCTGCCAAGTCGAATCCCAATTGCTTCTTGCTTCTCTGAGGCCAGCGAAATCGTTGATGAGTTGTTTGGCGCTGTCGTTCGGCATCTAGCTTCCGAGGATGCTTTGCCTTCCTTCGGAAGGTTGACTCAAATCAAGCGACCCTAAAATGGATTGCCTGCGCTTTGCGGCAGCTTCATTGAAACCGAATGTTCCGGATTGAGCTTTTTGACCAGGCACGAAAAAGTTTAGTTTGAACATATCGCCTAAACGCTTCACGGAAAAAGACGTCGCCCCTTTCGGAGCGCCAAGATATTCAAGCGCGTTTTGATTTAAATCGGAAAGATTATAACTACGTCCGGCGGCCGCGCTGGTTTGTTCAATGGCAGCTAACGGATGCCTACCACCTGGGGCAATGCCGATTTTATTAAATAAATCCATAGCGCTCTTATAGCTCATGTAATTGGAGCCGACGCTTTGGCTTCCTACGACTGGGGCTATCGTAGCTGTGGTTGGATCTTGCGTTGGGCTCACTCGCGGCATATTAAGCACCCCCTAGATAGCTTTGTTTTTTTCTTTTTTTTCCGGCTTGCGCCATGGCCTGGAATTTTTCATTGCCGTATTTCTTTCGGCCTATCGCCGCCGCCACGGCGCCTGGATTTTTAACGCCGCCTCGTTTTGCGATTGCCGCTTTAAGCTTCGCGAATCTTCCACCGCCGCCTACCGCCATGCTTTTAGCCATCTTCAACCTCCGGAATTTAATTCATCGTAGTCGCTTTCGTACGAACTTGCAAGTGGATTCAAATCTCCGAACTCGTCGAAGGTTCCCGTGGCCTGCACTTGACGCTTCTTGTGGCTGGTTTCCTGAAGGCCGACGGCGAGCGTGCGGAAGGCATCCGCCGTATCGCGTGCGAAATTATCCAAGGGGGCAGCGCGGAACACGCCGTTTTTTTCCACCCATTCGCGTTGATAGTGCTTCAAAGTCTCGAAGGCTTCAGAGCAGGTGGGCCGGTTGAAGGCCGCCTTATGCAGGAGTAGCCTCGCGGCATTGATGGCGTCATCAACGGCCATGCGGGTGACGACTTCGATCTTCGGGCCAAGGATGGTTTCGAGCAGTTCCTTTTGGGTTTTGCCGGATCCTTGTTCGCCTCGCGCCGCGTCCCAAGGCAGATAGTGGTACTTGTAAGCGTAAGGCTTGTTCATGACGACCCTCGCTGCATACTCAGCCCCTTCCCTTGGCGGGTTCATGTGGAAGTCGATAAGGCGCCATCTTGAACCGACGTGCTGAACGAACCACACGCAGAGATTTTCGCCGAGGCCAAGATCCCAGCCCGTATAAACCGGACAAAGTGGATCGTAAGGGAAATCGCCGAGGAATCCACCTGTATCGAGCGTGTTGAGAATATCGGACAGATAGGCGCCAGCAACGGCTGCCAGAAAAGAGCATTCGTATTCCTGGGCGTACATGTCTTCGCCCATATGCTTCTTGGCCTCTTGAAGGGCCTTGGCAGGAACCAGGCCTGATTCCGAAGCCTTCACGACGATATCGAACCAATCTGGATTGCCCGCCTTCGTTTCCTCCAAGGCCGATTCGTGAAGCGTATGAAAGAGATTCCTGCCTTTGGGAGTCCCGATGAAGGTCATGCGGGCATTGTGGCGCCATGACGCAGGCAATAAGACCTCCGTCCAAATCGAAGGCCGCATCTGCCCCACCTCATCGCACGCCACGCTTACGGGGTGATGCCCACGGATACTATCCGGATTATCAGCCCCCAGAAGCCAAATCGTCTTATCCGGAGGCAAATCCACCCGCAAATCGTTCTCGTTCTTGTTGACCCCTGGAATCCCCTCCACCAGCATCAAAAGCTTCATCCACGCAAGCTTCTTCGCCTGGTCCCTTAACGGCGCGATATACAACCCCTCCGCCCTAGGAACCTCACTCGTCAACACGTCCTCAACCAAAAGCGGCAACGCCATGGTCGTCTTCCCAAGCCCGCGATGACACACCAAGACGTTCTTCTGCGTCAGATTCTTCCTGATTAAATCCTGCCAGTAGTTCGGCTCATACTCCAATACCACCTGTTCCATACTCAACGCCTACCATATCGCCCCTTAGAGACATACCTTTTTTCATTAGGGATATCTGATTCGGAAGGGTGGGGAACGTTGACCCTCAATGTCCCTACCCATTGGGGGGTCCCCCCTCTCACATTTGAGAATTGCCATGATATCCCCTATTTATCAGAGCACAGAGCACGTTTATGCATCCAAAGGGCAGATTATTTAGGGTTTACAGACACTTTTAGATGATTATCATTATTGAGAATAAGTTATCCACAGGTAAAGTGTAGTATTTGAGAACACACCCTGAATGATATCATATACTTAACTCACTTTCTCATTTTCAAGAAAGCTAATGATTGCTACCACTTAGCTTATGTAGTTTACTTGAGATATTAGGGTGTAAGTACTGGGAAAAGCGAAGGAATATGGGAATAATAATCTCAACCTATATCTAAAAATATAGATAGGATATATACTCACTATATTAGAATTAGAGTGCTAAATCCTAACCCCTCCTAATTCCCCTCCTTACTATATATACATATATTAGAGTATGTAGCATCCCCCCCCTTATCCCCCCCTTAAGCCGTGGCCAGGACGAAAATTGTCACATGGATTTTAGGAGAGCTAGCGCCCTAAATTGTCACCGATGCTGCAATACTTGCGTGGTTTTGGGCGTGATCCGAGGGCCACGTGCCACCTTGCGCCTCATTGCTCAACCATCTTTCAATCGATATTTCATAATCTTATAAAATAAATCATAATCCCCTTGACAGCTGGTATAGCTTTAGCATATACTGCTAGCAGGAGGATAAATCGTATGGATAAAAATATACAGATAGAAGCGAGGCGCCAACTTGTGCGCTGGATTTTTACAGATATGGAAACCTCACATCCTGATGACTCTGAATCTCCGCGGGATTATATCAAATTGCCGATCGATATCCCGACGCTGGAAGACGTGGATGACTTAGCCGAAAAGTTTAATTGCAAACAGGAGGCAATATGACCAACAAAAAACAATATTATGATGATCCAGAACAGGAAGCCGACATGGATTATGACAGCGATTTTTGCCGAGCATGCGGCCGCCATACATCGGAATCTTCCGTGGAAGAAGACACAAGCGGATGCACTGAATGCGGACTCTAGCAGAGCAGGCCCCCCACTGGGGGCTTAATGCGCCGCCGCCGGTTGCAAGCCCGGGGTAGAACGAAAGGTGGATAAAAAATCATGACCAAAAAATACTCGCCTTGGGGAAAAATTCAGAAGGAAACGGTCTATGCAGAGGGGCTTGTTTTTGTGAGCACCGCAAGCCACGGTGGATATCACGTGAGCGTATCTAAACTGAAGGAAATGCCTGAGGAATTGCGAAAGCGATCTCTCGCGTATTGCCCGAAAAACTGGTTTGAGGAAGACTGTGAAGCCAGTCTCGTTATTGCGGCTTTTCCCTTGGTTTTTGGGTTTGAAAAAGCGGCGGCAGCACTGGAAAGCGTTCGCAAAATGCGCTCAAATGGATATTCTCTCTAGCAGCAGAGGGGGCGGGGGAAATCCCCCGCTTAATGCACAACCCCCGTCCCAAGTCGGGGGGCAAAAGAAAGGTGGATAAAATGACCAACAAAAAAACCTACATCACGCTGGAGAATAGTTTTCATGACACCAAAGCCCGAATCCTGGTGGACGAGCGGGTCGCTTTTGCGATCGGCTCCGGCGCTTTGACGGTCTTAAACTGGCTTTACGAAATGAGACACGGCGACAATCATACTTACGCGGTTCGGACGCTCCGCCGCTTAAAAAACGAGTTATGCGGCGCTGAGGATTGCACTTGCGGCATTGTGCGCGATTAATGCAGAGGGGGCGGGGGAAATCCCCCGCTTAATGCACAACCCCCGTCCCAAGTCGGGGGGAGAAAGAGAGGAGAAAATCGTATGGATAAAAAAACTGTCTATGAGATTATATCGGATCAGATCATCGCATCCCTCGAAACTGGGAATATCCCATGGCGCAAGCCGTGGAAAAGCGGCATGCCATTGAATATACGCGGGACAGAATATCGGGGCATAAATACTGTCCTGCTTTCTTTGGCGGCCTTTGAAACGCCAATCTACGCAACTTATAATCAGATTAAAAATGACATGGGCGGCCAAGTCCGAAAAGGTGAAAAAGGCTTTCCTGTTGTTTTTTGGAAGGCTCTTGAACGCAAGAAAAACGGCGTGGTGGTGACGCGCCCTGACGGTAAACCTGAAACGTTCCCAATCATGCGGTACTACACGGTCTTTAATATCGACCAGGCGGATATTGACAGGGCACGCAAGCAAGAGATCGTAGACGCCTTGATAAAGCCCGTGGCGCATAAGCCGATTGACGCGGCTGAGACGATTGTTCACGATTACCTTGGCCGCGAAAAGGTAGGGCTGCATACGGGCGGTGCTCGCGCGTTTTACCGACCATCAGAGGATAGCGTCAACATGCCCGCACTATCTGCGTTTGACACGCCGGAAGAATACTACAGCACGCTATTTCATGAATGCGGGCATTCGACGGGTCACGAAAAGCGCCTGGCCAGGGAAGGAATAGCCGAGCAGCACTATTTTGGCGACCCTGTGTATAGCTTCGAGGAACTAATTGCTGAAATGTCCGCTGCTATGTCTTGCGGGCGCCTTAGGCTTGAACAGGTCACGCTCAAAAACAGTGGAGCCTACATAAAAAATTGGTTAGGCGTCTTGAAAGGCGATCCGAAAATGGTTGTGCGCGCAGGGGGCCAAGCGCAAAAAGCAACAGATCTTATTTTTGGCGATGTAAAGGAGAAAAAATGAAACCTAAAAAACTCGCTGGATCTCAAGTCGGCATCACCAAGCAAACGGCGGCGCTACAGCGAGCAAAGCGCAAGCAGATGGCGCTGGAAAACCCGATCGTTCGTTTGGCCAAGAAATTGGGAAAAAAAGCAAGGAGGTTTTGTGACCAAAAACAAAAAACAACTAATCCAGGAAGTCAAGGAACGCCTGGAGGCATGGGCGGACTCGGCCAGAATTGAAGAAATTCAGGCAACTGATACCGCCACGATATATAAAAATAGCAATGCCCAAATAAATTACCGCGTACTAATCGAAAAACTAAATCATGCCCTGAAAGGGGGAATGTAACATGGGAAAAATGAGAGACGCTCTTAACGACTACTCAAACAGCTTTGAGAGCATAATAATAATCCTGGAGGAGCGCATTGAGGTGCTAGAGAACAGATTGGAGGCGCTAGAGGAAAAACTGCATGAGGTGCGCGATGAAAAACCTTGACAGCCATTTGGAATCGATCAAAGAAAAGCAGCGCCGGGAATGGCATCGCATGGAGCAGATGCTGGCAGTTTTTCGTAGCGATCTAGAATCGCTCAACGCGGCGGTGGCGGTGCTTATTAAAAAAATCAACGAAACGAAGGGTAGCCTTGAAGCAAACAAGCTTGAGTTTAAAAAATAAGCCTATCACCGATCGACTTGGCCTCATTTTGATGCTCAATGCGCTCCGCGCAGCCGCGCGGGCGCTTACGCTTGGGGAGATTAAGGCCTCTCTCCCCACGGATTATCCAATCGACACCGACGGCTGTCTTGCCTATCTGATTTCACAAAAGGCTGTGCTGGTAAAATATCGGGGGAAGCGCTTCATGATAGCGCCTCCAAGAATTGGAGAAAAAAATGTGTAAGTTTTTTGAAACGACAATGCCAAGACGTTCTTTTTGCGATGCATGCGGCAAAGAAATAATGCTCGGAAAAAAAGCCTTCGTTGGCTTTCCGCGGTTGTTCAGCTGGCGGATTGTTTTTTGCTGTTCCGAAAAGTGCGCGAAGTGGATTGAAAAGCTCATGGGAAAGAAGGTGCAACATGGATGACTGCTACATCGGCGGCCAGCGTTGGGACTTGGCGCCTGAGAAGGTGGATTGCAACGATGCCGGCATAACATTTCCTGGAATTCACCTTCTCAGG
>Ga0209342_10003810_pt1 | contig 15810 bp, 20 predicted proteins | sample RifCSP16_2_FD_184023 | JGI IMG/M metagenome (GOLD analysis project Ga0209342, IMG submission 184023) | Soil microbial communities from Rifle, Colorado - Rifle CSP2_sed 16_2 (SPAdes) (version 2) | ecosystem: Environmental > Terrestrial > Deep subsurface > Rock core/Sediment | place: Rifle... | reverse complement strand
GCCGCCGCCTGGAGCCCGTAGCCTAAACTCGACTTGCTCCGCTGGGTATAACGGTACGCCATCACCCGCGACCGGCCCAGCGACCGCGACAGCAGGACGGCCGCCGCCTCCCCTATCGCCGTCGCGTCCACCGCCACCCGCCCCACCCGCCACACGCCGTCCAGCAGCGCCACCAACTGCGGGTACAGCGCCTCCCACGCCACCGACTGCCACCGGTACGCCGCCACGACCTGCACCGCCGGCAGGTCCCTCGACGCCGACCGCGACAGCCTCCCTACCGTCAGCGCCGTCCAGTCCCGGCCCCGCGCCGCCATCTCATCCGGCGCCGCCTCCCCCGCTACGTCCAACCCCGCCACGTACGTGGCCCCGGCCACTCCCCCGGCCTCCCGCACGTGCTCCCCTCGCATCAGGTCCAGGTCGGCCGGCGACAGCAGCCGGCCACCGCCAGGCAGCGGCCGAAGCTCGTACTGCGTCGTGAACAGCGGGTGCGTCTCCCCCAGGCGCAACCGCTCGGCATGCACGTACCGGCCGTAAGCGACGTTATAGCGCGCGCAATGCTGCCACGGGTAGACGAAGTTCCGGCGCACCCCGTCCCGCCGCTCCAACTCCCGGTTCGACGCCAGCGCCTCCTCCAGCAGCGACGTCTCCTCCCACGCCGTCCCGTACATCACCGTCGTCGCGTTGTAGGCCGCCGCCATCGGCCGGAAGTCCCGGTCGAACTTCTCCCTCGTCACGTCCTGAGCTTCGTCTACCTCCAGAAGCAGGGAGGCCGTGCCGCCGACCACGCTCGCGGTCGGCTCCGCCGAGTAGAAGAGCCACCGGGCGTTCATAAGGCGAATGACGTACCCATCAATCAAACGCCACGACCCAACGTAGCCGGCGCCGTCCAGACTCCGCCCCAGACGGTCGATGGAGTACTTGACCTGCGGCGTGAACGTCGGCGCCGCCTTCACCCCCGAACCGCCCGACCGCGCCGCCCGCGTCAGCAGGGCCGTCTCCAGCCACGCCGACAACTCATTCTTACCCGCCTGGCGGCTCATCTCGACCACGAACGTCAGCCCCAGGCCCCGCAGCACCGAAGCCAGGATGGCCCGCGCCGGTTCAGCCTGGTACGGCCGCAGCCGCGTCAGCGCCACGACTAGCCTCCATCGCCTTCACCCGCCACGCCATCCACACCGAGTGCTCGAACATGAACACCTGACCCATCACCAGCCGCGTCTGCAGCTTCAAGTGGCAGACCTGGCAGAGCGCCGCCAGGTTCCAACGCGCGCAGTTCGACCGGTCGTTGTCCAGGTGCGCCACCGTCAGCATGCGCTGCTTCCCGTCCCGGACGTGGCGACAGAACCGGTCACACCCCTTCCTCCGCGACGGCGTCTCGTGACGATGGCGGCAACGCTCGCACCGCCAGCCGGCCACGCACTTCACCAGGTACGCTACCTCCGACCAGTTCAGCGGGTACGTCCCAACCGGCCGGTTCCGTCCGTACCGGCCCGGCACCACCCGCCGCCTCATAGCTGCAACCCGCCCCGTCGGGTGAACGGCGACCGATGCCGTCCCCCTCCCCCCTGCCCCCCGTACCGCCCCTCGAGCTCCTCCCGGATGAACACCGGCACCAGGACCTCCACCCACCCACACTGCAAACAAGTCCAGCCGTCCCGCTCCAGCAGCAGGCGGCCGCCGCAGCGCGCGCAGGACCCGCCCCGCGCCGGGGCCCGTCCAGCCTCGCCCTTCACCGGGCCGACTCGCCGGCCCGCACCCACCGGGCGCAGTGGGCGCACAGGATGGTCGGCACAACCCCACTTCTCGGCCGGCCGGCCGCCCTGCCGCACGCCGTCCCTCCCCGCCACTCCGTCCACACGTGTACGCGCCGACCGGTCACGGTCGTCACGAAGCCCGTCGCGGCGGCTTTCACGGCAGACACGCTTTCCACGGCCACCATCCCTCTTCGGCCACGATGAGGGCCGCCGCCATCACGCTCTCTCGCGGGTCCAGCAGGTCCCACCCGGCCGCCGCGAATCGTTCACCAGCGCCCCCATCCGGTTGCAGCTGGAACGGGCCCAGCTCCCCCAGAGCACCCACCCACGCCGAGCCCTCGGCCGTCTCGCACTCGTACACAGCCAGAGCCACGTCAACGGCCCCCAGTGGGCCGAAGTAGTGCTCGATAAGCCATTCCACCGGCGGCCACACCAAGGCCCCGCCAGCGGCCTCCACGCCACCCACACGCCCCTCGGCGGCCACCGCCGTAGCCGTCGGCACAGCGGCCGGTGTCGCCGTCGGGTACACCACACGCAGCTCCACCGTCCCACCCCCCCAAACCACCGCCCCGATGATCGCCCCCACCGCGATAGCCATCAGCACCGCCGTCCACACGTCGCCGCCAGCGCGCGGGCCAGGACCGAAGTAACGCCTCGTCATCAAGACACCTCCATTTCAAACTGCGCCGACTCCACCACTACGTCCGCCGAACCCGACGACCCCAGTCGCCCCAGCTTCGCCAGAAGCTCCGCTACGTTCGCCCCCAGAACCGGCACGCTCACCCGGAACGACAGCTCCGCCCCACCCGGCGCCGGCACCGCCCGCACCGCGTCCACCGTCACGCTGTACAACTTCACGCTCGCTCGCCGGCTCACGACGCCCACCACGGCGACACCAGCTCCCGCACCAACAACGCACACGCCCTGCAGTAAGGCAGGCCCTCAGCCAGCGACCCGCACACCACCGGCGGCCTCGACCCGCCCGGGCGGCACCGGTGGCACCGCCGACAAGCCTCCACTCTCGCTTCCCACATGGTCACAACCGTTCTCCTTTCACTCACTCGCCGCGACAGCCACCGGCGGCCGGCGCCACCCGCAGAACCGGCAGGCCCCCTCAGGCGCTACCTCGTCATGCACCACGGCCCGGATGTACCCGCCGGGGTTCCTGAACCGCCGGTACTCCTCCGGCGACAGCCCGTCCAGCTCGTCCAGCAGCGCCTCTATCGACCCCGCTACCGCGAAGTGCTGGCGCACGAACGCCGGGCCGCCCCGGAAACCGTGACCCGCCAGCCGCGACGACACCGCCGCCACCAGCGCCGACGCCGGACCGTCTGACCTAACACCGCTCGCGGTCGGCCGTCCCAGGGGGCCGTCCGCCGCTCGCTGAGCCTCTGATTGAACGGGTGCTGTTGATGATGAAGGAGGGCGGAAGAACGGGATGACGTTCGACGGCGGCGCCTCGGCGGCCGCCTCCAGAGGCCGGCGGCCCTTCGCCAGGCCACGCAGGTAGCGGGCCAGCGCCTCTACGTCTTCGGCCCGACCCGACCAGCCCTCGACCAGGGCTCGAAGCGAAGGGTCTCGGCTCCGGCCACCGTGCCGGAGAGCGTTAAGGTTGCCGCGAGGAGCGCCGGCGCCTGCCCGTCGCCCTCCCCGGCTCACTGCGCCCCGCCAGCGCCACCACTAGCTCCGTACACTATATATTCTGTCAACCCGCCCGCTCCGACAGCTCCCGGACCAGGTAGTCCGCCATCCGCCGCGACACCCGAAGCCTTCGCTGCAGGACGCCCGCGCTCACCCAACCGTAAGCTCTCTCCAACTCGGCCGCCCGCTCGACCAGCACGCGCACCGGCGTGTCCATACCTAGCCACCGGGCACCGCAAGCGGGGCACGGCGAAAACGCCGTCCGTCACCCTTCGCCACCGACAACTTGAAAGCCAGAATCGCGTCCAGGTCCCACCGGCGGCGACGCCCCGGCCCCAACCGCTCGGCGGCCGGGAGCACGCCGTCGCGCTCCAGCCGAAGCACCGTCGACACCGACACCCCCAACATCTGCGACACCTGGCCCGCCGTCACCTTCACCATGGCTGCATGATAGGTATGGCAGCTAAACCTGTCAACGCTTTTATGTCACGCACCCTCACTTTCTGTCTAAATGCTCAGACCCATCACCGTTTACCGGCCGCCACCCCTTGACCGTCCGCCGGAAGAAGATAGGCTGTCCACAGACCCGGCACACGCGCTCCGGGCGGCGCTCACCGTACAGCACCCGCAGCGCCAGCGCCTTCAAGCCGAAAGGGTCACGACCGGCGGGCATCGCCGCCGAAGCGTACGCCCTCCCACACCGAGGCGTCAATATGCTCAAGGGGCTGTGGTACTGGACCGGCGACATCGACGCCGCTGTCCCGCTCGCCCTCGACATCGGCGCCAACACGATGATTCTCAAGGCCGCCTACCACGACCCCGTCTTCACCGGGCCCCTGAAGCTCCGGCAGGACTTCCCCCGCAACGCCGCCAAGTGCCGGGCCGCCGGCCTCCTGGTCGCCGCCGAAGTGTTCAGCCTGCCCCGGACCGCGGACCAGGAGGGCCGCGCGCTCGCCGCCGCCGTACGCGCCCACGGCGCCGCCTCCGCCGTCGTCAACGCCGAGACGCCACACGAGGACGACGACGGCTCCGGCGTCGCCCGCCTAGTTCACGCCTTCGGCGCCGCCGCGCCGCTGTTCGCCTGCACCGACTTCCGGGGCGACCGGCTGACGCGACCCTACCACGCCCAGCTCGCTAAGCACGTCGCCGGGTGGCTTCCCATGTGCTACCCCCGCTCCTTCTACCCCGACCAGCCCTTCGGCGACCTCCAGCGCGCCTTCGACGACGTCTACTGGCGCTGGAACCAGCTCGGACCCGCGCTGCCGCGACCCGGCCGAGACGCCCCCACCATGCCCGTCATCCAGGCCTACGGCGGCCTCGACTACGAGGAGGCCGCCGGCCAGCTCCTACTCGGGTGGCGCTGGGGCGCCGCTGGCGCCTCCGTCTACGCCTCCCACGACGTGAACGACCGCGCCAAGTGGGGCGTCCGCGACGCATGGCTGGCCTGGGACACCATACTCCGAGCTCCCCCGGACGGTGCCGCCGTCGCTGCCGCCGCCGCCGGCGGCGCCCGCGACGCCGTGCTACACTTCTACGCGGCGGCCATCAATCAGAGGTAGGCCATGAAGCTACTCGACCACGCCATCGCCCACGGGAACGACGAGCTGGCGGCCCTCTGCCTGCTGGTAGGGTTCGCCACCGCCCTCAACGGGGGAGACCATGCCCAGACCGAAGCGACGCCCCGGCGGCCAGCCGGGCAACCGCAACGCCGTCACCCACGGCTTTTACGCCAAGGGCATGACCGACGCTCAGGCCCTCGAACTCGACGAGGCCCAGCGCCTCCCCACTGACGACCTCTCCGGCGAGATGGCCCGCCTCCGCCTCCATCTCAGGGACCTCATCGGCAACTCTCCCGACAGGGCCGAGCTCGTCTACCTCGGCCTCAGGACGCTCGCCAGCCTCGCCCGCACACAGTACCGGTTGAAGGGCTCCGACGCCGACCGGCTGGTCGACGCCATGCGCGCCGTCCTCTCGTCTATCGAGGAGACGCTCGCCACCCCCAACGAGCCCGATGCCTGACCTGCCAACAATCAACGACTGCAACGCCGTCTCCACCGCCATAGCGGCGGCCGCCCTCGCCGTCTCCGCTGCCGCCGTCGCCGCCTCAGCCTTCGTGGTCGCCTACATCGTCAAGGTCGTCAACGAGTGGAGGGCCTGGAAGAAGTAGCTTCCACGGTTCCCAGGAAACAGGGCATCCGGGTCAGACCGCGCTCCCGGCACCGGCCCCTGCGTACCGCCACAGCCGGCGCCGCTCGCGCTAACCCTCGGGGCAACGCCGCCACCATCAATCAACCCTGGCCCTCCAAAGCAACGCCCACGCCTCGCGGCCAGGCGTCGCGGCCCTCACCCCGTACCCCACCCGGCGCGGCCTCCGCCTTGGCGGGGCGCCCGAGGCTGCGCCCGGCCAGGTACACCACCGGCCGCGACCCGCCGCTCGCCCCAGGCAGGCGGGCAACACCCGTCCCACACTCCTTGCCCCGGCGCGTCGTCGCCGCCGCGCTTACCCGTCCTGGACCGGCCGTCACGCCCTGCACACGCCACCCCAGCCTCGCGACGGCGGGCCGACGCTCGGCCCCCACCGGCGTCACGGCCTCCGGGTCGAACCAGGCGCGCCGCCACCGGCTCTTACCTCCCGGTCCGTCGGCAGCCCTGCACTCCGGCGGGCACCCAACCGCCGCAACCGGCCGGTAATCCCAGGGCCGCGCGCACCCCTGTCACCACGTCGTAGAGCCATCAATCAAATCTAGTCGTTTCCGGAAAAAGCACAGTCGTTTTGGCGGCGCCGCCCGCTCGTGGTACCCTCCGGCCCCTCCGCCGCGCAATGGCCCCCGACCCCCTTGCGCTGGCTCACCCACCACACCACCACCGGCGGGGGCTCGCGTCAAAGGCGCCGGCCCGCCTGCGGGCGGCAGCGGTCGAACCTGAAGGTAGCCCGCTACGCGGGCCTCTTCACCCCAGCAAACGGCGGCAGCGGCAGTGTAGCGGGCCGCGCTGACCCGCCCGCAAGGGGCAGACCAACCACCAACTATCAAAGCTACGCCAGCGCCTTCACCCTCTGCGGGCGGGCGCGTCCCGCCTCGGCTGCCCTTGGCCGCCGTTGCTCCGGGGGGGGGCCGTGGGGCTTCCCTGGGGGCCGGTGGCAGGGGGTTAGGGTCGTGCCAGTGTTGCAGTCCAGGTGTGTAGGGTGCGGGGCGGCCACCTCGTGGCACACGCCCTCAGAAACGCCCAGGTGCCCGTCTTGCTGGCGTCGCCACTGTCAGGCGTTGGCGGGCCAGGGGCTCCTGCGGGCCGTCCCGTTCGCCGCTCCAGCCATCAGATCCTGCCCTTCCTGCGGCGGGGCGCTCATCCCGTCCGGCGGTTGTCTGTTTTGCCAGGGTTGTGGGTACTCGGCCTGCTAGGGCCGGCCCACTCAGTAGGGGCCGGTCACACCGGCCCCAGAAAGGAACCAACCATGACCTTTGAGGACTTCTATCAGACCCATTGCGCTTTCTGGCAGGCCATAGACGTGGGCCGCGCAGCCCGCCGGTGGGAACGGGCGCTGGACCTCATCCGCGCCAAGGCCGTGGAGGAGAGAGACGGGCGCTACGGCGTCGCCTCGCAGAACCAGCAGGGGGTCAGGTACGCCGTCACCTTCGGGCAACAGGGCGCGCCCTCCTGCACCTGCCCGGACGCCACCAAGGCCACGGCCACTTCCGCCCCCTGGGGATGGTGCAAACACGCCCTGGCGGCCCTTATGCTGTCCTGCAACGGCAAGGCCAGGCCGCGGCCGGAGTACCAGGAGCCGGAGGAGCCAGAAGACCCCGCTGATCTCAGTGACCCGCTACCGCCCACGCAGCCCTACAGGGCCGTCAGATGCCCCGTGGCGGGCCACAAGCAACCCAAGACGGGCCGCTATGGTCTGTTCTGCCCCACCAAACTCAATGACGGCTCCTGGTGTAAGTGGACGGCCAGCACCAGGAAGGAGCAGGCGGCCTAGCGCCGCCACCAGGGGCGGCGTCCGCCAGGGCGCCGCCCCTGGAAGGAGACCACCGTGGAAATCGACAACGGACCATGCGACCTGTGCGGCGCCAAGGGCGCGCCCGTGGCCCTCCTCAGGGCCGTCCCCTCACAGCCGTTCCTCGCCGTCTGCAAGGACTGCCTGGACGACGCCTCCGAAGCCCTGGACGGCGACGACGGTAGGCACCTGGAACCCCTGCCCGTCGAACCCGACGAGCTCGAGCTCACCTGAACCCAGGGCTGACGACACCACCCACACACCACCTCACTTCAACGCCGTGACCTGGAGCACGCTGGCCCCCAAAGCGCCTGTGGCGCTGGACTTCCCCCGGATGGCGATGCGCTCCCCCTTCCGCACCAAGGCGGGCGGGTCGAAGTAATAACTGCGGACGCCGTAGGCGCCCCCACCACCGCAGATGGGCGTCTCGTTCGGGGACGCGCCGACACCCACCTGGACAAAGTTGTGGGTGCTGATTTTCAGCGCGGAGGGGGCGTTAATGGTGAGGCCGTGAACCAAGAGGTCGTCGGCAGCCGCCGCGACATGCTCAACCCACGAGCTGTATGTCCAGGTAGACCCTGGACTTGGGGTTGCACCACCGCCCGTTTCGGGGATGGTAAGGCTGGCCTTGGTCGCCACGCCAGCCGCCCATTGACGATATCGACGTAGGCTCTTGGCGAAGACGGGGCCACGCACGTCGAAGCCCTGGAGGTAGATGTACACGGTTCTGGCGGCTGTGGTCGTGACGTAGGCGCGCACCGCCACCCTTGTGCCGGATGGGATATAGTAGAAGTTCCCTGGCACCCAGGAAAGGTCTTGCCTGCCAGCGTCGTCAGCAACGGGGTCGAATAGCAGCGAGTGGAAGGCCAGTTCGGCGATGGCCACCTCGAAGGTTGCTGCCCCAATACCGACCTCTATGCGGCCTCCGTGGAAGGCACCGCCCAGCACGTCCAGGGTAGCGATGATGCGGGTCAGGACGAAGCCGCTGGGGAGGGAGACCACGACCGGTTGCCAGGCGGAGAAGGCGGAGGAAGTGCCGGTGGCGAAGCTCGTTGGCGCCGCGTCGAGTGGGTAGATGACCTCTGGTGAATCGCGGCGGGCCACAATCAGGCTATCGAAGCTGGGCATTCTTGACCTCCACGACGAGGGCCTTGACGATTTCGCCAGTGCCCTGCTGTGGAAACTCGTCGAGTGTTCGGACGGTCACGGTGCCGGTGAACGCCTGTGACAGCTTTTGACGGGCAGCCTGCACGTCGCGGTCGATGTCGGCCTGGGGCGTACCGCCCGTGTAGTAGACGACAATGATGCCGTCGAGTCGTAGGCGGGCCATCAGCTCGCCTATGTCTCCATCTTCACACCGTCGATGCGGCCTGACAACGAAGTTGCCGCTCCCGCCAGCCAGTGGACCGCATCACCCGGCCTCAGCACAACGCCCTTCAGGAAGGCCCCGTCTAACCCGTCTTGCGGCGCAGAGAACGTCTTTTCGATTGTATTGGCGTCCGTGCGGCTTCCCCCGCTCGGTACTACCCAGATGGTGAGCGCGACCGGCGCCCCAGCTATGTTAACAACGCGGAGGGCAGAGATAATAACACCTCGGTCGGAGCCGCCAGAGGGCGCCGTGTACGCCGCAGCGGCCGCATTGGGCACCGCCGTTCCGTCAAGAAGCGCCTCTGGTGTGAACTGTGTAGGTGCCGCCATCAGTCACCTCCCAAAACCAAGGCGAAGGTAATCGCCAGCCCTGCACCGCCACCACCACCACCATCGCCAACCGGCGACCCCAGGACCGCAACCACCGTCGCCGAGTCGGGCTCGTGCTCTTCCACGAAGACGACCACGCACTCCCGGCCCACGGTCATGTCCGCCGCCGACACGTGGGCGGCCACGGCGACCGCGGTCAGGTACGTCTGCAACCCACCCAGGAGCCGCACCGCCGCCTTCCGAGTAGCGCCGTCGAAGGCCCGCACCACGCCCAGCTCCATAGAACCAGGCATCAGACGCCCCCCAACCACAGCCGCATGTCGTAACGGCCCCGCGCGCCCCGCTCGTAGGACACCCGGAGGCCCACGACTCGACGCTCGCTCGCCGAGTAACCCAGCGCCGGGTCCGTCACGTCAACAACGTCCCACAGCTCCTGACCGCAGTTGACCGGGACCAGCACCTCGTCGCCCCGGCCCGCTATGGCCTCACGCCGGCCCACCGCCGACGCGACGTAGCCCGCCTCCGTCGCCGAGGCCACGGCGCGCGTCGACACCGCCCGCGACTCGTAGAAGGCGCCCTGAGCGCCGAAGTCCAACGACTCCCCGTAGAGCGGCGCGCCCGCCACCCCCACGCCCAGAGCCACGGCGTGGGACCCGCGCGCCGACTGCCGGTGCGAGCCCGACAGCACCAGGTGAACGTCGCCGCTCACGCCGTACGAGTACACCGAGGCGTCCGAAGGCTGAGGCCACAGGGTATAGACGCCCCCCGTGCCACCCGCCGGCCTCAGCTCATCCTCCACAAGCTCCAGCAGCGAACGCAGGGCGGCCCCCACCGAGCCACCCGGCCGCATCACAAAGGCCGGCATCATGGCCGCCGCTCCGGGGCTACTGCTCAGGGCGGCCACCTCGACACCCGCGCGGCTGAGAACCCGAGCCAGGAGCCCCAGCACGCTGTAGCCGCCAGCTCCGTACTGCACGGGGCGCGCCGGGACGACCTTGCCCGACAACCCCCAGACCGACAGCAGGTGGAGCCGCAGGCGCGACCCCCCGGCCTCCCGAACGTGCTCCAGCCCATCTATCCACAGCAGGGGCCACGCGCTGGTCAAGTCACCCGACGCCGTCCGGTACCCCAGGCCCACCGCGACCTCCCCACCCAACCGCAGCGCCGCGTACGAGCCCGCGCCCAACTGGTCGGCGTTCAGCTCACCGTCGGCGTTGTCCAGGTCTATCCACCCCCCGGCCTCCGACAGCGGCCGGTCAAGCAGGTCCAGCGCCACCACACGAGACGCCAGCTCGACCGCGGCAACCGCCAGGTCGAAGAAGTAGACGCGGGAAGCCGACGTCAGATACGCCGCCACGCCCGACGACGACCACGCCAGACCCTGAACCACGTCAACCGCCACCGGCTCCGGCTCCCGCCACTGATTCGCCGCGAAGTCCGACGTCGACACCTGATGGCTGGTCGCCAGCCGGGAGTAGGCCCCCGACCCCGCGTACGCCTCCCTGTACGACAGCCGGTACACGTCCGGCCGACCCACGAACGGGGAGGAGAACGCCACCCCCGAACCCGAGGCGGCCTGCGACGTCACCAGAAGCGACGACCAGCTGTCCGGCGACTGACTGAACCCGTCGCCGTATAGCACCTCCCAGACGGTCGGAGCCAGGGTCGTCAACTCCACGCCAGCAACAAGCAGGTTCCAGTCGCCAAGGTAGTGACAGGCCAGCCCCGACACGGAATCGACGCTGTTCGTCCAGGCGCCAAGGGCGCCCCACGAGCCCGACACCATCTTCGACCGGTACACGGACGAACCCACCGACAGCACCAGCAGGGCCGTGGTCGAATTCTTGGCGGCCGCAGCCAGGTACGCGACCGTCCCCGCAGCCGTGCCCAAAGCTTGCTCGGCTCCCCAGCTCGCGCCGTTGTCCGACGACACCCGGTACTTCACGGCCGTCGACGTCGACATGTAGAAGACCGTGACGGTCGAACCGGTCACCATGCAGGCCACCGGCGACCCAGAAACCACCGCACTCAGGGAAACCCACACGGAGTAATCCGACCCGACCGCGGGCGTCGCCACCCGCGACCGGTACAGCGTGGTCCCCTCCACCCGGAAGCGGTTCAGGGAGCCGTCCGAGCCGCAGCAGGCGGCGTGGGGCCCCGCCGCCTCGCTGCCGGAGTACCACGAGGCCAGCCGTAGACGCCGGATGTTCGCTTGACGGTCACGGACGGTGACGGTGATGTAGGGGCGCCGGCTACGCGCCTTCTGAGCGGCGAGCAGGGCGGCGGCGAGGCTCCGCAACGCCGACCCTCACCACGCCCAGGCCAGGCCGCGACCGCCGCCACAGGCCACGCCAACGGCCGGCGGCCGACCGGCCTTCCTTCCGGGCTCGAGGGCCAGACCAGTGAGGCTTCCCCAGGGGCAGCACCCAGTCCCCCGACGCATCACCCGACCTCACGGCGGACCAGGGTCACGGTCTTGCGACGGCGCCGGGCGCTCCGGCGCGTACAGCTCCCTCCGGCGCACCCGCGACCGAAGGCCGCGAAGGGCCGAACCGTAGGCCCGCAGCCGCTCCCCGGCCTCCGACGACAGCGAACGCTGACCGCCCGCACCCGTCGTCAACAGCTTCGACGCCCCCGCCGCCGCGTACGCGTCCAGGGCGTAGGCGGCGGCGCCTAACACCACCACGTCCTCCAGGTCCTCAGTCAGCGTCGTCCCCGAGGCGTCAAGGGTGTGTACCTTCCCCCACCGCACCTTCACGTCCTCCCCCGCCACCGGCACCCCATCAATGTGCATCGTCAGCGTCGTGCCGTACACGTCGAACCGGACGTACGAGGGCGGCCACTCGCCGACCGGATACTCGACGGAGTAGACGGCCAGGAGCAGGGTGAGGCCCGAAAGGGAAAGGTTGCGAGTCGTCCCGTCCGCGTCCAGGACGCTCTCCATCTCGCGGGGACGCGCCACCGAGACCTCGCCCACGGCGCGGTCCAGCCAGCGGTCTAGCTCTGCGTCGGTGAACTCCTGAGGGGAAGCGGTGTCGCGAAGGTCCTGGCGGACACGGGTGCGGAGGTCGGAGAGGATAGGCACATCAGGCTACGCCGGCTTACCCGCCGCCTTGACCTTCGCGGCGGGCGGCGGCTCCGGCGGCGGTACCGGAGCCACCAGCACAGCGCCGCAGTTCGAGCATGACCGCCCGTCCTGTTCCAGGAGAACGGTCGTCTGACAGCGGGAGCAGTAGACGCCGGCCACGGCCCACGCCTACCCCACCGACCCGGCGCGTACGCTAGGGGCCACGTAAATCTCCGTCGCGGACAGGATGTAGCCAAGGATGGTGTTCACGTCCCCGGTCGTGCTCGGCGCCGTCTCGGTGTACCCGCCGCCCACACCAGCGCCCTCCTCGTTGTACACCAGGCCGCCCACGGTGCCCGCCGTGAAGCCGCCTATCACGGCCTCCGCGCACACCTCGATAACGTCACCCGACACACCGCCCTCCAGGGCAATGAACTTGGTCTGGATGGCCGTGCCCACCGTCGCCAGCGCGCGCTTCCACCCCGACGAGTAGCCGATGCAGTCACCCGGCAGCACCGTGCCGGACAGCGTCACCTTGAACTTCGGCCCAATGGCCGTGACGTTCCGGGCCCGGCTCGCGTTCTCGGTGAGAGCCACCTAGTTCGTCCAGTCCTGGGTGTCGATGCCCGACAACCGGGCAAGCGCCTTCGTCGACATCAACACCAGCGACATGTACCACTTCACACGGATGCGGCTGGCGTCCTTCGTCTCCAGGGCACCCACGTCCTCGACGGTAAGGCCCTGCCCCCCGTCGATGCCGTGCAGGCCCTCGGCGCCGAACTTGACCCCGAAAATGGACGTGGTGTCGTCTCCCGTCTTGCCCCCGAACCCGCCGTCCACGCAGTCCTCGGTGTCCGTGATGAAGTCGTTAACCAGAATCGGTATGTCGTTGTAGAAGTTGATGGGCCGGTTCAGGCCCGAAGGCTGACTCAGGGCCAGGTCCCACCCCTGCGACCGCGCCAGCTTCTTTATCTGGCGGCGGCTCCGGCGACTCATGATGAGCGCGTCCGGCGGGCCGGGCTTCACCTTGTCTATCATCTCGTCCAGCTTCGAGAACGTCCCCGGGCCCCCGGTCGTCGCCGACCCCGCCAGCACGTCCTGGGCGCCCGTCACGACCCCCAGGATTTCGTGGAGGCCGTCGAAGCCCTTCGCGTTCACGTCGTCAACGTCCCCGTAGATGAGCTCATTCTCAATGGCCCGCACCACGGCCTTGGCCTTCATCGACAGCACCATGGCGCGAAGGTCCTGTTCGTTCGAACGAGTCAGCGCCAGGAACTTGTCCAGGTCGGCGTCGCCGCCCACTATCTTCAGCTTCGCTACCACCTGCGTAACAGTCGGCGTCGACTCGACCCACACGTCCGCCGGGTCGTAGAACTGAGCCGTCCCCAGGGTGTTCTCCCGGTTGTAGGTCAGGGAGTTGCCCAGGACAGTGTCGAAGGGCAGGAAGGCGAACATCGGCGACGCGTCGACTATCTCTTCGACCACGCCCGCCAGCAGCTGAGTCCGGCTGTACTTGTCCGCCTCTACGATGGTTTGAAGCGCCACGACCTACTCCGTCCGCCCAGGCCCAGGGTGCGTCAGCGCCCACGCTATCCGGGCGACGCCCCGCGCCTTCTCAGGCGGCTCTTCCGGCGCCCGGTCGGACCGCTGGCCCGCAGGCCGGAAGCCCATCGGCTGAGGCTTGGCCGCCGCGAGAGTCGTCAACTCCTCGAACGCCCGCTCCCGCACCCCCTGCACGACAAGACGGGCGCTCTCGATGGACGTACGCAGCTCGGCGGCAGTCCCCCCCGTCACCAGCTCGGGCGGCAGGTCCGGGTTCGCCTCTAGCAGCGCCGTCCGCAGGTCCGACGCGGACGACACCCGCAGAGCCTCTAGCTCGGCGGACACCGCGTCCGCGCGCTCGGCGCGGGACCGCAGGCTGGCAACCTCGTCTTCCGTCGGCTCCATTTCGTCAACCAGTGTAGCCCCTTTAACCGATGTGTCAAGCACCCCCGGCGGCCGCCACCGGCGGCACCAGCCGAGACCGCTCCACCAGCACCCCCTCGAACTCCGACTCCGGGTCCTCCACACCCAGGCGGCCCATCGCCGCCTGCGCCGTGCTCAGGGCCGCCCCCACACGCTGCGCCTCCCGCGCCACGTCGGCGTTCGGGTCAGAGGGCGTCAGCGGCCCCCACGTCACCTCCACCGCCCCCGCCGCCGCGTGCGACGTGCCCGTGTACAGGTCCAGGAGGGCAAGCACCATCTCCGACCGCCGCCGGTACACGTCGGCCCGAATGACCCGCTTCCGCCGCACCTTCTGTTGCAACGGCTGCAACTCTATCTCCAGCGCCACGCCCGACAACGACCGGGCGTTGTCCCCGAACGCCGTCCTGGGGACCTCCCCCACGTCGTGCAGCGACCGGTACACCGCGTCCAGATAGTCCAGGTGGACCTTGACCCCACCGCCCGAGAGCAGGTCGAGAAGGTAGGCCTTAGCTCCCTCCGGCATCTCCCACAGGGCGCCCGGCTCCACCGCAATGTCCTGCGACTCCACAACACCAGCCAGCACGGCGATCGGGTTCCCCGACAGCTCGAGGATCCGCGACAGGGCCGTGAAGCACCGGTTGATTTCCTCCGCCACGTCCCGCACCCCCGCCACGTCCGACGAGCCCCACGGCGACTTCGGGACCGGCAGGTTCGGGAAGACCACGTACGGCACGAAACCGTAAGCGTTCGCCACCGGCCCCGACACCACCACATCGTCCTGCCAGACCGTCAGCTCATCCGCCGTCCAGTCCTCGACCACCTGCACCGGCCGACCGCCGGCCGGCGGCGTCACGCTGTACCGCTCGGCCACGCGCTCCGGCGTCCGCCGGTCCACCGGGTCCCGCCACACGAACAGCCCCTGAACGTCCGGCGCCGACACGACGACACGCTCCAACTCCGGCGACCACGTCGCCTTGAACGCCCCGTCCCCCAACACCGCCGCGTCCGTCTCGGTCTCGTAGTCGAGCCGGGGCAGCCCGTTCTCTACCGCCACCGCCGCCAGCGCCAGCTCGGCGCTCCGCGCGGCGGCAGCGCCCGGCTCTCCCACCGCGGCGGGCCGCACGTTCACACGGACATCACTCATCACGTACGACGTCACCTTGTCCACAACGGCCCGAGCATAGTTGAAGGTCACGCGCCGCCTCGCCCGTCCCCGCTCCGCCGGCCATTGCTCTCCGCCGTAGAACGACAGGTTCCGGGCGTAGGCCGCCAGACGCGCCTTGTCCAGCCCGCGAAGCACACGAGGCAGCGACTCACCACTCATTGACGCCTCCCACGCGCTGTACCCAGGGACCTCTCCCCCGCAGCAGCCACCAGCAGCGCCACCGCGTTCACCAGGTCGTCATGACCATCACGAGGGTCAACCTCCCAGGACAGCACCCGCGACCGCGAGTAGCCCGCCCGGCACAGCCGCAGCTCATCCCACATCGCCCGCCACTCCGGGCTCCCATCATCAGCGTACACCTTCAGGCGGTTCGACGCCGCCGCCGCCTGCAGCCCGTAGCCTAAACTCGACTTGCTCCGCTGGGTATAACGGTACGCCATCACCCGCGACCGGCCCAGCGACCGCGACAGCAGGACGGCCGCCGCCTCCCCTATCGCCGTCGCGTCCACCCCCACCCGCCCCACCC